>Ga0209302_10002098_pt1 | contig 11674 bp, 12 predicted proteins | sample ArcOceMetagenome_2_FD_187445 | JGI IMG/M metagenome (GOLD analysis project Ga0209302, IMG submission 187445) | Marine eukaryotic phytoplankton communities from Arctic Ocean - Arctic Ocean ARC135M Metagenome (SPAdes) (version 2) | ecosystem: Environmental > Aquatic > Marine > Oceanic | place... | reverse complement strand
TGGTGGTGGCAACCCATGAAGATGTGCATCATGTGCATGTGCAAACGATCGCGTTCGAGCAGGTCCTAACGATCGCGTTCTATTCGTTTCACCCAAATTTTGAGAAGGGATGAGGGGGGTATGAGGCCAAAAAAACCAAAGGAGGTGAAACGACGACGACCTGCGCGTGATGCCTCCTGCCAACGCGGTGCAGAACGACGGCAACGATCTCAGCAGCCATATAGGCTCCTGCCTATATCGCGAGAGGATTAGAAAGGAGCTGAGTAACCTCCGGCGCGAGTGGGAGGTGCCAGTCCCTGTGCCGAAGGCTGAGCCGTACGATTTTATCTGGCTGTCCTCTTCACCCGCTGACTACTGGACAGCGCGGCGGCAGCAGGCGATGCAGGCAGACGCCGTCAATCAATCCAAACTAAACAAGGCCAAGGAGGCGCTCGCACGCAGTCCCTCGGCCAGCAGCTCGGAGCCTGCACGCTCGAAGACGGGTGGGCTGCCGAGAAGGAAGCTCGCTGCACCCGGGGCCTCGCGGAAGGAGCTCGAGGTGGCGCTCTTGCCCATGACGACTTCCGAGCGCATGGCGGCTCGGGTCGCCCAGCGCATGGAGTTTGGGCCGAGTGCCGCCGATCGTCTCGCTAATGAAATCGCTGTGGAAATGTGCCGCAGCACGGTCGAAGAAGAGTGGGCCACCGAGCCACCGAGAGTGTGGCTGTCACGGCAAGGGAGGGCACCGACACGCCCGGCCCGCATCACATGGCATGGCTTGCATGGCATGGCCCCATGGCTTACACGTCGCAGCCTGCATGCCGTGCTCCACAGCTAACCCTAACCCTAACCCTAACCCTAACCCAACCCCCACCCTTACCCTACCCCCAGGGCAAGGGATAACCCCCAGCGCAAGGAGAGCATTGGGCTATGGCCGCCGGGCGAGTGGCCGCTGGCGCTGCCGAGCATCGCGCACTTGACGCCGCGCGAAGCGCATGCGCGCGTCGGGAAGGACCTGCGCTGTTGCGTCGCGCGGCCGCGCGGATTGGGCGGCTTCATCTTGCAGCCCCTGGCCGAGCAATCAAAGCCCTAGCCCTAGTCCTGCAGCCCCTCGGAGCCTCTCGGATCACGAGACGACCGATTCGATAGACACTTGTCACGGATGATGCATGGGATGACGCCAACGGGTCGGTGACGAAACCTGCAACGCTCTCGCGCTCCTCTGCGGCCGCTTTATTTTTTACGCTTTATCGAGCCTTGTGTTGAGCAGCCGTGTACGAACTGCAGTGTCATGTGTCGGCGACCAAAAGCTCTATTCCATGCGCGCCCGCGCGGCGCGCCCGCGCGGCGCTTTTTTATATAGCCCCCCCGCCCATTAATTTCCCCTGCATGGCCTGACGGTCGCGGTCGCGGCGCCTCGTCGGGCGGGAACGGGGGGTCGGGACTTCGTCTAGGTCTACGCAGATAGCAGTAAAAGCGCGAGACTAAAGTGAAGCCCACCATAGAGGCCTTAAAGAAAAGACAAAAAAACTACGAACCTTTTCGAAGCCCTCTCTCTGACCGGGGTTGACTGGTTGTTCGTATGTAAACCTGTACAGTTGTAAAGTCAGTGTAAAGTCCGCACGCGGAATTGCGCCACGAAGTCGTGGCTGAGCAGCATAGAAGGGCCGGCGCAAACTATAAAGTATAATTCACAGAGATATCGTCTAGGGCACCCCTTGGCTGTACATGCAGGGGGCACACAGCTGTTGTTGTTGCATCGCACGCACTGACATGCAGCATCGATACATTCGTCAAGAGCTCACCAGGACAGCCCTGGGGTGTACAACCGTGCAAGAGCTCACCAGGACACCCCTTGGGCGTACGATCAAATTAGGTCAAATTAGGTCAAATTACATCACAATTCAACCTAATTCTCTCTCCCCCCCTTTTGATAAAGGAATCATTTAAGAGTTGAAACGGAATTCAAGCCGTGCCATCACGGCGCGCGCGCTGGTGCTCTGCAGCAAGCGCGCGGTAGATTGCGTGCGCGTCCCTTTGCCGTCCCACGATATGGACCTGCCGTCGCCGCCGCTGGATGACGTATATTCCCGTTATCCACACCTTCACCCCGGCGTTCCGCTTGGAGCCGCACTCATGCTGTTAGAGGACGAATATCGACCCGAATACCGTCCATGCATTCGCCGGGCTTGTGAACGCGCTTGCCTGCACACCTTTGGCGACTTGCTACGGCAGGATCTGAGTCGGCTTCGCCTCAGACCTCGGTGCAAAAAGCCATTGCGCCTCGCACTGTGCCACTGGAAGCAGCGGCAGATGCGCTTCCCAACCAAGGCCGAGGTTGCCGCTCTGTTCCGCATGGCAAAAAGCCCAGGCAAAGCCGAGGCCGAACTGGCCGCAGATGAGACCAAGCTTAAGGGATTACTCTCGTGGGCGTCTGTGGCCACGCGCGGTGCAAAGGTGATCGACTTGCTCAGTGCCTCCGACACTGGGGGCAGATTCTTTGGACAGCGCGGGGAGGAGGTACTCGGCATCTCCCTGCTTAAGACTGCGATCGGGTGCGGCAATCACGCGATGGTGCGCCTGCTGAGCGACCACGTGGTATTCGACGATCTCCTGGCAGGCGAAGCGACGCAGGCAGGAGGGTTGCCGCTCGTCAGTGCCGGCCCTCTCCTCGACGCGTTCCGCGAGACGGCGCACGCTCCGGCGACGCTGCTGGCTCACGCGGTCCGCTACTGGACGGTGAGTGCTGTCGAGGCGCTGCTCAGCGATGGGCAACACGCCCACTACTCAATGCTGATCATAGCCATTCGACGCGACCGTGACGGTTTGATTGACCTCTTTCTGCCGGGTGGGCAGCGCACGCCGGTCGCGACGCCTCCTCTGCCGTTTGCGGTCGTCAAGGCCGCGCTCGACGCACGGAGAGCGGACCTCATCCTCCGGCTGCTGCGCGCGGGTGCGCCGGCGCACGGCGTCCAGAGCGACCATCGCATCGTCGATCGACTCGTGTCGCTCTGGCACGGGTGGCTCGTGGCAGCCGAGGTCGACGTGCCGGTGCGCATGCGTGAGGGCCGCGCGCTCGCCGTGCACAATAAATGCCTCCCACCGACCTCCAAGCTGCACACGCACCGCGCTGGTGCACTGCGGCTCGAGCCGGTGCACGAGGTGCTGTGGGAGCGCTACACCGCGGCCGACGCGCACTCTGCCCACGCTTACTGCTCGCTTGCGATGGTGCGCGCGGTGGCGCCGTGGGTGGGCACCGACTGGGCCGACGGAGGCTCGACGGAGCTGCACAAGCTCTACCCGCGCGCTTCCTTTGACGCGAGGCTCCGCGCGCTGCTACTGGTCGCCATGCGCTGTCCGGGTGTGAGCGACTCGCTCTGGGTGTGCCTCGTCGGCAGGGAGATGGCCGCGCAGGGTCAGCCGCCCAACCTGTCGGCCATGCAGCGGCGCGCAGGCGAGGAGGAGCGGGAAGCCGAGCACCGGCGTAACCTCATGATGGTCACGCTGCAGCAGCTTGCCGAGCTCGGTCACATTACGTAGTACAGTGCTCCTGATAGTGTGACTGTGAGGCTAGCTTATAAATACCGAATAAATTCGTGAGCTGGGCCCTGGGCCGTGGGCGCTGTGGGGGGCGTGGGGCGAGTTGTTCTTGCGAAAAGAAATAAAGTTAGGAGTGGCGGGGCTTTAGCAGATTTGACCCCTCGCCGGGGGAGGCCCCACTTTAGTGACTTTGGAGTTTGGTCCGCGCCCGCGGAGCGAAGACCTTTTTGCAAAAAGGTCTTCGGTCTCGGGGAAAACGCCTGGTTTAGCCGCTCTGTAGCCGCCTTGGTCGGCCACGAGGGGCGATGGGCCACTAAAGCAGGTTTGGTGCCCATCTGTACCAGGTACACACGTAAGGTACACGTTAGTCGATTTGACCCCTGCAAATTACCCCACTTTTAGTTGCAAGGACGTAGGACCCCCGGGTGCCTCTCTTACTTACCTTACGTTACCAACACAAACATTCACCCACATCCAATTGCAATTCAAATATGCTGGCTGAACGCGAAGTCGACTCAAGTATAATAATATTGTGGACACCGTCGGTCGGTCGCTCTCCATCCATCTACACTATTACATATGTTAGGCTACGATCCGAGCTGGCCGCCACCCCAATACGGGGTCTGCAGACTCTCTGGTCGCGTTTACTCCCGCACCCTGCGGACGCAGGCGGCGACGAGAGGATGCACACACGAGCAGCACCGTCCCGATCGCCACGCCGGCGATGATGCCGGCCAAGGTGCTATCGGCTCGGAGCACGCCGTAGTACAGCCGGCCTAGGACGTTGCCGGCGCTCACGGAGGCAGCGATGATGACTGTGCCGGTGAGCGCGACCGCGCGCTGCTGCAGGTCGCGGATGCGTCCAATCTTCGTGAGCTCCGCATTGACCTTGCGCCGGTAGGCGTACGCGTGGTTCTTGATGTGCTTCGCGGGGCCCTGCTTGAGCTGGAGCAGCAGCTCGTTAGGGACCTGACCGCTCTTCATGTTCACCGCGTCCTTGAGCAAGTGCGCGGCGGCGAGGCCAGTGAGCACCGACTCGTCGGTGGCGATCGCATCGAAGACCTGCCGGCGCGCATTTGGCCCGTGAGCTTGGAACGCAGCCGAGCGCCAGAAATGAAGCCCAGTATTTGTAAAAGTCCTGCGACCGCTCACTCGTAATGTACGCATCCTTCAGTTTCCCGAGTTCCTCGAGCACGTACGTCAGCTCCTTCTCGTCCTTGGTGAGCGCGAGCGTGAGCGCAGCCTTGGACCATACTTCAAGAACGCGGTGCGTTGGCTGGTATGTAACGAGGCGGCTGCGCAGTCGGAGGACCTGCCACCAGCACACACACGTTTTAAGGTTGATGAAGCAACATGTACGACGTATAACCCGGTCCCTGACCCGGTCCGTATATTTAAGGGGAACGGGGGGGGCACCCATTTGGTGGTTTGTCATTAATACTTTTTAGACCGCGGCGCGCCGGGGTCTACCATGCGGTACACTACTCGACTAGTATTGATTGTTTCGGATTGAGCTTTTGGAGGCCATCTGGGTGACCTGCGCGACTGCGCGACAGTGACTGTCGCTCACGCGAGTCGCGGTTATGCAGGCGGTCGCTCGACGTGACACCAGCCTGCACCGCACCCTTCGACCCATTGCGGGTGAGCTGCTCACCCTCGGCCGGAACCGACGCGAGGTGCAGGTGGCAGAGCTGATGCAACAGACGTGGGGCGTTCGCCATGCCGGTACGTTGCAAGTTCGACTGCGATGAACGGGCGGCGTCATTCGCCCTTCAAATAAATGGACTCTCTCGCACAACAACTCAACCTATCCCACATAAACCTTTATCTGAGTCCCAAACATCAAACGCGACCTGCCAGTGAAGTGTCCCCGTCAAGGCTGCACTCTGGCCTTTAGCTTCTCGCTCCTGAGCTCCGCCGCCAGAATGTCTCGCTGCTTCATCTCCGTCTCGAGCTCGCTGCGTAGCTCCGCCTCGGAAGGCTTGGCCTTCTTCGCCTTGAGCTTCTGGTACTTGGCCTTGAGCTTCTTGACGTCCTTCAGCTCCGTCTTCAGCTGCGCCTTCAGAGGCTGCACCTGGTCAGGGTAAGGGCTAGGGCTAGGGCTAGGGCTAGGGCTAGGGCTAGGGTCAGGGTTAGGGTTAGGGTTAGGGTTAGGGTAGAGGCTGCACCTTGGCCTTTCGCTTCTGGGTCTGCATCTGCCGCTTGATCTGCTGCTCGTGCTTCTTGTCGAGCTTCTGCGCACCTTCCCTGAAGGCGTGGCCCTCGCCCAGCCACAGCTTCGGCGCCTCCGGGCGGTGGTGCTTCTTCGCCGACAGCCGCTTGCGGTAGCTCGCCGCGATGTGGGCCGCGCTGAACGACACGTCCGTGAACACGGCGCCGGGGGCAGTGGTGCCGTTTTGGAACATGTCCGGCGCGTAGCTGTCGTAGGGCACGTCGTACTCGACCCGGAGCAGCGGCACGTCCGCCTCGGTCATGTTGTAGAAGTCCAAGAAGGCCAGGTACGTCGACGCGGTCTCGCCGGCGTTGTCGCCCTCCGCCTCCTCCACCTCGCTCCCGCGCAGCCCGTAGACAAACGCGGCGAGCGATCGCGGCAGGTTGTCGAGGTACGCCTGCGTGTCGACGAGCACCTCGTTATACCCTCCCCCGCGGCTACCTGCGATCGCATTCTCGAGGTCCATGTTCATGGCCTTGATGCCGCAGCCACTGTCCATCGTACCCATGTCCGCTGGGAAGGCGCACTGGACCACGTTGTGGTCGGGCGAGAGGATGACGCCCGCCCTTCCGAAGGCGGTCCGCTGGTCATAGTTGATGACGGACGTCGACCAGAAGCCGCGCGCCGGAATCAATCTCGCGGCGCTCGTTTCCGAGTCCGAGGCGTTCGCCAGCCGCCTGGCCTCCCTACGTGCGGCGGTAGCCTCCTTGGCAGCGGTGCGCTTCACCTTGACGAGCTTCGCGATCAACTTCTCCCGGTCCCAGCTCGGGTCGGGCTCCACGCCGTAGCGGACGAGCTCCGCCTGGAGCCGGTCCAGCTTCATCCGAGTGGCATGCTTCGCCTCCTGCTCGTCGTCAAAGGGCAAGTCGCACTCCGCACTGACGAGGTCTGCAATCGGCGAGTTCGGCAGCACGCGCGGCGGGTGGGCGCAGTTGGCGAGGATCTGGTCGCGCCGCATCGCGCTCGGCATCCACTTCTGGCCCCAGTTCTCCGTGTCGTCGAAGCAGTGGATGGTGAGGCCTGCCTTGTCGAGGCCGTTGCTGGGCTCGCCGTGCAGAAAGAGCTTGCTCAGCTTGCGCGCGCTCGAATAGCGCGAGGCCTTGCCGGTAGGCTCGGGCATCTCCTCCCCCGCCTTTTCCGCCGCCTTGATCGCCGCCGCCTTGGCACTCCTGCCGTCCAGCACCCGCTTCTCGATCGCCTTCTCCTTGGCCGCGATCGCCTTCTTCACCGCCTTGGCTGCCTTCTTCTCCGTCTTCTCCTCCTCCTCCTCGATCTCCTGCTCCGCCTCCTGCTGCAGCTCCTCCATCTTATCCGCCTCCTCCTGCACCTTCTCGATCTCCTCGCCTCGCCTCTCCTCCTCCGCCAGCTCCGCCTCATCCTGAGCATCCTCCAGCTTCTTCTGCCTCGCCTCTGCGTCCATATCCGCGTCATCCGCATCGGCGACAGCCGCCGCGGCAGCCGCTTCGGGGGACACCGCGACGGGGGCGGGCGCCTGCACGCCCACTGCCTCAGGGGCCACCGCCACTGCGTCCGGAGCGGGTTGCTGCACCGCATATGGCGAAGGGGCGGGCGCCTGCACGGGCGCCGCGCCCGCCTCCATTGCGTCCGTCTGCGCCTTGATCTTCGCCTCGTCCTCGCGCATGGTCGCCTCAGCTGCGGCGGCCGACGCCTTCTCGCTTGCCACGTACTCAGCGTCCTTCTCGTTCGTGAACCCTTCCGGTGAGCTTGCAGTAGCCACCCTGGCCTCCTGCTCTGCAATTGCCATCGCGTCCCTCTGCTTCATGATCGCAGCCTCGTCGTCGCGCATCTTCTGCGTCGCCTCTGACACGCGGCCCTCGTCCTCCGCATTGACGCCGCTCATCACTCCCCCAGCCTTCGCCTGCTGCTCCACCTTCGCGTACGCTTTCTCGCTCTCCTTCACCTTGTCCTCCTCGATCTTGATCGCGTCCGTTTGCTCCTTGATCGCCGCTGCAGCTGCGCGTGTCGCCTCTTCCGCCTTTGCAACAAAATCGTCGTCGAGGGTAGCCAATGGCACAACCGAGCTGAACTTGGTATCGATGATCATCGGCCCCGGCGCGTCCCGTGCCGAGTAGATCATTGGGCCCGGCAAGTTATTCTTCTCGCGCGGCCCTAAGGGCACACCTAGGCCCGCGAGGAGGGACAGCATGTCCTCACTCGCACGACCCGAGAGTCTACAAAAGGCAACCCAACTTTTTTCCGATTCCGATCCGCGACGAAAGTCGGGTTGTTCTCTCACCCCAGGCAAAGAAGCGGCAGCTGTCGTGCTCATATCAGCACATCAGCAGCTTCCTAGACTGTGTGCGAAAGAGCCCTCCTGGGGCCGCTCAAAAATGCCCCCTGTGCACCCCGGCGTCGTCTGCGCGGGGTGTGTGCGGTGGTGGCGGCCGCGGGCTGGCGGGTCCTGGCCGACGGTGTCGGCTGTCCCGGCCGCTTCTTATTCCGTTCGAGTCACTAGCTGTTGGGCCAGGCTCTCCGTCAGCGGGATGGGGAGGACCGGCACCAAGCAGTATGTCTCAGTCTCCGACCGCGCGCTCCTGTCGATGGCCGCCTGCCTAGGCATGGACCCCACTCGCGACAAGGGCTTGCTGTGGATCGCGCGCTCAGCACTTGAAGCGCCGTTGCCCGACGGGTGGGCAGAGGCCGAGGACGACGATGGCACTCGCTATTTTTACGAGCGAGAGAGCGGAGAGACCAGCTGGCAGCTGCCGAGCGACGACTACTACCGACAGGTGGTCAGGGCGAGGGTTAAAGTCGTTAGGTTTAGGGTTCCTCCCGCCACCACCACTACGACCCTCACCAGTCACTTCCACCCTCACCCCTCACCTCCACCTTCACCAGCTCTTCGAGAGCAAGCGTGACGAGCTGCCGCGACAGACCAGCCTCCCCTCCGCTGCCTCCGGTCCCCGATCGGTCTCAGGGTCCCGACCCGGCACCGGGTCCTCGGCCCTCTCTGGGTCGAGCAGGCTCGCTCCCGCACCCGAGCTCCGCCCAGGGTCGTCTGGCTCCGCCAAGGGCCAGGCGTCTCGTGCTTCGACGGCCAATAGTCAATCCATCTCGGCCCGCCGCAACTTCGCCGCGCGGGGCCTCACACCGGACGGACCGGCTGGAATGGCCGGGCCGACGCCACCCGGCAGTGCCCGCACGCCGCGCACGCCGCGCACACCTATGCCCGTCTCGCCGGGCAAGCTCGTCGCCGGGCCGAGGCCAGGCTCGTCCAGGTCAAGGCCGGGCTCGTCGGGTGGCAAGAGGCCGCCAAAGGAGAGGGTGGCGAAGCCGGGCACGGCGCACGCGATGGGCGTGATCGCAAAGGTCGCCTCGAGCAACATCGAGGTGTGCCCGATGTGGCAGAGGGAGCTGCTGACGCGCGCGACGATGACCATGGTCGAGATACGGCAGGAGCGCGAGCGCAAGCTCTCGGGCCAGCTCGCGCACAAGGTTAGCTACCCCTACCCCTAAACCCCTACCCCTACCCCTAACCCTAACCCCTACCGCTACCGCTACCCCTACCCCGAACCCTACCCCGAACCCTACCCCTACCCCGAGCCCTAACCCTACCCCTAACCAGGGCGCCAAGTTCTTCCCGCAGGAGTCCTTCTTCCCGCCGCCACTGCCGCTGCCGGGGTGGAGGGGCAACGCGCCGGCGGCCGACTCCACTGCGGCGGCGGAGGAGGCGGGCGAGGGCGGTGGTGGTGGTGGTGAGGCAGGGGACACACCACCCGGGGACACGCCGCCAAAGAAGAAGGCGGCCGCCCTCGCGCCAGGCACGATGGCAGGCATCACCACGCACGCGCCGAACCCTAACCCTGACCCTGACCCTAACCCTGACCCTGGCCCAAAGCCTAACCAGGCATCATCACGCAAGCGCGCCGCCTCGTGCAACCCCTCGAGGAGAATGTGCAGAAGCTCGTCTTCGAGGTACAGTTAGGGTTAGGGTTAGGGTTAGGGTTGGGGTTGGGGTTGGGGTTGGAATTAGGGTTGGGGTTAGGTGAGTGCAGAAGCTCGTCTTCGAGGTACGGTTAGGGTTAGGGTTAGGGTTAGGGTTGGGCTTAGGCTTAGGCTTAGGGTTGGGCTTAGGGTTGGGCTTAGGGTTGGGGTTAGGTGAGTGCAGAAGCTCATCTTCGAGGTACGCTGAGTACGGCCTCGCCTGCTTAGGGCTAGGGCTAGGGCTAGGGCTAGGGTAAGGGTGACATTGAGCTGCGAACCCGTAACCCGTAACCCTTACCCTAACCGCAACCCTGCCCCTAACCAGGGGGGCACCCTCGACACCGAGATCCGGCGTAAGGCGGCCAGCTTACAGGTGCTCGGCGAGCAGATCGTCGGCGAGAGGAAGGTGGCTAACCCTAGCCGTAGCCGTAGCCGTAGCCGTAGCCGTAGCCCTAGTCGTAGCCCTGGCCCTAGCCCTAGCCCTAGCCCCAACCTCAACCCCAACCCCAACCCGAGCCCAAGCCCTAGCCCTAGCCCTAGCCCTAGCCCTAGCCCTAGCCCTAACCAGGTGGCCATGCTCACGCCTGGCGAGGAGATCAACGCCGCCAGAGAGGCCGCCAAGGTCGCCACCCTATCCCTACCCCCTGTCCCTACCCCCTATACCTACCCCCTATACCTACCCATCCTAACCCTAGTCCTAACCCCAACCCCAACCCTAAGCCTACCCCTAAGCCCTCACCCCAACCCCCACCAGGTCGCCGCCGCCGCCGCCGCCGCCGCTGAAGCCATAGCCGAAGGACGCAAGCCAGCTGATACGGTGGGCGAGCCTCGCAAGGGGAAGACGCCCTTCGCGCCGAAGCCGGCCTCGAAGGCACCGCCACTACCGTCGGCGGGGGAGAAGGGGGTCTTCCTGCTCAAGATGGACAACAAGGTGAGGGTTAGGGTGAGGGTGAGGGTTAGGGCTTCAGGGTTAGGGCTAGGGTTAGGGTTAGGGTTAGGGTTAGGGTTAGGGTTCAGGGTTAGGCTCTTCCTGCTCAAGATGGATATCAAGTGCTAGCCCCAGCCCTAGCCCCAGCCCCAGCCCCAGCCCGAGCCCTAGCCCCAGCCCCAGCCCGAGCCCCAGCCCCAGCCCGAGCCCTAGCCCTAGCCCCAGCCCTAGCCCCAGCCCCAGCCCTAGCCCCAGCCCTAGCCCTAGCCCCAGCCCCAGCCCTAGCCCCAGCCCTAGCCCTAACCCTAGCTCTAATCCTAACCAGGTGCGCAAGCGGCGTGAGGACCTCCAGTCGCAGCTCCTTGCCGTCGAGCAGCGTGTGAACGACCAGGTAACCCTTCCCCACCCCTCGCCCTAACCCTGACCCGAACCCGAACCCTGACCCTAATCCCAACCCCAACAACCCCTCACCCCAACCCTCGAGCCTAACCCTAACCAGGACAAGTACTCCGAGCAGCTCGCGGCAGCTATCGACATCATGAGGCAGCGGCGTGCCGGCTTCCTCTCGGACCAACGAGCGCAAGAGGCACGCTCAATCAAGGTGAGCAAGGACCGCAAGCAGCGAGACCTGATCCTAATCCTACCCCTGATCCTACCCCTACCCCAACCCCCAACTAACCCCAACCCCAACCTCAACCCTAACCCCAACCCTAACCCCAGCCCTAACCCTAACCCCAGCCCTAACCCTGAAGCCCTAACCCTAACCCTAACCAGGTGAGCAAGGACCTCAAGCAGCTACACCAGTATGTCTCTGATGAGCTCAGCCTGCGCGAGCGTGCGGTGCGCCAGCTACGGCGAGGTCGCGAGGAGATCGTCCAGGTGCGTTCCATCGTTCCAGCTGACTCACCCTAAGGCCAACCCTGACCCTGATCCTCACCCTACCCTACCCTACCCTAACCCTAACCCAAGCCCTAACGCAGGAGCGCATCGATGCGGATCAGGGTCGGAAGGCGCTCTCGGAGTTCCAAGGCGATCTCGAGCGGCGCACCGCGGTGTGCAAGCTACCCCGC
>Ga0209302_10002097_pt1 | contig 11676 bp, 4 predicted proteins | sample ArcOceMetagenome_2_FD_187445 | JGI IMG/M metagenome (GOLD analysis project Ga0209302, IMG submission 187445) | Marine eukaryotic phytoplankton communities from Arctic Ocean - Arctic Ocean ARC135M Metagenome (SPAdes) (version 2) | ecosystem: Environmental > Aquatic > Marine > Oceanic | place... | reverse complement strand
GCGGCGAGGGAGGAGGCGGCGGCAAGGGAGGAGGCGGAGGCGGCGAGGGAGGCGGAGGCGGCAAGGGAGGAGGTGGCGGCGGCGAGGGCGGCATCAGCGAGGACAGTGGCGGCGAGGGAGGCGGCTGCTGCAAAGGAGGAGGCGGCGGCAAGGGAGGAGTTGGCGGTGGCGAGGGCGGCGGCAGCGAGGGAGGCGGAGGCGAGGGAGGCGGTGGCTGCTGTGAAGCAGGAGGCGGCGGCAAGGAAGGCGGCCGCGGCGGCCAATACAGCGGCTACCGCCGCAGCCGCAGCAGCACTAGCACCAGCCCCAGCCCCAGCCCCAGCCCCAGCCCCAGCGCTGGCGCTCGCGCTGGCCGCAGCTCTCCCGCCGTCGCGGACCCTATCGCGGGCCCCGTCGCGGAACTCGGGGCGGACGAGCCCGCTCCTCCCGTCTGCGGCAGCCGAGAAGGAGGCGGTGACATCGCGGCCCCGCACGGGCACCAAGTCCCGCGACGCGACGCCGTCCGCCATAGTGGCGGCGGTCGCGGTGGCGAGCGCGCACGGCGGCGGCGCGGCGCGGTGCGAGAGCGCCTCCAACGCCGAGCTGTACGAGCGCGCGGCCACGGCGCTGCTCAACGCCGACTACGTGCTGGTCTGTGCGGGGGCTGGCTTCTCCGCCGACTCGGGGCTGCCCGTGTACAAGGACGTGGCCGACACGCCCGCCTACCGCGCCATGGGCGTGACCTATGGCGACCTGTGTACGCCGCAGTGGGCGCGCCAGGACCCCGAGATCTTCTTCGGCTTCTGGTTCTCGTGCTTTAACAAGTACCACGCCGCGCACCCCCACCCAGGCTACGCCACCATCCGCCGCTGGTGCAGCGACGTCGTGGGGCAGAAGCTGCTCAAGCAGTCGGTTCCCGCCTCCGCCTCCGCCTCCAGCGCGCGCCCGCCGCCCTCAGCCACCGCCAGGCCGTCAGCCACGGCGGCGCGCCCGCCGTCTGCTCCCCGGAGGCCGCCGCCCCGCCCGGCATCCGCCGCCTGCGACCGGGCTGCGGCCGAGGGCTCCGACAGCGAGGGTGACGACGAGGAGGCGCTGCCGGCGGCGGCGGCGGCGGCGGCGGCGGCGGCGCCGAGCTCGTTCGTCTTCACCTCCAACGTGGACTGCTTCTTCCGGCGCGCCGGCTTTGCCGAGCAGCAGCTGCTCGAGATCCACGGCAACGTGCAGCGCTGGCAGTGCTCCATTCCTTGCGCCGCCAGCCGCGCCGCCGCGATGCCCGTGTGGCAGATCCCGCCGTCGCGCGTCTACGAGGTAGACGAGGTCACCATGCGCGCGCCCAACCGCCGCTCCGTGCCCCAGCAGGAGCCGGCGGCCGGGAGCGAGGCCGGCGAGGCCGCGCGGGAGGCCGGGGGCGGCAGCACCCACGGGACGCCGCGCGAGCTACCGCCGCACGAGGCAATGGGCGAGCGCAACCACGAGCGCTGCCGCTTCTGCGGCCGGCCGGCGCGGCCATGCATCCTCATGTTCGACGACAACGCGTGGATTGGCGACGCCGCGCCAGGGCCGCTCGGGCCGGGCCACAGCCAGGCGCGCAGCTACCGCGCGTGGGAGGCTGCGGTCAAGCGCGAGCTCAAGGCCGACCGGCGCAAGCGGCTCGTCATCCTCGAGGCGGGCTGCGGGCTACGCGTGCCCACGGTGCGCAAGCACTCGGAGAAGCTGCTGCGGCAAACGGGCAAGCTGGGCACCACGCTCATCCGCATCAATCCCGACCGGCCCGACAACAAGAAGAACCCCGCCGCCACCATCTCCATCCGCGACACGTGCCTCGGCGCCATCAGCCGGATCGACGCTGCGATCGCCGCGGCGTGCGCGAAGCGCGGAGTGCCTCCGCCCCCGGCCGGCACGGAAGGGTGACGTTTTTATTTAGTAAAGTTAAAGAGGGGGGGAGTGGCAAGACAGAGGGGGGAATGGTGCATGATCGGGTAAGATGAGATTAGGTTGCACGCGCTCTACACACTATACGACTATGTTCGTAGTCAATTCTAGATATACGACTCGCGACGCTACTTAGTAAACTTTACACAACACACCGCAATGCACTCGTGCGAGACTCTGCACTCTGGACAGATCTCTTCCCCTGTGCGTGTGGCCCTGAGCCCTGTCCGCCCCCACTGCGTGCGCGGCGAAAATCCGAATGAGCGGGGGTACACAGGGGACTCACATCTCCCAGCCAGAGCCACCCGCGCCGAGCGTTGCCGTTCTTGCTGTGGAGAGTGGACTAAGGACAGCTGTGCACGCGACTCTCCCGAGATGCGGCATGCGCCGCGATCGCATATCCAGCAGGTGGCAGCACTCTCTGTCCGGTCTGGTAGCCCGTGCGAAAAGCAGTCGACTGTTGTTTTGCTCGAATAAACTCTGAACTCTCTGCACTCGGCACCGCCGCGGGAGTGAGTTCTGCCGGTAGGTTACCGTAGGTAGGTTCCGCGGGCGTCTTTGTGAGTTTGTGTGTACGGGGCAGGGTAAGTTCGTGGTTGGGCTATAGTAGAGCACGCTAGCTAGCCCATTACGTGCGATTGCGTTTCGTTTCGTCCATTGCTCGTAATTATGCGTTTTACTCAAACGTTCTGGTGGCCCCCTGTACGCCAGTAACCCAAGTACCCAACCAACAGCCTTGGCCGCGTCCCTCCCTCACTCACCTCGCCGCTCGCCGCCCGCACACACACCGCGTCGTTCGTCGCCGCCCGTCCGTCGTCAGTCAGGTCCACTGCAGCCACATCGTCGTCACCCTCTATCTTTTTCTGTCTTTTGTTACGAATCGTCCGCCAATTAAGCACCACACCACGGCGCTCTCGAACGAAGAGCCTGCAGCAGGCTGCTGCACAGGCTTTCGTTCTGCGAGCAAGGCGACTGCCTCGCGTACAACTCGGCGAACGGGGAAGGGGCGCTGCACGCTCGGCGGCGGGGACCACCCACGCTCGTGGCACTATATAGTGACCCGAGCAGCGATGGGCTCTCCGATGAGCTCTCCTGCCCCTCTTCCCGTCGAGATCCAAGCGATGGGCTCTCCGATGAGCTCTCCTGCCCCTCTTCCCGTCGAGATCCAAGCGATGGGCTCTCCGATGAGCTCTCCCGCCCCTCTTCCCGTCGAGATCCACCTGGCGGTCAAGCGAGGCGAGCTGCAGAAGGTGATCAAGTGGCTGCGCAAGGGAGGGCTGATCGACGCAGCTCATTGTGGCACAACTGTTGACGGCCAAGCCTCAACCTTCGCCATGCTGCATACCGCCACAGTCTCCGGTAACCTGGAGATGGTGAGGATGCTGCTGAAGCAAGGCGCAGATGTCGACTTGCCAAGCAGCCTCGGCATGACAGCGCTCATGGCGGCTGCGGGCGACGGCCAGCTCTCCTGCCTATTCGTCCTGCTGCAGCACTCGGCCAACCCTGACCTGCAGGACTGCCAAGGCTTCACCCCCCTGATGCTGTCCGCTACTGCAGGGCAAGAGGCGTGCGTGAAGGCCCTGCTGCGAGCCAAGGCCAACCCCGAGTTTGTCGACGAATACGGCGTCACAGCCCTGCAGTTCGCTGAGGCATGTGGGCACACCACTGTTGCAGAGCTCATCCGGCAGCACTCAGCGCCGCCGCAGCCTGCCGCAGCCTCGCCTGCCGCCCCACCGGACGTTGGCCAGGAGCCCGTTGTGACCCCCCCCCCTCTTCCGGTCGAGATCAACATGGCGGCCCAGCGAGGCGAGCTGCAGAAGGTGGTCAAGTGGCTGCGCAAGGGAGGGTGCGTCGACGCGGTCTACTCTGGTCTGACTGCAGACCGGCGGACCTCAACCTTCGTCCTGCTTCATACCACCGCAAGCTTCGGCCACCTCGAGATGATGAAGGAGCTGCTGAAGCGAGGCGCGAGCGTCGACTGGCAGACCAGCTTCGGCGTCACCGCGCTCATGACTGCTGGAACCAACGGCTACCTCTCCCCCCTGCGTCTCTTGCTGCAACACTCGGCCAACCTTGACCTGCAGGACCTCCACGGCCTCACCGTCCTGATGAATGCCACGGTCAACGGGCACGAGGCGTGCGTGCAGGCCCTGCTGCACGCCAAGGCCAACACCGAGCTACTCAACGACGACGGCAACACCGCTCTGCAACTTGCTGAAGACAATGAGCACACGAACATCGGAAGCATGATCTTCCTCGCACGCCTCATCCGGCAGCACGCAGCACCGCGGCAGCCTGCCGCTGGCTTGCCTGCCGCCCCACCTGCCGCACCTGCCGCGCCTGCCGCGCCTGCGTCCAAATTCCGTGCCAGAGGTAGGCTCAACGCCGACGCGAGGGAGTGGGTCCCGACACTGGAGCCGGTGGTGGTGGAGCCAGCAGCCGACCCCGCGCCAGTAGCCAACCCAGCCGCACCTGCCGCACCTGCCGCGCCTGCCGTGCCCATCGAGATCTACCAGGCGACCCGCCGAGGCGAGCTGCAGACGGTGGTCAAGTGGTTGCGCAAGGGAGGGTGGGCCGACGCGTCCTACCCTGGGACTACCGTTGAAGGACGGACCGCCACCTTCCCTCTGCTGAATACCGCGGCATGCTCCGGTCACCTGGAGATGGTGAGGGAGCTGCTGGAGCGAGGCGCGAGTGTCGACTTGCTCACCAGCCTCAACCATACCGCGCTCATGGATGCTGCAGGCTACGGCCACCTCTCCGTCCTACTCGTCCTGCTGCAGCACTCGGCCAACCCCGACCTGCAGTGCAGCAAAGGCATCACCCCTCTGATGCTGTCCGCTACTGCAGGGCACGAGGCGTGCGTGAAGGCCCTGCTGCGAGCCAAGGCCAACACCGAGCTGCTCGAGGACAACGCCAGCACCGCCCTGAGGCAAGCTGAAGCCCAGGGCCACTCGGCCATTGCAACCCTCATCCGGAAGTACGTGGCGTCGTTGCAGCCTGTCGCCACCGTGGTGCCGGAGGTGACGCACGCGGCGCAGGTGGCGCGGGCGGATGCGGCAATGGAGAAGTTGCTGGCCGGGGAGGCGGCGGAGCAGGCCAAGGTGCAGGCCCGCTCGAAGAAGTCCAAGAAGAAGAAGAAGGCAGGCCGCGCTGCCACCGCAGGCGACGAGCCGAGCGAGGCGCCGCCCGCCGCCGCGCCCACCCCGCCGCCCGCCACCGCGCCCAAGCCCGTTGCATCGGCTGCAGAACGGGCGGAGGCGGCGCTGCGGGCGGCCATCGCAGGCGGCGGGCTGTCTGCGCTCGAGGTGGCGCTCGCGGCGGCGCCACGTGAGGTGCGGGAGGGCGGCTTGGCCGCGGAGGCGCGGGCCCGGCGCGACAGGCTGCTAGAGGTGCAGGAGGAGGCCGAGCGCGCGGCGAAGCAGGAGGCGGCGGCGGAGGCGGCGAGGCTGGCGGCGGTGGAGCGAGTGCGGGAGGCGGCGCCGCGGGATGTAGTGCGGGATGTGGTGCGGGTTAGGGCGCGATCGGCGGCGGTGTCCAAGGCGCGTGAGGAGGCTGTGGCAGCGGCGGCGGCGGCGGCGGCGGCAGTGGCGGCGGCTGCAGAGGCGGCGGCAGTGGCTGCGGCGAAGACCGAAGCGTTGGAGCGAGCGATGGCCGAAGACGGCGAGGGCGGCAGCAGCGGAGTGGCCGGCCCGTCGGGGGCAAGCGAGGCAGCGGAGGCGCCCAACGACTACGTGTGCCCGATCACCGCCGAGATCATGACCGACCCCGTCAGCACGTCGGATGGGTTCACCTACGAGCGTGCGGCCATCTCGGAGTGGCTCCTGACTAAGGACACCTCGCCATCCACAGGCGCCAAACTGGAGAGCAAGAAGGTCATTCCGAACCTCAGCCTTCGCAGCATGATCCGCAGCTTCGGCGAGGATCGGGCGGAGGCGGCGCTGCGGGCGGCCATCGCAAGTGGCGGGTTGTCGCGCGCTCGGGGTACGCGGGGGCTGGTGTAAACGCACACACAATGAAAATGAAGCTGCAGTGGATCTGTATTTCATCAGGGCTCGGCTGGGAAGGTCCTGTCCGGTATATCGGCGGTGTACCGTACTCTACTCACTACCGTACTACTAGTCGTACGGTAAAACACGCTAACTATTTCGCGACACGGCGAGCGCCCCCCGCCCGCTCCCCGCCCCGCCCCCCGCCCCACCAAGCACCATGTGGCGTGGTGCGTGCACCGTGCTGCGTGCTGCTGGGGCCCCTGGGCCAGCGGCGCGCGACCGCGAGGGAGCGGTGAGGCGGCCAGCGCGCAGCGGGCCAGGTCGCAGATGTACGGGGCCGGCGCCAGCCGGCGCAGGTGGGACGATAGGCAATCTAGGGACCACTTGCTGCTCTCAGTTCTTCAACTCTAATGCATACTGAGGTCTCGACGGTTCGCTGTACAAGACGTGATCGGATTTTTGAGATTATGAAATCTCTTAAAATGGTGAGCGTGTAGGCATGAGGACCGCGAGGCTGGCTGTGAGGCTAGGAGATGTGTGGGGCACTCTGGTGAAGACGAGTAACGTGGAATATATCTGAAAAAGTGGCTGACACCACCTATTTTATCGCCGGAATCGTGATCTAGGGACGATTTCCGTACTATGGGGTGTAAGGTTACGTCCGCTGTGTATCACTCCTCTATGTACAAACAGTATGTATGTATATTATCCGCTAATTACCACCCCTTCTCTCGGAGGGGTGATAATAAGCCGCAGAAAATTCCTTTCCTTTTGGGGGGGGGGGGGTCGGGTGATTTTCGAGAGACGAGCACGCGTGTAGTCTGTACACTGTACATAGAGGATCACACCGATTTTGTTTTTGAGGGTCGCCCGGAGCCCCAAAACACACAAAAGCTCACCTTGATACTTTACCGTACTGACCAATTTTGTCGCACCACCTGTGCAGGCCTTTTAAGCTTTACAATGTTTTAACCCACTCACACACCAACTAAAGTCCACACAGTCCACACCTGTCCTCCTCACTGCATCCATGCGGAGTGTGAGGTCTCGCTGGTGAAGCTCTTGGGTAAGTTCGGCGCGACCTGCCACGTCGCAGGCGGCGACTGCTCCGGCAGCGTTGCCGCTGCTGGCGCAGTCTCAGGATGCGGCGCTGTTCGGCTCGGCGCGGCCGTGGCAGCAGGTGTCGGCGCCGTGGTCGACTCGACGAGCTCCACCATCGCGGGCGACACCACTACGGGCGTGGAAGCGGCGGCTGCGGCCGCAGGCGCGGCGGCTGCGGGCGCCGACGCAGCGGCGGGCGCCGACGCAACGGCGGGCGCCGACGCAGCGGCGGGTGCTGCGACGGGCGCCGACGCGGCGGCAGCGGGCGCGGTGGCAGCGGCGGTGGGCGCGGCAACGGCAGGGGCGGTGGCGGGCGTGACGGGCACGGCGGCGGGCGCGGGCGCCTCCGCGGGCGCGGCGGCGGCGACGATGCGCTCGATGGCCGCGTCGGCCGAGGCGACACCTTCGCTGCTGCCCCCCACAGACAGCAGCATCTGGCCCACCTGGTCGACCGCCTTCTGCTCGAGCTTGGAGACGGCGGCGGTGCGCTTTACCGCCTCCTTCTTGGCGGCGGTCGCGGGCCGGGGGGCTCGCCTGCTGCTGCCATCGCCGGCGGCGGGCGGCTGCTGCCCGACTGCCAGCAGCTGCATCTGCTGCATCTGCTGCATCGGCGGCTGCGCGGTCGGTACCTCGGAGAGCTGCATCGGCGGGGTCGTCGAGGTGATGAGGCCGTCCCGCTCGAGCATCTTGCCCTCGAAGATGGCCGAGACGGCGTGCTCCTGCCCTGCAGAGGCCGCCTGCTGCTGCTGCTGCTGCTGCTGCTGCTGCTGCACACCATCGCCGCCGCGGCGCGCGTCCTCAATGTCCTCGAACCTCGCCTTGACGCACGTGCCGAAGCAGTCGCGCGAGCAGCTCAGGTAGCACTTGCGGCCGGCGACGTTGGACTCCCTCTCGAAGAGGCCGCGGCAGTTGGCGAGGCAGATGTCCGCGCAGCGGGTGGCGCACTTTTTGTTGCGGTCGTGGCCCGCCTTGGAGCAGTCGTGCCCCTCGAAGCCCTTGAAGCACTGGCACGCGCCGAAGTTGCACACGCCGTTGTGCGAGCACTCGTTGGGGCAGAGCATCTTGCCGCAGTCGACGCCCGAGAAGCCGTCGGCACAGAAGCAGCTGCCGCCGTGGCACATGCCCTGGCCCGAGCATTCGCCCGCCTCATTGGCGGGGCACTGCGGCTCGCTGCACGTGGCGCCCTTCCAGCCCGGGTTGCACTCGCACGCCAGGAGCGCCTGATTGCACTTACCGTGGCCGCAGCCCGCCTCCGGGCAGACCCGCGCCATGCAGTCGACGCCGCCCCAGCCCGGCGTGCAGCTACAGACGCCGTCGTCGCAGGTGCCGTGGAAGCTGCACTCCTTGGGGCAGGCGCGCTCGGCACACGCGACGCCCGTGTGGCCCCGCGGGCAGAGGCACTCGCCCGCGGAGCACACGCCGACGCCGGAGCAGTTGAAGGGGCACGCCAGGCTGCCGCAGTCGATGCCGTCCCAGCCGGGGTCGCACATGCACCGCTGCGTGCTGGGCATGCAGTGGCCGTGCCCGGAGCAGCCGTGGGCGCACTCGAGCACGTCGCAGCCGAGGCCGCCCCAGCCGGGCTCGCACAAGCACGTGCCGTTGAGGCACTGCCCGCGGTCGCTGCACATCTTCGGGCACGTGCGCGCCTCGCACGCGTCGCCGCCCCAGCCCTGCTTGCACATGCAGCCGCCCTTGACACAGACGCCGCCGTGCTGGCAGGGCGCGGCGCAGGCCTGCTCGGAGCAGTCGAGCCCACCGTGGCCCTTGTCGCACGCGCAGCTGCCGTCCTCCCTGCACTGCCCCTTGCCCGAGCAGCGCGACGGGCACGCGCGCCGCGAGCACTCGCCCCCCGTCCATCCGTTGTAGCACAGGCAGGTGCCGTTGAAGCACTTGCCGTTGCCGGAGCAGCGGCTGAGGCAGCTCCGCTCCGCGCAGTCGGCGCCCTCCCACCAGTGCTCGCACTTGCACTCGCCGGTGTTGTGGTTGCACGCGCCGTGGCCCGAGCACGCGCACGGGCACTCCTTCTTGCTGCAGTCCGGCCCGAAGTGACCCTTGGCGCACGAGCACGTGCCGTTGAGGCACGCCCCGGCGCCGGAGCAGCCGCCCGGGCACAGCGGGGTGTCGCACGCCGGGCCGCCCCAGCCCTCGTCGCAGCTGCACGCGAGCGTGTCCTCGGCGCAGGCGCCGTGGCCGGAGCAGTCCTTCGGGCAGCCCGCGACCGCGCACGCCTCCCCACGCCAGCCGGGCTCGCATTGGCACACGCAGCTCGCCTCCGAGTGCTTACCGTGGATGCACTGGTTGCCGCAGTAGAGGGCCTCGCAGCCCGGGCCGGCGCTGCCCATGGGGCAGAAGCAGCTGCCCTTGACGCACATGCCCTTGTCGGAGCAGTCGAGCGGGCAGCTCTTCGAGGAGCAGTCTGCTCCCGTCCAGCCCTCGTGGCAGGTGCAGTGGCCGAACACGGTGTCGCACACGCCGTGGTCGCCGCTGGTGCAATCGTTCAAACACCCTTTGGACTCGCAAGCGTCGCCGAAGTAGCCGGACTTGCAGTTGCAGATTCCCTCCTCGCACGAGTTCATACGATCCGCCGACGTGCAGTCAGCCGGGCAGCGGTATTTCGCACAAGCCACACCCGTGAAGTTTGCATGGCATTTGCACGTGCCTTCATGGCACTGCCCACGGCCGGAGCAGTCTTGCGGGCAGAGGCGCAGGGAACAGTCGTCGCCGGAGAACCCCGGGTAGCACACGCAGCTCGCGTTGACGCAGTATCCTGCACACGGGAATTGGGCAGTGCGTATACGTGTGGTGCCAGGGACATCGCTGCTACGGTCGTACGCAGTGCGTGCAGCTCATAGAGTGTGCTCTCAGCGTGGTCGGGGCGAGGGCACCTTGCATGTTGCACTGGTGCAGGCATTGGGCCGGCGTGGTGCAGTCAGGGCCGGTCCAGCCCGGGTAGCAGACGCAGACGCCGTCATGGCAGTAACCCTGGCTGTTGCAGCCGGCTGGACAGGCAAACTCCGGCACGAGGGCGTCGGCCTGGGTGGTGCCGGCCGTGCCGGCCAGCACGAGCCAGTGCCACACGCTGGCTCCGCTCCGCATGACGGTGCACCGCCCTCGAGGCAGAAAGGAGGAAGAACGCCTATCCAAAAAAGGGTGCTCGATGGGGTGGAGAAGGCGGACTTGTCTGCGGAGTCCGTTAATTCTTAAATTCTTAAAACGCATGCACCCTATCAGGCACAATATATGTAGGAGAGGCAGATGCACATGGAAACATGGAACATGAGACATGAAACCTGGGCGGAACGACGACGATGCCCCAAACGTGTTAGAGATGTGCCCCTGCCGCCTAAACGTCAACCGCGCTGCGAAGGCACGACTTCAGGAGGCGACGGCCGAACGGTATGTACGACAGCGCGTACCAGGTCATCGCGCAAAACTGCACGATGATGCAGATGAGGACGATGAGCGCTCCGCCCTTGGCCTTGAAGACAAAGCAGCTGACGAAGGTGAGGGCCATGGCGACGACGTAGATGAGGGCTGCGACCCAGCGCGTCGACGACGTCATGTTCCGCAGCTGCCGCCGCGGCCCGACCAGGAAGCACATCGAGACGAGCGACAGGGCGTTGCCCACGGTGTACTTGGTGGCGAAGGGCGTCGGGTGGCCCAGGAGCAGCTGGCTGAAGGAGAAGAGAGAGGTGACGGAGAGGGTGACACCCACGCAGAAGCAGAGGGCGAAGCCGAACAGGCGCTGCCTGAACGTGAGCTGCGGGCACAGCCCTCCCACGAGCTGCTCGGTTTGTGTGGGCTCGATCCCAGCGGCGTTCCGTACACGCTGCAGCAGCGCAGGCTGCTCTGCTACGCTGCCTCGCATGCCGAAGTAGCGCTCGCGCGCCACCTCGTCCTCACCAGGCTGCCCGAAGATGCCGCCCAGCATGCGCAACGCAAGGGACGCGCGGCGTGCCGCCGTGCACGGGTCGTCAACCAGGAAAGAGTATTGTACGCGTACTATATGTGGGTACCCTGATAGATAGATAGATAGATAGATAGAGATAGATAGTAACGTCGTGAAACCCAACAATCTATCTATCTATCCGGGTACCCTGCTAGTGTGCGGTCCTAACAGAATACCCTCTGGATCACACCTCAGAAAAAAACACATTTAATTCGAGACCTCGAAAACCTCGTTGCGAGCCTTCTTCACTCGTAGCACTCGCAGTACGCGTACTGCAGTACTCCTCTGGGTAAAGTAAACCCCTTCGGTGTTGTCCGCGCCACCTAGCAAAGGCGAAGGCGACGGCGAAGTGGCGGCAGATGGGGGTGCGGAGCGTGCACGAGGCGCTGGGGATCTACACGCACGACGTGCACCGCCGCTGGGGTAGGTAGCGTTTTTTTTCTGGCGGTCGTGGGCGCGCGTCATCCGCGGCCGCCTGCCCGTCATTGGGCGGCCGAATGCCGACATCCCTCACCACGGCCCGCCACCCGCGTACGCGCACGGCCGAGAGGCTGTTGGCGGGGCCAGGCGTGGCCGCAGGTGCACCCCGGCGTCGTTCGTGCGCGGGGCACGCGCGGCGGCAGGCCTGTGAGCGGCTCTCGGCGGGCTGGCGGGTACCGGCTGAGCCGACCATGCTCCGGCTAAATTCGCATTTCCTCGGATTTTAGGATTGACTCTCGTGTA
>Ga0209302_10002096_pt1 | contig 11677 bp, 15 predicted proteins | sample ArcOceMetagenome_2_FD_187445 | JGI IMG/M metagenome (GOLD analysis project Ga0209302, IMG submission 187445) | Marine eukaryotic phytoplankton communities from Arctic Ocean - Arctic Ocean ARC135M Metagenome (SPAdes) (version 2) | ecosystem: Environmental > Aquatic > Marine > Oceanic | place... | reverse complement strand
CAGTTTTGCAAGGGTTTCTATATTTAGCAGCATTTCCAGGAGAGCTTCTACCATGGCAGGCTATGATACGATGCAGGGGAAGGCTCAGCTCATCAACGGCGTCTTCAATGGGCAGGACCAAGGGTGTGTGTGTGTGTGCTAATTAATTAACCACTCTGTTGCTTGTTTGAAAACAAAAATATGTAATATATATATATATATATATATAATTATACATATTATATATATATATTGACACGGGTACCTCCGTATCCATTTTGGCTCGAGCAGCTTCAGTCTGTTTTATTGACAACGACCAGTCAACCAGTGTTGGCTTTTCCACCTTATCCAGCCATGAGCAGCGCTGACAACGATAAGCAGCATCTCCGAGGAGATACACCCTGGGAGAATAACATTCACATGCAAGTGTACACATTCATCAGTGGTTATTCACAGTGGTTGGATAAATTTGACTGCGTCGAGCCGCAGAACTTCAAGCCAGCATCCCCGAGGAACCGGTCTGAGCGCGGACCCCCATCTGCAAACGAAGAATTGTTTCATGTGCAACTACGAGCACTATGGCATGGCCTCGAGGCGGCCAGACGAGCAGAGACAGAATCTCGAATGGCCGCAACTGTGGAGCAGCAACTTGGGAATCTGAAGCGTGAGCAGCAGCAACTTGGGAATCTGAAGCGTGAGCAGCAAGCATTTCACGAAAGGACGCTAAAAGAGATGGGAACTCGAGACAGGATTATCTTAATGGCGCTGGCGGTGCCCGATGAACTGACAGCGAAGGTGGCAGAGTATAAGACGTTACTAGATGTTAGTTGGAAAAAGAGTATTGCTACACTTCGTTTCAGTATGCATGCGAAAATGTCGGGGGACATCAAAGAGTATTCTGGTGCTTTGCAGCAGGAGCTGGGGCAAGGCGTGCCACGCGGGGAAGCTGGCAACGTGGCAATGCCGGTGTCGCCGCTTGGGCGGAAAAAAAAACCACCTCAGCAGCCCACACTGTCTTCCATCGTTGCGAGGATCATGGGAAAATTGACTGTAGTTCTGGAAAGCAACTCAAAACATATTGTAGACGGATTTGTCAAGGATTTAGAACAGCAGCTGGACATGCACAGCAACAATCTCCAGGAAAGGATTCCAGGAGGAGCGAGGAAGGTGTATGCTGAAGTTAACAAGCTCAGACAAATTATTCAAAATGAACAAGGCAACATTTCACTCCCATGCCATGCGGGGAAGAAAACAGAAGAGTCAGCGACTGATGCGCTTGACAGGGATGATTAGTTCGCAAGTTAAAGATATACGTTAACTGAGTTTCATCGTGAACGGTTGCGAATCCGAAAGCGATGCTAGCGGTGGTTCGCTTTCTTTGTGTCGTACATAAGATATCCTCTCATCGTCATTGGATTGTGCGTTGAGAGGAAAAGAACCATATTATGCCCACCATATTATAATGCTTTATACAAAAATCCACGCTTTTTAAAGGCCTTGCGATGTGGACCGGGGTTGAATTAAAAGGCTACGGGCTTAGACTTTTGAATTCTGCTGAGGGCATGGATGGCCTTCCTTCCACTATGCATGCGGGAATCGTGTGTATAGTAGCAGCAATCCATTGGGGCCTGCCGCAATGGGAGATGATGGTAGAATGAATTATTTGTTGCACATGATCGGTGCAATGCTTGTCATTTTTCGTATCGAGTTACTGATTCCAGATTCATGGCCATAGACTCTACTTCATTGGCATTCGGCCCTCTCGTTTGCATGTTAGCCCCGGGCCCCGCGGCATCTGCGTGTTTACTAATTATTTCTCTGAATTATTGCCCCCGCGGTCCCTAATGTATCTGTATGTATTATATTATATTGTCCTAGTTCCCAAGCTAAGGTTTCCAGGCAAAGGTGTTTAAGCGAAAATGCCCAAAGGAAAGTAGTTGAGGCCTCGTGCCACTTCACAGTCAAGGGAGGCTTCGTGCCACTTCACAGTCCAGGGAGGCTTCGTGCCACTTCACAGTCAAGGGAGTAGTAGTAGTAGTAGTAGTAGTAGTAGTAGTAGTAGTAGTAGTAGTAGTAGTAGTAATCCAGTTTGGCCCGCCCCCCCCCGCGCTGTTTGGAGTCTTCCAGTTTGTTGTTTTTGTCCTTAGTAATTTTGGTTTTTGATCCATTTTGATCCATTATGGTTCAAGTTTTTTAATTTAGGCACTTTCTTGCCATTTTGGCATCAGTAATTATGGTTTTTTGCCACTTTGCTGACATTATGCGCCGGTTCGTCCTCTACAAGGACGGCGATGACAATGCACTCTGGACTCAATGTTTGTCCGAGCTAAGGGTCTTTTGAGTTGCCTGGCATCGCATTCTTTCGTCAGCCAGGCGTTGTTCTGCTGGGGATGTTCGATGATGGCCGTGGTTGCTCTGAACTGTTTCGGGAGTTGTTGCGCCTGCTCCCATCTGTTGAGGTTGGAGATTATTGCAAGAATGGCCAGTGGGACAAGGAGTGTCTTCTGATTGATATTGAATTGGTTGAAACAAACCGACAAGAAGCCCGTGCGCCAGATCCCCCGCCGTTGGAGGATGTGCAAGAGGGACAAGTCCACACAACACCCGATGCTTCGATCCATTCAGCTCGACCATTGCTCGACAGATGGTTGCCTAACGCCGTAAAAAGAAGCTTTCCCGCGTCGAATGTAGTGCCACGACAGCCAAGCGGTCCGCCTCCTGAGCACTTATTGTCTCGGCCAATGCACCCTCACCCAACACCGCCAGGCTGTCCGCCTCCTGCGCACCTATTGTCTCGGCCTGTGCCTCCTTTGCCAGTGAAGACAGAACATCAAGGTTGAACCAACATAACCGAAACAAACACGCCGATAAGGGTGAGACGGTACGGACATCCAGCCTTGTAAGTAATCTGGTGATGGGTATTATAAAGACCTGTTAAAATGTTATTTTGGCATGCTGACAGAGCCATGCTCATTAATGATTAATCATGAATCATTTAATTATAATTTCAGTTTTATGAGTTAATCTTTCTATTATGCATTTATAATCAATTTGCGCCCATTGATCATGAATCGTTGGCGTTCGATTCTCTGATTTTTCTCCGGAATTTTTGGTACAGATAGGCCAGAACGAACAGATGAATCAATGAATCAAGTGAATCACGGACCTGACCCAATTTGGTTGTGCGGTGTTGCTCACAGTGGGTGGGGTGGGTTCTGGATGGGAAATATATCGAATATTAATTAGCAACAAAGAGCAGGCTTTTGGCACCTCATCGAGAGCTTGTCAGGCTCACCAGTCGAGGACCCAAGGAGTGCCGCGCCACGCACACCGCCTTGGGAGGAGGAGAAAGAAGAGGAAGCTACCGCTAGCGAGTGGCAGGCTGCCTCTGGAGGGCAAAAGGAGGATGCCTCCGCTAGCGATGACATATCAGGACCAGATATACAAGCGTTGCCTGACTTGCACGAAGCTATAAACTCTGGATTGTTTACACTCGCATTGGACTGTTTGGAAATGCCAGACACTGATATATCTGCACGCGTGCCAAAACACTTCCGCGTTGGACCTGGTAATACGGCATTGCATTTTCTAGCACACACAGGTGTAGGCAAAAATGTTGACAGCTCCAAAGTCCGTGAGCTTGCAACGAAGCTATGCGATGATGACAAGCTACGAGATTTGCTTAATCACAGGAACGAACGTGGAATGATGGCCGTACATATCGCTTGCGCTGTTGGCAACGTAGAAGTGGTGAAAGCTCTTCTGGAAGCACGTGCAGGACATCTATTTTAGACGAACACGGGCACCCGCACATCGAATATTTTCCGAAACATTATTTAATACCTCCTAAAAAAACACTTGTGATTTGGTTTTGAGAGATACCAAATGAATGAAAGACTTTTCAGTGGTTGTGACAGTCCCTGTGCCCCAGGGCTTTCCATAGCTACTAGAGCATACAGAACACCCAGAGCCCATACATGACACCATCGTCTTAACGATTTTGCCAGATTTGGGAAAAGGGAGGGAGAGGCGACCATACAATTCCCCTTTTTGTTTCACGTAGGATATTTGCCCCGAGACACTCAAAAACGGGAACTATCATATAAAACAAAAATCAATAGAAATCTCTGTTTAACGAGATTTCGGTTTCTATTGTTTCAAACTAATTGTGTTATTGGGTGTCGTTTTCGAAATTGGTTTTCGTTATTGGGGGTCGTTGTCGTCTAATTTTTGTTATTGGGGGTCAGAATTAAACTCTAACAAATACACACCAGAACCGAATTCTACGTTTATGGGAGGTCTGAAGAACATCCAACGCACCGCTGTCGACGCAGCTGTGGACGCAAATACGAACCACAGGCTTCACGACCTATTTATACGATTTGGGTGCGAAGCGCTTGGAACATCTTTCACAGCCCTTTACGAACGCAAAAAAAAGGCAAGGGCCTCAGCAAACCATGGTAGTGGAGTCTTTGTGCCAATTCACATCAAGAGGCCCAAAACAACCAGGATAGTGACGCGGACAACCTCGACCTCCGTAGTACGAACTGTGGCGCAGGCAACATTGCAGAGATGCCAGCTGGATTCACAATGCTGATTGTCCTTGCGTAAAAGTGATTAAAAATGCTAATTTAAAAAATAATTAAAACGTGAGTAAAAGTGAAAAGCATGTGATATCTCTTCCCCTTCCTGTGTTCCCGCGGGTGTCTGTGTTCCCGCGGGTGTCTGTGTTTTCCCCGCGGGTGTCTGTGTTTCCCTGAGGTTGTTAGTGTGTAAAAGTGTTTTAAAATGTTCAATTATTTGAAAAGTGATTAAAAAATGAATAAAAGTGAACCATGTGTTACCTTTCCTCCTTCTGTGTTCCCGTGTGTGTCTGTGTTCCCGCGGGTGTCTGCGTTGCCGTGGGCTTCTGTGTTCCCGCGGGCCTCTGTGTTCCCGCGGGTGTCTGTGTTCCCGCGGGTGTCTGTGTTCCCCGCGGTGTCTGTGTTTCCCCGCTGTCTGCCGTGCGTCCCGCCGTCTGACATCAAGTTGTGCAATTGTGCATCAAGTGCAATTGCGCATCCCTCCTGCCATCGTAGTTGTGCGCCATGACATCGGAATAATTATCAAGCAATTATTTATTTAAGCAGATCAATGACATTGTTGTGTTGTATCGCAAAATGGAATGTGCATGCTGCAGGAAGTTATAAACGCACATGTGCAACTTGAAACGCCAACCACAAACACACACCAACACAAACACACATCAACACACACCAACTTGTGAACTTGATGATTTTGAATTTGTGTGTGCAATTGGACATTATTCTGGTAGCGAAAATGCCCAAACGAAAGTAGTTGAGGCCTCGTGCCACTTCACAGTCAAGGGAGGCTTCGTGCAACTTCACAGTCCAGGGAGGCTTCGTGCCACTTCACAGTCAAGGGAGTAGTAGTAGTAGTAGTAGTAGTAGTAGTAGTAGTAGTAGTAGTAGTAGTAGTAGTAGTAGTAGTAGTAGTAGTAGTAGTAGTAGTTAATATATTATAATACACATCACTCCATATATATATATATATATCATGGGATCGGCTCACCCACTTGGAGGGGAGTCACCCATCAATTCCTGAAAGCGAAACTGGAAAATAAGTAATCGCCCCCACTTGGATTTCATTTCGGTTTCGATGATCTGACGCATGTAGTTTTGGTTCAATCAAAAGCAATCGGCTCACCGACTTAAGACCTATAATGGGGAGTTGCCCTGAAGGAACTTTGTGTGCCTATTGTGGCGAGCATCCGGCTTCTTACATTCCAGATCATTGCATTGGTCCGATCTTACATTCCAGATCATTGCATTGGTTCAGATTGCCCCTAAACTTATTGTTGGTGGCACCAGGTTGCCATCCAAATCATTCTCATTAATTATTAATCAAGGATCATTAATCATCAATCATTAATTAATCCTTAATCATATAGTAATTAATTAATTAAGTTGATACAACTGTGTTTTGTCTTGTTGCATTGTTGCGCGGGGTGAAATCGAACATATTGGAAGTGAACTCGAAGATTGCCGTATAATTGAGACGCAGAAATTCCAAAGTGTCAGATATCTAGTTTCATGTTTTGTCATTGTTTTGTTTTTCATGGTATGTCGTATTTCATGTTGTTTATGCGTGCGTGGTGCGTCTTATGAATCTTATGATTCTTAATTACGTGCTCATGTCTCATGGGTCTTATGACATATCTTAGGAGTGTGTTGTGTGTGTCTTAATTACTTAATTAATTACCCTCAGACCCGGCTTCAGAATAAACCCACTGTCCGCTCATGCGGTTTGTCAACTTGCTGTGTTGTAAAACCCCCATGTCAGATCTGTATCCATTTTGCCTCAAGAAACTTTGGCTGCCAGTCAACCTTTGCACAGTTGTTATTGTTGAAGATATTGGGTTGCGTGTTGTGGCAGCGGCAAGGCCATCATGTCTTTGCAGCGCCGACACTTTATGATCCTCGAATTTAAAAGGTCGCCCTTTTCATTTTTGAGTTGCTTGCAGCGAGATCCGAAATTGGCGGCTTGCAGACGACACTTGGATGAAGCTGGTCACATCACGGTGCTCGACGAACTCCAAGCGAAAGTTTTTGTTGCTGCTGAAGACTTGCTTCCTATTTTGGCACATTTGGGACGAGATGCCACATTTGGATCGACGCTTAGTAGACTCAAGCCGCGCCACATTATAACCAATGAGAGATATTACACAATTATCTTAAGTGCTGTTGGGTGTTTACCAAGTAAGGATATGGTCAAGCTTTCGAGGGAACCAACTTCATATTACATTGATGTGCCTGTTGCGGAGATTGTGCCTGTTGCGGAGATTGTGCCTGTTGCGGAGATCAGAGACGATTTGCAACCCAAGCACGTTGACATGATACCAATGCCACCTGGGCGAATTCTTGCGTATGAAACCCTCCACCGGGATCCGCAAGTTGCAGAGCCTGCGGAAATCCAATGGCACTACTTGCCCATGTGACATGTTTGCAATGTTGCGCAACATCGTTCTCTGAACTTCTTGGATCTCTTTGAGCAGTGGACCGGTAGTTTTTGCAAGAGTGTTCTTACTTCCGATTCTCTTTGTCACCCCATGTGTGGTCTTGGCTCGCCAGCCCACACGTGCTGGCATGCTCGTCAGGTATATTGCAGCAGTTTGGTTTCACATATATAGCAGAACTTCATGTGCAAAGAATGCATGTCAATGCACTGCCAGGCCTGTGTGTGCAAATAATTTGTATATTTGTATAAAGAACTTATCTATTGGTCCGGGATTCATGTTTATGGGATTCTGGTAATTATTGTCCCAACGGCGCGTTGGCTGCAAAATCACTTGTGCGCGTGGAGAGATCAGTGTAGGGGTGTTTTGGTAACACGTGAAATCGGAATCGCATTCTAACCAGGGATGGTAACCAGTACGTTACCAGGTCGCCAGTAACCTGCATCCAGTGAACCACGATGGAAACAGTGATCAGTAACCAGTAACCAGTAACCAGGTAACCAGTAACCATGCAACCAGTTGGAACCAGTGACCAATAGACCATCAATTCCGTCCTCTCCCCTCAGGTCCACCACCCACCCTCCCCCCCCCCCACACCCCCCCCTCCCTCCTGCCCATCCCCCCTCCCCCTGCCCCCCTCCCCCATCTTAAAGGTCCGCAAGATACGAGCCTTGCAATCGATTTCCTTGACGCTCGCTGCAAATGCTAAGGGCACGGTCGTGGAGTGTTTCACACAGAACTCTTTTTTTTTTTTTCGAAAGCTTTGCGTTTACCTCGCCCATGATGTCCATCACGGCACCCTCCAATGATGGTTGCACGAAGAGATGCCATGCACGAAACTTGTACTTGCTTGACCGGATGAACCTGAGCAGTGGCTCGTACTGCAGCGGTTCCACAAACACCTTAGCACCGTTTGCAAGCTCCTCTTCGAAATTGTGTTCTTGGAGGGATTGACGACATTCAGACAAACGATCATCCTTCATCAAAGCACTATGGAATCCCGGCGAAATGGTGTCACAACTTGCAACCAGAAACCAGGTAATTAACCAGTAACGGGGTAACCAGTACGTAACCAGGTCACCAGTAATTAATTAGGTGGGATGGGTGCATCCCCCCTTATTATCGCGACATCTGACCTTACAAAACCTTAGGAACATTATAGTTTTGGGGGTGGCACACACGATATTTATGGGTGTGGCGCACACGACTTTTTTTTTTGTGCGGCGCATACAATATTTTGGTTCAAATTGCTCTTATAGTTCCTGCCTTGCTCTCGCGAAACTCGCATGCTTTCTACGAACAGTTCAGCTGCTCTTGCTGGTCATTTGTTAATTAGTGAACCTGGGAACAAAGGTTACCTGATTTCTGTGCTTTCCATTTTTTAATATGTGCGATATCGCGAGAATATTTTGATTTTAACCCGTAGAACAAATCATAAAGGTGTTGGGAGAAGACTCTAGTCAAAATTGAAAGTCTTGAGATATGTTTCTCATTCGTTGAAATTCCAATTCACTGTCATTTCATGCAAATCGACTTGCGCGATGTTTGGTAAGACCAGATCCTTTGCTGCTTCGAGATAAAAGTTTCGTATGGTAATTACGTGTGCTCCTCCCTGACAACCCTTGATCACTCGAATGTCAACGTGAAATATTGGTTTTCCATTTTTTGTCGTATTTCCGGTTTTTACATTTTCTTCACAGGTTCATTAACAAGTGCCTAGATAGTGGTCATGCTCTTCACCGGGTGATGACAGCGGCAGATGCAGACGTCTACAGTGAAGCTCCAGTACGTGCGACCGATGACGCAACCGAAGCGGAAGTTGCCGCGATGCCTTCCGTGCCTAAGTGGAATACATACTTCTGTCAAATACCTGAGCTTGGGCGAAGTGTCCAAGTTTCCTCACCATGTGTTGGCATCAGCGGTACCTCCCATGCTCTGAACGAAATGGGTGTGCCAGCTGACAGCATTAATGTCAGGGATGGACATGGACCACGATTGTAAGAGTTGTCACTCCTAGTTGTTTCGCCCACAATCCTAGTGACTAGGATTGTGGTTGTTCCTGATGCGTTTTATTTTTATCTTTCATGTTTTATTCGTGGCTCAATCCTAGTCACAGTCTCAATTCATTAATTAATTAATTAAGCATAGATTAATTAATTGATTGGGTTTCTGTTCACTAGTAATTAATTAACTAATTTATCCCTCGTACACGCCACGAGGCATCAATTCAACCCCACACAAACCTAGCAATTAATTAATTAATCAATTAATTATAGTGAGCAAGAAACACACAATCCTAATGATGAGCATGGACTAGGATTGTACCTCCTGGTATCAACAACCATCCTCGATTAATGTCTACGATATAGATGATCGCTATCGATATTGTCTGGAGGAGCATTTGAAAAGTGTCGGGATGAAGGACCCCGTTTTACATCTTGGTGCAAAACATGGTGACATTTTGAAAGTAGAGCCGCACCAACTTCAGACACGTTGCGACTTCCTTGTGGCAGGACCACCTTGCCCGCCATGGTCGTCACAAGGCGTACGCCACTCATTGAAGGATACCCGCGCTGAAGTGTTTCTCAAGATCCTTGAATGGGTTTACTATTTGATTTACTTCGGGGGACTCATCGGAGTGGTGCTGGAGAATGTTCCTGGCATACAAAAGAAACGTGGAAACAAGGAGTCGGTGATGGACATGTTTATGAGAGTCCTCAAAACGCACATCCCAGAATTCGCTTGGCGAGTGGACACACTCGATATCACCGGCTATATGTGCCCCCAGACTCGTAAGAGAGTCTTTTTGCGCGGATTGCGAAAAAAATTTGCCAAGGAAGTGCCAGCTCCTCTGCCGCCATTTGGTCGGAGGACGTTAAGGGAGGTATTGGGGAAGAAGTGCGAACACACAAAAAGATCAGAGTTGAGCGAGAATTTACAGAACAACCTTTTGGCATTTGAAAGTAAAATTCGCGCCAGGTTTGACTGTGGCACATATGTGAAGGAAGATGTTTGCATCTTCCATCTGGACCGGGCTGAAAACAAAGTGTATGACCAAATCGTATCACTCAACATTGCGCCAACGCTGACAACACGCAACAAATGTCTCTTCGTTGCCTGCGTTGAAGGTATCACACAGAATAAACCAGACGCCGAAAGAGAGTATTTCAGGTATTTGACCAATGCTGAGCGCTTGATGCTGCAAGGCTTCCCCCCTGCACTTGCAAATGATCTCCCACGTTACGACGCATGCAGAGCGGCCGGGAATGCCTTCCCTGTTCCAGGTCTGATAGCGGTCATCCACCCCATGCTCAAGGCCGTCAGTAACCCTGTGAAGACAGGCATTCGTTTTGCTGATTGGCCGCCACCTGACATCATTCAGAAAGGGGCATTAGCAAATTTTGATAAGTTCCAGAAAGCCTTGAGGGAGAAGCCTAAATCAGTTCCGAAGAAGCAAAGGGTGATTGATGTAAACCTCGGGATCTATTTTCGTATTGCTATTCATCGTTTTTGTTTGTTAGGTATGGATGGGGGAGATGGGGGTGCGCGAGGCGGGGGGGTGGGAAGTCTGGGGTGAATCAAGCATAATTAAGTTTTTGTGGAAATAGGCGATCACCAAGGATCATATTGCGTGCAATCAAGGAGGTTTGATTTGACCAGGTGCGTTTTGCAGAATTCGATATCAAATCGGACATGTTGAAAATCAAGTAATTAATTAATTCATTAATTAGTTAATTAATTAATTCATTAATTAGTTAATTAATTAATTACTTAATTAGGAAGTGTCGCATGAAAAATATCTGAAATCGTCTTCCATGTTGCTTCAACTAATTAACTAATGTTGCAGCAAAGCGTCAGAGATCTCCGTCTAGTGACAGCTAAACCTAGAGAGGCAGGAGGCTTCGCGCCACTCCAAGGAGGCTTCGCGCCAAAGGACGTTATCGGCAATGCCGATGTTGACGCTTGGAAATGGGAGAAATGGTCTGAAGCAATTTGTGAGGTGGACGTGTTGGTAACAACGGCGCAGCTTTTTCTGGACAGCTTGGACGCAAAACTTGTTAAGCTGAGCACGTTTTGTGTTCTAGTCGTTGATGAGTGCCATCATTGCAGTGGAAGCCATCCGTTTGCAAGAACTTTCAAAGAGCACTACTCCTTGTTGCGGCCACCCGGCCAGATTCGGGTGCTTGGCCTGCCCCAACGGCTCGTGAAGTCAAAGTTGAAGGCCGCCCCAGAAGAAGAATTGCACATAATCAAGCGCTTTGAATTTTTGATGGATTCTCGCAAAATGGAAAACAGTATTGTGAGGGATGCCTATTCCATGCACTGTGGCGGTTCTGCGCAGGAAGACATGGTGCCAACACAACAGCGAGTTGCATTGCTGGAAATGGGTTGAGACAGCGTTCGCCTGTTCCGACCAGCAGAGCAGGGTGCCAGGAACAGCTGGAAGGGGCCTGAGTCGCGAGGTACAGATGTGCATCGCTACAGAGCAGAGCCTTGTCCAGTGAGTCACACAATCCAAGTAATTATGGAGCAGAAACAAAAAAAACAGTAAATAATATATATATATATATATATAATTAAGCTGCAGCACGTCCGTATCCATTTTGGCTCAAGACGAGCCGTGGCCACATATTCATTTGCCACGTTAGTGCCATTGATGGCAGTTGCTGATGGCTAGGCGCC
>Ga0209302_10002095_pt1 | contig 11679 bp, 17 predicted proteins | sample ArcOceMetagenome_2_FD_187445 | JGI IMG/M metagenome (GOLD analysis project Ga0209302, IMG submission 187445) | Marine eukaryotic phytoplankton communities from Arctic Ocean - Arctic Ocean ARC135M Metagenome (SPAdes) (version 2) | ecosystem: Environmental > Aquatic > Marine > Oceanic | place... | reverse complement strand
TTTTTTCAGGTTGGATTCAGAGAATTTATCTCCCACGGCGACCGTCGAACGGTCGGTCGTGCTTGGTCAAATGAGATTGATTAAATACACAACGCGTTTGCCAAACACGACACGTTTTCCCTCTCAATGAATCCTGCATTATGGTATGCCAAAATGGGAAACACGAAGATGAGCAACCAGAGAGGGATCCATTCTTTGTATTTTGGCCGCAAAATGAGCGCCATCGTTGAACACACGATATATATCGGCGGCGGCTGTATCCGTACCATAGTCTTTGCGCTCACAGTGCATGACAGTACTTTCACGACCTCAGCCCTCGCGCGCGCATTCATTCTTTGTGCTCGTGGTCCATACTATGAATCGCGAGTTTGGGGCAAACTTCGATCGTGATGGGGTGATTTCTAGCGGACGGCGGTCCGCTTATCTTCCCTTTATCTGTGCTTGTAAAGTTACTGGAAACGGGCTGGGGATTATGTTGGGTTTTGTGTGCATCTCATCATTTCTTCTCCTAGTTGACGTGTCTTACCTAGTATGCATGCCTCACTGAGAAGCCCCATGCACCCCGCTTCCGGCCAAGTTCCCGGACCGCCCCCTCACACAGGAGTATTAGGGAAAAGGTGGAAACACACATATCTGTCTCTCTTTCTCTCTTTGACCCTCGCCCCGTTTGCTTGAGACCGAGTGTGGGACATGCAAGCACCTCTCGGGCTTTGACACCCGGCGGTTGGCCACAGCAAGTCCCTCCAAAGGTCCGTTCAGACGGGGAAGCCCAGCTCACAGCAAGCCTTCTGGCACAGTGGCCGCTCCTTCTTGCGGTCCTTCTTGCACTTCATCTTCTTGCACTTCTTCATGAACTTCGACGACTTCTTCTCGCATTTCTTCATCATGATCTCCATCTTGCATTTCTTGACGTCACTGAGGCCGCTACAGTTTACTTTGGGCGGCGGCGGCGGCGGCGAGGGGCTTGGCGGCGGCGGCGAGGGTGAGGGCGGCGGCGGCGACGGCTTGGGCGGGGGCGGCGACGGTGGGCTGGGCCTCTCCAGGTTAGGATCGCACACGGCATCTGCCAAGATGAGAGAGGGCTCGCAGCTCCAGTCGAAGGGCGTCACCTGCGTCGGCATCGCCGAGGCCGCGTCGCTCGCGTAGCTCACCGCCAGCAACGGGCAGCCGGGCAGCTGGATGCTTTCGATCTGCGCGCTGGCGCTCCGCGTCACGAGCACACAGTATGCCTCGGATCTGCCCGCCGAGCCATCAGCTGCCGCACCGTACATGAGCGTCTCGGTGCGGCAGGAACGCTCAGTGCAGCCGTCGTTCCTGGCGGGGTGTGTGCACATACATGCTGTGAGCACACAGACATGCTTCGAGCACGTGCACATACATGCATGCACAATCATGCACATGCACTTGCACATGCACAGCACATGCACATGCACATGCACATGCATATGCATGTGCATGTTTGTGCGTGCAGTCGTATATGCCGGTGGGGTCTTTGGCTCGCGTCGGTGTGCCTGCGCGCGGTGACTCGTGAGAGTGAGACTGGGCGAACGTGTGTACGCGAGTGTGGTGCACGTATACACCCGCTTACGACGATTCCTCACCTGCGCGAAAAGATCTCTAGGTGGAAGAGGAACCACGCGAGCGGCAGCGCGCTCGTACTGGTCGCCAGCCGATCGAGCGCGAGCGCGAGCTGGTTGCTCGACGACAAGAGGAACTGGTTGCCCACCTGGCTCGCGATGATCTCCTGAGGCGCCCTCTGGAAGTAGATGTTGCCAACGGAGCTGCGCAGCCAGTCTTCATCGTCGCTGGCCGCCGCGATATACGCACCGAACATGCCTTCGAGAACGGCGTCGGCGCCGTACCGGACGACGCGGTCGAACTGGTGCGCAGTCTCGTGCTTGATCACAGTCATGGCGCCGTCGCCGTACAGCGGAAACCGCGTGCCGCCGAAGGCGTTCTCGGTCCAGCTGCCCACCTGCGACTGGAAGATGTTAAAAGCGCGCGCCGTCGCCGTCAGGCTGATGCTCTCGGCCTCGCCGCTGCACCGGAAGGCGTCGCGGATGGTCATGGTGGCGAACGGCGCCTCCGCCAAGATGCCGTCGCTCATCAAGTGGGGCGGCAGTAGATCGAAGAACGCGTGTGTTGCGGCCACGGACTCGGCGTCGAGCCACAGCGCGTCGCCAACCATGACCCCGTGCCTATCGAAGAGCAGAGCTCTGGCCTCGGAGTCGGCAAAGGCGCGTGTGGCGTTGCCGTCGCTGAGTGCCAGCAGACTGCGAACCTGTTGCTGCAGCACGGCACCCTTGTTGCACGCAGTAGCCGCCGCCGAGCAGTATCCACCGCCCGACTGTGTCGCGAGGACAGCTGCGGCGAGCGTGGTGGCATTGGCTAGCGCGCTCGCGAAGTACCCATCATCGTCGCTCTCGAGGTACGCGTCGACCGCTGCGACCACATCGTTGAGCTCCAGCGCCGCACTCTCGTACTTCTTTGCGTTTGACAACGGATCGGGGTCCTTGCAGAAGTCCTGCGCCACTAGCACGGCAGCGATAAGCTGATCACCCGGCAGCACACAAACTGCTTCCGTCGCGCTGCAGTCGACGACATTGTACACGTCCCAAAGGGCGTGCTGATTGCCGCCGTCGGGATCTGCGCAGCAGCGGCAGCCCCACACGTTGTACTCCGACGAGAACATGAACGACGTGCAACCTGACGAGCCAGCTTCTGCCGCACAAAGAGCTGGCGTCGAGAACGCGCCTAGGTTGGAGGATTGGGAGCCGCACTCCGCTTCCTCGTGGCGCATCGTGTAGGCGTAGGCGGCATCAGTGTAGGACGGTGCAAGGCTCAGGGCCATGAGGAAGAGCTTCATCGTCATGTGTTCAGCGTGCACAAATCCGCAAACCGAACCTCTGCAGCGGGCACTTTTCGAGGAACTAATACCGGACGAACACTGGCGTCCTCCTACAGAGATAGATAGATATCTTATCTTATCTCCTCCTACAGAGGGACCCCGGCGAGCAGGCACACTTGTTACACACTTGTAGAAGCCGCGCAACATCAATGATAGTCGAGGTGATCTCAAACACGATGGAGCGCTGAGCGAGAGAGTGCGGCCGCATGCAGCACCCGGGGGAAAGAGTGGTGGTGGCCGCGGGGCTAAGGAGCTGCATGGCTTGCGGCCACGGCATGCTTTCTTAAAGCTTATAGGCGAGTGAAGAAAGCGCAGGCGGCGCGCTTCGAAAGCAAACCTCGCAGAAACCGCTTCAAAAGCAAAACCTTGCTAAGCGAGCGCCGCCCCCGAACACACGTGCCGCTTACCGGCTAGCCATAGGATCTGCTCCCGTGTGCTTTGTCGTGTCCGTTGTTTTCCGTCTAAATGAACACCCTATTAATGCAACCTGCAACGTTTCCGTTCTTCAGTCTAAATGTCACACCCTATTACCATCCACATTTTATCCATGTTATTAGAACGCTCTAGGTACCTACTGTGGTAGATCATCCTATCTAACGCGTGTTTTTCAGTCGCTCCCAAGTGATTAGGTCACATGTGAGTTCGGAGTATTTTCGCTCAGAGCCCCCCGCAGGGTAGGGTGGCAGTAGGGTGGTAAGAAGGGAGAGAAGGATTAAGGGATTAAGGGATTAAGGGATTAAGGGAATACGGGATTAAGTATAGATAGACAGAGAAGAAAAGTAAGTATAGATAGACGAAGGCTTGGTAGGGCTAGCGCGGGTCCGGTGCGCTGTCGGGCGGGATAGGCGCGGTGAGGTGGCGCCGTAGAGGTGTGGGGCGGTGCTGAGTCGGCGGCGGGAGGGTGGTGAATGTGTGGGGAAGGGTCGAAGGGATGGGGTGCGTGGGTGTGGCCGCACTGTGCCTGCTAGGCAGCCTGTTATTGTAAGTGTTGCTGTTCGTGTTGTTGTTGTTGTAGGCAGCCCATGAGGTGATAACTACGTGAGGGCGTCGCGCGCTACGGGGCTGCGTGATCGCCCCATCACGTACGTTTATATTACACCGGGGAGTGTAGCAACGGTGAGGAATTTTCAAACTTGGTTTGTCTGTTTTCTGAGATTTTCTGAGATAACCCCGTGCGTGCATGTCATGATCTGCTCCCGTGTGCTTTGTCGTGTCCGTTGTTTTCCGTCTAAATGAACAACCTATTAATGCATGTCCCTCTCTTTCGGCCTGTCCCGCTTAGCCTTCCTGATATCAGCTGGGCTAAGTCACGCGTGCTTTGGCGATGTCACAGCGTTCGTGATGCGCCCACAGAGCGCCGTCCACCGTATGATCCACAATCTCGCCGCTTCAATGGGGCTGGGCAGTTGCCCGGGACATACGCCACTCGACGAGACGGCGGCGGTGCATGTGCGCCAGTGGGTGTGGCAAAAGCCGCCCCTGCGAAGTCTGCCGCTTACCTGACCCTGCCCGCTGCGTGCGCGCCTAGCACACGCCTGCGCTGGCAGCTAGGCTCCTGCCGGGGTCTAGCAGGGCAGCCTTGAGTTACTGGTGGTGTGCGGCAACTCTATCTTGCCACCCTCCCACAGGTGCGCCATGGCGATAAGAAGGGGACGTTGCACACAGACGACGAAGTAATCAGACATGCGGCTCTGGCGCGCGCGCACGCGGAGTCGCTCGGGCTAAGTGCCGTGCACTTCATGTCCGACAGCCTTGGGGCGCGTACAACCTTTACGCAAGCGCTGGAAGGTAAATAAGTAGGTGAGCATCAAGTAAGAAGAAAGGTATCACGCGCTTCGCCTGCAAAGCTACTACAGTTCCGCAAGTTAGGCGTCCGAATATAAAGCTACATGTACTCTATTGTTTGCTTTTTACTTGCGTGTTTTCTTTCATGAAAGGCGCTGGAATCAATGTGGCCATGGTACCAAAGCATATGCAAGTCTTCACGGGTGATTCTAACGAAACGGCATCTCATCAACTGCGTCACCACCACGATCCTCAGAAGACAAACGGTAGTGGAGTCCACCAGGTTGCCAAGGTGCGGACCGATCAGCTGGCGCTAGTCCTCGCTGAAGTGATCATCATGGCACAGAGCGCGGTGCTCATCGGACCACAGGTCAGCAACGTCGATCGTGTGATTGCGGAGCTGATGGGCACCGTGCGTTGGCCACCTCTGATTGATGACGTGTACCATGACAAGTGGGTTCCCGGCGCTTTGGCCGAGACGCACAACTCTGTGGCGTGGGCTGTCAGCAGCATGGCGACAAATACGTCGCTGCCATGAGCTCACCGTAATTCGTGCTCTGAACCTCGATTACACAAGTGTGCTAGGGACCTGATAAACGGTAAGGGGTCCATACTATGAATGCAATGGCCGGGGCTATGCAGTTCTCCCGGGGGTACATCCGTGTCATACCTGCAGCGTTCTACCGCTACGGTACTATACTTTCAGAAAGTCTAGATCTACCTAGCCTCGGCTTGATAGGCACGTGTGTCAGCGTCTTAATATACAGCGTTTACCCGTCTTGTAGATCTCACACTAGAGAGCTCGAGTGTAGGCTCAACCTTAGACGGTTATGAGAAATAAAGCTGAGTTCACCAAACATTGAAGTGTAACCGTTTTCGATGGGAGTTTGATTTGTAACGTTTTTCGTATATGGGCAAGGGCTCTCCCTCGTACGAGACTCCACCACCGTACGAGCTGCCTCCCCCGTACCCCCGGCCTCCGCAGCTGGTGGTCCCGGCGGCGCACGAGCTGGAGGACGCGCTCTCCTGCCCCATCTGCCTCGGGCTGCTGCTCGACCCTCTCATCGCCGCCTGCTGCCAGAACAACTACTGTCGCCAATGCCTCCAGACCTCGCTGCGAAACAAGCCAGAGTGCCCGCTGTGCCGCGCGTCCCTCGTGCTCGAAAACACGCTTCCCAACCGCGCGCTCCGCAACCTGCTCCCACACGATATTATGTCTCAGGAGGTCGAGGCGGCTAAGGCCGTGGCGACGTTCAGGCCGACGCGCTTGAGCCACCGGGCACCAACCAGCTGCTGCCTGCTTATGCTCTTCGTCTTCTCGACGGCCGGCCTCATCATAGTGCTGCCTCTCAGATCCGGCTGCCTCTCTGCCTCCGCGGCCCTGCGCGGGAGCGGCCTTGCGCTAAGCAGCCTTGCGGGGTGCCGTTGGGCGCGGCAGGAGGCCGAGACCGAGCCTGACGTTATCACCGCCGTGAGTGATGCCAGCACCAGAGGCATCGCGCAAGGCGACTTGAAGTACTCGACGCCGGAGAGGGAGCCTGTGCGGTCACCCCGCACGTACTTCCCCCTGGCGGAGGCCGGTGTACTCTCCCGCAGCAGCACGCACCTCCCTAGTGTGCCAGCTGATGCACCGTGGCGCGTAGCTGCAGTCGATGCCCGTGCGACACCACACCTGCGCTTCGCTCCAACCTTTGCCCTCCAACCCTTAGCACCCGCGGAGGGGGTAGGGATGGCCTGGCGGCGCACCAAGGGGCGGTCCCAGACCCTTGGGTCTCAGCCCCACGGCCCGGGCCAGGCTGAGGCGATGGATCGGGTTCAGCGCTCAGAGTTCAGGGGCACTGACGACGATGCTCCATGGCAGCGTGAGGCCGCGGCGGAGGCAATGGAGCGGGATGATGGCCTCACAACCCTGCTGTCGATTGTGCCGGGCTAGGTGATGAAAAGACGAGAGTCCGTGTGGTCGCTGATGTGATGACCTTTGCTATACTGGGGCCGCGGGGCTGCTCACCTGCTGCAGCTATCGTTGCGCTGGTTGTGCCGTTCTATTTGTTGTTGTCAAGGTTATTGGGTTGTGACACGCGATGCTTGTACGGTAGGCATTATAGTTCCAATTCCCAGCGCTAAGTATCCGTGGCGATAAAGCAAAAAGCGAAAGGGCGAACCCAGCTTGCTAACACACCACAATACGACTTCAACACAGTGACTACCTAAAGGTGCGTGAGAGGGCGGGGCTAGAACTTCGACAGAACCGAGATCTCTCAAACCATGACGAGCCACACCGCACACGAGACACATGGCTGTATCAGAACGCAGCTCTCACGGTGAGTCTTGATCGGCGGCGTCCTTCTGCGAGAGCAGCCACGCTTCGTGCTCTCGGACCGACTGGTCGTGTTCCTCTTCCAGCTTGAGCACGCGCTCCTCGAGGGCCACTATCTCGTCCGTCTTTTTCGCCAGCTCTCCGTTGAGGTACTGAAAAATGTCCTTCTGGTCCTTTGCGTCGCCGGTGTCCACGCCTTCTAGCAACGCCTCTAGCTCGTTGCGTCGCCGGCGAAGATTCTCCTCCGTCATAGGCCCACCTGACACGAGCCCCTCCATTGGCGCATCTTCGACGTTCGCGTCCGGCGGTATCACGACCGTCGATGATGGGATCAGACAAAGGGTGTGGGTCGCTTCTTTACAGATGGTGTCGAGGAGCCAGGAGGTGAACACCTGGACAGCGGTCCCCCCGGGGTAGCCGTGTGCATCGGCAAGCATCCTCCCGTAGCGCACAGCATCCTCCCGCTGCTGCCACGTTATAACATATTCCTGGCTGTCCTCCCCCATCTGCTGCGCGTAAATGGTCTCCTTTTCGCTTTTGAAATTGAAGACGAGCGCCCACACGCTTCGGCGCCGGCGCAGGTCGTCCTCATCGGCAATCCACGTGGGTGGGATAGTAACGCCCGGCGCTGCGCCTTTGATGACTGTAGCCCGAGGCCGACACTGTGGTTGTGTAGGCGTGCAGAGCGAGGCTGCCGGTGTGAAGGCACTGATTCCGAGGCAAAGGCAGCTCAGCAGGACCAGAGATCGCATCCTCGGTTGGAGGCTCGGTTGTTTGTGGGTCTTCGACGAACCAACTGTTACGCACGGTTACAACTGGGGGGTGGATAAAAGAAAGCCTTCAGCGCACAGACACCATCGTGTTGCGAAGTTTACGACCTACACGAAAGGTACGCGCGCCATTCGTCACACGACGTTCGTCACGCTCGGTATAGATGCACACTTGTGGTACGGTATAGAATCTCAGGTAGACTCGTTGCCAATTGGGATAGAGCAAGCCAACTGTGTCCTCAGGGCTGTTTAGTGTAAGATGCTCGGTACTCGATCTTTGGTTGTTACCACGTTTACCACGAGCAGCGTACGTTACGTCCGTTACGCCGTTATATTCATCAGAGCTCCAGCATCTGGAGTTGTTACACATTTCCACGTCGTCGTTTCCCCATGTCCGAGGAGCCTCGCAGCAGCATGTGGGACCTAGCGGGGAGTGCGGGCTGCCGCGCGGGTGGAACCTGGCCCGTTCTGGCCGACATCCACCAGCACGTCAGCCTCGCCGCGCAGATGGGGTGTCAGATGCAACTCCACTCTCCCCGCTCCACCCGCCCTCCACGCGTCACCGTTGGCGCAACCGGCGTCACAGGCGTGCCCGACCTCAACGCCTTCGGCCTGCCGCCTCTGCAACGGGCAGTCAACCTCTGCACAACGCAGTCGGTGCAGGAGGCGCTGTACCAGGCGGGTTTGCACCAGCAGCAGGCGGCGGGGCTGGGGCTGCCCCCCTTGCAGTCGGTGCACGCTGCGCTGCGGCAGGCGGAGGTCCTGCAGCAGGCGGGGCTACAGGCGGAGGTGCAAGCAAAGTTGCAGGCGGGGCTGCAGGTGAGGGTGCCCACGGGCATCCAGCAGGCGGTGGCCGTCTACAGCCCGGATGCCGGCCGCGACACGATCTCCGGCACGATCCCGCAGCTGCAGCTCTCGGGCGGCGAGGGCGGCGGCTTTGGCGGAGTGGGTGGAGACAGTGTGGCTTTTGGAGCCTCGCCGAGTCGCCTAAAGGATGCCGACATGGAGCTCGACGAGTCAGAGGAGTCGTATGAGGGTCAGCAGAACTATGAGGTATACCCTGCCCCACAGCACACGCTCTAAACACTCATACCGACCACCCCGCACCAAACACAACCCCAACACAACCCCCACCAACACAACCCTACCGCCCCTCCCCTCCTCCTCCCGCCACAGGGCGAGGGGCAGTCCATCGTCAAGCGGGCGTGGACGACCGAGGAGGATCAGGCCCTGCTGCAGCTCGTGCAGGGGCATGGTCCGCGGCCCTGGTCCCAGATCGCAAAGGAGCTGCCGGGCAGGGTGGGCAAGCAGTGCAGAGAGCGGTGGCACAATCATGTGTGCCCCTCCGTCAGCAAGGAGGAGTGGACGGACGCGGAGGACCAGCTCATCATGGAACTCGTGCAGCAGATGGGCACCAAGTGGTCCAAGGTCGCCACGATGATCCCCGGCCGCACGGACAACGCCATCAAGAACCGGTGGAACTCGACGATGCGTCGCATCCTGCGGCAGCAGCTCAAGGACGAGGTAAGTAGTATAGAGTAGTAAGAGCCCCCCCCCGCGCTAACTCGCAGGCGCTAACTCACAAGCCCCCCCCCCGTCGCCCCCTCAACCCCCAGCACCCTCACCCCCCTTCAGGGCGGCGACTCTCCCGTCTTCCAGCGCTCCGAGAACCTTCCGGTGCGCAAGCGCGGCTCGGCCACCTCGGCTGAGGTCGCCACCGCCGCCGCTGCCGCCGCGGTCAACGCCGTCGCCGCCGCTGCCCTCGCCCGCGGCGCCTCGGCGCCGCGCTCGTCACCGATCGGCAAGCGCCCGCCGCGGGCGGCGCCGGGGCAGGCGCGCCGCCCTTCCCTGGGTGGCCACCCCTAAGCTACCCCTCATTCTGACCCTAATCCTGACCCCAACTCCAACTCCAACCCTAATAACCAGGCGCGTCGTCCCTCCCCGGGTGGCGCGGATTCGCCGCCCCTCGCTATACAGAGGCAGGGTTTGCCCCTCGGACTGCCGGCGCCACGCAAGATGCACTCGGCCCCGCCCCCCAGCCGTGCCATGAGCGTGCTGTCGATGCCATCTGTGCTTCCAGCTTCCCTCCGCCCCGGCGACCAAACGCCCGTGCTGCACCACCGCCCGTCTCTGCCCATCGCGATGATGATAACGGGGGTATCGTCGGAGCAGCAGATCAAGCAGCGGGCCGAGGCCGAGGCCGAGGCCGAGGCCAGGGTAATGGCCAAGGCCGAAGCCAGGGCCAAGGCTAAGGCCGAGGCCAAGGCTAAGGCTGCGGCCTGCCAGCAGCAGCAAAAGCACGTGCTCGAGCTGCAGAAGCAATTGGCCATGCTGGACAGCGCCTGCCGCATGAACATGAGTGCGCCCAAGGAGGAGGAGATGCGCGAGATGCGGCGGGGCTCGCCTCCGGGACTGCGGATCGGCAGCGACGAGATGGGCCTCTTCTCCGCCGCGCTGGACGCCGCCGCGCTGGACACGCAGGTCTTGAACGTCTCGCAGATGATGGGCGCGCCGTCCCCGATCGAGGCGCCGCACGGAGAGGCGCCGTCCTTCCGGCGCGGCGTGAAGACGGAGATGCACGATCTCCACCCAGAGATGCACGATCTCCACCCGGAGATGAACGAGGACGATTGGATGACGGTCTACCAAGGCGAAGGCGGCGAGGAGCACGGCGCGCTGCAGTCGCACCTGCAGGCCCAACTGCAGGGCCAGTTGCAGTTGCTGTGATGGAGTCGAGTGGCTTGGCAGGGATTCACGGATGGCTCAACTGGGACCGGGTATATGGGAGACTTGGTACTGGCTGCGGCAGATGAGCCGTGCTATGTACAATTTTGAAGGGAGGAATTATTGTTTTTGTTTGGTTCGTGTGCGCTGGTTGAAGACTGCGTACGGGCAGACTTGTGTACAGGTCCGCCCGACAAGGTTTGCCTTTTTTTGAATGCATAATAGCCGCTGGCGAATGGCCCCCGTTCCCCGGCCTGACGGTGGTCGGGCGGGGACGGGGGGCCATGACTTCGTCTACGCAGATAAATTAGTAGTAAGAGCGCGAGAGTAAAGTGAAGCCCACCATAGAGGCCTTTAAGAAAAGACCAAAAAACTGTGTGGAACCTTCTCGAAGGCTAATTCCGCAGCCGCTAAGGGCATGTAGTAAAGATAAGAGGATCCCGCCGGGAGCTCCCGCCGAAAGCAGCGGGTGGCATGGACATTTGGACAGCCCTCGGTGAGGCGTTGGACAGGCAGGCGGCGACACAGGCGTCGATAGAGGCGGTGGTGGTGAAAGCGGCGGAGGAGAGGGAGGCGGCCGCGGCGGCAAAGGCGCGGCGGCGAAGGCGGCGGCGAAGGCGGCTGCAGCGGAGGAGAGAGCGAAGAAGAGAGCGGCGTCGGCAAAGAAGACGGCAAAGGGCGGCAGGTGCGAGCACGGGCGGGAACGCAGGTTCTGCAAGGACTGCGGCGGCGCGACCGTTGCAAGCACTGCGGCGGTAGCGGCATCTGCGAGCACGGGCGGGTGCGCAGCCTGTGCAAGGACTGCGGCGGCGCCAGCACCTGTGAGCACGGGCGGGTGCGCAGCGTGTGCAAAGAGTGCGGCGGCAGCGGCATCTACGAGCACGGGCGGGTGTGCACCAAGTGCAAGGACTGCGGTGGTAGCAGCATCTGCGAGCACGTGCGGCGGCGCACCGAGTGCAAGGAGTGCGGCGGCAGCGGCATCTGCGAGCACGGGCGGCGGCGCCACAAGTGCAAGGACTGCCGCTGCGCGAGGGCCGAAGCGGATACGCAGGAGAAGGCAGCGGCTGCGCTCGCGGCTGTGGCCGCACTGGAGGGCGAGACGGCAGCGCCAGCGCCAGCGGCTGCGCTAGCGGCGGAGTGTAGTGAGTGTACTTTTGTAGCTTTTGTGAGTACCG
>Ga0209302_10002091_pt1 | contig 11691 bp, 9 predicted proteins | sample ArcOceMetagenome_2_FD_187445 | JGI IMG/M metagenome (GOLD analysis project Ga0209302, IMG submission 187445) | Marine eukaryotic phytoplankton communities from Arctic Ocean - Arctic Ocean ARC135M Metagenome (SPAdes) (version 2) | ecosystem: Environmental > Aquatic > Marine > Oceanic | place... | reverse complement strand
GGCGAGGGCGGCGGCGGCGAGGGCGGCGGCGAGGGCGGCGGCGGCGAGGGCGGCGGCGACGGCGGCGGCGGCGGCGCACAGCCCGTATCGGCGGTCTCGGTGCAATCGGATACCTTGATTTCCCCCGACGGGCAGTCCCTGCAGTCGGTGCACGTGCCACTCGTGACGTCGCCGTTTATGTTGCACTTGTGGCCCGTCCCTGCGCGCGCACGCATGCACCGTTGGTTGGTGTGCGGTGGCGCGGGTGGCGCGAAAGTCTGTGGTGGTGCGGCACGGGCCACGAGTGGCGTGCATCGCCGCACCGTCTTTCCACTTGTCGTTTCCGCAGCTGCAGCCGATGTCGCAATCCTGTGTGCACCACTCATTGCAATTCCTGTTGGTCCGAAAGTGCAAGAACAGCGTTGGGTGCAGGCTGCGGCGAGCGTCCAGGGACAGCCAAGCCGCGCCTTCCGGGGGCCACGGCGGCTCGGTGGCGCGCGCGCACTCTTCAACCCGTGAGGGCACTCGTCGCCATCACAGTGTCCCATGCTTGGGCAGCCTGTGAACCCATGGTCATTCATGTTGCACGAATCATCATGATCACATCGCGCCCAGTCACACTCGTTGCAACTTTCTCCCCCGTCGTTCGGGCCATTGCAATGCCTTGAGCAACCCGAGTTGCAGTTCTTCGCTACTCCGTCGCCCACTCTAGGCCACGCCCACAAACGTCGACCACGGGGGGCATGTGTCGCACCCCCGAGGGGGGCGTCGAGTGGCAGCTTCCAACCGCTGGCGAGGGAGAGCAGCACGAGGTGGAAGAGCGCTCGTAGGGCATGCTTCGACCCGCGGCGACAGGCCCAGTTTGGATTGTGGATTCGGCGTCCGAGTCGACGGGATGGGTCGTGCGGCCGGCACCGCTTCTGCCAAGCCGCGTTCTTGGCGACGGCCGTCGCCTCCACCTCAGCCGACTCAGCCAGTACCTGTGCAAAACCGCGGAGCAGGCGCCGCCTGAGGCGCTGCTTGGGGCCCTGTCGTGCGCAGCGACAGTGAGGTCGGACTAGCCAGTTGCGCGCGGCAAACGGGTGCGCGAGTGCGCGGCAACTCGGTGCAGTGGGCCACGCCGCGCAGATGCACGCAAGATGGGCCATGAGCAGTGTCTCACCAGGGAGACGTCGACCATTTTGGGTTTTGCCGCTTCTTTGAGTGCGAGAGTGCGTGGATCCTGCGACGGGGCGGACAGGCGTGAGGCAATCGTGAGGCGGCGGCGGGAGACGACCCCGTGTCGAGAGAAAAAGGCAAGTGAAGGGCAAGTAGAGCTCTAGTAAAGTATAGATTACCATATAGATAGATAGATAGATAGAGAAACGCGCGGCCTATATGGATTAATGAGTCATGTATATGTATGCGAACGTTGCGACGAGCAAAGCTCGGCGCGGTGATCGTGTAGGAATTAGCTGGTACTAGCCCTGGGTACCTCCACTCCGTCTAGCGGAGTAGCGTGCGGATACGCTAGTTCGGGGCGCACAGAGTGCGCGACTGGCCGGACCGCAGGCCAGGCCGCCCAGGCAGGTCCCACCCAGCCGGCCGCGCAGCGGGCGGTGTAGCCGCGATAGCGGCCACCTTGGCCAGCGGTTCCCAGGGGGGGCAGCGCGGGGCGGATAAGCTCAATAAGGCAAGTCTGAGCTGAGCCGAACGCGCAGGGCCACACACATGGTCGAGCGCGCTTTTGGTTCCCCACCCACCATCCCTCCAAATTTGCGCGGGATTTGTTGATTTCCATTCTGACTTCTACTCGGGCACTCTGACAGAGCTCCCTCGGGGGGTAAGGGGTATCTTCCGTGCATCACGTGGCTGGACCATACAGGTTCCCCCTGAGACACGTGCCGTCTCTCCGGGTTTCGTCATAGCCGCAGCGATGGTGATCAGGCTCATCCCGAAGGCCTCGAGACCATTCCCAGCCGCTTGGCCCAGGGCTGGGACCTACCACGAGAGGCCCGGGGCCGGCTGGAGAGATCTGTGGAGGCATGTACAGGCCAAGCTTCCCGGCTAGCAGTGTGACACATGCCTGGCTCCGCTCAGGATTGGCCGCGCACGCTTTGGGATCAAACTTCTGGAGGGGGGTTGACGCACGGAAAAGTGAGCAAACGGTGGGAACTTTCGGTTAACACCCCGAAAAATAGGTGCTCTCAGCCTAGTTTTGGCACAGTAGGTGGTGGGCGCCCAAACCTACCATAGCGATGGTTCCCACCCCTGTAGGGTTTCGTCATCCCTGGCCTTGATTGCATCTCCACACAGGGGCCACTCAAGCATGGGACCCTTGCCTCCTGACTCACGCTAATCTCCGAAAGAGGGGAGCTCTGCAGGAGTGCCACTGGCCTGTGAGCCAGGCCATGGCAGTGCCCAGGTCTCCGGTAGTGCCAGATACACCTACATGACCATTGTGTGAGAGAGGTCTGGTGGTGACACCGGACCTCCCATACACAACGGTAGGTATTTGTTGGTAAAATGTACGAGAGGTCGAAACTCGAGTGACGGTCTGATGATAATCAGACGCGCCGTGTTGGCGAAAGTATGCGAGCGCTGAGCTTCGCATATATACGCCAAAGAGTCCCTCGTGGTGTAGTATAACGCAGGGGTTGGATGGTGGGATGCGTTGAGTCGGCGTGCGTTGGCATGGCGGCGTTCGGTTTTGTGAACTTCGAGAGAGACGCCGCCGGCGAGCGTTGCCAGGCGCTCGCCGGCGCGACGCGTCTGTCTCACGACGGTTACACAAATATGAGGGGGGGTATAACCCCGCGAACATGTGACGGGGGAGGTGTCATCCCTTACATGCCGAACTCCCCGCCATGCACACACACGCCCACGGGGCATACACTCTCAAATACTATAGTATAGGCCGAAGGGCATGTAGTATAAAAGAGAGGGCCGAAGGGCCTATACTGCATGCACCCTACTACATGCCCGCAGCCCCTCAGCTAAGGGCATGTAGTAAAGAGAGGGCGCGGCCGGCCGCTTAAAAACAACAAGGGAAGGGTCTGGTGCCAATTTAGGGGCCGGGGCGGTGGCTGGGGTGTGGGGTCATTTTTTGCCACCCACTCCGCACTCCAGCCACACGACGCACAACAGCACAGCATGGCGTCTTCGCAGACGCCATTGTCGTCAGTCGAGCCTGGTTGGTTGGTGCCTGCGGGGCGGCAAATCAGTTATTGCAATCTTGGGGAGGCCGGTGTGCTGGTGGCCGAAGCACGCGCGCTCGCAGGCACCGACCGTCCCTCCGTCCGTCGCCTCAGGCCGCCACAGAACCTTAAAATGCAATATGACCCAGCTGTTGGATGTTCTTGAGATTCTGACATGCCACAGCTATACTCTTTAGCAGTGTCCTGCCCGAGTTTCGTAGGGTTTGTTCTGCTAGAAGCTGAGTCAATCGAGTTTGGAGTCTCCCAGAGGCATCAACTATTACAAGGTGGATAAGACACCCTGGTTATTAGTGAATAGTGCCGGATAGATAGAAAGATAGATAGAGAAACGCGCAGACCATGCAGCCGCCGAGGACCCGTCGGATCGTCTCGCGGAGCATACAACTAAAGCCCGTGAGCAAACGCCGCCCTCACACGCACCCAAGCCGCCGCATAACCTTAGCATAACCTATGCCCACAGTGAAGCCCTCCCTCCCATCACGCATCACGCGCGTTGCCCTCGCTCCCAACCCCCCTCCCAACCCATCCACCCACCCTCCCACCTCTAACCCCCCTAATGCCTATGCTAACCCCCCCACGAAACGCGCCCCCGCCTCATAATGTCGTTTGGGTGTGAAACATGGGGGGATATTTTTAAAATTAGGTTAAATATAAAGGCACGGCACTCTTAGCGGGTAGGTTGCAAGCACCCGGGGGTACTAGCGACTAAATAAAGTGGGGTACTTTGCTCTTTGGGGAGTCAAATCGACTAACGTGTGTGCCTGGCACAGATGGGCACAAAACCTGCGAAAGTCGGTCACTTGCAGTCGCTTGGCGTCAACTCTGCGAAAGTACGTCGGTTCTGCGCAACGAAGACCTCCCCCCCTCCCCCCCCCAGGTCTTCGCTCCGTGGGCGAACCAAAGTTGCTAAAGTGGGGCCTCTCCGGGCGAGGGTCAAATTTGCTAAAGAAATAAAGTCTGACCCACCCCTTACGCCTTACTTTAAGTACTTAAAGCGTACGTGGCTACGACCCCCGCGGTGGTCGCAAGGACCCGAAGGTCGGCGGCTTTCACCGGGGATCTAAATCTCCTCCATGTTTGACCCAAATCCCAATCTATTAGATACCACGAGAGACACAGAAACTAGTTTAGTTGATGGCCGTGCACTCCATATGAGATACGATATGAGCATCAGGCCATCACGACCGCGCACCACCAGAGGGAGCACATTCACGAGCGGTACGTGCGCGTTGTTCTAGACTACATGAGAGCTACGGCTGCCGAGGGTCCTCGTTTTCTAAAATGGAGGCTTGAAGCTGCTCTTGGCCAGCCAGTCGTCCCGAGCCACCGACTTGCGCACGTTGGAAGGGATGTCGGGGCTGGCCCAGTCGATGGCGACCTTGAGGATGAGCACGAGGTGCTCGAAGGCGACGAAGAATCCGATGCGCTGCGACATTTCGTTGAACTGGAAGGCGTCAAGGAAGGAGGAGGTGAAGGCGAGGATGAGCAGGTTGGTGACGACCCCAAGGTAGGCGAGGGCGTTGATGACGCCGCCCCACGCGCCGATGCCGTCGGTGAGGCTGGGCTTGACGCGGCGCGTGCCTTCGAGCATCTTTGCGGCGTCGAGGCGGATCTCGAGGAAGTTGTTGGCGAGGGCGAAGAGCGCGCCTGGTTAGGGCTAGGGCTAGGGCTAGGGCTAGGGCTAGGGCTAGGGCTAGGGCTAGGGCTAGGGCTAGGGCTAGGGCTAGGGCTAGGGCTAGGGCTAGGGCTAGGGCTAGGGCGAAGAGCGCGCCGAGCGGCAGGACGACCGAGAACATGACGATGTAGCCGAATTGCACCGCCAGCTCGTTGTACTCGTAGAAGGTCGCGCCCAGCCCGTACTGCACGCTCTTGAGCGGTATCCTCTCGAACTGCTCGACCAGCTCCATGTCCGCCTGGTGCTCGTCCCACCGCTCCTGCTCCGCCTGCGTGAGCTTCTTCTTCGACCCCTTCTTCTGGCGGATCGCCGCCATGTCGAGCTCGAAGCTGAGGCTGTCCTCGGTGCCCACCTGGTTAGGGGTAGGAGCAGGGGTAGGGGTAGGGTTAGGCTGTCCTCGGTGCCCACCTGGGTAGGGGTAGAGGTGGGGGTGGGGGTAGGGGTAGAGGTAGGCTGTCCTCGGTGCCCACCCGCTTCCGCGTGCAGGCGCCCTTGATGGCCGCGATGAGCTGGGCGAGCTCCTTGGAGATGATGGGCGTGAAGAACTCGATGGCGGCGCCGCCGACGAGGTTGAAGAGGAGGATGGAGAGGACGAGCCCCCCGAGCTCTTCCATGCATTCGTCCGGCTCACACTTGTCATAGATAGTGTCCGAGTAGCGCACCCCGTACCGCTTGAAGAAGGCGACGTAGAAGAGGCTGAAGTAGCAGTTGATGAACTGGAAGCCTGCGCACAGTGAGTGGGCAGCGGGTAGGCAGTGAGTAAGTAGTACGTCCATGGGAGTACGAGTCGAGGATCCACACCGAACATGCGCATCACGAGCTGGTCGCGGAAGTCTTTCTCGAGCCGGTAGTTCTCCCACCTGGTTAGGCTTAGGGTTGGGGTTAGGGTTGGGGTTAGGGTTGGGGTTAGGGTTGGGGTTAGGGTTGGGGTTAGGGGTGGGGTTAGGGGTGGGGTTAGGGTTGGGGTTAGGGTTGGGGTTAGGGGCGGGGTTAGGGGTGGGGTTAGGGGTGGGGTTAGGGGCGGGGTTAGGGTTAGGTGGTGCTTTGCCCCACGTGGTGAGCAGCAGCGCGATCTTCCTCCAGTACGTGTTGAAGACGGAGATGACGATCGCGTTGACCAGGCTCGCCAAAGGGCTGCCGTGGGTAAGTAGTCAAGTCAGTAAGTGCGTAGAGCGGCATCACACGCCACGTCAAGCACGCTACACAGTTGTACCTACACTACTGACTGCGAACTGCTTGCTCACCTGCCGTAGGTGCTGTTCCACTCCGTCAGCGAGAGGCGCACGATGAGGACGCCCACGATGGCGCCGATGCACGCGAGCGCCATGGTCACCATGATGGCTATCGAGCTCATGTAGCGGCGAAGGTGCTTCCTCGGGTCGTGCCAGCCCGAGCGGACGACCTGCCCGCCCCCCTCCTCGCCGCAGAGCTTGGCCTCCTCCTCCTGGTTAGGATGAGGGCTCGCGCTAGGATTATGGCTAGGGTCTGGGCTAGAGTTTGGGTTAGGATTTGGGTTGGGGTGTTCGGGATAGGGCTAGGGTTGACCTTGAGCTTGGACTTGTCCAGATCGACCCAGTCGCCCTCGGCCGTGTAGAAGCCCTCCTTGACGGCGTCCTCCTTGAACTTGGGGTGGAGAGGCAGCCGCGCATTCGCGCTGGCGCCCTGCCCGATGACATCCCAGTCGAGGCAGAGCAGCTTGGCGCGCCGCTTCCATCGCTCGACGAAGAGCGCGGCCCACATCGACATGAAGAGCGCGTACAGCGCGGTGAGCGACTCCTTCGCTACCCGCTCCGGGCTCGACTCGTCCGATGCGGTCGCGTTGCTCGCGAGGTCCTCGCCGATGATGCCACCGCTACTGCCACCGCTACTGACGATACCCGAGCCGAGCTCCGCGTCCGAGGCGTTGCAAGCCCAAGACCAAGCTGGACATGGCGATGCGTCGCTGATCCTCAACTCCAGCTGCGCCTGCGCGATATAGGTCACCAGCCCGAGCAGCGCGGGTGCCCACAGGTAGCGCGTGTAGAAGGAGGCCCACGAGAAGTAGAAGCCGAGCTCCGCGCCCAGATAGTTTTGCAGCTCGCGCAGCTGGGCGGTGCTGACCCGCCGGATGCCGGCGACGCACGACCTCGTCCACAGCTTAACGAGCGCCTAGGGTTAGGGTTAGGGTTAGGGTCAGGGTCAGGGTCAGGGTTAAGGTCAGGGTCAGGGTTAGGGTTAGGGTTAGGGTTAGCTCGGACAGGGTCAGGGTCAGGGTCAGGGTCAGGGTTTGGGTCAGTGGTCAGTGGGAAGGGTTAGGGTTACCTCGGACTCGTCGTCGTCGTGCATCAGGAAGACGTCTTGCACTCGGCCAGAGCTCTGGAGCGCCTCGAGGTCGAGCCCCCCACCCACGCCGCCCGCCTGCTGGCCCGCCCGTCCCGCGGCCCGCTTCACAGGGGACTCGAGCACGGACAGAATGAGCTTGAGCCGATTGGCTGAGGTCAGGGGCATGGTGAACCGGTCGCGAATCTCGCGCTTGAACTCAGTGCGCAGTACCCGGTCGCCGGGAAGCACATCCTTAGTCTGCAGGCGCAGCCCGATCTTCTCCGCCTCCGACAGCAGCCGCTGGCCGCCCTCCTTGCCCTCACCTGGTTAGGGTTAGGGCTAGGGCTAGGGTTAGGGCTAGGGCTAGCGCTAGGGGTAGGGGTAGGGGTAGGGGTAGGGGTAGGGGCAGGGGCAGGGCGGCCTCACCGATGGCGAGGAGGAAGACCATATGTCCTGAGGGGAACTCGCACTCATCCTCGGCCTCGACGATGGCGTCCGCATGCGGGATGAGCTTGAGCAGCCGGCAGTTGAGCCCGGCGTCGGTCACACGCTTCTTGAGCTCCCTGATCAGCTCCCGCTCGCTCATCTCCGCGGGCGCCTCGCTCTCGGAGAGCTGCAGCCCGCGCCAAAGCGACGTAAGCTTCGCCTCCGCGCGCTGGTCGCTCTCGGGCTTGGTCTCCGTCGCCTTCCACTTGGCGCGCTTCGTCACCTGGTTAGGGTTAGGGCTACGATTAGGGTTAGGGCTAGGGTCATAGGGTGAGGGTGATAGGGTGATAGGGTGATAGGGTTAGGGTGATAGGGTTAGGGTGATAGGGTGATAGGGTGATAGGGTGATAGGGTGATAGGGTGATAGGGTGATAGGGTTAGGGTTAGGCGCGCATCGTCACCTCGCGCAGTGTGAAGGCGTCGACCAGCAGTAGCAGCGCGAGCAGCACGCACATGGTGATCATGGCGACCTCGACGCCCCGGGTGTAGGCGGGGATGTCGTCGGCGATGGCATCGGCGCATGCACAGAAGAGCCACAGGGCGCCGCCCTCGCTGCCCGCGCCGCTCGTGTTGGTGAGCGCGGATACCACGAGGCTGCAATTGGCGACGGTGAGCTCGTCTGCACCCTGTATGCACTCGTCAGCCGCCCACGTGCCGAACTCGGCGCCCCGCGCCTCGTCGGAGGAGCACGCAAAGGCGCCGCGATCCATGGCGGCGTAGTCGGCAGCCGTGATGGAGCGCGACCCACAGCCAGAGCTGTTGGTGAGCGCGCCGCTGCCGGTATCGCCGCTGCCGCCCTCACAGCCGACGCCGACGGCAGGTGCGCAGTCGAGGTAGAGGCTCTCCCAGCCCGAGTAGAGCGTGCGTAGCATCTCCTCGCTCGATCCGCTCGAGAGCGAGGGCGTCGCATAAGGCGTCGCGCCATGGCCGATGGCTGCTCGCGAGACGTGCTCGCGGTGGCTGAGCTCCGCGAGCGTCGCAACGGCAGTGTCGGCTCCCGCCACGGAGAGCCCAGTGACACCCGCGGCGACCACGAGGCACGGGAGGAGCAGGAAGGTGTAGAGTAGCAGCGCCTCCCGGGACGAGCACGCCGCGCCGAAGCAGCCGAGGAGGGAGCACGTGACGACGGCCGCCCCGAGCGCAATGGCGCCGATGACGATCACGTCGGGCAGCAGCGCGGACAGCTGCCAGTCCATGAGCCACGTGCCGAAGCCGAGGAGGACGACAGCCGCCGCGAGTGCCAGCGTGTTGAAGAGGGTGAAGATGATCCTGGCTGCATGGCCAGGCGGCGTGAGGATCGCCTCGGTCGTCGAGAGCTCCGCCTGCTCAAGAGTGGCGCGGGGCGCTCACACGCGCACGCGCACGCGCATGCGTGCATGCGTGCATGCGTGCATGCGTGAACGCGCATGCGTGGTAATTGCGCGTGCGCACAGGGCGAACGAGGGAACGAGGGAACGGAGAGCCAGGGAGAGAGAGAGAGAGAGAGAGAGAGAGAGAGAGAGAGAAAGCTCAGCTGCTGGCGGCGTCAGTTGCACGTAGGCTTGCGGCGCACCTCCTCCTGAGGGAGTGGCAGCACGAGCACCACGTCCCACTCGACGTCGTCCGGCATGGCGCTCAACTGGCGGGCAAGCGGTGCCGGCGCCCTCGTCGCCGCCGGCAGCGATCCACTAGATCCATACGCCTGCGCGCCGTAGGCAGCGCCGCCGTCACGCCAGTCCCACGAGGTTTTTCCGGAGGCAGGGTGGTAGAAGTAAGGCGTGCCATCCTCTGCAACGCAGGTTACCCAGCTGTTCAAGCTTGTGTCACTGACCGGAGACTGCAGCTGAGGCGGTTGCGGTAGCGCCGCCATCGGCGCCGCCGGTTGCAGCGGCGCCGCCGGTTGCAGCGGCGGCAGCGGCGACCGCAGCTGAGGCGGCTTAGGCAGCGGCGCCAGCGGCGACGCTGGTTGCCGCGGCACAGCTCCGGGTGGTGATAGTGCTCCGGGATGCGGCTGCGGCCGGAGCTGAGGTGGCGCTGGCAGCTGTATGGCGGCAGGCATGCCCAGCGGCGCTCTGGCTGCAGGCATGGCCAACGGCGCAACGGCTGCGCCGACGTTCTTGAGAGGCTGTGGCGGCGGTACTGCTACTGCTAGTGGCCGAATGCCGCCGGGCGCCAGAAGCGGCTTCAGCGGCTTCACCACGAAGGGCGACGCCATGCCAACGGCAAAAACACCAGCCGCTGTTTTTTACCCTCCCTGAAACGGTCCCTGCGCCTTTCTCTGAAAGGCGCAGCGGAAACACCAGTGTGTTCTGTGCCAGAGCGAAATGGTGCCTTCCAGCCCCGCTAGCTCGCCATTGCAGACCCTCAAGCCAACAAGTTGGTCCTGACCTCCGATGATGCGGGATGCACGGGGCTGACGCGTCTTCTGGCGCTATTACTCACGCTAGATCGCGCGCACATGTTCTCACCAGCTACCACCTTCCCGTGTAAGTAGCCTTCCCACATATAACACGCGAACTTGCTTGCTTGCCAGCACGACACAGCGTCGCCATGAGAGGAGCCGCGGCGCTGCTCGTCGGCTTCGCGGCTGCCGCCGACCCGCTCTACGACTTTGCCGAGAGCTCGCTCGTCAAGCTGGGCGACGACAACTTTGCCACGGACATGACTACGGACACCAAGCATGTGTGGGTCGTGGAGTACTACGCCGACTGGTGCGGCCACTGCAAGAGCTTCGCCAAGGGCTACGACAAGGCCGCGACCAACCTCAAGGGCATCGTAAAGTTCGGCGCCGTCAACGCCGACGAGGCCAAGAGCGTCATGCAGATGGCCGGCGTGCAGAGCTTCCCGACCATCAAGCTCTACGAGGCCGAGGCGACCCGCAACCCATACACCGGCAAGATGATGAAGACGGCTATCGACTACAACGGCCCGCGCAACGCGCGTGCGCTCGTCGAGTTTGCCACCTCGAAGCTGCCGTCGTTCGTCACGCCGGTCACGGACAAGACTGCGACCGCCTTCAAGGCCAACGGCACGCTGCCGAAGGCGCTGCTCTTCACGAGCAAGAGCGAGACGGCGCCCATGTTCAAGGCGATCTCGCTCAAGCTCCAGGGGCGGATGCTGCTGGGCGAGGCGCGCGAGAAGGAGGCGGCCGAGCTGGCCGTCGAGATGGGCGTTGCCTCCTACCCCGCGCTGCTCGTGCTGCCGGGTGGCGGGGAGGCGCCCGTCGTGTACGACGGCGAGCTCAAGCCGGAGGCGGTGGCGACCTTCCTCGAGAGGTTCGCCGCGGAGGAGCCTGCGGTGGCCGAGGCGGCGGGCGGCGCCAAGGCGGCGAGCGGTGAGGAGCTGGCGGTGGCCGTGAGCGAGGCCAACGTGGCCGAGGTGGTGACAGCTTCCAAGGGGGCGTGGCTGCTTACCTTCGAGGACGAGGCGCACCCACTCGGCGCGCCGGGCGTGGCCGAGCTGGCGGAGGCCCTCTTCGGCCAGGTCAGCGTGGGCAGGGCCGACGCGGCGCTGGCCAAGGCCTACGGCGTGGCCTCGCTCCCTGGCGTGGCCGTGCTGCCCTACGGCACCGGCGCCAAGGCGGCCAAGAACGCAAAGGCCTTCGGCGGCGACGAGGCGGGCGTGGCGGCGGCCAAGAAGGCGGCGCTCGAGACCGTGCCCGAGAACCTCGTCGAGAAGCTCACCTCGGCCAACATGGACCAGTGGATGGGCGGAGCGCTCAACGCGGCGGAGACCAAGGCCATCTGCCTGCTCTTCTCGGACAAGGCCTCTGTGCCGCCGCTCTTCCGCTCGCTGTCGATCGCCTTCGAGGGCAAGCTTGGCTTCGGCATGGCCACGTCGAACGACAAGAACCTCATGACCAACTTCAACATCCAGAAGGTGCCCACCGTGCTCATCCTGTACCCGGACATGTCCCAGCAGAGCGAGGACGGCAAGGCCGCTATGCAGGGCATGGCCTTCACGCCGCAGGTTAGCCTGACCCTACCCTAACCTTAACCCTAACCCTCACCCTCACCCTCACCCTCACCCTCACCCTCACCCTCACCCTCGCCCCCGCCCTCATCCTCACCCTCA
>Ga0209302_10002090_pt1 | contig 11691 bp, 17 predicted proteins | sample ArcOceMetagenome_2_FD_187445 | JGI IMG/M metagenome (GOLD analysis project Ga0209302, IMG submission 187445) | Marine eukaryotic phytoplankton communities from Arctic Ocean - Arctic Ocean ARC135M Metagenome (SPAdes) (version 2) | ecosystem: Environmental > Aquatic > Marine > Oceanic | place... | reverse complement strand
AGTTTGGCAGATCTTCCAGCAGGCTCGTGTACAGTTGTGGATGCCTCAGAAGTTACATCCTGGCTGGCTCCAACTGCCTTGAGGGCAACACGCCTCAGAAGTTTAGCTGAGGTCCCAGGGTACAAGTGCGCCTTTGGAAGTTGAAGATTGTGATACTGACACTGAGATTTCCAAGATCACTTCTGCCAGAGCTTTCGCTACGGATGGTTTTGAGCTTCGCGCTTGTCGCAAAGGGGTTGCTTGGGTCGTTTTGCCACAGGACGTCATATGCGTAGACCTGGTGCTGTAGGAGCAATATCACAGCTGCCTTGGAATCATGGTGCGCCAATCGTTTCGGAGCCTCAACGCTACAGACGACAGTGGTCGCTCTGCGCTTCATCATGCTGCTCGCCAGGGCCTTGCGGAAGTAGCGTTTGCGCATGGCCCGCGTCTTAAGTGGGGGCTGGCAGGGGTTGTGAACCTCCTAGGCCACCCCCAAGCCTGTGCTGCACCGTTTCTTTATCAAGCATTTTGATTAGAACAGTCTCCGATTGACCCGAACTCGATGCGCGGCCTACCAAGATGCTGCGCTTGTGTTCAAAATACGCCAAGATTCGGTGCTGGAAGCTTTTTTCGGCGCAGTTAAAGATTGTGCTGTGTAAGCTCCTGTGCCCACGTAAATATGATTCTTATCGGCATCAGTTTGTTGAGGAGATATGTATGCCTTTATCTGCGATCCATCGAACTTGGGCCTCCAATACGATGTGCAATGGTGAGCATCCGAACCACTTGCCGTACATTTTTAAACACTGGCTCCGGAGCACTCTTGTATTCAAGCTTATATGTTCCATTGTGTTATAATTAATGTCTAGCAGAGACTTGCAGCAGAGACTTGCAGCAGAGACTTGCAGCAGCGACTTGCTTTCAAATGCAAAAGCTTACTTGCAAATGCAGAGGATGACATTCAAACAAAGATGGCTTGTCGTTGGACTCAGAGCCGAGGGCAATTAAGTCTTCGAACAAGAAGGAAGCTTCGGAGAAGTCGTTTGCTGACAGCATTGCAGGTATCCTGCACGGAAGCGCACCAGGCGCACTGAGAAGAACAGGGGCGCACGGGCGTTGGTAGACGGGCTCTTTGAGGGGCCGGCCATCGGCAACAGCCCAAGAAGGGACCATAGCCTGCAAGCATATGCCGAGCTGGTAATTCCGATCTTCTAAAATAGGTCCATGTATGGAGGTGCCGCCTGCAAGGAGACCGGTATCGTTTTGTTCATGTCAAGCTTCTCTGCGAGCGGACGCCCGTCGGGTGTAATCACTGCTATGGTTAGACTCTCTGGATTGTCACCGCCTTTGACTTCTGATATCGCATCTTGGAAGTCACTCTCTAGATACTGCACTGGCAAACTTGACGCATTATTCCTGACGCCACCGACATACAAAAGGGTTCGCCGGCATTTTTTTGATGAGGTTTCGGCTCGACAGTGTTCTTTCCAGGGAGCCCTCGATGCGCCTCACCATCACGGCCTCTCATCGAATTACCGTACAAGGACCTTCTGGACACGAGGAAAAGCTTTGCCCGGTGCAGCAAGTTGGATAGAACGCGCGTGTCCACTTGACTGGGAACATGTGGACGCTCTCAAAGGTGAATTTGACGATGCATTGGTGACCACTCCAGTGTTGTGTGGTTTTCCATGAAAGCGAATTGGTCAACCGACACCGCGGAACAATTGTAGGGTGAGTCTCTTTGGGTGCGTATACGCCTATCCAATTGTATACTGCATCGCCACACTTCAAGTAGCGTTGGCTACATCCGGCTACTAATCAGAAGGTTGCACATTTGTGCAAATAGTGACTTCCGCAGCTTTGGGCTCAAGCCTTTTTTGTCAAAGGATCTAAGCTCAAAGTCGTGCAATATCAAGATTATCAGTCGGCTTTGACAATACGGCGACCCACATCAAGCACAGCGGCCAGAGTGAATTTGGTTGCTTGTGCTCATAGTCGCAATGGCTGCCAACATGCCTGAGAAGTCGCAAGCTCATAGCCGATGTGCTGGTCTCATCGCTTGGCTAAAGTCACTGGTATTTCATTTGCACCTCGGGTGTCTGTGTCGATTGTCGTTTGATGTTCAAATGCATGCGTCCATGGCGGAAGCTGGAAAGACACTTGAGTCCCCGAAGTTCTCCCCCGAAGATAAGCCAGATACCCTCTACGAGATGGCAAATTCAGATCTTTGCGTTCATATCAACAAGATTCCTCTTCAAGTTGTGCGACGCGGATCGTTATGGGTCAAGTGCAGACACTACCATTGCGGTAAGCTGTGTTCAAAATGTCAGGCGAGATCATTCTGAGTCCGCTCACGGATGCGAAGAATTCTTCCACGGATGACAAACTCACCTTAACATCTTGGTATTGGCACTATGATCAACTGGACGCAGCTCGATTGGCTTCACACCTTCACGCACAATGGGTATCCCAATCCGTATTGAATTCTGGGTGTGCATCCATGCTTAGGGCTTCACCTTTGGCCGATGTACCGCTTGTGGTGAAATTCAAATTGAGGCAGGCTTGTTGCCAGTTGGCAGGGAAGGTTCTTGCCCTTGACGGCACCCAGGCGCACGTGACGACGCCAGTGATCTTCGCTGGCTTCTCAGTAGCCGTGTACACGCCGCGTCATGGCCGACATGCGCCCGAGCATATCACACCGGTGCCATCTGCTAGTTCTCCTCGCACAACTTGTTGCTTTTTCTTGTGATCTTCGCCTGCTTCTCAGTAGCTCTGTACGCGCCGTGTCATGGCCGACACCAAGGAGCATTGTTTTGTTCTCGCGACGTTCGTGGGATGAGCTGTTGGATTATAGGTGCAAACCAAACCGCAAATCAGACAGGTCTTGTTGCCAGTTGTCACTTTCGTCCCAAAGAATCAACACACTTAATTTGCGCAGCATAACAAACGTGTTTTACTCTACCAAAGCTTCATGGAAATGCAGAATCGCTTTGGTCCAGAGTTGGCTGGGCACGCGTGTGGGCTTATCACCCATCGCAGGATCACCTGCCCAGATCCATTGGTGGGAGCTGCCTTGATTGGCCGCTCTGCTGGTCAATGAGTATGTCGCTGTTGCTGATGAGTAGCTGGGTGTAACCACAACTACATAGAATATCTGAATATGAGGAGCTTTGGCTTACTTGTAGAATTAATCACGTGTGTATATTGTAGAGACGTATATATGTCAGTTTCTCAAGTTCTGGGTAATCAGCATGGTGTAACCGTCGCTGCATGGTGTATCGTGATGTCTTTGGTGATGCGAATGGTGCAGCCAAGTGGTGATAGCCGGTTGTGCGGAACGTCTTTGGATCTGGGTGATGAGGGTCTAGAAGACGAGCCTGCGCGATTTGCCACATCGAGAGTTGGACATTCGATCATTGGTCTGCAGCCCAATGGTGTCCCTTACACCTACAGCCACATTCGATCATTGGTCGTGCAGCGTACGCAAGAAACCCTACCGCAAACGCAAGCTCAAGCCTGTCTGTGGTCGCGCGCTCGTTCCAGATTATTTCTCCAAGCTGAATGTTTGGTTTTCCGGCGATGTTCTGTCTATCTATGCCAATCACTTTTTCAGACTTTTTCAGATCAGACATGGTGCGAGCATATGAATGCTTAAAGTTTGAGGATGCCGCTCTGTCAGTTGGCGGAAAGATGTTGGTCAATCCGGATTCAATCACACATAACTTGCATGGATAACTTTGCATTTGCTTGCATTTTTGGTGGCTTCATCGCATTCATCGCACGACATGCAGTATCGCACTGTCGATTCTGAGTCATGCGATTGGCATGTACGACCAACACGACATGCAGTATCGGTTCTGAGCTGTTTGTACCCAGCTCTTTCAGAGGCAGTGGCGTGTCTGCGCAGCCATCCAAGTACAATACACATCAAGTCGCGAAGGATCACAGACTGCGGTGTGATCCAGTACTTCGTTTTTGCGTGCGACACGAATCTCTTTGACAAATTTGTAGCGCAGGGCTTATAAGGTTAGAAGTATCGCTATGTGTTAGTTCTCGGGTCAGCATCAGCCTTGTTTCTCTTGCGTGAACACCGTGAGCTCTGAGGAAGCAGTGGGGGCCCGAGAAAAAACAAGCCGCTCCAATGTGATACTAAGGATGCAAGATTTCGTTGCCTTCGCTGATTGTCCTCAGATGTTTGCAGTTAGCTCGGACAGTCGCAACGAGTGCTCGCCACCTTGAATGGAGTATAGACAAAGATCGCTGCATCCGCTATGGGCTCCGTTTGGGCGAGCACATGGTTTCTCGGTCTTCCTTAGCAAAATCAGTTGTAAAGTGTTTGCCTGTCGAGGACATCCCGCAACGCCTCCTGCAGCGATGTTCTTCTGCAGCTTGGCCAGGGCTGTCTGTGTGCGAGCAGGAGCGCGTGGAGTGTGAAGCCCTTGCGTGGGTGTTTTCAGAGTTATGAGCTGGTTGCGCACCTGTCGTGCCGCAACTGGTAACATTACACTCATCCCCATTACACTCACATTACGGGCCGTGTGCGGCTGCACAAGTGTCATCGACAGTTTGACTGCTTCTTGGATCATGAATCCACTCCCAACGATGGCACTAGCATTCGAGTTATATATATGTATATATATATATAGTAATACATGTGTCAGTTGCAAGTATTAGTATATATATACCGCACCCTTACTATAGCCATGTGTCAGTTGCAAGCATTAGTAATACGTGTGTCAGCATGCAATGTGTATAGTTATTCACTCCCAGTCGACCCTCACTTCAATTCACTTGTGGAACTCGGCTAAGGCGTTGGTTGGCGATGTGGACCGTCGGCGGCCATGCCACACAAGGCACATCGCTCGGTCGATCCAGGGAGTTGTGTGCCACGCTCGCTCTTGCTTATGTGCAGCCGCGATATCTGGCATACGCTCACAAAGACGCAGCAGGAGAACCTGGATACACGATTCGCCATATGCCTGTCACATGCCATTTTGGAGCAAACCTGCATTTGCGAGTTGTCTAGCTCGCTTTCATAAAGTCGAGCAGTTACTGCACACACAGACAATTCCCCATAAAGGAGGAGCTGTAGGGTTTCTGGTGGTGTTATGTTCATGCATTCGATTCCCTAAGTTTTGATTGCGTTTGGGCTCGGGCTTCAAATTGGCTTGCGGGGTCATGGGTGTGGGCGTCGTGGCATGTCGCGCATACATCTTTGGGTTTTTGCCACCAACGCCACCCGGTCTGCCTCGGGCGCAGGGAGGACCCTGCGAGAATGATACGATTTATCATCACGACCATGCCGTGTTGCCATGTGCATTCGCTCAGACATTTCGCACCAGGCAGCACTGCATGCCACACGCAATTGTCGGCACCTGCACTGTTCGTTCTTAAAGCGACCGGCTGCATGAGACGTTGCATGGAATCTCGTCTGCGAGAGCCATGCTGACTATGAGGCCTTCTGACTATGAGGCCTTCTGACTATGAGGCCTTCTGCAACAATTCACCATGCTGACTATGAGGCCTTCTGCCTTCGCGAGCGAGAGCGTTTCCGCAAAGTGGCAATGAATGTCTTTGGTGGCAATGAGGCGCTGATCCTCAGTCCAGTGAGGGAGGACCCAAGTGTGCCTTGCTCAACAATATGACTGTATTGGAACCATGCACGGTTACCGTTTGTTTCGGTGAGTGTTGGAGCGCGTATGCTGCTTGAGAGTGTTTTAAAGATAACAGCGATGTGTTCTTGAGTATCCTGCATCTTGTTGACCAACACTTGTATGCCAAGGCTAAGGACACACTCGAGGCGCTGTCCATGATGTTTATAGCTTGCTCCCCGCGCTGGCGTGTTGTCCGTGATTCAGATCGAAGCCTCAAAGCAGGCAAAGCGTGAGCAGTCTATGCACGCCGTCAAGCGCGAACAAGAGGAGATGACAGGCTGGGGTATTGTGTCAGTGCAAGATGCGAGACACACCGTCAACCTTAGATTCAATGACATACGTTGGTTGTTTCCGTTTATATCCTCACACAAGCATGCTCCACCGTGCCCACACCACCACCACGCAATGGTGTGACAGTGTTGCACTCATCTGGAGGAAATGCAATCCATCGGGTTCCACCACCACCACTGGGCAGGGCATGGAGCACTCAGGATCTACATCAGCCAATACAGAGTACCACATGCATCTACGTCTATACATATACAATTATATGTTTGCTTGCTACGGCAATGGGGCCACATTATGCACGAAATGACAGGAAACCCATTCTTCATACTACATCGTGAGTGGCTTTATCTGAGTGGTGTTACCATCTCAATATGCTTCGGTTCACTCATGACGGCTTGGATTCTAGGGCAGCGTATGCTCATGGGCAACATGGAAAGAAGTCTGTCTACGAGTCCCTGCATGATTCGTGCTCAAAACGGAGCCATCCAAAAGACTTCCTCTTTGACATTGCCATCAAGGATGTGCTCATCTACACGATTAGTAATCGACGCTTTGCTTCCCTCAGAGCATACCATTCCTGGTCATGGGACAAACTGCTTTTCGTTCGATGCGAAGTTGTCAGTAAGGGGAAACGCCCCCATCAGTGCAAGACGAGCCAGTGCAGAAGCGCGACGCTGACCGATTGGTGTCCGAGGGGATGGAGAGGGTGTGGCTCTTGGAGAAGCACCAGAAAGAAGAGAGTAACGTCAGGTGACGGGCACACTCTGGTCCATCAGCGTCAAGGGATGCCATTCTACGTTCTAGTAGATTTGGTTGAAGTGGCTCGTCCTGATGTATGTCAATGGAATGACTCTTGCCTACATGATGTTGACTTGACTAACAGTGAGAATGACGACGACCGTGATGATGACAGCGACATCGACATCCATTAACTGCACTTGCTTTTGTCTCATCAATGAGCGAGCCGCTTCGCATAAAGACATGTTGCAGCAGTGTTGGTGTACACCATACTGTCACAACCAGTAGCAGCAGTGTTGCGTCTCTTTCATATGCAGATGAGGTCACACCCTATGCAGATGAGGTCACACCCTATGACGATAACATGGAGCATGCTATTCGTTGACTTCTATGCGAGTCATACTGCAATGCATCAACATCCAATGACTACTGTGTACTGCATGGTAAGCCGCCCTGGTCACACCCTGCTGCCGCAATGGAAGCCGCCATCGCTGCAGTCATTTGCATAGCAGACGCCCTGTTGCAGTCTTATCCCTTAGAGAAAGGAGAAGTCGTACCGATGTTTCCATCTCCTCTCACTGCAACCTGCACAAAGGCGGTTCGTGTGGGTGTCTTGGAGTCGCTGGGGCTTCAGCCTCATTCGAGAGAGGAAGTCTTGGGTTCAATGAACCGATCCAATTCGGCCTCATCCGACCGATCCACTATGCAACTGTTTCGCACATTCATCATGGATCTCGCTGTAAGGACGAAGTTCGTCCATATACCACTTGGAATTTCATAGAACTAAGGCTATGCAAGCCGCTCCATACAACACTTGGAATTTCAAGAACTAAGGCTATCTGGACAGCTGAAGCTCAGGCTCAATCATTTGGATGCGGAGGAATTTCGAATCAAGGCCAGTCGTTATGATACCAGCGCAGGGCCGAGTACTAGTTGCATGGCCGATGAACGTTCAACAGCAGCGTCCAGCGTTAGTCCACGACCGAAGAAAAAACTAGACTCGGCATGCCAGCAGTCGTCCAGTGGCAGTAAACACTCTACTGGCAAATGATGCAGATGAGGTCACACTCTACTGTGTACTGCACCAGCGTAAGCACATGTATAGTCGCTTTTGGCTGGATATGGCTAAAAGTCCATAGTCTGCGGAACGCGGTCGCTCTCAATGGAAAGAGTGGCAGTCTACAGCAACCAGCTCTCGCTTCCTAGGTATAGTGACAATGGAACCTTGAAGAAGTTTTTTCTGTTGAGTGGATACATGGATTTCCAGGACTACATAAAACACTCAGTCTTTCAATGCCTGAACTCTGCGTTGTTTCTCCATCTCAGGCTTGTAGCGCAAACAGAGCACGACTATTTGGTACCAGGTACTGGATACCAAGTACCTAGCACCAAGCATTTGGTTACCTGGGAGCAAGTCGAATGTGTGTATCAATTTCAAACAAAGCAAATGAAGCCCCATAAGGCTAAAGCAGGCTTTCGTTACTCTCTACCTAGCCTTGGTGTGGACAAAGTTCAGCTGCTCACAGGTGATGCTTGCATCGGCACCCGGGGGGCTTTTTGCCTGTATACCTTCGCACATCACTGGCGAATGCACTGTCTGCGCGGAGAACCCCGAACCGCATGTGAACATGACGGCTCTAGAAGCAGTCATGGAGGCTGGCATTGGTCAAGAGACTGATACCTCGGGTTCAAGATGTACGGCCGAGCGTAACCATAGCTGCTGTCAATGTGTTCGGCCGAGCTTCAGTATATATGTAAAATATGCAGAAGGGTGTAACCCCATCTGTATCTGTAAAACACTGTCGGGCAGTTGATGACATTCAGAGTATTGATGCCGAGCTAGAAGGATGAGGCATATGATGCGAAGAACATAGAAGATCCAACAAGAATGAGAACGTCAATCGACAACAACAACAGCGACGTCGATGGACATCAGGTCTCACAGTGTGAACTTGGGCCCGAATCCAACAAGATAGGCGTGTACTCCAAAAGCCATCGGTTGAAAGACGATCGTATTTGTCTCTGCATGAGCGGGCATGGACATGCAGATTGCATTTTTTGTTGCGCTGCATATACAACGTTAAAACGCAGCCAATGCAAGAAACTAGGATGTGACCAGCATAAAGACAATCGATGTATGAGATGGCTGTACATTTAACATCGGTTAGAAAACAAAACGACTATATTCATTGTACATTAGAAAAGCTACTAAAGCCGACGTGGTGGTGCGGTGCACTGCCTGGTGTGACCATGGCAGTATTGTATCTTGCCCATATCCACGAGCAGCATGGTTGTGGGCACGGCATATGTGCTGCAGGGTGTCACCGCTGCGGATGTAATGCTGTCGTTTGCTGCGTGGTGTGACCACTGCGAATGTAATGCTGTCGATTGCTACCGGATGTAATGCATTCGTTTGCTGTCTTTCGTCATTCTTCGTGTGTAGTCATAGTCATGCGGAGTAACTGTAACCATCGTCATCTGTTCCGAGCCTCTTGATGTCCACGTAACATCCGATCACAAAAGCTGACACGATTTGTAGTACATCTTCTGTTCCACGTATTGCTTGTGGCATGATTGCACCGTTTGCGAGTGCTCGTATGCATTGTTGTCTGGCACTGGGATACCATGAAGGCTCATCTAAACGCGTGCATGGCTTGCACAAGAAGCAATCACGTGCGACATGCTTTTGTATCGAAGCAACGTCATCTGTGAGTAGAGGTTCAATCACATCCATGCCCCACTTCCAACACCAAAGGCATCGTCTCCATTTGTCTTTGAATAAGTTTAACCAGAATCGTTCAAAGGGATCGTGTATTTCCTGTCTCGTATCACCGTGTATTTCCTGTATTGTCTCACGAGCTTGAGAGCGATAGCCTGCTGGGATCAACTTTGGGGACATTTTTTTGCTTTGAGCGGCTTCGCTCTTCACTCTTGAGCCATATAAGCGACGATATGTTAAATTTTGTATGCATGTATTTGCTGAGCCATGCTTTTGCGTGCCGAAGCTGTTGCATACATCTTCAAGCCAAGCAAGAACGAGGCAAATGAACTGCTGAAGACAAGCAAATGGCCTGCGTCCTGCCAGTAGTGTTTCAACCGAAGGCTTAAGAGTCATGCTTGGAGCACATCTTGAGATTTAGCCAACTGAGTATTTGAAAGGTCACCAAAGGTCAAGTCACCAGTGCTGGTTCGGTATTGGTGTGCATGACGCCAATAAAAAGCATGCCCAGCGATTGGCTTCCACCTTATCTGAGTTGAGGTTTATGCTTATATCCTTATTTGAGTTTCAATCTGTTCGGGAGACTAATCATGATATGGCAATTGCACCTTCATCAACGACGTCAAACTCATGGCGCAAGTATAAAGTGAAAACAAGAGGCCTAGACCCTAGTCCGACCGCGCCGGCGCAGTCCAAATGCTGTTTGCCAGTTTCCACCAATGTACAAGATATCACTGAAGCTGATTTCCCCGGGGCTCCTGCTTCCAGAGAGAGATGGTACATTTTAGTAATGATTTCAAAAAAGGCAAACAAATCACATGCATGAGTTCCGAATATTATGTTCACATTTTGTTCACATTATGTTCGCTTCAGGTGCTCACTAGGGTGCTCACTGTGTGCTCACAAACTGCTCACTGAGTGTTCTTGCTGGGCTGATAGCCGCCCCGGCATTACTATTGTCGGTCAATGTTCTGATTGCAAGCGCACATTCTTGTTTTTTCCGACTCCTGTCAGACAGATCACAAGTTGGTGTCTTTGGGATTAGCAGTCTGGTGTGACCAAGACTGTCTGAACGAGGCGCAAGGAACTACAAAGGGGTGTGACCACATCTGTTCTGCATGCAACCTCTGCTATGTGCTACTTTCAGATAATCCATCGGTGTTCATATCCAGAGTCCTAGAAACCAAACGCCTGAAATACCGCCACGGCGTCCAAGCGGTTCTCACGAAATGCCCTGTCTTTCGCTGTTGCGCCCGTCATATCTTTTTTATTTGCATCTGCGCCATTTTGCAACAACAAGTGAATTGCCCAGACTGATGCTTTGCGCGGGGTACTGCCATCGTTTGACGGAGCCGCAGCGAAAGAAAGCGCCGTCCTATTCTTCCTGTTGGCGAATTCGATATCAATCTTCCCTGTGTTGAGCAGCAACCTCATGATGTCCTCGTGGCCTTCCTCCGATGCCTTCATCAACAGTGACCAACCCTCAAAGATCACTTGAGGATCTTGGCCTTGTGTCAACAACTCCCGCACTTTTGCTGTGTCGCCCTGAGCCACGGCTATCCACAACTCTGGTTTGACTTTGTTGCCGTTGTTGCTGCTTCTGTGTGGCCTGCTTTTGTTGCGCTGACCGCCACGGCCTTCACTGTTGTCTCGTACATTCTTACCGCATCTTCGGGAGCTTCGAGAACGGCCCCGTCCTCCCCTTGCGGTCCTGCGGCCATTCTGCTTGGAGCGTGCGTCCTTGGCGGACACGGGGTCGACAGCATTTCGGAGGCTGAGGGCATCCGCCATCTCGAGGTGGTTGAAGTTGGCGTGCGTGAGCAGCTTCTCCAAAAAGGCTTTCTTTGGCACACGGAGGAGTTCCGAAGGTGAGGCAATTCCCTCGGCAAGCATCTTCTCGCAAAAGTCCTCGATGTACTTGGAACTACGGAATGGAAGCACCTGCTCGACGAGGCTGTTCATGGTAACCCCATTGAGTTCTTCAGATCGTGCGCTCGGGTCCATGGCGACACTGGCACTTCCTCACTGACGGCCCCACACTGACTTTGTGAAGATGTCCTCAGTCTAATGACGGCCCCACATAATGTGAGCCAGGCCGATTGCTCGGCAAGCCTTGAGCCCAAATGGCTACGGTGAGGTGCCTTCCAGAAACAGTCAAACAGTCAAGCAGTGACTTGCAATCCCTAACAAATCACATGCATGAGTTCCGAATATGATGTTCACATTTTGTTCACTTTGTGTTCGCTTTTTGTTCGTTTTTTGTTCACTTTAGGTGCTCACTGAGTGCTCACTAGGGTGCTCACTGAGTGC
>Ga0209302_10002087_pt1 | contig 11699 bp, 12 predicted proteins | sample ArcOceMetagenome_2_FD_187445 | JGI IMG/M metagenome (GOLD analysis project Ga0209302, IMG submission 187445) | Marine eukaryotic phytoplankton communities from Arctic Ocean - Arctic Ocean ARC135M Metagenome (SPAdes) (version 2) | ecosystem: Environmental > Aquatic > Marine > Oceanic | place... | reverse complement strand
AGTACCTGATCGAAATGTTGAGCTAATACCGCCGTGAAATTACCATTGCCACAATAAAGCTCGACCAGATCACCGCGGCTCCCTTTCAGGCACTGACTTGCCCAAGTTAGCATGTGGACATTAACCGCGGCATTGGGTTGAGTAAAGCCAGACTCGATCTGCTGGTAGCTATACTCACGATCATCAATCTGTAATGTTTCGGTGACAAAATCGGAGTCCAAAACAATTTTCTGTTTTTTGCTACGGCCAATCACCATGACCGAGAGTTCGTTTTGCAGCGCTCTAGCTGCTGTCTCCCAGGCTTCATCTAGTCGGCGATGATAGATTAAGGTTATTAATGTCTGGCCGCTGGTGGTAGTTAGAAACTCCAGACTAAAGAGTTTTTGGCTGAGGGCAGTGCTGCGGTTAATGGCAGCTAGTAGTGGCGTCATTTGTTGAGTGATTAGCGGCCCACCAATGGGGAACTGATGGATAATATGGGGACGTTTTTCACCGGGACGGTTCATGGCGTAGTGAGCACGACCGTCTTCATGCCAGATGCGAAACTCGGCGCGCATACGGAAACCGAGGGGCTGAGAGGGAAAAACGACGACGTCGGAAACCTCAAAGTCGGCCAGTGTCTGTTGGTATTTGTCGATTTTTGTGTTCAGTTGGGTCTGGTATTGCGCTGGGCTAAAGGTGTCGTTTGCTGTTGTCATTGGGCTTTATAAATCTCGTCTGTTTTTGCGGCCAGTACAAAATCGTTGTGATGCAGCCCAGCGATGCTGTGCGACCACCAGTTAACGGTCACTTGCCCATAGCTGAGTAAGAGTGTTGGGTGATGGTCATTACTTTCAGCGATCTCTGTGATGTTGTTAGCAAAGGCGATGGCCTGCACAAAATTATCAAATTTAAAGTTGCGCTGGAGCTGAGATATACCGTTTATTGGCACCACTTGCCAGTTGGGAACCTGAGCGCACAGAGCGGATTGCTCGGCCTCTGTTAGCTGCTCGGCACTGGCGGGTGTCGCGGTGCATTGGTAGGTACTGAGTGGTTTCATAGACAGTTCTTTGGTTTGGGTAATCCGGCGAGTTTGGCTATTAACCTAGCGGGGCTACCCGGGAATTGGTGGTTGAGAACAATGCTTCGACCCCTTTCGACGCCAAGACTGGTAGCGACGGCCTTACACAGTGGTCGCATCGACGGCGAAAACCCATAAAGGTCATAAAATGCGCGGGCGACCTCTAATACCTCCATGTGCGCGAGTGTGAGAACAATGTTCTCTTCCACGGCAATGGCCGAGGCCTGTGCTTGGCCCCAGTCCGGCAGTCGACTGAGATAATGCGTCTCTGTGGTCATGGTATTTTCTTGCCCATTAAAAAAGCCCTATCATCTGACAGGGCTTTTGCTTAGACCTATAGCTGTCAGTCGTCGCCCATGATACCAAATAGATGTAACAGGCTCAGGAACAGGTTGTAGATCATGACGAATAGGGTCACGGTCGCTGAGATATAGTTGCGTTCGCCACCATGGATAATGGCGCTGGTTTGCCACATGATCACTGCTGAGGCTAAAAAGGCAAACACGGCACTGATCGTTAATGACAGGGCTGGGATTTGTAAAAAGACGTTGGCAATGGCTGCGACAAACGCGACCAGCATGCCAGTCATCAAGAAACCGCTCATAAAGTTGAGATTCTTTCTAGTGGTCAATACATAGGCCGAGGCTGCGAAGAAAACCAGTGCAGTTGAACCTAGTGCCATCATAATTGGCTCGGAACCCTGGGTGGCCAGATAGTAATTAAGAATGGGTCCCAACGTGAATCCCAGCCAGCCGGTGAGGGCAAATACCCAGAGCACACCGCTGCCGTTATTTTTGTTCTTTTCGGTCATCCACAGACACAGAAAATAGGGCAATAACGTCCACAAACCGAAGTGGGGGGCATTGATGGCCATAGAGACACCGGCCATTAGTGCGCTAAAGGTGACTGTTGCGGCCAGCAACAGGTAAGTGCTGCGTAGCACCTTGCTAACTTCAGGGCTTAGGGCGGTAGTTTCAATGCCGCCTGTTGCTGCTTTGGTACCGTACTTTTCAGGGCTCATGTTTTTACTCTCAAATCGTTGTGTTGTTAACCTTAATAATACTCAATAAATCCAGTATTACCAGTATTTAGTTGCCAGCGGCGTCAATGGGAAAGCTTTCTAAGTTGTAACCGGCTTTATCGAGGCTCAGCGCCCAGCCAAAACGTTCCCAATCTCCTAGCACTATACGCTCACGGTCCTCTAATGGATGGCGGTCTGGTCTATGGGTGTGACCGTGAATCAGGACCTTGACCGCATGTTTGGTCATTACGGTGTCAACGGCATCAGCATTGACATCCATAATTGCGCTGGCTTTGTTGCGATTCGCGGCCATGCTCTTAGCACGCCAGTCAGTGGCCAAATTCTGTCGGTATTTCAGCGGCAGACAGCCAATGCCCCAGCGATAAATAGGGTTGCGCGCTTTGCGCCGAAAACGCTGGTAGTCAACATCGTCAGTGCACAGCGAGTCGCCATGCATCACCAGTGCGCGGTGGCCATGGTGATCAATAACATGTTCATCACCCAACAACAGTGCACCGGTGTTTTTGGCAAAGCGCTTGCCCAGCATAAAGTCGCGGTTGCCTTGCTGTATAAAAAGCGGCACCCCTGAGTCGCTTAGTGTTCGCAGAGCTGTTTGAACCTCCAAGGCAAGTTGGCTGGGGTCGTCGTCACCAATCCAAGCTTCAAACAGATCACCCAGTATATAAAGTGCATTGGCTGATGCAGCCCGCTGCTGCAAAAAAACCAAAAACGCCCGGGCAACTGCCGGGCGTTCGGGTGATAAATGCAAATCTGAAATAAACAGGACGGCCATTGAGTACTCTATTTAGCGGCGTACTCGTCGCTGATCACTGTTTCGGTAATCTCGATAGTATCATCAGGCACATCGCCGTGACCGCCTTGATTACCGGTTGAAACGCCTTTGATTTTTTCAATCACGTCCATACCATCCACAATCTTGCCAAAAACTGCGTAGCCCCAGCCCTGCATATTTTTGCCGCTGTGGTTCAGGAAGCCATTATCGGCGACATTAACGAAGAATTGTGAAGACGCTGAATGCGGTTCGCCAGTTCGGGCCATGGCTAGGGTGCCGATATCATTCGTCAGCCCATTATCGGCTTCGTTCTCTATGCAGTCACGCGTCTCTTTTTGCGACATATCGGCAATCATGCCGCCACCCTGAACCATAAAGCCGTTAATAACACGGTGAAAGATAGTTCCTGTGTAGTAATCGTCTACTGCATACTGCAAAAAGTTAGCAGCCGTTAGAGGTGCTTTGTCGAAGTCCAGTTCTATGGAAAAGTCGCCCATATTGGTGCGGAATGTGATCATTGATAATGCCTGTGTGAGTGGAAGTGATTTTGATGAAACCATTTTAGTTTGTAACAGGCCCAATTTAAACCAATGATTGTCATTTTACGGCTTTATACTGGCTTTTTGTTTATTGCACTGGTCGCTGCGGCTATAATCGCGTCCTTACTTAGCCTGCCCGATTTGGATCTATGACTGACACCGATAAACCTATTAATTTTATCCAGCATGTAATTAATGCTGATCTCGAAGCTGGCCATGTCACCAAGGTTGTTACCCGCTTTCCGCCCGAGCCCAATGGTTACCTGCATATAGGTCATGCCAAGTCGATTTGCGTCAACTTTGGTCTCGCGACTGAGAATGGTGGAGGCTGTAATTTGCGCTTTGACGACACCAACCCTGAGAAAGAAGACGAGGAGTACGTCAATGCCATTATCGAAGATGTTCGATGGTTGGGTTTTCAGTGGCAGGGGGATATCTGCTATGCCTCAAACTATTTCGACCAGCTCTATACCTGGGCCCAGTACCTTATTGGTCAGGGCAAAGCCTATATCTGTGAGTTAAATGCCGAACAGATGCGTGAATATCGCGGCACCACAACGGAAGTCGGCAAAAACAGTCCCTACCGTGAGCGTCCTGCAAGTGAGAGCCTCGATCTGCTCGAGCAGATGAAACTGGGTGCGATTGACGAAGGTACCATGACATTGCGCGCCAAAATTGATATGGAATCGCCGAATTTTAATATGCGCGATCCCGTGATGTACCGCATTAAAAAGATGGCCCACCAGCGCACCGGTGACAAATGGAATATTTATCCGTCCTACGACTTTGCCCATGGTCAAGAAGATGCTATTGAAGGGGTTACTCATTCTGTATGCACCCTAGAGTTTTCCGCCAACCGTCCTCTCTACGAATGGTTTGTGGCCAATCTGCCATTGCCCTCAACACCGAGGCAGTATGAGTTTGGTCGCCTAAATTTAAATTACACCATTACCAGCAAGCGCAAGCTCAAGCAGCTAGTGGATGAGAAGCATGTTGAGGGTTGGGACGATCCACGCATGCCAACTATCTCGGGTCTGCGCCGTCGCGGTGTCTCTGCCTCTGCAATCCGCGAGTTTTGCGACAGCCTGGCCGTAGCTAAAACCGATGGTGTTGTGGATATGGCTCAGTTTGAGCACTTTATTCGCGATGATCTCAATAACAATGCTCGCCGTGCTATGTGTGTGATTAATCCTGTGCTGGTGACATTGGTCAATTATGCGGCGGATAAAGCGGAGTCTTTCACCGTACCAGGCCACCCCAATCGCGATGATATGGGCGAGCGATCACTGGCCTTTGGCCGACAGATTTATATCGACCGCAATGACTTTAGTGAAGACACCACATTGTCGCGCAAGAAATTTAAGCGTCTAGTGATTGGCGATTATGTGCGTCTGCGCAGCGCGTATATTATTCGTGCCGACGAAGTAATTAGAGATGCCGCTGGCGAGATAATTGAAATTGTAGGTGCCATTGTGCCGGACACTGTGGGACAGGATGCCCCTGAGGGTATTAAGGCTCGCGGTGTTATTCATTGGGTGCCTGCTGCAGAGAGTGCCGACTGCACCGTTAAAATGTATGATCGCCTGTTTGATAAAGCGGCGCCCGATGCCGGGGACGAGAGCTTCCTCGAGCATATTAATCCAGAGTCATTAACTGTTATTTCAGGCTGTAAAGTCGAAGCCGGTTTGGCGAATGCTGTAGCTGGGGAGCATTATCAGTTCGAGCGCGAGGGATACTTTACGCGAGATACAGTCAATAATGCAGCTGACCTAGTCTTTAACTGCACCATTGGATTACGGGACAACTGGAAATAATCGATGAGCCTAGCCCTCTATAACACCCTATCCAGAAAGAAAGAGCCCTTTACGCCCTTAGACGCAGAGCGCGTGACTATGTATGTCTGCGGTCCCACGGTCTACAACCGTGTGCATATAGGCAACGCAAGACCTGTGGTTGTGTTCGATACCCTATATCGCGTACTGCAGAGCCTCTACCCGAATGTTCAGTACGCCCGCAATATCACCGATATTGATGACAAAATCATGACGGCTGCAGCTGAGGTTGGCGAAGATATTTCGATTCTGTCCCAGCGCTATGCCCAGGCCTATTTTGAAGATATGGCCGCTTTAAATAATCTTGAGCCAACGATCGTGCCCTATGCGACGCAGCATATACCTGAAATGATCAGCATGATTGAGCGCCTAATAAGTAAAGGCCATGCCTACGAAGCCGAGGGCAATGTGCTGTTTGCGGTGCAATCGATGGACGGTTATGGCAGCCTTTCTGGCCGTTCTCTTGACGACATGTTGGCCGGTGCCCGTGTTGAGGTGGCTGCATATAAGCGCTATGCGGGAGATTTTATACTGTGGAAACCATCGTCAGACAGTGAGCCGGGTTGGGAGAGTCCCTGGGGCAAGGGTCGTCCAGGTTGGCATATTGAATGTTCGGCCATGATTGAAAAACATCTCGGTGAGACTATTGATATCCATGGTGGCGGACAGGATCTGATCTTTCCGCATCATGAAAATGAAATCGCCCAGAGCTGCTGCGCGCATGATGGTAAACCCTTTGCTAACTATTGGCTTCACAATGCCTTTATCAATATCGAAGGCGAGAAAATGTCCAAGTCACTGGGCAATTTCCGTATGGTCAACGAACTACTAGAGCAGTATCCGGGCGAGGTGCTGCGCTATGTGATTTTGTCGGCGCACTATCGTTCGGAACAGCAATTTAGCGCAGATCTTTTGGACAGCGCATGGCGCTCCCTGGATACGCTATATGGCTTTTTAAGAGGTCAGGAAACCTCCGATGCGATGCTTAATACTCAGGGTGTTGGCTACAGAGCGCTGCTTGATGACCTTAACAGTCCGGTGGCTATTAGTGAGTTGTACCGATTGGCTAAGGAAATGCATGCTGCCAGCGGCGAGGCTAAAGCACGTGTTAAAGCCGAGTTTATGGGGTTGGCTAAATTAATGGGGCTGTTGCAGCAGGACCCTGAGCATTGGTTTACGCGCGCGCGCGGAGGTAGTGACATTGGTGCCGAAGCTATCGAGGCGCTGATAGAGAAGCGCAAGCAGGCCAAATCAGATAAAGACTACGCGGGTGCTGACAGCGTAAGGCGGGATTTACTCGATATGGGCGTGGTACTTGAAGACAGCCGCGAAGGGACAACATGGCGTCGTAGTTAGATTTTCTGTGGATCTATTTAGTCTTTGGCCGGCCTAAGTTTGCGGCGACTCTGGTCAAGTTAGGTATTAGCAGTGCGGACACACGAGCCGGTAATACGGCATCAGAAATCTATACTGGCGTTGCGGGCAATGACGGCATGAAAGCCGGTGGAAGGGCCGATGTGATGCTGGGTGGCGTGGGAAATGATATCTTTATTTTAAATGCCAGTAATGTCACCGCGCTGATAAATGTGTTTGGATCGGGTGACAATCTAATTCAACTAGCCCGCGTAGATAGTGGGGCGGGGATGGACACGATTAGGCAATCAGGTACCGATATGGATATGACGCATGTAAAGGCTACCGGTGCCAGTACAGCAGATCGGTTCAGTCGTATCGAGAGTATCCAGATGATTGATTTGGCAACTGACGGCAATGGTAATACAGCCAAAATTGCCGTATCGGATGTCATTGATACGGCGGGCATGAATCAGTTCAACAGTGATAACAGCTGGGCAGGCCCAGGCGCAACAGAGATACGTCATCAGATAGTGGTGCTTGGAACGGCGAGCGATACCGTCGAGTTGGTGGATGGCAATTCGGCCTGGGCAGAGGGCAGCACGATCGCTGGTGTTCCTAGTGGTACCTATGTCATTGGGAATCATAATACCGCTGCGGTCCAGCTGTTGATCAACAGCAGTATCACGGTCAATACCTCGGCCTAAAATAACTTTCAGGTTAGCTTAGTGGCCTAGGCTGACCCTGTGTCTCCCGCCTGCTGACATAGCTCATGTTGGAGGGTGACGCATTGCCGTAGCACAGGTGTGCGGTCTGCGCGACACTCGCCGTGCGTACAGTGCTCATTGTGATTGGATCGACTTGGTCCAATTAGCCGTTCGGGTGGCGGGAACAAAGTGCATGATTGTCGCGTCAGTAGATGCCGTTTTAGCCTGTCTTTAAAGAGTCGTATCGTTTAATAGCAACGCAATCTCAAAGGTTTCTAGCATGTCGACACCGCGACCTAGCAGCTGCTGAGCGAGCAGCATATCGCCCACCTCATAGGTTACTAGTTTGCAGTTGGTGAGTTGTTGAGCTGTTTCTAAAGCAAAGTCAGCGGGGATTATTTTATGATCAGCATAAATATAATCTGGCCGCGCCTGACGAATTAACGGGTTATCAAGATGCTCCCATCGGTGCAATACGACCCCCACCTGAGGCCATTGGGCCTCTCGAGCCGCTAGTGCTAGCGCATAATCAAAACTCATAATCACAGTTTGATCTCTAACTGGGTCGAGGATAGCCTGAATGGTTTGCGAGATAAGCGAGCGACTGCAGTGCTGTATCGCCTCGTCTTTTATTTCGACAAAGGCAGTGACCAGTGGATTGCGCCGCAAAATATCTACCAATATTTCCAGTGGCGCAATTTTTTCGTCAATAAACTGGTCACCCAAGCGACTGGGTTCATAGGCACTATACTTAAGCAATGTCGCTCTTAGCGTCTTGCTGACTTCAATGTTGAGGTTACTGACACGCACTAGATTGGTGTCATGATAAATAATCGGTAGTTGGTCAAGACTAAATTGCACGTCCAGTTCGATAAAAAGGGCGCCAGCCTCGATGGCTTGGTTTAAGCCTAAAGCGGTATTTTCCGGATACTTGGACTGATAACCACGATGGGCAACGAGCCTGTTTGCATGGATCATTGTTAGCGCCTGATTTATTACTTATCGGGGTAATGGTATCCTTGTGCCACTAAAATTTAAAGGCCTCAAAAATGTCGTTGGTATTATTTGATGTGCGCGATAATGTCGCACTATTAACGCTGAATAACCCCGATAAACGCAATATGCTGACAGTCGAAGTCTGCGCGCTCATTAGCGACTATGTACAGCAGGCTGAGGCGCACCCAGAGGTGAAAGCATTAATCGTCACCGGTGCCGGTGAGGCGTTTTGCGCGGGTGGGCAGCTGCAGGATTTGACGCCTAACAAGGCTGTGATAGAGGCTATTTACAGCGGGTTTTTAAGTATTGCCAACTGTACGTTGCCAACCATCGCCGCTGTCAATGGTCCTGCCGTTGGCGCGGGCTTTAACATGGCGGTGGGTTGTGATGTCCGTATTGTCACCGAGAACGCTCGATTTGAGCCGCGTTTTTTTGGCTTGGGGCTGCACCCGGGTGGCGGCAATACTTGGATGCTCCGCCAGTTGGCAGCTTGGGATACCGCCGCGGGCATGCTGCTTTTTTCCCAGTCATTGAGCGGGACTGAGGCGGTTGCGAAAGGTCTGGCGTGGCAATGTGTCGGTGCCGGTGATCTGGTGTCGTCGGCAATAGCCTTTACGCTGAAGATCCGTGATCTGCCCAAGGAGCTCCTGCTGCGTACCAAACAGACTCTGCGTCAGGCAGGCGGTACCAATAGTCACAAAGAGATGCTGGATATAGAGACCGCTGAACAAATGTGGTCGATTCAACAGCCCTATGCAAGAGATTCTATTGCCGCAATGATCACTAAGATAAGCAGCGCGTCTTAGGTCAGGCTTCTCTCTGCAGCAACCACACATTGTAAAATTAGCGTGTTGATCGTCATGGGGCCTACGCCGCCAGGTACGGGGGTATAGGCGCTAACTCTGTCTGTTAGAGGTGCCAGTTCGATATCACCCACGCCACCGGGGTGATAGCCGGCATCGACCACTACCGCGCCATCTTTAATCCACTCGGCTTTAATAAATTCGGGACGGCCAACCGCTCCCACAAGAATGTCAGCCTGCTTAATTAGCTCGGGCAGATTTTTGGTTCTGGAATGGCAGATGGTTACCGTCGCGTCGGCATTTAATAGCATCAGTGACATTGGCTTACCCAGAATAGGACTGCGGCCGACAACAACCGCATGCTTGCCTGAGGTTTCTATATTGTAGGCTTCAAGGATGCGCATAATACCCTGTGGGGTGGCTGAGCCAAAAGCCTCCTCGCCCATGGCCATGCGACCAAAGCCAAGGCAGGTTACGCCGTCGACATCTTTGGCCAGTGCTATGGCGTCAAAACAGGCGCGTTCGTCGATCTGAGAGGGCACAGGATGCTGTAATAGAATGCCATGGCAATTTGGGTTGGCATTGAGTTCGTGAATCTTTTGCAGAAGCTGTTCAGTACTCGTGTCTTCACCCATTTCTATTTTTGTGCTGTCCATCCCAATACGCTTGCAGGCGTTTTGCTTCATCTTGACATAGGTCGCTGAGGCCGGGTCACCGCCGACTAAAATAGTGGCTAGGATAGGAGCCTGACCGCCGTTTTTAGCTTTAAGGGCCGCTACCCGTTCAATGAGTTCAGCCTCCGTTGTTGCTGAGAGAGACTTGCCATCAAGGACTAGTGCCGACATAAAATTCCCTTTTAACGAATTATGTGATTTAAGGCAGCTAAAATAGGCAAGGTGGCAGGGTAACGCAACCTTTTATCACGGTTTTTAGCAACAATAAGCAACTTTTATGGCATTTAAGAGAAATCTAGATTTTGGACGAAGCGCAGCAGCAGCTTGTTTAGATTTTCCTTAACCTGCGGCGAGGCCTTGGCGTACTCGGTTTCGGTTGATTCGTCCACCAACTCATCGTTCTGAATGATGTTTAATAGGCCATGGGTGTAGGCAAGCATGGACATGCTGTTTAGCGGTGAGCTGGCTGCAGTGGCTCCGTTAATACGCTGTATTCCCTCTGTTAACAGACCAAAGGCTTTGTTGGCAGAGGCTAGGAGACTAGGAAATAAGCTTTTTTTCATCGGATAATGGAACATTAGCTCCACTATGTTGCGGTTCTCAAAGCCAAAATAGATATAGATGAGACAGCCTTTGACTATATCCCGCTCAGGATCGCCAGTTGTTTCATTTTCATTGTTTAAAGCGCCATAAAGATTATCAAAGCCCAGTGTAGCCACGTCGGCTAAAAGGTGTTCTTTGGAGCTAAAATGCCTATAGGGTGCGGTCGGAGATACTTTGGCAATCTTGGCGATGTTGCGTAGGCTGATACCATCGATACCATTGGATGCTATCGATTCATAGGCGCAGGCTATGAGTTGCTGTTTTAAATTACCGTGATGATATTGCATCGATGGTGTCCAAATATATAATAACGTCGTTTGGTGCAGGTAGTGTGACAATTAAATAATTACGCTAGTAAAGTGTACTATGAATAATTTTTTTTTGTTGTAGCCATTTCTGGCATCGCCCGTTGCGGCCAAAAAATACTCGATCTTTATGGGATTATCGTCATTGACGAGTGCGAGATCACCAATTGATCGACATGCTATTTCCTGACGATATCGTCAACGACGTTGGCCGGACTGCCGCTTTTTTTATTCGATCTTCGGCAACACTTAAAACTAAAACTAAAACTAAGTTAGGAAGTAAATACGATGTCTGTTTATATAATTGCTAGATTTAAGATACACGACCGTAATGAGTATGATAAGTATTCGGCTGGCTTCTCAGAGGTCTTTAAAAAATTTGATGGCAAAATGTTGAGTGTGGATGAAGATCCGACTGTATTAATGGGCAATTGGGACGATACGCGCTCTGTAATTATAGAGTTTCCGTCCAAAAAGTCTGCTTTAGCTTGGATGACATCTGAAGACTATCAAGCGATAGCGAAGCACCGAGATGCTGGAAGTACAGCCCACTCAATATTAGTTAATGGATTAGAGTAATGGGGTAGGGAAATCCTGATGCTGGGACACATTGCCAGAAGTTGGCAGCAGAGCTAAATGTGCCGGCCGGGTTGTAGCGCACAATGATCGTAAAACAGGCTCTATCTATGGGTATGTCAGTAGGTGTTGCGAAGACATTTGTGCATGTAGACACCCGACAAACGACACCCGTTTTATGGAGCTGTTAAAGGCTCTTTTAAAAAGCAAGCCGTCAAAAAACCGTCAAATTTGCCCTTTTTTCCTCTACATTCATATAACTATCTGATTTTAATAGGAAATAATGGGGTGGACGACGGGGATTGAACCCGCGACATTGACTCTCACTGATTCCCAGTGGCGGCTGAAAGTTGCATAGAGTCTCACTTCTTGTTTTATTCAACACTCATTAAGAGTCATTAACCGTATATCCACCGTCCACAGCGCCGTCCACAGAG
>Ga0209302_10002084_pt1 | contig 11705 bp, 8 predicted proteins | sample ArcOceMetagenome_2_FD_187445 | JGI IMG/M metagenome (GOLD analysis project Ga0209302, IMG submission 187445) | Marine eukaryotic phytoplankton communities from Arctic Ocean - Arctic Ocean ARC135M Metagenome (SPAdes) (version 2) | ecosystem: Environmental > Aquatic > Marine > Oceanic | place... | reverse complement strand
CATCTACATAGTAGCCGACATCTTTTGAGTAAGGGCCAAAGTAATCAGGCTCGGCCACCATGAACACAACGTCAGGCTCGCCGCTATTAAAGGCTTTAAATTGATTCTTATCCCAGTCGGGAGGGGAAAACTGGTCGCTCCACTTAAGGCGAGAGACAACCCTGAACCCAACATCCTGATAGATAACCGGAAGCTGAGTGTCGAATGCATCAGAGTACAGCCCACCCTCTTCAACAGCGAGGGATGCTAGGGCAAAGGTTACGTTCTTATGAGTTCCGTTATTGAAGAGAGAGACAATAGTATCGCCATCTGCGACAGCTATACCCGCTGAACCATCCTCAGTCATAAACATTTTCATGTTCTGGTAGTCTGATTCGGCGTACACATAAACTGCCGCGCCGTAAGGACTTGCATCCTTTCCGGCCTGAATTTTGCTTGCGAATAGTTTTGCGTTGGTCTTGTTTGAGGCCAGTTCAATCACTGTGCCGTTGAAGCTTTCTACTTCCTGTAGTGCGGCCTTGGCTGATGTCTCAAGCTCTCGCTTGGAGCCAGATACTTTCTGCCCTGCTACGAGTACTTGAGAATGTTTGCCAGCTCTTCGTCGGAAACGTCTGGGTATACTTCCTTCATTTGCGCCACGCCCGCTATCAGGTGTCGCGGCACTACGAAGGCTTCGGTAGACTTGCTTTCGTCTGTCGGCAAGTCCGGTGCCATCGGTGGCACTACCTGTAACAGCTCTTTCAGAAGCATATTCTCTTTGAGCTGCCTCTCTTTCTGCGTACTGGCCGACGAGATCATCGAGCTTTTGCCTGTTGACTTGATCTGATTCATACCATGGTATCCCTTTATCAAATTTGCTTACTCTAAAGCTTTTATCCACTATACCATTTTTAGGTTTAGAGATCTCGTCTAAAAACTTGGCAAATGAATCTTTATCAAACTTATACATCTTTCCGTTTGACTTGGGATATACATAATATGGCGTACCCTTATCGTCTCTGCCATAAATAGCTGCCGACCGATACATATCTCCTTTGCCCTCTGGAGCGCCAATAAAGGCATAGGGGCTTTTCTCTCCGAGGATATCTTTTTCAAGTCCCTGCATGGTTGGGTGAGCAACAATCTGACCAGAGTCTCTGACCCAGCTTTCCCAGTGATACCGGCCTACCGATGCATCTTCTGGTCGGCCAAGCTTTTTGTAAAAGTCTTTGATTTTGTTTTGCAGTGAAGTTTCAATAGCCTCATATCGGGCTAGTCCACGCAACCCACTGAACTCGCCAGCAATGTCTGCGTAAATATTTTTCCCGTAACGCTCAGAATCCCACATTGAGTTTAGCTGAATGCGGTCAAGGATAACGACATCATCCCGACCTATCATTAGCATGTTAAAAGAAAACACCTTGTTATCAATTCCCGACCCCTGCACTAGCATCTGAAACTCGTGACGAACCTCTCTTGTCGAGAGGTCACTAGCCATCAGGTCATGAAGTCTCTGTAGCTTAGAGATATTTCCATCATACGGATCTGCCAGCTTTTGCATCAATCTGCCAAAGTCATTGGCGTTAGATACCCCCGACCTGCCAAAGGAGCCGTCAGGAATTAACTTGCTTGCCTGTTTTTTCCAAGCTATGACATCTGCGTCCGACACATCTCCGGCTAGCGCCTTGTCTGCCAAGTCTGATACCGCTGTACTGCCTGTCATTAAATCAACAAACCCAGCCTCTTGACCTGAAGCGGTATGTCTGCGGGACAATAACCCCCACAACATTAGCTTTGCTGTGGCGTTTGGAGTGGCCTGACCAGTGGCATACAGCTCTTTCATTCTTTTTGTGGTGGCAAGACCTCTGTCAGCCGCGCCAAGCTGCTCAGGGGTTAGGCTGGAATGCAAAGAAACCCACGAATCGATATCGTTGTATAGGCGGATAAGCCCGTATGGAGGGGCAAGGGTCTCGTTGGTGCCTGTCAGGTCACGCTCAAAAGCTAACCACGCTTCAGGAGAGGACAAAGCTTCAGGATGCTGTGCCACAACATCCGTCATTCTCTTAACCTCACCAGCAGGGTCTTTTGTGGTGGGCGTGATCTTGGTTACAGGTAGCGTATTTTTTTCACCGACAGGGCCGCTAGACTTCTGTAATAGATACTCAGAACCCTTCTTGATAAAGCTAAGGTCATCAAGGTCATCCTCAAATCGCTCTTCAGCTAGGCGCTCTTCTTCAATTTGCCTTACCGCTTCTGGATTTGCAATGAAGTCACCTTCAATAACAAATTTTTCTTCTGCCTCTTGCGGGGTGCCGAAACCGTCATCTGAATTATCTGTTAACCGCTCTACCAGATTATCAAACTGATTGTCATCGAGAGCATTAAACTTCTTGCGGAGGGCAGAAAGTGTTAGCTTTCCTTCGGCGCTATCTATGATTAGGTTGTAACCCTTCATGTAGGTATCATCACCAACTGAAGGATCTAGTGGGGTGTTGTAAGAATTCTCTCCCGACGAAATTAATTTTTCGCGGTGCGCAGTGATTGCTGCGATGGTCTCTTTCTTCGTTTCTCCCAGATCTGAGTCAGGAATCTTTCCATCGATGGACTTGTAATAAACCTCTTCATCACCTGACTCCCTAGCTTCGCTTTCTTGGTCATCAAAGTAGACTTGGTAGCGGTCGCCATCTGCGAAAGTGACAAGGTAATTGCCAGTATCTTCCCAGTTCTCGGATTTCTTAAAGGTAGGTTTCTTGTTGGTAGCCTTAAGGACTACCGGAGTGCGGTCTGGGTCAGAAGATTCTAACGCAGATTCTTGTACATCTGGTCGTTCACGTTCCCCAGTTGTCTCTTGCTGCGATCTCTCCACTCCCGTATCGGCTGGTTCTCTTCCAGCGCCGTCTTCGCTAGCGCGTCCAACTGGATCAGGCTGTACGCTCGTGACGCTTCCGGACTCTGGTGGTGCCCGAACTTCTCCTGATATGCCTTCAGGTTGGGAGGTGTCTGCGGGGCTGGTACTTTGCGTGATTTCATTGGTTACCTCTGCTGTTTGAGCAGTTTGCAGATTGCTATCGCGAATGTTCTTTATGTAATCATACGCTAAAGGAGCCTGCTCTTGTAGCTGCTTAGGGTTGGAGTGAAATAATGCGCCAAGCTGTGCAAATACTTCCTGTCTCATGTTAGTGACTACGCCATCATTGGCTTTTTCCTTATCAAGGATGTGTCTGTTGAGGTCATTAAATGGGTAGTCGAATCTCTTACCTAGGTCGGATCTGCGCTCCCAGTTATCAAACACTTCTTCCATGATGTCCCCCATAACAATGGTAGGCTCTTTGGCGTTATCGGAAATCTTTAAATCAAATTGTGGGTTTCCAGAACTTAACCCAAACGTATAGTCTGCTGCGTGATAAACCTCATGCGTCATCGTCCAACCTAGCTCACTGAGGGCATCGCCATCAGTCATGGCTGAGTTAAGTAAGTCTTCGTTAATCGATATTCCCTTAGAGCCTTTTCCTGTTAGGGCTGGCGATGAAACCTCTGCCTGTTTATGTACATATACTCCACTAACAGTGTCAATAAAAGCTGTTGGAACGCCATTAGCCGAGAGGTCGGCCATGACTCCTGCTGTCAAATTAGTTATGGCTGGAGCTTTGCTCCCGAAAGCCTCGTCAATAGTCGGTAGGCTGGTGTTAACCCCTGCCTCTGACTCAATCTTTAGCGCATCGTTGCGCCCGAATACTCTTTCAATATCGTCAGCATCAATAGCCTCAACCACAACGTCAGTATTGTTAGGGTCTAAAGCCTCAGGGGTATTGGCCGCAACTGCAAGCTGCACTAACTGATCCTGCACTGGCTGTTCTGCTGGTGCCATCGGGGCATCGAACTTATGGTCGTGACCGAACTCTCTGTCACCTTGCGGGACTAACCTCTCCCCGAATTCTGGAACAGGGTCAAAGTCATCGACTATATCTAATTGAGAAGCTTGAGGTGCTTGAGGTGAGGGGGTTGGTATATTTTCCCCGAGCTGAATATTTTCGGCAGGAGCTGGCGCAGAACCACCTTCTTCAGCAACTAGCTCTACAGTATTCGGAGCGTTCACATCTGAACCATCAGGCTCTGGGATGTTCATATCCGTGCCATCATAATCAACTAGCTCAGACAGTCCGGCTTCGGCTCGCTCCTCAGGGGTCAGTGGAGCGTTGCCTTCAAACATGGCAGGGTCAGACAAGTCTACATCTAGCAGTCTGGCTCCCTCATTCTCAGCCTGCTCATACCGTCTAAATGTTTCTATAATCTCTGCCCGAAACTTATCATCACGGCCAGTCTCAGTACGCATAGAGTCAGCATCATCACCAAAATCAGTTGTCTGGTCGTACTGTCCGGTAGCTTTTTTTGTAGCTACAGTTATTCCACCAAGAACGGTAGCTGGGGCCACTGATTTAGCCATTACATCGGCAAGCTGCCATCTTCCATCAGCCGTTGTCAGGTACTCTGCGTACTTCTTGGCCTCACCCTCACCGTAGCGGTTGTTAACGAAGACAATAGCGTCCTCATTCATGGCATACTGTATTCCTTCGGTGGCAGCATTAATGCCATAGACAGTAGCTAAATCCTTAATAGCCGCTGTAAACCATGGAGGCTTATCGGCAATATTAGATGCAATGTAGTCCTGAAAATCTTTCTTTGCGCCTCGAGGGAAGATCGAATCGAAGGCCTGCATGAAAGGCATCGCCCCTAACCCGCCGTTCATTACGCCAAGACCAATCGCTGTAAGTGGCGCTTCGACACCAGTCTCAGTTAATATGTCAGCAAATGATCCGCCAGCACCTTGAGTGCCTTCGTAAGTAGCAGAGCCAGCCAGTGAGCCTTTTATAGCAGCCTTGTTTCCAGCATCTAAAACAGCTCGCTCGCCCATCTCTTTGATGAGATACTCCGAGCTACCTTTCTCCAGTTCTTTTTTTGCTAGATCTTCTGCCGCTTGCTTCGTGAGCTGATTCTCAACAAGTTCCTTTGCCCCCTTAGTAACTGCTTTTTTTGCAAGGATGCCACCAGCTCCACCCAGTGCCAAGCCGCCCACCAGATCGGGGACAGATTGGCCAAGTGCATGAGCAAACCATTTTCCTGCGCTTGCCATGCCATCGATATCTTTTATCGATGCCACATCGCCTTGGTTCTCTGCCGCCTCAGCCATGTTCCGCGCATAGATTTCCATTCCCGATTTGACCAAGTCATCGTTATCGGTAAAGCTACCATAAAGCGCCTGCGCACCACCGGCAGTAGCCTGAAGACCATCTACACCAGACTTTAATCCGCGAACAAAATTGCCGTCCCCTTCTGGGTCGGAAGTGTCAGGCAGTTCGCCTCCGATTCCGGAAGCCCCTACAGGGAGAGGTGCAGCTTGTTTGTTCTCCCCGTAAAGCGTGTCCCAATACTCGTCAGTGGTTTTGTCTCGCGCAGAAACTAAAGGCATGGATGTTCCTTAGATTTGAATTTGGGGTTGTGACTAGTTCCAGTAACCAAGCTGCTTAAGCTCGGCGGTAAGGGCTGCCTCGTCAGTAATAAATGTCTGACCGTCCTTAACATCAAAGAAGCCGTTAAGATTTGAGATAAGCTGTGGATTCCAGTTATCTCCCACTATTGCTCCTAGTGTGGCACTGCCCTCGGATTGAGGGACTGACTGCTGGCTCAACGCGCTTTCGGTTTTGGCTAACCATCTTTTTACTTTGGCGACCTTTGGTTCGGCTGGAACACCAAACAAAATTTCATCCTCAACCAACCGCTTCATTCTCGACATTTTGGCGGGGTCTAACATCTGCTCTCGACTAAGCGCCGCATGCTCTGCTGTCATCCCCATCAGGCTTGTTACATTCCCACCGTTCTGAATAGCCTTTCGATTTGTTTCAATAATCGCAGCAACTCGCGTTTCAAATTTCTCGACACCATTGTTTCCTTTGTTATCCCCGAACAATTGTTGCATCTTGGCCTGTCGGGCCAAAGGCCTTATCGAGGGGCCGACATTGTTAATCATGTGTGAATTTGCAGCCATGGTTTGAGCCACCTCATCCATCGTTAGGACAAGGGGTGTTGGCGTAGTACTGCTACGATTCTCTGTTGTAGGGGGGAAGTAGTATGTTGTGTTATTAGGATCGTCCCTGTCGGCCAGCTCTACAAACAATGTCCCTGATATACCGTCAGTAATAGTTCCATCAGGGTTTGTTGTCCGAGCTGCACTGCCACTAAGCAAACCTTGCTCGGATACAACATAGTTTCCCTTCTGCATGTGAGCGGGTGCGTTCATAAAAGACGAATCAACGACCTTCCCCTTGCTTCTTGATGACCCTAAATTTAAGCCGCTTGAAACCGCTCTTAAAACCTCAGGGGACATGTCAACTTCATCACCTTCCGCAAGCTGCTGCATAAATCCAGCGATGACCTTAGGCGACTCTAAACCGACCTGACTAACCATACTCTTCGGATCGAATCTTCCGCCTGAAAGCGTATCCACCTTGGCAATGAATTGCTGTATATCATTGTTTGAATATTCGCTTTTACCTTGCGTTAAGTTATAAATGTCACTCAACACAACGGCGTCCTGAGAGGCTCGCAAGTTGTCTGTTTTTGCCGCAGTACCAGCCTGCACATTATCTATATCTGACTGAAGTTTTTGGGACTCTAATGAGTTAGGGTCGTCAAGTCGATCCTGTGTTTGTTGTGCAGTCTCCGCCTTTACTTGGTTCGTTTTTGCCACTATCCCCTGATTTTGTGCGATTAGTCGTTGGTTTTGAGCGGTAATTGTGGCGGTTTGCGCCCTTAGTACATTATCGTCAGCGTCATTTTGTATTGATGCATCTTGAAAGGCCTTTAGGTTAGTTACACGATCCTGATCTAACCCAAACTTTCTATCACTGTCAGCTTGTGTCGCTGTCAATTGATCACGCTTAAGCTGGCGATCCTTAACGTTAGCGACTAAGCCAAAGCCTTGAGTAAATCCATCCGAAAAAGATGAGTTAGTTTTAAGTGCCATGTTAAGTCCCTAATTAAAATAATTTGTTTATAAGAAAACCAACGCCTAGGGCAATGGCAATTGGAGCTGCTACGGCACTAAGCTGGGCAAGTGTCCCGCTGGTTGCTGCCGTTGAAGTTACTCCAGCTTGAGCTGCCGCTACAGCTTCTCCTGCTACGGTTCCTCCTGCTGCGGTTCCAGCCGAAACTCCTCCAGCAGCTCCCTCCAAACCTATCGCAACGTCAGCCAGATCTTTGGTCTTCTTAGCTGCGGTAAGAGTGTCCTTGGCTGCCTTTACATCTTTAGCCATACCGATGGCTTTTGGCGCCCCAATCATGCCGCCGATGCCGCCAGCAGTGCCTAAAAGCTGCTTTTCACCAGCTTCGTTGGCCATCTCTTCCTGTTCTCTAAGAATTTCAGCCTGAACGTCTGCGCTGGCTACCTTTGCCATACCTTGATTTGCAAGATTTCTTAACCCTTGCCCTGCTCCAATTAATCCAGCCATTAAGTAGCCCCTTGTGATGAAGCTCTCTGAGAAATTCCACCAAGGGATCCACTTAGGAGCTGTGTGCGGCGATCAACGTCAGCCGCTTTAGTTGCATTTAGTCCGCCTACCATGGTGGAGACGGTACTCATTGTGTTTTGGTTGCTTGGAGCATTGCTCAAACCGAAACGCTCCATACCACGATCCTGCATCCCTTGAACATTTTGGCTAGAACCTAGTACGGCCTGCCGTGTTCGCTGCATATCTCCCGCAAGAGACTTTGTTCCGGTTGTTGTAACTTCGCTTGCTAAGAAATTTTCAACGGGTGCATACCGTGTCAGGTAGTCTCTTGTCTGTGCGCGAATAAGGTCGGCATAGAGTTTATCGCCGCCCATCTCTTCGGGTGCAGAACCAGAATATGCGTTAGGGTTGATATTGGAGTAAGCGTTATAGGATGATCCTGAGTACTCGGGGACACCTCGATTAGCTTGGTCGCCGCTCGGAAAATAAAAGTCCTGCACGGATTGAGCTGTTGACGGGTTTAAGCCCGTGATAAAATCGTCATAATATGTGAAATCCATACTCATACTTTATTCCCCAGCGCAGTGCTTGCAGTTGCACCGGCCACCGTACCTAGAATATTTGCTGTACCGCTTCGCTTCGTATAGTCAGACTCTGCTTGAGTTTGGGCTAGCTTCAACTGATCATTCATGCGAGAAACGTTGCCCTGCATCGCTTCGGTTTGTAAGCCCTGTCCAGCCCTAACTACATTCTGTAGTCCGCCATAAGCATTGTCGGTTTGACGGATACCTGCGTTAGCTGCACCCTGCCCCATTGACCTAGCTTGCGCCGCATAGATAGAGTCCATCTTGCCGCCATAAGCTCCAGAAGTTGGATCTAGTCCACCTTGGAACGCCTGAGCTTCAAGTTGTGGGATGTTTTCCTCATACATCTTTGAGATGCCGGTAGAGGCTTGTCCCATTGCGCTGTCATATGAATCGTCTCCAAAGGCATTGAGAGAGTCCTGTATAAAGGCATTCTCTAAAGGCACAAAAATCTCACCATATCGCTGAAGACTTGTCGCCGCCTGTTGGGCCAAAGCCAGTTTGGATGCAGGTTCTTTCTCTTCGTAACCACCGCCACCACACATATCTATACCTCTTTTTTGAATGCTATGCCGGACTGCTTGTAGCCTCGGCTTTCTAAAAATTTGTGATACCCTTTTCCATCAATGCCTGAGAAAATTCCCATAGAAATTTCTACTGCATCTCGATCTTTTGCCCACAACTCAAACTGATTTACCATGTCAATCAGCAATGGAGATATGTTTGTTCTATGGTCTGGCTTAAAAACAACAACCAGCTCTTGAGCTATCGAGTTCCGAGAAAAGAAGTATTCGGTTATTCCGCCCAAGAAGAATCCGACAATTTCATCGTCTAGTACGCACACCCTTAGGAAGGTGTTTGATTCTGGGTTTGATCCCGCCAAAACAAATTTACGCGCCTTCTCCTGCGCCCATCCGCATTTAGAGAAATTGCTGTTTTGCTGAAACCACAGGCCTAAAGAATTGATTTGATCAAAGTCTTCAGGCGAGGAAATCCTCACTGAATAAGTCAAATGTAATACCTGTTTGAGTTCTGTTCGCGGAGGCTATATTCGATCTGAAAAAATCACTCAGATGAGGAGCTTGCGAATGGCTTTTAAGCGTGAAAGCTAGAGCCGTGTATACACCATATCATACAATATTTGTAGCAAAATCAACAACTAATTATACACTAGGGGCAGTTGGCCACTCGACATCGGTCGGGGCTAAAATGCCAGTGCTAGACGCAGGAACGTCCCTTAGAGCCTGCCTATAATCAGCCCAGCTAGACTTACCTTCGTCACTTAGGGGTGAGTCTGCTGCCTGAGTCCAGTCGCACTGCATGAGCTTTACATTTCGCTCTACACGAACAGTCTCTAGCCATCGGGAAACAACAGCTTCCCGCTTGTCTGGGCTTACTACCCAAGCATCATTACTCCACACACAGAACTCTGAAGGCGCAGCGGATCGTGTAGCCCATGAATCGCCATTCCAATAATTTAAGTGCATGTCTAACACCGTGTCAGAGTCACAGCAAAGCAACCCGTCGATCCTAGATCCATGCACAGGTTCATCTTCAGATGTTCTGTATTGAGATTGTATGTCGCCATTATCAGCGACCCTTAACTTATAATTCATGCGCCTACTCCAAATTCGGCTACTGCAAAAGGCAGGTCGGTAACATAACTATCTGATAGCGAAAACCGTCCGCCCCCATTACTATTCCATGCGATAGAAATACTGTTGTTGCTGCTCCACTGATACTTAGCAGAATAGCGTGGAATGGGATTGCCGCCGCCTATCTTTACAAATTTAGTACTATCTAACCGCGCCCAGCGTTTAGTTGATGAGGCGCTTAAACTGCCTAGCGAGAAGGATGAGTTAGAGTAATCCGTGCCTCCGCCCCACCCCTTTGCTAATATCATTTTAGCTATACGGGTTCGGCTATCAAATGTGGTTGTTGAAACCAGCGGGCTGCTAGGCGTGTGTCTTTCGGTCTGACCTGTCTGACACGCAATAGCATAATTTGACATTCCACCTAGAAACTTTGCAGTTCTTGTGTCTGCAATAGCACCCCACGCTTTTGCCGAGCTGGCGACCATGACCTCAAATGTATTGGTAGTACTTCCAGTACTATCGTAGATCATCATAGGATTCATAAGATTAGCGCCTACATGCGCCCATCCAAACTGCCCGCTATAACTTGCCGATAAAGGTCTAACATAAATAGAGTATCCGTAATTAGGATACTCATAGGTTTTAAATGTGCGGGTAGCCGTACTATTTCTAAAGCTAGTCATGTCCTGATCAAACAGAATGTAATGGGTCGCATTTGAAAAATTAATAATTGGATAGCCGTTACTGTCATAGCCATCAAACGTATGATTGGCTAAGGTTGGTGGGCCTGTTACCTTGTATTCGTTGCCGCCTATTATCATAACCTGACCCGCAGCAGGGAAAGGGGTTATATCGTAATCAAAGGCTAAGTAATTACTGCCAACCCCATAAAAATTATTAGTCCCGCCTAAACCAGAAGGCCAACTGTAAGCCGAATAACTTACGTTTTGTTGCTGCCGCGTGTAGCTGCTGCCAATCTGGGTACGGCTGTCACTACCGCCGACCCACTCGGGGATGGCTGGGAAAGCAACGTTGCCTTGGCATGTAAAATAGTACGAGGCCAGTTCAATCGGGTGGCTACTGTCAAATATCGTAGCCCCATTAACATCCGATACGCTAATTCCGTAACTCATACAACTGGCTTCCCGATAGAGTAAATGTGGTAGGTGTTGGTTACAGCATCAGCACTAGTACAGGGCCTGTATGCGCCCGTTAGTGTGACGGTGCATGCTGAATTGTTAGTAAAGCTTATCTTGCCCGCCGAGTGATACTGGATATAGAAATTTCCAGTTCCTCCGAAGACAATTCCCCCGCCGCCAGCGACCCTGCCGATAATATAATTATCCCGTAGATCTGCCGCAGAGGATACTCCAACTAAGTTATAGATATATGGCGACCCTCCCGCCGACGAAGGAGTCAGCGTAATACTAACCTCGTCAATCTTCATCAGCACATTTGTTTGCGCTGACGAGTCTGCAATTAGATTGCCTGATGAGTCAAAACATTGAAAGCCATAAGCCACTATGCAAGGTTCCCTAGCTTAACTCTAAGAACGCCGCTGGCATCAAACACATTTATTTTTCCGGCCAAGATTTCCATACGCTCACCTGAGCTAGCAGACTTTAAGCTTAGGTTTGGAGCCACCCCGATGATCGCTACACTACTTGCATCAAGTGTTCCGGTAGTGATCTTTGTCGCTGAAAGCGTAGATATTTTTGCATCCGTGATTGCAGCATTGCCAATCATTGCGTTGACAATTGAACCGTTCTTAATGTAGGCGCTTTTCATATAAACGCCAGCAGGGACAGCCACCCCATTCAAAGTAGTGGCAGAGGTCACAGCAAACGGTACCGAATCCGCAGAAGGTGAAGTAGTTCCCAGACCGTTACTCGTCGAGGCTGGATTGACTATCGCAAAATTATCTGCCCTTACAATAAAGGCAGAGCTTGGGGTCGAGTTAACGGTAGTATTACTGAGACCGAAGCCTGCAACGTGACCGTTCGAGTCAATCTTTACAGAGTACTGACCACTCAGTCCATTAA
>Ga0209302_10002079_pt1 | contig 11713 bp, 6 predicted proteins | sample ArcOceMetagenome_2_FD_187445 | JGI IMG/M metagenome (GOLD analysis project Ga0209302, IMG submission 187445) | Marine eukaryotic phytoplankton communities from Arctic Ocean - Arctic Ocean ARC135M Metagenome (SPAdes) (version 2) | ecosystem: Environmental > Aquatic > Marine > Oceanic | place... | reverse complement strand
GGGGGGGGGGGGGGGGGGGGGGGGGGGGGGGGGGGGGGGGGGGGGGGGGGGGGGGGGGGGGGGGGGGGGGTAGCTGCCGAGGGGTGTGGGCCACTCGGCGCTCCACGCGTTCTGAAATCAGAAATGTGTGTCGATCACGTTTTTTCTTCAATTGGGGGTGTCCTTGGTGGGTCTTCATTTGCTTAAACCTTCCGTTAAAGTAAAGTATTCATTACCCCCGCGATGAGTCGTGTCGGGAGTCCCAGTCGCGAGGGCAGTTTCTACTACTTTGCCATATACGGCTAGTTTAGTACCGTATACTTTGCGGGAACACGCCGGCCACACTCGGAGCAAGGAAAATATTGTGGTGTTAAATTTGGGGGGAGGGGGGAGGGGGCTGGAACAAAACGTACACCTTCACCCTTCTCGTCTGAAGTACCTTCTCAGTGACTCTATTGGCGACGGGGCGTCCTAAGCGATAGGGAAGACACGCCCACGCCCACCGGGCCCGCGCCCACGCCGCCCGGGCCCTTACGCCGCCACGCATCGAGCTCTGTGCGCGTGTGCGACGGGTGCGGGCCGCTCCCCGAGGCCATCCGCGCGCCCGATCCCGAGGGTAGCCACCGCTCAGAGGCGCCACCGGCTATGGGGAGCGGGCTACCGAAGCCGCTCCCCCCCCATGCCCCAACCTCGAGCTCCAGGCCTCGGGACTCCAAGCCATGCCGAGCAACGTCGCCCAGGCCTGCCTCCCGCTCCCGCTCCCGCTCCGAGGACAACGCCGGCGACGCCGCGGGCAGACGCGTGTCACGCGCCGCGCGCGGCGACAGCGCGGTGCGGGCGGCGGGCGGGTGGGCGGCCCTGGCAGCGGCGCCGAACGGGCTGCCCGGCTTTGACGCGGCGCGAGCGATGGAACCAGGAGCGGCGGGCAGGTGGACGGCGCTGGGGTGCGGCATGTCGAGGTCCACTGGTAGAGCATGTCGAGGCTTAAGCTTGAGGCTGACATGGTCGAGCTTGAGGGCGGGCGCCGTGGGGTTGGCAGGGTTGTGCCGACCGACGAGCTGCGGCAGGCCGGGCGGAGGCGGCGGCGGGCCGGACCTCTCGGGCTGTAGGTGGGCAGGGTCGTGCGCAGGGTGCGCGCCGTCGGGCGGCACCTGCGGAGGCAACAGGCCGCTGCCGCCGCCGCCGCCGCCGCCGCCGTCGCCCAGGTGCGCGCCTGGCTCTGACCGGCCGGGCCGTGGTGCGGCGCGCCCTCCTGTGGCGCGGCGGCCGCCGGCGCGCTCGCCTGAGACGACTGAGGGTTCTGAGGCGGGGGGGGCGAGGCGTGCGGCGGCACGAACGCGCTGCGCCTCGTCCCTGGCCGCGTGCGCCACCCGCCACGCCTCCGCCTGGGCCGCCGCGCCCTCGCGCCAAGGGTGCGAGCCGCTCCACCGCACATGCGGGCCGGCCGCTGCTTCCGGCTTCGCCGCCGCCCCCGCCGCCGCCGCCGCCGCCGCCGCCGCCGCCGCCTCCTCCGCCGCCACCGCCGCCACCGCCGCTGCCGCCTTCGCCGCCGCCGCCTTCGCCGCCGCCGTCTTGCCCGCACCCCCCCCCTGCTGCGCCTCGAGCGCCATTTCCTCCGCGCACAGCCGCACGGCGCCCTGCAGCCGGCTGAGCGAGCCCACCCCCGCCACGCGCGCCGCGCTGAGCTGCGAGAGCTCCTGGAACATAGGGTTGCAGGCTGGAGGCATAGGGTTGCAGGCTGGAGGCACGGGCTGGCAGGCTGAAGGCGTGGGGTTGCGGGCTGCAGAGCGGCGGGCGTACCCCCAGCAGCCCAGCGAGTAGCGCCGTCTCCGCCGGCGTGCGCAGCTCGCGTTGGAGCAGCTTGGCGAAAGCGTCCTCGGCCGCGCTCGCCACGGCGTCCATCGCCGCGAGCAGCAGCGGCGGCGGTGGCGCGCCGCCCACGGAGCGAGTGTGCAGCCTGTGGAAGCCGCGCATGTCGGCGCGCAGCGAGGCGAGGTCGCGCTCCACCAGGCCTGCGCTGCCGCCGCCGCCGCCCTCGGGCGAGAAGAGCGTCGCCTCGAGCATCGCCGCCTCGTCGAGGGGCTGCGCTGCGAGCAGCGGCTTGACCAGGTCGCCATCCTGCCCCGCCGCCGCCACAACCGCCGCAGAGGTGGCGCCTCGCCGTAGAGGTGGAGCCTCCACCCCCGCCCTCGCCTTCACCTCCGCCCTCGCTTCCTCCTCGACGCCCGGCAAGCCGCCGACCACGGGTGGCGCCTCCAGCCCGTCGGCCGCCCTCGCCTCCCTCTCGGCCCGCTTGGCGCGCTCCGCCACCATCGCCATGGCCCGCGCGCTCGAGCGCAGCTGGCGCAGCAGCAGCGCATGCTCCTCCACCTCCCGCCGTGCCTCCTGCGCGTCGCGCCGCGCCGCCGCCGCCTCCTCCTCGGCCGCCGCGGCGCGCCGCTCCGCCGCGCCTCGCATCGCGCTGTCGGCGGCCGCCGTGACGCGCGCGCCGCGCACCTCGGCGCGCAGCCCGAGCGCGGCCGCATCTCGAGATCGCAGCTCGTCGATCTCGCGCTGCTGCGAGTCGGCGCGCGCGCGCTCGGCGAGCAGCAGGTGGCGCTGCTCGCCCTCCGCGCCCTCTGGTCTCATGGCGTAGACATTACCGCTCGGGTTGGCCAGTCGAGGCGGGAAGGCCTCCGTGGGGTCGGCGCGAGCCTTCTGCGGCTCCTGCCATGCCTGCTCCCGCGCGGGGAAGCCGCCTGGCGACTCGTGGCCTTTGGAGGTGCGGCGGCGGTGCGGCGGTGCTCGAGACGCGGTGCCAGGCGGCGGAGAGGCCGCGGCGGAGCGCGTGGGTGGACTGCGCGCGCGGGCGGGCTGCGTAGCGGGCACGGTCGCCGTCTCCGGCGCGGGCGCGGGCGCGGGCGCGGGCGTCCTCTCTCTCTCCCACGACCGGCACTCGGGCGCGGGCTTGTGCCCAGGCGTGGTCACTGCTCCGGGCGGTGCAGCTGCAATGGGTCTATTAAGAAGGTCTACGGCAGGTTGGGGCGGCGGCGGCGGCGACGCCTGTCGTGGCGGCGGCGACGGCTCGCGCGGCGGCAGCGACGCCTGGCGCGGCGGCGGCGACGCCTGTCGTGGCGGTGGCGATGGCTCGCGCGGCGGCGGCGACGCCTGGCGCGGCGGCGGCGATGGCTGTCGTGGCGGCGGCGATGGCTCGCGCAGCGACGCCTGGCGCGGCGGCGGCGACGCCTGTCGTGGCGGCGGCGATGGCTCGCGCGGCGGCGGCGACGCCTGGCGCGGCGGCGGCGATGGCTGTCGTGGCGGCGGCGATGGCTCGCGCAGCGACGCCTGGCGCGACGGCGGCGATGGCTCGCGCGGCGGCGGCGACGCCTTGCGCGGCGGCGGCGATGGCTCACGCGGCGACGAGAGAGGTAGATCCGGCGGGCTGGGAGGCGCCACCGCTTCCAACTCAAACTCCGACTCGAAGGCTGCCTCCATCTCCTCGGCGGCAGGGGTGGACGCGCGCGTGCTCAGCGGTGCTGGCGGCGGCGGCGGCGGCGGCGCTGCGTGCAGCGTCGACGATGACCCCCCTCTACCGCGCAGCTCCTGCTCGGCGGCGCTGCGCCGCATCTCCTCCGCCTGGGCCAGCCGCATCTGGGCCAGCCGCAGCTGCTGCGTCACCTCATCGAGCTCCGCCTCGAGCTCGGCCCTCCTTGCGCCCGCGTTGGCCGCCGCCTCGTGCTGAGCCTGCTGAGCCTTGCGCAGCTCGCTCAGCTTGGCGCGCACCTCCGCCTCGCCGCGCTCCGCCGTCGCGCGCGCCTTCTCTGCTGAATCGAGCTGCGCGAGCTGCATATCGCTGCGTACTGCCGCGGCGTCGACGGCCGCCTGCGCCTCGTCGATCTGCTCGTCCTTGACGCTCAACAGCGCCGACGCCTTGGAACGCGCCCGCATCAGCTTTATCGTCGCTTCCGCCACCTCGACCTCCGCAGCCTCCATCTCCGCCGCCAGAGCCGCCACCCCTGTGCCCACTGTCACCACCTCCTCCGCCGCCGCCGCCAGCGCCGCCGCTGCCGCGCGTCGCTCTTCCACCAATGCCGCCCTGGCCTCTTCGGCCGCCGCCTCCATCTCGGCCACCGCGCCGCCCAGCACCGCCGCCGCCACCTTTCGCGCCGCCACCGCCGCCGCCGCCGCCCTGCCCGTGGCCTCTGCCAGCTCCCGTCCCTTCGCAAGCTCCGCGGCTTCTCGAGCCTGCTCCCGCGTGACCTCCTCCTCCTCGCGCCTCGCCGCTTCCACCGCCGCCATCTCTGCCGCCGCTGCCACCGCCGCCGTTGCCTCCGCCGCCGTTGCATCCGCTGCTGCCGCCGCCGCTGCCACTGCTGCCGCCGCCGCCGCCTCCACCTCCTCGCGCCTCGCCGCCTCCCGCCGCCCGTGCTCGCGCGCCTCCTCCGCCTCTTGCTGCACCACCGCCGCCGCCTCGCGCATCGCGCGCAGCTCCTCGACCGCCACTTTCAGATCTGCGCGCGCGCCCGCCTCCGCCGCCTCCGCCGCCTCCAGCGTGGCCTTCTGTGCAGCTCCCCACGCCGCCTGGGCCGCCTCCGCAACGAGCCTCGCCGCCTCCGCCTCGAGCCTTGCCGTTTCGTCACGCTCCAGCTGCTCCTGCCGCCTGATCTCCTCCTCTTTAATCGCCTGTGCCTGCGCCTGCGCCATCGCCTGCGCCATCGCCTCCTCCTGCGCCTGCGCCTGCTCCTGCGCCAGCACCAGCGCCTGCTCCTGCTCCTGCGCGAGCGCGAGCGCCTGCGCCTGCTGCGCCAGCGCCAGCGCGAGCGCCTGCGCCTGCTCCTCAGGGCTCGGGCCAAGCTCCACCTGCACTGACGAGTCCTGCATCCCCGCCCACCGCGCCGCCTCCACACGCGCCGCCTCGCCCGCCGCTTCGTCCGCCGCTGTGAGCGCCGCCCTGAGCTCCTCCGCCTGAAGGCCGATCTCCCCTATCTCCGCCGCCATCTCCCCTATCTCCGCCGCCTGGGCCTCGCAGCGTGCCGCGAGCTGCCACTGCGCAGCCTCCGCCACCTCTAGCTCACTCGCAAGCATCACCGCCATCGCTTCCGCCTACATTGGGGTTGCATGGGGGAGTGTGGGCGGGTGCAGCCTGGATGCATAGGGTTGCAGCCTCTTAGACAAAGGGCTGCAGCCTCTCAGACATAGGGCTGGTAGGCGCGCCTCGGCGGTCGCCGTGGCATACTGCCACTTAGCCTTGGCCAGCTCGCCCTGCACGGCCGTCATCGCGATCGCTTCTGGTGAGGCGGTCATGTGGGCGAAAAGACTCGGCTTTGGTGGCTCCGGCTTTGGTGGCTCCAGCTGTGGTGAGGTGGCATCACGCGACAAGGTGCCGGGCGGCGGAGAGGCGGGCGGCTGTGGTGGTGAGGTGGCATCACGCGACAAGGTGCCGGGCGGCGGAGAGGCGGACGGCTGTGGTGGTGAGGTGGCATCACGCGACAAGGTGCCGGGCGGCGGAGGGGCGGACGGCTGTGGTGGTGGGGTGGCATCGCGCGGCGCGGTGCCGGGCGGCGGAGGGGCCGCGGCGGAGGGCGTGGGTGGACTGCGCGGCGAAGTGGACTGCGCAGCGGGCACGGCCGCATCGGCAGGCTCAGAGCGCACCTCAGTCTTAGTCTCGGCCTCGGCCTTTGCCATGGCCTCCGCCCTTGCCTCGGCCTCGGCCTTTGCCTCGGCCTGCAGCCGAACCAGCTGTTCCCTCAGTTCTGCCTGCGCCTCCTCCGAGGCCGCCGCCAACTCCTCCCTCAGCTTCGCCTCCGCCTCTGCCGCCGCCTCTGCCGCTGCCTCTGCCGCCTTTGCTGCCGCCTCCGCTGCCGCTTCCGCTGCCTCCGCGCGCCCCTCCTCGCGCACCTTCTGCTTTTGCACGCCGCCCACAGCTTTTGAGAACATAGAGCCCGCCTTGCTCTGGACCTTGGGCCTGCTTAGCACCGCCACGCGCTCCTCGGCCTCCGCCTGGGGTTAAAAGACAGCAGAATCTGCAACTTTGGCCGAGGCTACCCGTAGTGCCTGTGCCGCCGTCTCTCGTTGGGCCCTGAGCGACACAGCGGCTCTCTCCCAGAGTGTGGCGCGCCACCCGAAGCCAGCCGGGTCAGCCCCAGGAGGCAAGGGGTGGCGAGCTGTGGCGCTGCTAGGACGGTGCGTTTCAAAATGCCACCCCCGCCCACCCTTGGCGCGCCTCCTCGGCTGCCACCTTCGCTGCCCGCGCCTCCTCGCGCACCACCTCTAGATCCTCGCACATCTCATCCAACTGCCGCGTCAGATCTGCGTCGGCTCCCTTGAGCTGTTCCGCCGCCGCCACCGCCGCCTCCGCTGCCGCCTCCGCCGCCGCCTCCGCCGTCGCCTCCGCCGCCGCCGCCGCCGCCGCCGCCGCCGCCGCCGCCGTGGCCGCCGCCGCCTCGGCAGCCTCCGCCGCCTCCACGCGCAACGCTGCAAGCTGCTCGCGCAAGTCGTCCACTTCCATCAGCTGCTTGACGTTCTCATCGTGCGCTGCTGCCGCCGCCTCTTCCGCCGCCGCCGCCGCCGCTTCCGCCGCCTCTGCCGCCGCTTCCGCCGCCGTCTCCGCCTCTGCCGCCGCCGCCGCCGCCTCCTCGCGCAGCTTTGCCACCTGCTCGCGCAAGTCGTCCACCTGCGCCGCCGCCGCGCTGCCTGCCGCCGCATTGCTCGCCGCTTCCGCCGCCACAGTCTCGACTTCAGCGACTGTCGCAATCAGCACGGCCGCCGGCACCTCGCGCTGCGCAGTGATCCGCCTGCCGCTCTCGCCGCGCGCGACCCTGGTTGCCTCTTCGGCCTTGGCCACGGCAACCTGCGCCGCGTCGAGCCGCTCGGCCCACAGAGAGGCCTCATCCTGCTGCGCCTGCTGCGCCTGCTCGGCGAGCGACTCGGCGCCGGCCCTGGCCTGCTTCGCCTTCTCGTGCGCCTTCCTCTCCTGCTCGAGGGCGCGCTTGGCGAGAACCACGTCCTTTTTCGCCTGGCCCAACTCTGACTGCGCCATCACCTTGTCGGTGAGGGTCTGCTCGAGCAGCACGCGCACTCTCGCCAGCTCCTCCTCCGCCTCCGACTCCTGGTGGCTCAGCCTGAATTTGGGCGGGGGCGGGGGTGGGGGGCGGTTCTTGTACCGGCTCGCGAGCTCGCGCAGCCTGTGCTGCTGGTCGGTGATGATCGAGAGCACCGCGCCCGTGTGCTGCTCCGACTGCTCCGCACGTCGCTCCTGTGCCTCCACCCGCTCTTCGCTCACCAGCGACTCGGGCGCCGGGGCCCAGCCGCCGCTAGCCTGAGCCGGGGCGTCCGTCGTGCCGCTGAGCTCCGCGGCGGTGGCGGCCTTGGCGTCGAGGAGCTCGTCGACGAGCGTGAGGAGCCACTCGTGCAGCGTCTCGAGCATCGCCGTCATCTCGACGCCGCGCGCCTCGCGCGCCTCGCCGCTCTCCAGCCACCAGCGCACCGTCCGCTTCATCTCGTCTACGACCGCGTCCCTCACCTCGAGCTGAGTGGGGGAGTGCTCGCCCTCTCCCTCGTCGCCGGTGGTGGACTCCTCCCACCCACTCATCGCCTCGTCGACCCGGCTGAGGATCTTCTTCCGGTCGATCGCCAACTGCCCAGCTGTTGTCTTCTCGGGCTCTTTTGGCAGCTCTGGCAGCTCTGGCACTGTAGAGCCAAAGGTGACGGCAAGCACCCGCTGTGCCAGCTCGCTGGCGCCACCGGCCTCGGCATCGCCCAGGAACCGCGAGAAGAAGTCCGCCTGCGCGCTGAAGATCTGCGCACGCGCGGCGCGGTGCCACAGGCTGAGTGGAGTGGACGGAGTGGAGTGGAGTGGAGTGGCAGGCGGTGCAGCGTACTTGCGGGAACATCTGGCAGAGCAGCGCGGGAGGAACATCTGGCAGCGCTGCTTCGAGCCGTCCCTCGCGAGCGTCCGGGTCGGACGAGGAGGCCGCGGCCGCGGCCGCGAAGGCCACGGTCGGCGGCATGGCGCCCACGCGGCCGGCCAAGGCCGCGCCCGGGTTGGCTTTGTCGTGGCGAACGAAGCGTTACGGAATTGAATTGGAACTTGCGGAATACAGTAGCCTCACATATAACATGCGAACTTGCGTTGGCTACTGACGCTGGGCGCAGAGGTTGGGGAGCGCGCGAAGGCCGCGGTTACCCCCAAGGCTCATAAGCATCACCGGCGCGTGTAGTCCGTGTTTGCCTTCGGGTGAGATGTCTGTCTGTAAGCGGTTCTGTCGTTGGGGCTTGGGCTGGTTCTGGGCGCCATGCCCGTGCCCGTCGAGGACACCTCGGGCAACAACTTCACCTGCGAACTTTCGCGCGCTCAGCTCGGCGAGGTATGGGGTGCAGAGTCGGATGCCGAGGGCGCCGCCCTGCTCGCCAGGATTGCGCAGATCGAGGACGTTGACGAGCCCCGCAAGGCTATCTGGGTCGACTTCATGTACCAGCAGCTCGCCTTCGCCAAGGAGCAGAGCCTGATCGCGCCCAAGGCCCTCGCCTTCTTCGACATCATGCTGAAGACGCACGCGCACGCCGTCGAGTCCATGGCGAAGAAGGATGGCGCCGCGGTGGGTTCGGAGAGCGATGGTCTCGGCCGGGACGACGGCTTCCGCTACTTCGCTGACCAGCTGCTAGCCGCCACCAAGGCGCTCCCCGTGCCGGACCGCTTCACGCTGCTCGAGGTACAGGCGCTGTCGCAGCACGCGCAGTCGGCCTACCTGCAGAATATCAAGCTCCACCAGCTCGTGTTCACCCAGAGGCAGACGACGCGCGAGTCGGAGGCGCAGCTCTTCCTGCAGACGCCCGCCATACCGCCGCCGCTCGCGGACGCGTCTGATGAGCCGCCCAGCACAGAGGAACCGGCGAGCGCTCCGGAGGCTGTGCCCGAGGCAGACGCAGCGGCGGCGGCCGAGGAGGCGCCAGCAGTGGAGGCGCCGGCTGAGGCGGAAGCGCCGGCGGTGGAGGGCGATGGGCTGGGCAACGCCGAGCTGACGGAGGCCATCAACAAGGCCCTCAGCACACAGGTAGAGGGCCTGCAGGCGCAGATGGCGGCAGAGTACGCCGCGCAAGAGCAGGAGCTGCTCGAGCGCATAGCCAAGCTCGAGAAGTGAGCGGGTGCGCGCACGGCGCGGCGCCGAGTGCCGGCGTTCGCCGCTAGCGAACACTCTCGTACACATGGGGTAAAAGGCTTTCTTCACACTAGCTCGCGAGAGAGAATTATACACACAAGGTAGCGCGAGGTCACACAGCTTTTATTTATATACCCACAGAGCACACCACAGAGCGCCGGGCGCGGATGCCGGATGACACGCGCGGAACACGCTCCGGGCCGCGGGCGGGTCGACATCGTCATCGAGAGCGGACATTGGGACGCTAACATAAAACGTTCGCACACAGCCTCTTTCGTTTCACACGGTCGACTGGCTGGCGAGACTGCGAGGCACGTAACTGGCAGCCGCGACTGGAGCCCGCACTCGCGCCGCGCACGCTGCTTCAAGGTGCGGGGAAAGCCAACACGGCACAGGTGGGGAGACGAGGTAGAGTTATCGCATGCAACATGCACCATGCCCAGGCCGAAGCGTCGAGGCTCAATCTGCCTTTTCTTTCCTCGTTTGCTGCACGTGTCGAGTCAGCGCGTAGAGGAGGCACGGCCCGAAGGGCACGAAGATCAACCACGAGCCCTGCAGGTTCTCGGCAACGCCGGAGAGCTGTGTGACAGTGGAAAGCGGGGTCAGCCAATCAGCAGATCGATGGGTCCCACGTTCGAGTGGCACTGACGTACCTGAACGGCGCCTAGGACCAAGCAGACGGCAAAGCCCACCGCGTACATGTAGGAGACTACCCGCCAGGAGATCTCCGCAGACGGTGCTTCAGGGCTCGATGTCTCCTTGGCCTTCGCCATCACCGCCATCACCTCGGCCGTCGCCATCTCTTCGGCCGTCGCCATGACCTCGCGCTCACACGAAAGCCTGCGGGACGCTTCATGGCTGAACGATTATCAGCATGGTCCTCCGCGCATTTCATTCCATTTCACCGCCGCTGATGCATCCTCGTGCATCCGCCGGTGGTCATCGACAAGTGGGTGCACTGGACGCTTTCACCACCGCGGCACAATAGCTCCTTCCCCATGGTCAACGCAGACGCGCAGCCTGATGGCACGGATGGAGGCGACATCTTGTCCGGAGTCGTCCAAAGGAACTTGGCAGATGGGATGCTAACACCGCAAGCGGCTACACCCAGCCAGCTCACCAGTCTCGTCGAGCCACTGCTCAACCTGCTCAACCAATCGTCGAGACAGCTTGCTCCGCTCCTGGAGCAAGGAGGCGCCCAGGTCGACCAGGTGGTCGCCCCGGTCAGCGCCAAGCTCCAGGAGTGGTCCTTGACGCTCCAGCCGCTAGTCGAGCGCGGCGGAGACGAAGTCAGTAAGGCGCTGGCTCCCGTCCACGAGGCGCTCGTGCAGTTGCTGGCAAGGCTCGAGCCGTACACGACCCCGGCGATCGACGCGGCGCGAGGCGCCGTGACGAGTGTGGTCGACGTCATCAAGGGCCTGCTCCACCAGCTGGCGCCGCTCTGGCAGGAGGCGTGCAGGGGCACCATGGAGTGGCACGCCACGCGGCTGCAGCCCTTCCTGGCGACGACGGGCGACCAGATCAAGGCGACCTCGGTGGCGGCCCTCGAGGACGTCAAGCTGCGCGGCGTTGCAGTGGCCCAGGCACACTACCACACCCACCACACCCACCATACCTGCCACACCTGCCACACCGACGATCTCAGCACACCTAGCATACTCACCAGACTCCACCGTGCCCACCGCACCTCCCCAGGCCACGCAGCAATGGAACGAGACCGCGCTGCAGCCGTGGGCGGCGCAGACGGGCCAGATGATCCAGGAGCAGACGTCCGGCGTCGCTGGCCACGTGCTGGCGTGGAACGCAAGCCAGTTGCAGCCTTGGTGGGACGAGACCAACGCGGCCCTGTGTGCCGTGGCGACCGAGTGGTGGGTCGAGGCGCTGCGCTGCTTCTGCCTGCCCATCGCGAGCGCCGTGGCCATGGCGGGGCTCAAGGAGCACGCGGCCAAGTTGCACGCCCTCGTGCCACCCGAGAAGGGACCCCCGGCCTTGGGCGCCTATCCGGCCGCGGCCGAGCCGACCGCCGCCGCCTAGAGGGGACGGCGCAGGCTCCAACGTGCTGCCATATCGTGCATGGCCACTATGGCGTGCACGCTCGTGGGAGGAGGGGCACGGTGGGGCACGGTGGGGCCCGCCTCCCTGCCAGTATAGGTGCCAACGTTCAGATAAGTGTGTGTGCGTGTGTGTTTGTGTGGGTGGGTGGGTATAGTAGGTGTTAGCATACCCATACGGTCGTCTCGTCTTTAACAGCGTGGAGTGTTTTATTCATAATTCAAAGAAGCGCGCCGACGAAAGTTAAAGGAACTCCCCTGTCGTCGAAGATGAACCTGTTTTATTCGGAAAGTAGTACGGCTGTAACGGGTTACTATAATTATAAACCCGTATTGTGCCACACGCCACAGTCCAGACACGCGCGCTGCCACGCGCAGCAGAGCTCAACGCAGCAGATATTCATCACAACCAAAAAAAAGGGGCGGGACGACGACGGCAGGGCGAGCGCAGGAGGCGCCACGCCTGCCCGTACAGCACTGATCGAGGAGAACAAGAGGAGGCTCAAGGCGTTGAGCCAGAGATACCCAGGACAGCTGGAGCTACGT
>Ga0209302_10002072_pt1 | contig 11727 bp, 14 predicted proteins | sample ArcOceMetagenome_2_FD_187445 | JGI IMG/M metagenome (GOLD analysis project Ga0209302, IMG submission 187445) | Marine eukaryotic phytoplankton communities from Arctic Ocean - Arctic Ocean ARC135M Metagenome (SPAdes) (version 2) | ecosystem: Environmental > Aquatic > Marine > Oceanic | place... | reverse complement strand
GAGGGGGGTGGGAGGGGGTCGGGGGGGGGGTCATTGTGGCGCAGGGCGCGAGTCGCTATGTGCCCACCTTGCGCGTCTGGAGCTCCCGCAGCAGCACGTCCAGCCGTACTGACCTCGACGACGGGCCGGCGCCCTTGGCGCACATGGCGGCGAAGAAGGCCCGGAGCGCCTTCTCGCGCGACTTGAAGGCACGCTGCGCCGCCGCGTCGCACTTCCACGCCCCGAGCACGTCTGCGCGCCGCGCGTGGTGGTGTGAGGCAGGCGGGTAGGCGGGCAGGCCCGGCACAGCTCTGGTGTGAGGCAGGCGGGCGAAGCGCGGGCAGGCCCGGCACAGCTCTGGTGTGAGGCAGGCGGGCGAAGCGCGGGCAGGCCCGGCACAGCTCTGGTGTGAGGCAGGCGGGCGAAGCGCGAGAGGTGAGTGTGTGTGCATGCAGCCGCAGCAGGCCGCAGGGTCGCGGGTCGCGGGCTGCAGGCTGCGGGCTGCAGGCTGCAGGCTGCGTGTTTTGGGGGCCTCGGGGCCTTGGGGCACGCACCACGCAGCGAGTCCCGCTTGGCATGCTTCAGTAGCCTTTCGTGCAGGAAGAAGCGCAGGCAGTCGGGCAGCGGTGCGCGCACGTCGTGCTCGTGCCCCACACTGCCCAAGCGCGGGTTGGCACGCGCGAAGGAGACACGCACCTGGCACATAGGGTTGCAGCCTGGGCACGTCGGGTTGCAGCCTGGGCACGTCGGGTTGCAGCCTGGGCACGTCGGGTTGCAGCCTGGGCACGTCGGGTTGCAGCCTGGGCACATAGGGTTGGCGGGCACATAGGGAGGGCGCGCACCAAGAACTCGAGGAACTCATAGAGCTCTAGCGCCCCGTCGCCCTTGGCCTTGCCACCCTTGGCGTCGGTGTCGCTGACGTTGACCTCGGCGAAGATGGTGGCCACGCGCGCCTGCCCACCGCGCAGCACGCGTGAGGGGCTTCGAGGGGGGAGGGTGTGCGGCGGGGTTGAGTATAGGGTGAGGTGGAGCGGCGCGGTGCGGCGTGTAGTGGGTAATGGGTGGTAGGTGGTGGGTGGGCGGAGGAGGGCGGGCGGTGGGAAGGTGCAGCGGGTGGGTGGCGGCGGACCATCGGGAAGTTCTTGTGCGCGAGCTCGATCTCGAAGGCGAGATTAGCCATCTCGCTCCTCTGCAGCGTGAGCGCCGCCGAGGCCGAGCTGCCCCCCGCCGTGGTGGAGCCGCTGCGGCCGTAGTAGCAGAAGATCGCGTGGATCTCGGAGAAGGACTCGGCGAGCAACCCATAGACCTCGGCCTCCCACAGAGGCCAGCCGTGCGTACTGCTCAGCTCCATGCGCGCCCAGCACTGCCGGAACTGGCGCGGCACGCACGTGCGCTCGGAGGCGGGCCGCCGCTCGTCGGGCGGCACGAAGCGCGCGATCTTGCTCGCGAGCCGCGCCTTGAGGGCGCCGGCGATGGCGTCGGTCGGCGTGCGCATGCTCTCCGCGGTGCTCAAGTTCATCGACTCGTCGAGGTACAGCTCGAGGAAGACAGCGATGCCTGGCCAGGGTGAGGCTCCAACGTGTGAGTTGCAGGCGAGCCTGGGACCAGCCTGGGACCCTGTCTGCTGGTCCAGGGTTCGATCCCTTTGGGGCGTACGGTCGGCGGCCGAGAACTCGGCGCAGTTGCGGAGGAGCGTCATCGCACAGAAGGCAAGGCAGCGCTGATACTCCTTAAAGTCCATGCTGGTCACCGCGCCGGCGGTGGCGGCAGACATCTCGCCGCCCGAGATGACGGCGAGCAGCATCTCCTCTTGCTCCTGCGACGCGGTTGTACGAGGCCGCACTAAGGTTGCGGGTTAGGGTTAGGGCCAGGGTTACGCTTACGCTTACGCTCAGGGCTAGGGTTAGGGCTAGGGCTAGGGCTAGGGTTCCTGCGACTCGATGAAGCCACGCTCGGCGTCCATGCGACTCAGCTCGACGGGGTAGGTCAGCGGCCGCTCCTTGGTCACGGGGTTGTCCACCACCACCTGCTTAGGCTTAGGCTTAGGCTTAGGCTTAGGCTTAGGCTTAGGCTTAGGCTCAGGCTCGGGCTTAGGCTTAGGCTTAGGCTTAGGCTTAGGCTTAGGCTTAGGCTTAGGCTTAGGCTTAGGCTTAGGCTTAGGCTTAGGCTTAGGCTTAGGCTTAGGCTTAGGCTTAGGCTTAGGCTTAGGCTTAGGCTCAGGCTTAGGCTCAGGCTTAGGGTCAGGGCTCTTTTGTCACCGGATTGTCCACACCATCTGCGCGGCTCGACAGGAGCGGTGCCGTACTGCTGCTACCGCTACAGCTACCTACTGCCCTACTCCACTGCCACCTACCGCTCCCTACTGCAGGACTACCACCACCGCACACACATGCACATGCACATGCACATGCACACGCACATGCACATGCACACGCACACGCGCACGCACATGCACATGCACACGCACACGCACATAGACATGCACATGCACATGCACATGCACATCGCCACATGCCACACGCAACATGCACATGCACATGCATGTGCATGTGCATGTTGCAAGCACCTTCAGGTCGACGATGAGCCTACCCTCGAGCAGGTCGGCCAGCAGCTCGTCCGACCTGAGTGTCTGCTGCATGGCTGCCTCCGTCGTGGGGCTCGAGCGGCCCGAAGGGCCCGAGGGGCTTGGCTTGCTCGGGGTAGGCTTAGGGGTCGAGCTCCGCCTCCGAGCAGGGTTCTGCGGCGTGGGGCGCGCGAGGCGCCGTTAGCATCGGTCGCGCAGCTGTGTGCGTGCCAGAGCGTGCCGGTGCATGCGGCGGCGGCGCGGCGGCGGCGCGGCGGCGGCGGCGGCGGCGGCGGCGGCGCGGCAGCGGCGGCAGCAGGGGTGCGGCGGTGCGGCGGCGGTGCGGCGGGCTGTGGCGCGGCTGGAGGCTGTGGCTGCAGCGGTGCGGCGGCGCGGCGCGGCGCGCACGGAGGTTCGCTTGGATGCGATGGCACTGAAGCGCTTGAGCAGAGCAGACCGCTGCCCGTGCAGCACGGCCGCCACCTCGTCGTCCTTGTTCATGGCGTCGAGCAGCGCCTGCATCTCCGCCTTGGCAGGGTTGCTCAGCACGTACCGTTCGATCAGCCGCCGCAGACCCTCGCCACTCTTGCCCTCCTTGATCCCCTTCCGGCCCGCCGCAGTACTCCCCATGAGCTGCTTAGGGTCAAGGTGCGGGTTGGGGTTGGGCTCGTAGCTAGCTACGCGCCTGGACTGAGGCTAAGTACACACGAGCCCCACCTGGACGGCGAGGCGGACGAGCGCCTCGACGAACTCGGAGATTGTGAGCTCCTTGTCGGCGTGCTTGCCTGCGGGGCCGCCCCGGTCCACCTGGCGGAAGACGTTGTTCAGGTCGGCGACCGACACGGGTATCTTGCTCTCCTGTGACAATGACAGGCAGCGCGGCGGCGGCACAGCCTCAGAGGGCAGGGGTCGGCTGTCGGGATCCGCGGATCGACGCGGCGGGAGGCGAGCGGTGTGCGGTGCGGTGTGCAATGGGCGGCGTGAGGTCCTACCTTGCAGAAGGCGACGAACTCGCGCGCGGAAAGGTTGAACATGCGGCGGGCGTCCTTGCCGCCGGACGCGCCGCGCTTGCAGTACTCAAAGAAGACGCCAGCTGTGCACACGAGGGCGGCAGGGCGTGTGGCGGAGGGTGTGTGGAGCACGTGGCCACAAGTCGCGCACTGGGGCCGTGTCCCAAGGCCATGCGGCGCAGCTGTTGGGAGCCGCACTCACCGATGTCGTCAAAGTACTTGTGCAAAAGGTCGAACGCCTGCCGCTGCCAGAAGAAGAAACCTGCGGCGGCAGCAGTGGCGGCGGTGGCGGCAGTGGCGGCGGTGGCCGGGCGGTGGTCCACAAGCTTATCATTCTGATCGTACTGAGCGTGTCAGCTCCGCACCTGTGAGGTCTTCGAGCTCTACCCGCTCCCACAGCGACAGGAAGGCGTCGTAGCGCTCCTTGGTCTCACCTGCCAGCAGGGTGGGTGGGTGAGCTACGTAGCACACAGAGCTCGCCGGCCTGTGACGCACCTTCGAGCTGGTGCGAGTCACGCGCCGCGTCGAAGCCGCTGCCGTCGGGCGCAGCCCGAACCATCCTTCAGTTGGCAGCGCCTGGCCGCCGCCGCGAGCGTTCAGTTGGCAGCGCCGAGGAGGGCCGTGCGAACCCAATCCCAAACAAACTGCGAAAACTCCAGCCCATGGGGTGATAACTACGTGAGGGTGTCTCGCTAAGGGGCGACGCCCAAGGCAAAGCAGGGGGGCGGCTCGTGGTCCCTGCTAAACGCGGTGCGCGCCGCCACACAGCTCGCCATGATCCACCCCCCCACCGCTGCCGACGCATCCCGCTCGCTGCGCGATCGCCCCTGTACGTTATTTTAGGGGCTGCGAAAACTCGCCCTTGGTGACGGGCAAAAAATGGTAACAAGGGACAAGCGAAAAACCCAAACAGGTGGGTAAACCCAGCCAAAATAAGTTTGACACTGAGTTCCACTACTACTAAAGTACTACAGTCATGCACCCAACGTGGCGCGTTCGTATTAGACAGAGGGGAGCGCTCATTCACTGCATGATCTGAGAGTACACGCCCTTGGCGACGCCCGATCCGCGCGCGGAGGCCGGTCTTAGTCCCTCAAATTCCGACTTTTTCGGGAAGAGAGCCTCATCGCCCAAGCCTTGCTGTCGGGCGGCGCGGGCTGACTGCGGGCGTGAGTTCGGGCGTGAGTGCCTGGGCGTGCTGATCTCGTCTAGCCTCGCGAGCTCCTTCTGGATGGCGGTGGTCTCGACATGATACTTACCCATGGTCTCGGTAGCGGCCACACGCTCATAGTCGATGAGCCACAAGGTGTTGGCGTCGAGCTGCTTGCGCGCGTGCACGCCGAGCATCCGCCGCCGCTCGAGGTTGGTCAGCCGCGGTGGCACGGGCTCTCCTTTCCGCATGAAGACGCCGAAGTTGCCCGCGTTCAGGTAGCCGTTAGGGCTCTTGCTGATGAGTACCTTCCACACCTGCGCGTGTATGGAGCGCCGGGGTGAGTGAGCCTCGAGCCCTGGGAGAGAGAGGGCGTCGGGGCCGAGAGTTTGGTGGGTGGGTTCGGTGGGTGGGTTTGGTGGGTGGGGGCGGCAGGGGGTGGGTGGGTGGGTGGGGGGAGGGGAGTGCGTCACCGTGCGCAGATGGTCGTCGCTCCACTCCTCCTCGCTGATGAGCAGCTCCTCCCGAATGCAGTGCAGCAGCTGCTTAAAGGTGAAGACGCCATTGCCAAAGGGGTCGATCTTCCTAAAGAGGCGGTACCAGATTGGCTGCGCCTGGCCGTGGCACAGGTCGACGGGGAAGAGCTTGCCGCCCGCCCAGTTGTGCCCCGTCAGGATGCGCGTGTTCATCAGCGTCGAGAGCTTAATCACATCTTCCTCACTCGCCGGGGTCACGCCCACCATCGCGAGCTTCTCGCCGTTCATGAGGCCGTCCATGACCTGCTTATCGGCGTGCCTCTGCGACACGAGCCGCTCCTTCCATGTGGGCATGCCTGCCCCCGGCCGCGGCGCCGCGCCCTCGCCCCGCTTCATGAACGGGCCCCACTTGGCTGAGTTGATCCAGCCCGTCTCGTCGTAGTCGAGCGCCTGGTCAGGGTCGGGGCTGGGGTTGGGGTTGGGGTTGGGGTTGGGGTTGGGGTTAGGGTTAGGGTTAGTGGTCGGGGCCAGGATCGGGGCCAGGATCGGGGTAAGGGTCTATGATCAGGGTCAGTGCTCACCTTCCACACGGATCTGAGCAGCTTGTCAGGCGCCTGCCTCTCTGGAATCTCGAGCTGTATGCGCATGAGGTTCTGGAATTTGCTGTACGCGACGACGCCCGCTTTGTCCTGGTCCATGAGCATGAAAAATTTCCACCACGAGCGGCGCGAGGCATCCTTCTCGTACGTGACCAGCCTACGGTTGAGCAGCTCGCTAAGCTTGAGCACTTCGGCGTCGCTTGCGGCGACGACGCTCTGCAACGCGAGCTTCTCCTTTTGCTGCTCGGCCTTGTACGCCAACGACGCATCTAGCCGGCCCTCGACCATTTGACGCTTCGTTAACGCCAACTTCTTGGCCTGCAACTTCCGCCGGTTTGACTGCAGGACCAGCCTTGAGGCGTACTCAGTGCTACGGACGATATCGAGCTTCGCCATCGGGTCAACATCCTTGCGCGAACCGTGGTCCTCCTTCGTCTTCAGATAGTTCCCTCGGCGTGGGTCCTGCTGCAGCCGCTCAGCATTGCGCGGTGCAACCGTCGGAGGAATCCATCCGTCATTCAACACGGACGATGGAATGTGCCGACCGCCGGGTGTGGCGGGTGCAATTCGTGGTGTGTTCCTTGGTGAAGCCGATGCGGGTCGGCTGCCGCTTGGAGGTCGCTGAGGTGTCTCTGCCATGAGAACCGGGGTAGGCTGCGGCCGCGGAGAGGCTGCGTAGGCTGAGAGGTTCCGCCTGCGAACAGACGACGAAAAATCGTTACTTTGGCACCGCTCAATTCCGTGCGCCAGCACAGCGCTCTGCTCGTGCGCGTCGCTCTCCTATGAGCCCTGTTCCTATGCGCCCTGTCTGAGGAGGCCTCCTCGTATGAGCCCTCCTCAGAGCACTGTCAAAGGAGGACAGTGCTTGGCGTGCGGTAGGCCAATTGGTGGGAGATAGTTTTGCTTTTGATGCGGCGTGCCCCTCCAACAATATCACCCCGCCGCGCCGGACGAGCGGCGGGATGCCGTCCCGAGGCAAGCAACACGCGGTGCCGGCGCCACAGCCAGCTCCAGTTGACTCCGCTGAGGACGCGGCCGCTGCTTACGCACGAGACGGCCTCTTTTGGATGCAAAATGTGCTCACAGACGAGGAGCTTGCGGCGTTGCAGGCGGCTGCCGCTGAGAGCTTCAACCAGATCCTTCGCGGGCTGATGACCCAGCTGATGAGCGCCGACCCCGGGCCGAGTGGTAGCAGGCCGCCGATCCGGTACGCCGAGGTGGTCGCGCGGGATGGAGCCCGCTTCGACTGCCGCCACGGCTTCGATCTGTCGCCACTTGTCTCGCTGCTGCGGCCAGGCGGCTTGGCGGCTGCGCTGGTGCCTTTGCTGCGGCGGGTGCTTGGCGAGGACGCGGAGGTCTGCCAGGTTGGCCAGATCATAGCGATGACCGAGGAGGACTGGGAGATCATCCACGAGGAGACGGACACATTCGCCAATCAGAAGTGGCACACCGACGGGCGAAATTCAGCCAACGACACCGACGCGCTCACCGTCTTCATCCCGCTCGTAGACGTGACACCCACCAACGGAGCCACCGAGTTTCTGCTAGGCTCGCACGCCGAGAGCAGTGACGGCGCGCAGAATGACGACGGCGAGCGCAGCGCCCGCGCCACGCCTCTGCTCGTGCCTGCCGGCTCAGCGATCGCATTCGACTACCGGACGTGCGCCGCGGCCTGCACTAGGCCTGCACTAGGCCTGCACTAGGCCTGCACTAGGCCTGCACTAGGCCTGCACTAGGCCTGCACTAGGCCTGCACTAGGCCTGCACCTCCGCCCGTGCCCCCTTCCATCTCGAGCGCCGTGCAGCTACAGCCCGCCCCGCCGGCCCCGTCACCCCTCGTCGCCCACGCGCACAGGTGGCACCGCGGGCTATGCAACCGCGCCCAGGTGAACCGACCTGTGCTCTACGCCATCGTGGGCCGGCCTGTGTGGCGCGACGGGCTCAAGGGGCTGCCGCACCTGGACGGTGGTTCGGCCTCGCTCTTCGGCAGCGAGGAGGTGCCGCCGCGCCCGGGCTGGAGTTTGCGTACCGCAGAGCCCGCAGAGCCCGCAGAGCCCGCAGAGCCCGCAGAGCCCGCAGAGCCCGCGGCAGAGGTGACGCCACCGCCGCCGCCGCCGAGCGAGGACCCTCAAGTCCAGCGGTCCAGCCGTAAACGAGCCGCCCCCGCTGCTGTCCTGCTGGGCAGTAGCCGCCGAGCGCCGCACGGCGCGTGATGTGAACGGTGCCCCTGCCACGGCCCTGAGCCTTTCGTTGTTTGTCTGTGCACGCGCACCCTAGACTGGCCCCAGAATACTTTACGGCGTCGCGGCGTCTGATATGTTTAAATGTGATAAAGCGAAAAGGTAACCCCGCGACGGCGCGTCGAAGTTCCTAGTTCGCGGTTAAATTAATGTAATTTGAAAAAAATCGAAAATGTATATAAAGCGTACGCGCGCTTTACTGTGTATCCCTCTGCTCGCCTCGCTGCTCGCTCTCGCAGTCTCTCGAGCCCGTGTGCCGTCACGAGCGAAATCCGGTGTCTAAAGTACAGCTCTACACGTACAGAGCGCACAGCGGGCCAGAAGACACGGCCCGCGCGCCACAGAGCCAGCACAGAGCGCCGCGGTGCGCGGATTACGATTAGCCGCGCGCGCGCATCGCCGCATGTGCAGCGCCAGCGGCCCCGAGGGGCGGCGCGGCGTCGTCGCTCCCCCCCCCTCCCCCTTCAGGAATTCACCAAAATTGAGCAGCTATTATTTACGACTACGCAAGAGCACCACCACGGCGACCATCACATAAACCGCAGATAACACACCACATAGCGCCAACATTAATTAGCACCATCGCGCCCGCGACGAAAAAGTCGAGAGCAGAAAAAATAGTGCCCTAACAGAGCCGAGGCTCTGCCTTCACAGAGCCGGGCGGCACTTTGGGTAGCGCGAAGCAGCTGTTCCTAGACGAGGCGCAGCTAAACGTTGCGATCAGGGAGTTGAAGAGCGACCAAGATGACTGCTTCTCTTCAGGTGGCGGATCGGCCTGTCCATTCAGGAGCTGCCCATCCGGAGAGATCGAGGCCTTCGCCAGAAGTGCTGCGGGCTCAGACAAATCGCCAATCTTCCTCGCCACGAAGTGTAGCCGCGCCGCGCTGCCGGTGAGTGGCAGCTCAAAAGGCTGGCCACCGGGCGGCAAGTCATGAAGCGTGAAGGGCGCAGTCCCGAGCACGCCGCCCTCATCGTCGATCAGTATCGCCATCAGCGCAGTGGGTGCCTCGTCCACGTCGGCGGTGACGCTCACCGCTGCAACGCCACCCAATGGCTCGCTAACTGCTGTTACTGGATGGCGTAGAAGCTCCACAGCGGACAGATCTCGCCCACTGAGCGAGCGGGTCACAAAGCGCACGCGGCACTTCGCTGCATCGGTACCGACGGCGTGCAGACCGCCAAATGTGACGGTCCGCCCGCACGGTTCGCACTCCATGCACGCGAACTCCTCCGACATGCGTGGAGCTCGGCGGACCACCCCGCGGCCCCACGCGCTGTGATCTTACAAAGTAGGAAACCTCGTCAGCTGCAGGTGTTCTCTGCACTTCGCGCTCGCCCGTCGTTCTCGCTCTCTCCCCATGAAACGTACTCTGCTCCCCGTTTTGGCAATTTTGTTGCAGCTGCAAAACTCCTGACAAGCGCACGCACGCGGCCCCACACCCACCGCGCGTCACCATGCTGGCTGCGCTCGTGGCCGTCGGTTCCACGGCCCAACCGATGCAGCCGGAAACTGAGCTGGTGCCACTTGTGCTGAATGTCCTTCACGAGCGCCGAGAGCTCATCGAGCGCCTCACGGGAGAGACCCTGCACGTTAAGTCTGGTGCCAACTGCCCGGTGGGCGTGGAGACATTCAAAGACCTGGGCCAGCAGCCCGGTGGGGGGCTTCATTTGACCAAGCTCAAGAACCACTCGACATACTACGTGCACGTGCACAAGTCTGGCGGCACTGCGGTATGCCGGCTGGCAGAGGTGAACGGGGAGGTCTTTGACGAGTTTGCGAGTGGACAGCACTTTAAGCACAACTGCAACTGCAAGGGAGACGGGCCGGACGCCGAGGTGCATGGGTGGGCGCTTGGGTACGACCGGAGCTGCGAGGAGCGTGCGCAGTTGAAGAGCTCCTTCCAGATGGTAGAACGGTGGGTGGACACCCACACGTGCGGTGCTGCTAACGGCATGGCGCGCGCAATTATGATTCGCGACCCGCTGGACCGCATCATCTCCGCTGCCCCGTTTGAGGCGGAGGTTCACGCGCACGTGAAGACCAGGAAACTGGTCAAGATGATCATGCGGTCCATCCAACCGGGAGCAATGTATGCGCTCGAGGAGCCCGAAGCCCTGAAGGGCACGCACATGATAGGCTACGGGACGGCCGCGTGGGACAATTTTCTGACGCGGACGCTGGGCGGGCCTAACGTCTTTCGGCTCCCGGCGCGCAGCCTGAATGCCACGCACCTCGAGCAGGCGAAGCAGAAGCTGAGCAACTTTGAGATTGTGATGATGCTCGACGAGTTTGATACGGACAGCGCACAGCTGGCCCACGTTCTCGGGTGGGAGGCGCTTGTAGTTGAGGAGCATTTGCCAGCTGAAAGGCTCCCGAAGGCTGAGCACACGATAAACCCATTCTCGGAGAAGCAGCTGAGGGAGCTCGCCGAGGTCAACAAGCTCGATATTGAGCTCGTCTGCTTCGCCCGTGCGCTGGCCCGTGAGAGGACCGCACGCGCAACGAGGCGCGGCCTCACTGGGGCAGGATATGAGCTAGTAGATAAAAGAAAGCCATAATGCTTAGCCAACTAAAGCCGAGCAGCGTAGGAACTAGGAACTACAACTAGTACCACAGTGAGGTGTGAGCAAAGCCCCGGCTTGACCTTGAGCCTGAAGTTCTCGGAATGCTGAAAAAGCTGAATGCCTCGCCTCCCCTCTCGTGCGGTCGTCCGGTGCCCGCGCGGCGGTGGTAGTGCCGATACTGTACTCGACTACCGCGATACGGTAAAGCCGCCGTATACAGTACAGTAAAGTACTCGACCTGGACCAAACGTGCCGCGTCTCAGCTCTCACACTTCACACACGCAGACAGAGTTCAGCTGGCCGCGCCGACGCCCTCGCGCCCGTGGGGCTGCTCGGCGGAGGCCTTGACCATCTCGACGTCGGGCAGTGGCTGCTCGGGCGCGACGCCAGGCGCCCACCGGTAGTACTGGCGGAAGGCACACCAGTCGACCTCCGGCGCGACGAGCGCGTAGATCTCGCGCACGTAGCCAGCGAGGCTCGGGTAAGCCGAGGGCGCGCCGGTGCCGGTGGCGTCGCAGAGCACGCCGCCCGGTTTGGCGGTGCGGATGCCGAAGCCCTTGTGGTAGCAGCAGTCGAAGCGCAGCAGCGTCATGCAGAGGCGCTGGTTGGGGGTAGAGTTAGGGTTAGCGTTAGGGTTAGGGTTAGGGTTAGGGTTAGGGTGAGGGTGAGGGTGAGGGTTAGGGTGAGGGTGCGGCCTAACCAGGTCGACGGCGGTGAGCTCTGCGCCCATGAGGAAGCGCTGCCCTGGTTAGGGGTAGGGGTAGGGGTAGGGGTAGGGGTAGGGTTAGGGCTAGGGCTAGGGTTAGGGCTAGGGCTAGGGCTTGGACTAGGGCTTGGGCTAGGGCTTGGGCTTGGGCTAGGGCTTGGGCTTGGGCTTGGGCTAGGGCCAGGGTTAGCTAACCCTGGAACGTCGCCTCGAGCTCGTCGAGCGTCGCCGCAATGTTCGATTCGGCTGCCGCACGGCTCTCCTCGTTCTGCTTGAGGATACCTGGTTAGGGTCAGGGTTAGGGTCAGGGTCAGGGTCAGGGTCAGGGTTAGGGTCAGGGTCAGGGTTAGGGCTAGGGCTAGGGCTAGGGCTAGGGTTAGGGCTAGGGCTAGGGCTAGGGCTAGGGCTAGGGCTAGGGCTAGGGCTAGGGCTAGGGCTAG
>Ga0209302_10002071_pt1 | contig 11728 bp, 9 predicted proteins | sample ArcOceMetagenome_2_FD_187445 | JGI IMG/M metagenome (GOLD analysis project Ga0209302, IMG submission 187445) | Marine eukaryotic phytoplankton communities from Arctic Ocean - Arctic Ocean ARC135M Metagenome (SPAdes) (version 2) | ecosystem: Environmental > Aquatic > Marine > Oceanic | place... | reverse complement strand
GGCCAGACCGGATATGCCGGCACCGATGATGCAGGTCTTTGCCGCTGAGTGGTGGTCGGAAGCGTCCATATCTGTTGATCCTGAGTAGGGTTTACGCGTGTGTCGAGTTTGCACCTTGTGATTTTGCCGATGCATGATTCGATTTACGGAGATGAAATATCGTAAATTTGGCAATCTCGGATGGAACGTTTCAGAAATCGGCTTCGGCGCTTGGGCGATTGGAGGGAGTTGGGGCACACAAGGCGACCCTGATTCGATGGCAGCGCTGCATTGCGCGGTCGATTCGGGCGTTAATTTTATTGATACAGCCGAGGGCTATGGCAATGGCCACAGCGAACAGCTGATTGGCAAGTTTTTGAAAGCACGATCAGAGGAGATTTTTGTCGCAACCAAGACGCCGCCGATGTCGGGGCCGTGGCCGCCCAGTCCCCATTGCCACTGGGAGGATCGCTATAGTGAGCGGTATTTACGTGAGAATGTAGAGCAACGCCTGCGTCAGTTGAATGTGGAGACGATAGATCTATTGCAGCTGCACACCTGGACGCGTGCATGGAACCGTGATCCGAAGCCGTTGGAGATCCTGCAGAAGCTGAAGCAAGAGGGGAAGATTCGTGCGGTCGGCATCTCGACGCCCGAGCATGATCAAAATTGTGCGATTGATTTGATGCGTATGGGGATTATCGATTCGCTGCAGGTAATTTATAATATTTTTGAGCAAGAGCCTGCGGCAGAATTATTGCCCGTGGCCGAAGAGCACGGTGTGGCGATTATCGTGCGTGTGGTTTTTGATGAAGGGGTGCTGACGGGCAAATACACCAAGGATCATCAATTTTCAGCGGGAGATTTTAGAAATGATTATTTCGCGGGTGATCGCTTGGCGCGCGCAGTGACGCGTGTAGACCGGATTAAATCGAGTCTCGGTGAGGGTGCTCGCAGCATGCCAGAGACGGCGCTAGGTTTTGCACTCGCCCATCCTGCCGTGAGCACGGTGATTGCAGGCACGCGCAATTCGGAACAAGCCGCCGCAAATGCAGCAGTCTCGGACATGCCGCCACTGGATGAGAAGACCTTGAAGGCGTTGCAGCCGCATAACTGGCGGCGTGCTTTCTGGTATGGGGGTAAGTAGAGGCTCGTTTGTGTTCAGATCGTGGTTTCCTGTGCTAGTAGGACACCCTCTGAGCTCTATATATGCTCTTCGTGTTCATTTATTAGGTAGATACGCTCAATTATTGCGTGACGTCCTGTCGCTTGCTGCCTTACATTGCCTGCTTATCTCACGTTATTTACTGAAGCATGACAAATCAGAACCCCGAACAAATCGCCCGCGACAAGATTGACGCACAGTTACGTGCATCAGGTTGGGCTGTTCAGGATAAGACGGCCATCAACTTTAACGAAGGGGAAGGGCAGGCGATTCGTGAATACACGACCGATACTGGGCCAGCTGACTACGTGCTCTTTGTCGGTAAAACACCCATCGGCGTGATCGAAGCGAAGAAGGAGACGCTGGGGCATAAGATCACAACGGTTGAAGATCAGACCAGTGAATATGCCAGCGCTAAGCTCAAGTGGGTGCAGAACAGCGGCGATCCTCTTCCATTCCTTTACGAGGCGACCGGCGTGATCACCCGCTTTACCGATCAACGCGACCCGAAGCCACGTTCACGCGAGGTCTTTTCCTTTCACCGCCCTGAAACCTTGCGTGAACGCCTAGAGTCGGGGCGTTCGTTGCGTGACCGGCTGCAGGATCTACCCGCGCTCGATCCGGCCGGTCTGCGTGATTGCCAAATCAACGCGATTAACAATCTGGAAACTTCTTTCAAGGCGGCCAAGCCCCGCGCATTGATCCAGATGGCCACTGGCTCGGGCAAGACCTTTACCGCGATCACTGCGATTTATCGCCTGCTCAAATTCGCGCGTGCCAAGCGGGTGCTCTTCCTCGTCGATACCCGCAACCTCGGCGAGCAAGCCGAGCAGGAGTTCATGGCCTACACGCCAAACGACGATAACCGCAAGTTCACCGAGCTTTACACCGTGCAGCGTCTGCGCTCTTCCGTGGTGCCGTCCGACGGGCAGGTCTGTATAAGCACCATTCAGCGCATGTATTCCATCTTGCAGGGCAAGGAGCTCGACGAGTCCGACGAACAGGACAACCCCGCCGAGCATTGCCCCCGGCGTAAGGAGCCGTTGCCCGTGGTTTACAATCCGAAGGTGGCGCTGGAGCATTTCGACTTTATCGTGATCGATGAGTGCCACCGCTCCATCTACAATCTTTGGCGACAGGTGATCGAATACTACGACGCCTTCCTTATCGGCCTCACCGCTACGCCCGACAGCCGCACTTACGCCTTCTTTAAGCAAAACGTCGTTTCCGAATACACCCACGAGCAGGCGGTTGCGGACAATGTGAACGTCGGCAACGAAGTCTATCTGATCGAGACCGAGGTCACCCAGGGCGGCGGCACCGTGCTCAAAGGCCTCGTTGAGAAGCGCGAAAAGCTCTCTCGCAAGAAACGCTGGGAGCAGGAGGACGAGGACAATGCCTACACCGCGAAGAAGCTGGATAAGGACATCGTCAACCCCACCCAGATCCGCACGGTCATTCGCACTTTCCGCGACAAGCTACTCACCGAAATCTTCCCCGACCGCGAGGAAGTGCCCAAGACGCTCATCTTTGCCAAGACCGACTCGCACGCCGACGACATCATTCAAATCGTGCGCGAAGAGTTCGACGAGGGAAATGCCTTCTGCAAAAAGCTGACTTACAAGATCGAGGAAGATCCCAAATCCGTGCTGGCCGATTTTCGCAACGGCTACCACCCGCGCATCGCCGTGACCGTCGATATGATCGCCACTGGCACCGACGTGAAACCGCTGGAATGCCTGCTCTTCATGCGCGACGTGAAAAGTAAGAACTACTTCGAGCAAATGAAAGGCCGCGGCACCCGCACCTTCGATCTCGACGACTTGCGCAAGGTCACGCCCTCCGCCAAAACCGCCAAGACACACTACGTGATTGTCGATGCCATCGGCGTGACGAAGACCGTCAAGACCGCCAGCCCTCAGCTGATTACCAAGCCTTCGGTGCCGTTTAAAGATCTCGCGATGGAGGTGATCATGGGCTCCAGCGATACTGACACCGTGTCCTCGCTGGCCGGACGCCTTGCTCGTATCGAGCGTCAGCTCACAGGGGAGCAGAAAGCGCGCATCGCGGAAAAGACCGACGGTGTCTCGCTGCAGACGATGATTAAAGAACTCTTTACCGCAATCGACGCCGATACCATCGAGGCCAAAGCCTGCGAGCTGGCGAAAGTGCCGACCGGCAGCAATCCCGGTGACACCGCTCGCGAAAATGCACAGGCACAACTCGTCGCCGCCGCTGCTTCGCCGCTCACCGGTGCCGCCGTCACTTTGATCGTGGAGAGCTGTGTAGCGAATCTACAGATCATCGACAACGACACGCTCGACGTGCTGCAACGCGCGGAGTGGGATAAAGACGCCAGCGGCAACGCCGAGGCACTGACGCAGGATTTCAAAACCTTTCTCGAAACCAACAAAGACCAACTCGCCGCGCTCACTATTTTCTATGATCAGCCACAACGGCGGCAGGAAGTGACCTTGCAAATGATTCAAGACGTGTTGGCTAAGCTCAAAGCCGATGCACCCAAGCTCGGGCCGCTACGCGTCTGGCAGGCCTACGAGCAACTCAAAGGCAACAAACTCACGGCTCCGCAGAACGAGCTCACCGCGCTCGTCGCCTTGATTCGCCACGTCTGCGAGATCGATGCCGAGCTACAACCCTTTAGCGACACCGTGCGCCGCAACTTCCAAGATTGGATCATGAAACGACATTCCGGCAAACAAGCCAAATTCACCGACGCGCAGACCAATTGGCTGCAAAATATCCGCGACTGCATCATCCAAAGTTTCCGCTTCGAGAGCGACGACCTCGAACTCGATCCCTTCGACGCCCAAGGCGGCCTCGGTAAAATGTATCAGCTTTTTGGTGGCGACATGGATGGACTGATTGATGAACTCAACGAGGAGCTGACCGCGTGATGAACGAGCAATTAGCGAAAGGATGGTTGATCACTTCTGTTGGCGAAGTGTGTTCCATACATGATTCAAAAAGAGTCCCTCTCAATTCATCAGAAAGAAATCGTCGTATCCAAGGGAAATCAAAAGAAGAACTATTTCCTTATTATGGTGCCACGGGTGAAGCTGGTAAAATTGATGATTATAGATTCGATGGCGAATACGTCTTGTTAGGGGAAGATGCAGCTCCTTTCCTTGAGCCCCACAAGGGCGTCGCATATCTAGTTAACGGCAAGTTTTGGGTTAACAATCATGCACATATTCTTCGACTGTCTTCATCCAATAAATTCCTATGTTACTGCCTGACGCAAACCGATTATAAACCCTATGTCACCGGAACCACTCGATTAAAACTCAATCAAGGCCGACTTAAGGATATACCTTTCCCACTCCCACCGCTCAACGAACAACGCCGCATCGTGGCGAAGATCGAGGAGTTGTTTTCGGAGATCGATGCCGGGGTTGCGAGTTTGAAGACGGCGCGGGCGCAGTTGGGCGTCTATCGTCAGTCCCTGCTCAAGCAGGCCTTTGAGGGCAAACTCACCGAAAAGTGGCGCGCCCAGAACCCCGACAAACTCGAACCCGCCGAGCAACTGCTCGCCCGCATCCGCAGCGAACGCGAAGCCCGCTATCAACAACAACTCTCCGACTGGCAAACCGCCGTCGAAGAATGGGAAGCTGGAGGTATAGAAGGCAAGAAACCAGCGAAGCCACGGAAGCTTAAGGAGATTGAAAATATTACAGATGAGGAATTTGGGGCGTTGCCTGAGTTACCAGGTGAATGGGCATGGACTCATCCAGACTTATTAGCTGCTCATGAGCCTTATGCTTTGGGGATCGGGCCATTTGGAAGTAACTTGAAAGTTTCGGATTATACTACCGAGGGCGTTCCTCTCGTTTTTATTAAAAATATCACGCGAAACAATTTTAGTCTAGAGTCTCGTTTTGTTTCGCAGGAGAAAGCTGCTGGACTCAAACCGCATTCTGCAAAGCCGCTTGATTTATTGATTACCAAAATGGGTGATCCACCGGGTGATTGTGCGATTTATCCAGAGCACAGGCCTGAAGCAATTATTACTGCTGACTGCCTGAAGTTCAGAGTTCTTCAGGGGTATTGTGATCGCTCATTCTATTGCTCATTTATCAATTCAGTTCTTTGTCGAAAGCAGCTTGGTTTAATAACCCGTGGCGTTGCTCAAAAAAAGATTAGTGTTGAGCGTTTCAAGTCTACGGCAGTTCCCCTCTGCTCCCTCCCCGAACAGCAAGAAATCGTCCGCATTCTCGAAGAGCAGTTCACAGCAATCGAGCAAAACGAGCAGGAGATCGACGCGGCTTTGCAACGCGCCGAGGCGCTGCGGCAATCCATTCTGAAAAAGGCCTTTGCCGGAAAACTCGTCCCGCAAGATCCCAACGACGAACCCGCCAGCGTCCTCCTCGAACGCATCCGCGCCGAACGTGAAGCGGCTGAGGTTGCCCAGAAGATCACGAAAAAGGCCGCAAAAAGAATATGCAAAAAATAACTCGACTGATCATTCGGAATTATCGTTCCTGCAAAGACCTTGATCTACAGTTGGATAGCTTTACGCCTCTTGTGGGGCAAAATAATGCAGGGAAGTCTACAATTCTAAACGCAATTAGGATTATATTGAACCCCGAAAAGATCACGCTAGATGACTTTCATGACTCAGATAATCAACTCGAGATCATTGCTAGATTTGTCGGAGTTTCTGACTGTTTAATTGAAAAAATACCTGAAGCTAAGCATCGAACGGCGATCAAGCCTTATTGTCCTAATGGAACTTTATGGATAAGAGTATTTGCTGATCCCCAAAAGAAACTTCAACAGGAGGTGTGGAGCTATACGTCTGGAGTCGAGATTGAGGACATTCCATCTGAATGGAGTAAATACCCAACAGGTCTTCCTCAAGCGGTTAAGGCTCTATTTCCTGAGCCCATTTACATTCATGCAATGAAAGATCTTGGGAAAGATTTATCAAGTTGCACTGCTGGCACTACCATTAAACGCCTACTCGAAGAACTAGCGAAACCTATTACTGAAACATGTAAAGCTGAGCTGGGCGCTGCCTTGAACACAATCAACACTCTGCTTACTGGTTCGGAAGGTAATCGAGCACATGAGATTGATCGTTTTGGTTCTAGTGCTACTCAGGCTCTTTCTGAGTTTTTCCCAGGATTAGAAATTCGACTGACGCTTCCAGAAGTTCAACTTAAAGAGTTTTTTAAGTCCGGTGCAATTGATGTAAAGGAATCTTCTACAGGTGAGTGGGGCGATTTTCGCCGTTTGGGCAGCGGCGCTCAACGAGCAATCGAGATAGCACTCCTACGTGTTCTTGCAGAGTCAGGTAGAAGTGGGGATGACGACCCTTCGTGCATTCTACTTCTTATAGATGAGCCGGAAATGTATCTCCATCCTAGTGGTATTACTAAATTACGTGAGACCCTTAAGCGGCTTGCTAAGCTTAGTGGGCGATTTCAAATAGTATTTTCAACACACTCACCAATCATGCTTTGCCGTGAAAGCGCAGCGCATACAGTTCGAATTCACAAGCCAGAGAAAGAAACTAAATGCCACAAACCGTTGGTTTCAGCTGTCCAGTCTGCTATTGAAGGAGCACCAAGTCAGAGTCGTTTACTTTTCGAAATTGGAAGACTGGGCGAGATCTACTTTTCGAAGAAGGTTGTTTTATGCGAAGGCAAGACGGATGATAGGCTCCTTCCTGTCGCATATGAGGCCTATTTTGAAAGAAGTTCTGATTCCGATGGGGTGGCTTTTTTAGCTTTGGGTGGGTCTGGTGATAGTCTAAAGGCTAAAAATATTCTAGAAACCATGGGGATCGAGGTTACTTGTCTCTGCGATTTTGATTTCGCGCTCAGTGATCAAGCCAGCGAACTTGGCACTTCAAAGATTAAAGCGGAATTTAAACCCATACTGAAAAAACTATCGTCAAGCGTCGGTTTTCAGCTCAATGCGCAGGACTTTCCTCAGAAATGTAGTAATTGGAAGGTTGCTGATATTTGGCATGAGGCTGCGACGTCTACAGATGGTATTGCTCTTGCTCAAAAAGCTCATGAGCAGTGTTTAGCAAAAGGAGTTTGGATTTGGAAGACAGGCACAATCGAAGATGTTATCGGAGTTTCCGAAAAAGGAGAGAAGGCAATCATCTCGCATGAGTCTGAGCTCGCTAAAATGACAAGGTCTCGAATCGAGTCTGAAATGCCCGTGCTTTCTGAGTATTTCATTTGGCTTTCTGCTGTGCCAGTTCCTGATAATTGACCAGAAAATGGATATTAACTTCAGAGGGTATTCTCACTATGCCATTAGTATTACAACTGACACCATCATTTCCAAAGTCTGGAGTTTCTGCATGCCTCGGCATTGTCAGGAGATGCGTCTGGTCCGGAAACCGGTTTTCGGTCGAAAGTGCTTGATGTCGGAGGTCAATCGGTCAACACATGTGTTCAGTAGACCTGCCGGGCTTCTCCCTTTTCTCGTAAAGGTGCAGCTTACTTCGGTGGGTGTTTTTTTGTCTCAAAACCAGCGGGAAGAAATACAATGAACCCAGTCTACCTTGCTTACATAGATGAGTCTGGAAATACGGGGCTCGATTTTAAGAATTCGGCTCAACCTGTCTTTGTTTTAGGTTCTTTATTGGTGGCTGCCTCGGATTGGTTGTCGATTGAAAGCGAGCTGGCACTACTCGTAGATCAATACTTTTCAGAAATACGTGAAGAAGAACGAGAGATTCACACTCACAAGTTGATTAGCGGTTCTAAGCCGTTTCGTCCGTTTGGACGGGAGCATTGCTTAGCATTTCAGAGGTCGTGGATGCTGGTCGCACAAAAGTATGAATTAAAGTTTTTCTATCAAAATATTGATAAGAAGCGCTTCGGGATATGGGTGGACAAGACTTATGGGGGAGGGATTAAGCTGAATCCTCACGCGATGGCATTCCCGCTCTTGTCTAACATCATTAACCAGCACTTGAGAAAGCAAGTGGATGATCCACTTGGGATTTTGATCTCGGATGAGCATAAAGAGCTCTCCTCCGACTTGGAGAAAACACTTCGACTACTGCGTGCCGATACGAGTAACTTGAAGCATGATCGAATTATTGAGAAGTGCTTCTTTATCGATTCTTCGAAGAGCCTGCTTCTGCAGCTCTGCGATATGTGCGTGTATTATGCACGCAAGCTGCACGAAGATGCTGGAGGGCACCCGATTCGGGAGCATCATCGAGAGGGCATCAATTTACTCCAGCCATTAATTCAAAATGCGGACACGCCGTTTCAGGAAGTGCTCGACTGGATGGATCAGCAAATAAAAAAGCGGCCTGGAACATAAAGTTCAAAGTCAACAAATGGTCGGCTCAAGCAGGTCGCTAATAATACTTAGTCATACTTTACATCATTTATCAAATCAAATCTCATGACCACTGACACTATCATTTCCAAAGTCTGGAGCTTCTGCACGACCCTACGGGACGACGGCGTCGGTTACGGCGATTATCTCGAACAGCTCACCTACCTGATCTTCCTCAAAATGGCGGACGAATACAGTCAGCCGCCGTATAAGCGTGATGTGGGTGTGCCGAAGGCATATGCGTGGCCGCAGCTTAAAGCACTCAAGGGCGCGGAGCTGGAGGTGCACTACGTGACGACGCTGAGTGAATTGGGGAAGGGCAAAGCGATGCTCGGCCAGATCTTCACCAAGGCGCAGAACAAGATTCAAGATCCTGCGAAACTCGCGCGCTTGATTGCGATGGTGGACGAGGTGAACTGGGTCTCGCTCGATGCGGATACCAAGGGCGATATTTACGAAGGCATCCTTGAAAAAAATGCGGAAGATACCAAGTCAGGCGCAGGGCAATATTTCACCCCACGTGCCTTGATTCAGGCGATGGTGGCTTGTGTGCAACCTGAGCCCGGCAAGACGATTGCAGATCCTGCCTGTGGCACGGGTGGCTTTTTCTTAGCTGCGCATGATTATCTGACCGACGCGCATAAGATGAACCGCGACCAGAAGGCGTTTCTCAAGCACGAGACCTTCCATGGCAATGAGATCGTGGCTGGCACGCGTCGCTTGTGCCTGATGAATCTGTTTTTGCACAATATCGGTGAGATCGACGGCGATAGTCTCGTTTCCCCGAATGATGCATTGGTGGCCGACGGTGGTCAGCGCGTCGATTACGTCCTGGCGAATCCGCCCTTCGGTAAGAAGAGCAGCATGACTTTCACTAATGAAGAAGGCGAACAGGAGCGCGACGATTTGACCTATAATCGTCAGGACTTCTGGACGACGACTTCCAATAAGCAGCTCAACTTCGTGCAGCACATCCAGACGCTGCTCAAGACCACTGGGCAAGCGGCAGTGGTGCTGCCCGATAATGTGCTGTTTGAAGGCGGAGCGGGCGAGACAGTGCGTAAGAAACTGATGGAGACCACAGAGCTACACACGATCCTGCGTTTACCAACAGGGATTTTCTACGCCAACGGCGTCAAAGCGAACGTGCTGTTCTTTGATAACCGAGTTGCGCAAAAGATTGCCGCAACCAAAGAGGTCTGGTATTACGACTACCGCACCAACATTCACCATACCTTGAAGCGCAAGCCGCTACGCCTCGACGACCTCAACGAGTTTATCGAGTGCTACAACCCAAAGAACCGCCACCAACGCAAAGCCACATGGGACGCCGAGAAGAACCCAGATGGTCGCTGGCGCAGTTACTCTTACAAAGAGCTAATCGCTCGCGACAAGACCAGTCTCGATCTCTTCTGGCTGAAGGACAAGAGCCTCGCTGATCTGGATAACTTGCCTGAGCCTGAGATTCTAGCCGATGAAATTATCGACAACATTGAAGCCGGTTTAGCGAACTTTCGGACGGTTGCGGCATCACTCATTTCAAAATAAGGTATCACATGGACGGTATATCAGAGGGAAAGATCAAGTGGTTCAAAGAGCAGAACTTCGAGGTTCAGCTTTATCCAGAGAAGACGGTGAAGAAGTTCCCAGACCCACAGGATTTGTGGGATTTTGTTGAACAAGAGAGGGAATTTTGGAGTGCTTATACTCCGATTCGAGCATCGTTTGATCAGGTTTACGAGATGTTGCGAAATGCGGTTCACACAAATGAGACTCAGGTGGACGTATGGCATCGTCATTTTAAGAGCGCAGTTGACGCGCTGAAGCGTGCTGAGAGTAATTGTCTTTCTGGACGCGATTGGATGCTCTTTTCTTCGACTCGTTTAGCTCGTAAAGTTAAGGCTCTCGTTGACGAATATGGTAAAGTGTCTGGAGAATATTTCCTGCTGTTCTACTTCAGAGTCGGGGGGCAGATTAGTCAAAAGGTTCATCTTGTTGGAGCATTAGAAGGTTACTTCTTTTCGGAACAAGGGAAGCACCTCCGCAAGACGGTTTCTAAGAATACTCAAGCATTCGACGAGCTACATTCCAGTTTCGACATTTTCTTCGATGACTGTCTAAAGGGGGCTACTGAGAGACATGAAGATTACGAATCAATAAAGTCTGAAATATTGGCGTGGAAATCAAAGGAAGAGAGTGCGGTCAATACACAGCGTGCGGAGTTTCAAACGTCACACGAAGGTCGTGGGCTGCAGCACAACGAAGAGTTCGTGCAATCCATGAAAGGTTGGAAGCAAAAAGTATCTGACCTGGAAGAGTTGTATGAAAGTAAATTGCAGCTTGAGGAGCCCGTGAAATATTGGGACCAGTTGCGTGTGAGTCATTCACGATGGGGGATTGGATTTTCGGCCTGCACGGCTCTTGTTGGCATCCTGCTTATCTGTATTTTTTACAACATATTGTATACTTGGCCGCCCCAGTGGCTCGAAGGAAACAAATGGGATCTCAATACGGTAAAGGGCACGATCTTACTATTAACTATGACTTCAGTTGGACTTTACCTGATTAGTCTTGGCGCGAAGTTTGCCGTGAGCTCATTTCACTTAGCAAGAGACGCTCAGGAACGACGACAACTGACCTACATTTACTTATCACTCATTCAGAAAGAAGCGATACAACCAGAGGAGCAAAAGATCGTCCTTCAAGCACTGTTCAGTCGCGCTAATACTGGCCTCCTTAAAGGAGATTATGGGCCAACCATGCCGGGGGCCGATTTGTTAGGGAAAATTAAGGGATAAACTATGACACAAGAAAGCAAAACCCTCTGGGGCATTCAAAACTAAAAGAGGGGGCGCTATGCCTATTATCGCTCGTCAGGTTACGTTAGATATAGATGGATTGAGGCCAATGGAAAACTATTTGGATTGCTCGATATTAAGTGTAAATGGCTTCGTCAGCCTTAATCGGATACTACGTTCGGCAAGTAGCTGCTTAAGCTTAAGAGTACCTGCGGATTTCACTAATTGACACGAATTAGAGGCAGAGATCTTTGTATTATTTGTGGGGATTCGTGAAATTCGTGGGCCAAATTATTTTACGACGCTTATGCGTTCTTTTGACCGGTCACGACTTCCATCAAAGCTTCGACACATTCGATCTTGGCGCTCGGGATCATACCGTGGCCGAGGTTGAAGATGAAGCCCGGCTGTTTGCCTGCTTGATCCAGCACACGCTGCGCTTCGATCTGAGTAA
>Ga0209302_10002069_pt1 | contig 11733 bp, 14 predicted proteins | sample ArcOceMetagenome_2_FD_187445 | JGI IMG/M metagenome (GOLD analysis project Ga0209302, IMG submission 187445) | Marine eukaryotic phytoplankton communities from Arctic Ocean - Arctic Ocean ARC135M Metagenome (SPAdes) (version 2) | ecosystem: Environmental > Aquatic > Marine > Oceanic | place... | reverse complement strand
CCTCACCCTCACCCTCACCCTCACCCTCACCCTCACCCTCACCCTAACCCTAACCCTAACCCTCACCATAACCCTAACATGCTCACCTTTACCAGCGCGCGCGACTACTTCGCGCGTGGCGTGCTGGTCAACGCCGTCGACGAGCAAGCTGAAAGCGCCGCCCGTCTTACCCGTAGTGCCGCAGCGTGGCCGCCTGGGACGCCCAGGCTCCGGGCCGAGGCTACGCTAAGCCCTCCAGAGGCGCGCCTCAGCCGCTCAGGCCGCAGTGGCAACGTGCGGTGCTGCCGTTTGCGTGTGCCAAGATCGCGCACCATTCTTCTGCACCATCCAGGTCGACACAGGCTGGGTCACCGACAACGCGCCTGGCGGCCGCGGCGCGGTCGCGCGCGCGCACGAGACGCATGTGGCGCCGCCGCTCGATGACAACGACGGCGCGTCGCGCGCGCCGCGCGCCCAAACGCGTCACCTTTGGTGGAGCCGCCGCCCGGTCCGCCTCCCTGCCCTCACGGGGCCAGCGCCCTAGTGTGGCTCCGGGCTGCGCCACGCATTATATGGGAGGAGAAGGGCCTGCTGAGCCAGGTGAGGGTAAGGTGAGGGGCTGCCTCGAAGCCGCCGAGTCCTGCGGCCTTCGAGAGCAGGCGAGTGCTCGACCCCATCTTTCGGCACCTCAACTCGGGCGGCGAGTGGAAGCAGCACGGCTTCTTCTGGAAGGATTACGAGGTCAGCTCGTGGTGAGTCGGCGTCTGGTTATTCATTTGCAGCGATGAGAAAGTACCGCGTGTGTAAAATACAAGAGAATCCTGGGCCGTTCTCCGCATTTGAGGGGGTGGCGTCGAGACGCGGGAATATTCATACCAACTCGACTGGCTTGATTTTTATAGCGTAGGGGCGGCGGCCCAGACAGAGGCGCCCTGCGAGCGGAGCATTGGCCATTGCGGCCCGAACATGTCGGTGTAGCGCGCGACTATCCGACTAACCCGACTAGCGTGGCGCCGATAAAAGAGTGTGTGTGGAAGTGGTCTTACTTACGGCTTCGACCAACTCAAATTTTGAATTATTATAAATTTAACGCACGTCGATCTCTAGACTGTCGGTGTGAAGAGAACCTTCTTGACGCGTTGACGGAGCGTACCTCCTGCCAGCCTCCTACGCCCCACAGGGTGCAAGCCAACTGTGTATCGTGCGGTCGGTGCTCGGTTGCTGTCAGGCTATTGTTGTTCTTGGTGGTGCTTGTGCTTGCCCTGTTTGCTGGCTCGCTCAGGGAGTCAGGATCGGCTTAAGTAGGCTGGCTTCGCACGACGCCACGTCCGAGGCGTGCGCGCGCACCTCCGTCTCGAATCGTCGCACGGCAGCAGCGTACAGCGCCTGATCACTGCGGTCCACAAACAGCTTACGGGCCGCCCCCACGTCGTGCGGCCTGCCCTGCGAGGCAAGCTGGCTCGCAAGGCGCTCCGAAGGCAAGGGTCGCCCTCCGAAGCGCGCATGCCAGAGGCACACTGACGCGCTATACCTGTCGGCGTCGGCAAGCCCGACGAAGGCGGCGTGCTTTCTCACGAAGGTCACCGCGCGCGTCGTCTCGTTCTTGCTGGATGGCTTAGACGCCATGCAACCGCGGCCAACCAGCATCTTTGTCTGGCAACCAGCTGCACTGGGCTCCGCCAAGAACGCGGACAAGTTGCCCAGCCGCGCGGCTGTCTTCGCCCTTCGGCTAGAGGTGGCGCTCCCCTCCTCCCAGCCCCACCCGCGGCCGCAGCACTTGGGGTGCAAATCCTTTAGCAAGTAGCGAAAGGCCGACAAGGCTCGCTGTATCGGATCCCTGACCATGAAGACCACCGAGTATTTTGGCAAGCCGCCGCCGGGAGATGGCCATGGCAAGGGGTCGTGGAACCAACTCGAATGGCGGTGCCCACAGCACTGGGTGCGCGGCAGCATCCCGCCACAGTCAGACTCCTGCGGCCCTGGCCCAAGCGTGGTCAGGTTCTGCACACGATCCAGGGGCACACGGTCTGCGCCGCATGCGTATGTGAGCACCGTGGTGGCGAAGAGCGAGCTGGTCTTTGGGAAGTGAATCCAGTAGATCGTGCGCAGTCGACTCGAGCGCAACGAGTCCCCGTCGCGCGTCCCGTGGAGCACGACGCTCGCTGACGCAGGTTTGTGGCCATGCTCCGATGACGTGGGCATCGCTCCCGTCGTCGCGGCGAGCCTGCAACAGCTCGCCGACTAGGAATAGTACGATAGGGCTAGTACATGAGGGAAAGCGCTAACACGCTGTCCTTAGACAACGGGGAGCAGGGCCATCCTGCTCGTGTGAGTCGACCGCGAGTTTGGCGCTCTGGCGGCACGGAGGGGGGGGGGATCTAGCGGACTGAAACGTGAAATTTGGGGCCCAGTTCACTACGACCCGTAGAGCATACTTCGCGCGCGCTTTTCCTTGCGCGGGAACGATAACGCAAGTTATCGCGCGCAGGCCTGCAGTTCTTGGGTGGTCTGCATGAGCTGCGCCACCTGCTGCGTGAGAAGCTCAACCTGCGTGTCGCGCTGCTTCAGCTGCTTCTGCAGCTCGGGGTTGGGGTTAGCTGTCCCTGGTTGGAGCTGTCCACTGATTGTCACCCCTGCCGTAACTTGGCCAAACGTGCAAGCGGATCGACGACCCCAAGATGTTGGTGCTGACCCAAAGTCAGACTTGCCCGGGTCGCACCCCTGGTGCCACATCGACCCCATGTTGGCGCTGACCTCGACGGTCAGCGACTCGGCAGGAGTGCGCATCAAGCTCGTCGCCGACGGCGGCTTCATGTGCCTGGGCCGGGCTGAAAAAGAGCAGGCTGCTGGCGAGGAGCCTCGAACGCACTCACTGCCGGACCCGCAAGGTCTCAATGTGGTGTCGGGCTGCCACCTGCTGCTGCGTGCTGTGAGTGGCGCGGAGTTCGAGGCGCGATCGCTCGGCATGAATGGCACGCTTGCGTCATCCGGTACGACGGGCACGCAAGCGTCATCCGGTACGACGGGCACGACCAAGCTCACAAAGGGCGAGTGGGTTCGGCTGGCAGCTGGCACGACTCTCACGCTGGGACCAGCGAGGCTCAAGGCGAAGCAGCTCAACCCATTCACCTTCGTCGTCACCTGCTGCCCGGCTCCAGCGCAAGCGCCTCCAGAGGCTACACGCCTGTCGACGAAGCGGCCCGCCAACCCGCGCCCTCCTGCCGACGCCAAGCGTCAGGCGGCCGACAGCGACTCCACGAGCCGTGAGCCACCGTCACCAGCCGAGGCCGCCGAGGCCGCCGGGCCGCCACCCACAGCAGAGCTTTCACCGCCACAAGCCGAGGCGATTGAGCCGCCACCCAATGCAGAGCCGTCGCGCCTGCCGTATGCATTCCGACTCACGCCCGTTGCTGCTGGCTGGGGCCTTCCCAGCACCCTCAACGCCGAGGCGCTAGACCTGCGCGAGATGCTGTCGGAGGCGGCGCTACGCGGGGCGACCGAGGTGCACCTGCATGCATAGAGCGACAGCGTGTATCCTCTCGAAGTACACCTGGGTGCATAGGCGATGGAGCTGATTCCAGGCTGCAACCCCATGCCGCCAGGCTGCAATCCCATGTGCCCAGGCTGCAACTCCATGCCTTCAGCATGTGCATGTGCATGTGCATGCAGCACTACGTATCCAGGTGCAGCTGCACTCGTACCTGCTCGACCTCGATTGGGTCCTCAAGGCGTGCCCGGCGCTCGGTAGCGTGCCCAGGGTGCTCGTGCTCCACGGCGACGGCCGCTGCCTTAACGCGGCGTGCCTGTCCGACCCGCGGCACGCCGGCCGCTTCGTCGTACTTGAACCACCGACAGTCAAGGGCAAGGGCGTCCACCACTCGAAGCTGGTGCTCGTGCGTTCGGCCGCGGCTGTGGCCCTGCACGTCACGACCGCCAACCTCACGTACACCTCCTTCGCAGCGAAGACCAACGCCACGTGGTCGGCGTGCTTCCCGCGCCGCACTGGAGCGCCCTCGCCGCCCGCCGCCGAGAGTCTCGGCTCCGACCTGCAGCAGTACCTCGAGGCGATCAAGGAGCTGGGCGAGAGCCCGCCACCCACCTTCGGTGTGCACAGATTGGCGCGCTCGGCCGACGGCCGCCCTCAGCTGCTGTTTGAGGCCTCGTCGCCGGCCGACGCGGCGCGCTGGAGAGATTTCCCGACGGCGTGGGTGCACGAGTACGACTTCTCAGGCACTGACGCGCGGCTCGTCGCCACCGTGCCGCCGCGGAACGAGAAGAAGGGCCATGCAGGCACCGAGCTGCACAGATGGGGGCAGGCGCGGCTGCGCAGGCTGCTGGCGACGGTGGACGACAGCGCATGGCGCGGCTCCGACCTCGTCGTGCAGTTCTCGTCGGTCGGCCTGAGCCAGAACCAAGACGGGTGGCTGCGGCAGATGGCCGCAGCCTTCTGCCCGAATGACGCGCAGCTGCCGCCGATCAACATCGTCTTCCCCACGACACGCGAGGTGCGTAACTCACTCGAAGGCTGGGTGGCTGGGCACTCGATCCCTTGCCACGATGCCAAGGCTATCAGCGTGGTGCTGGCCAAGGTGCAGCAGCAGGAGCGTGAGTGCGGCCGCCCAGCCTACACCGCCACGCAGTGCGCATGGGATGCGGCCGAGCGCGCGCGCGCCGTGCCGCACATGAAGTCGTTCACGCGCTGCGCGGGCACCGATGGCACCGGCAATGGCGGCAGCGGCGGCGCCATGCGGCTGCCTTGGGTGGTCGTCGGCTCGCACAACTTCAGCAAGGCTGCGTGGGGCGAGCTGTCGGCAGATGGCAGCACACTCCTCGCCTGCAAGGCCTATGAGCTGTCCGTGCTCGTGGCGGCACGGGGCGACGACGCGCCGCTCTTTGCCGCTCCGCCCACCGAGCAGCAGCGCCGCGCTTACCCGCGCGCCATTGTCGCGCCGCTCCCGTTTCTGCCGCCGACGCCGTACGCGCCGAACGATACCTGCTGGCTCTCCTCGAGCGAGCGGTCCAACGCAGTGACCGACGCGTTGCCGCTGGGCGTCGCCGGCAACAGAGGCTCCACCGACCACCATGGCAAGACACCTGAGTCCTACAACGGGCCCGACGCGACCGGCAGGCTGATCTACGGGCCGCGCTCGGCGTGCCAGCTGCTGCTTGAGGCGTGGACGATGCGCACGCACTGCCCGGCCTCCTCCTCCGCCTCCTCGCCGCCGCCGCCCGCCGGCCCGCTGCCACCCGCCGCGCTGCCGCCACCCGCTGCGCCGCCGCCGGCGGCTGCATCGTCGCCGCCGTACGCTCTTATGATCACGGGGTCGCGCGCCCTTAACGAGACCGCGCACGGTAGCGCCCTTGTTGCTGTCGTGCACGCGGCGCTCGACGCGCAGGTGCGCGTGCTTCGCGCCGACGGCAAGGCCCACGAGCTCGAGCTCATCTCTGGCCACGCTGCGGGCGTCGACCAGGTCGCGGAGGCGTGGGCGGAGGCGCGCGGCCTCGCGGTGCGCCGCTTCCTCCCGGACTGGAAAGGCTTGGGCAAGTCGGCCGGTGTGAAGCGCAATCTCGAGATGCTGCAGGTCGCCGATGGCGCGGTCGCCGTCTGGGATGGCTCGTCTCCAGGGACGAGGCACGCGCTGGAGGAGGCGCGCCGACAAGGCAAGCTGCTGCGCCTCGTGCTGCCACTCGAGCCACAGGCACACGTCTACCGCTAGCCCTGGCCTTAGCTCTAGCCCTCATCCTGACCCTGACCCTAACCCTAACCCTAACCCTAATCCTAACCCTAACTCTAACCCTAACCCTAACCCTAACCCTAACCCTAACCCCAGCCCTAACCCTAACCAGGCGCACGTGGTGCTACTGATGGCGGAGAGTGAGGACGCCGCGTACGCGCGCGGCCTCGCCGCGTGCCGCCGCGCCTGCGCGCCGCACGTGCACGAGCAATGCTTCCAGCGTGACGGCACACGCCACGTCACGATATACAGAGACCTACGCCTCTCCCCGCTCGAGGCGGCGCGCGTCGCATTCGTTGCGCCGCCGCGCCTTCCGGTGACCCTAACCCTAACTCTAACTCTAACCCCAACCCTAACCCCAGCCCTAACCCTAACCCCAACTCTCACCCTGACCCCAACCCTAACCCTGATCCTAAGCAGGCCCTCCTCCAGTTCGACGGGTTCCAGCCGTGGGATGCAGGCGTCTATCTGGCGCTCACGCGGGAGAGTGGCCAGGCCCTTCTAGGCGCACTGTGCCCGCTCGACGGACTGCCTGCGAACGCGCGCGTGAGCGACGCCAGGAACCTGCACCTCTCGCTGTACCGCAAGCGCGAGGCGGGCAACGAGGTCAAGTCCGAGTTCGGCCGCGTGCGCGAAGCGTGCGGTGCGCTGGCCTTTGGCTGCGCGGTCGGCCGGCGGGTGGTGATGAAGCCGATGGGCGCTGCTGCGCCTTATGAAGACGCGCGGCTGCTGTACGCCGCCGCTGACGAGGCCACTGATGAGGCCGGCGGCGACGACGACGACGGCGGCGGTGTGGCCGAGGCGAGCACAGACTGCGGTAGCGGCAACGACAGCGACGCGAGCAATCAGAGCTGGGATGCCCTTCAGCACCGGAGCACCGCCACCGCCGCCGCCACCGCCTCCGCCACCGCCTCCGCCGCTGCCGACGCCACTGCCGACGCCACTGCCGCTGCCACCGCCACTGCTGCCGCCGAGGCCGCTGCGGAGGCCGCTGCGGAGGAAGTTGGCCCGCCGTGCTTCGACGGGCACGTGCCCCTCTTCAAGAACCTACTGCCAGGCGAGGCGCCATCGGCGGGGCACGTTTCGATCGACGACCTCTCCTCCGGCCTGGGCGATGGCGCGCTGCTGCTCGCCGCCTCACTCTTCCCCGGCCCCTCGTACGACTGGTTGTATCAGAAGCTGTCGGGCAGGGTGGCGAGCGCGCTGCTCGTGGCGGACCCACTCGAGATCGGCGCCAAGGGGCGCGCGCTACCCGAGCTGCGCGCGCGCGACAGCGGCTGGCGCGTGCTCGAGGGTCGGCCGCAAGGCTGCCTGCACTGCGGCCTCCTGCTGCTGCGCGCCTCGAGCTTCCTGCGAGTAGTGGTGTGCGGATCCAACCTCGACGGGCAGCTCGAGCGCGATCGTGACGCGCTCTTCGTGCAGGACCGCGCGCCACGTTACCCAGTTATCACCCCTAGCCCTTCGTGCAGGACCGCGCGCCACGTTACCCAGTTATCACCCCTAGCCCTTCGTGCAGGACCGCGCGCCACGTTACCCAGTTATCACCCCTAGCCCTTCGTGCAGGACCGCGCGCCACGTTACCCAGTTATCACCCCTAGCCCTTCGTGCAGGACCGCGCGCCACGTTACCCAGTTATCACCCCTAGCCCTTCGTGCAGGACCGCGCGCCACGTTACCCAGTTATCACCCCTAGCCCTTCGTGCAGGAACGCCCCGCCATCGCCTCGTAGGGTTGCAGCCTTTGATATCTAGGGTTGCAGCCTCCTGTTCATGTGCGTAGAATCGCAGCCTTCCTGTCTGCGCTCGTCCTCCAGGACTTCCCCGCCACCGCCGCCGCCGGCTGCGCGGGTGCCGACGCGAGCCCCCGATTCGGCGCGCGGCTCAAGCGCTTCGTCGAGTACCTACCTGGTAGCCTGCACCGCAAGACGGCCGGCGCAGGGAGCCTGAGCGGCGCGGAGCGTGCCGATCTGCAGCGCGTGTTCGACGCGCTCTTCGATCGGATCGACTTCTCAGCAGCGGCGGGTGCGCTGGTAGAGAGCATGCCTGGCGGCCCGGCGCGCCCCGGTGCGCCTGGTGGCAAGGGCGGCTGGCTGCGGCTGCGGGCGGCGCTCGCCGAGATCGAAGCTCCCGTCCTCTGCAGGTAAGCAGGTAAAAAGTAGGAGTGTCTCGCTTGAGGGGTGCAGTCTCCCATGTGTAGCATCGCGGAACTGCGCAGCGTGCTTGACGTAAGTGCGTCTTCCTCGTTGCTACAGTACTTGCTCACTTACTAACCTACCTCTGCAGTGCTGACCGCGTCGACATCTCTACCGGCCACTACGGTAACGTCTCCTCGAGCTGGGTGGGTAGCATGGCAGCAGTGCTGCGCCGCGCGCCGCTCCCGACTGAGGACGGCGGCGGCGACGCGGCAGCCGACCGCGCGCCGATCCACGCAAACCGCGCCGACGCCGACGCTACGGCCGACTCCAGCGCGGCAGACGAGGCGCAGCTGCGACGCACGTGCTTGCTGATGCCGTCACGCGCCACGCTGCTCGCGCCTGGCACGCTGTCGCTTGGACTGCTCAGGCTCGCCGCACTAGCTCCGCCGAGTGCGTTTGCCCATCTGCTGACTACAAGCACGGTACTCACTGTACTTGCGGCACTTGCTGTACGTGTGCGTACTGTAATATAATAGTAATAGGGGGGGGGCACTGTGGGGCACGGGGGGCGCGGCTGGCGAGGCCAAAGGTCGTATTAGTACTTACACTCTACTCACTGCACTGCCCAGGCTCACCGCCCCCAAGGGATTCATGCAACGTGACACCTACGACCTATTCCACGACGCGCGTCCCTCGTTTGCACGCGCTCGCGCGGGTGAAGGTGGGGAGGCGGACGCAGGTGCGCTAGGCGCGGCAGGCGCGGCAGGCGCGGCAGGCGCGGCAGGCGCGGCCGCGCAGCCCGCGCCCGCGCTGCTGCCGCTCTCGCACGGCAAGGCCATGCTGGCGCGACGACGCGACGGCGGCGCGTGCACGCTGTATGTTGGCTCGCACAACCTCTCACTCAACGCGTGGGGCCGCAAGTTCCAAGTAGGGTTGCAGGCTGGGGCTCCTACGGTTACAGCTTGGGGCGCGGGGCCGCCGCCATGCAGCCCTGGAGCCTCGTCGAGGCGCCGCTCCGATTGCAGGCATCACTGCTTTCGGCCATGCAGGTGGGGTCAGGGGACGCAGCAGCCCAAGTCAGTCGAGCTCGGCGTCGTGTTGGCGGCTGTTACGCCCGCGGCGGTGGACGCGCTCCGCCGCCGCTTCCCCGTGCGCCTCCCCGACGACGGCGACGTCGGCACGAGCGCCGACGCGCGCCGCTACCAGATGGCCAAGTGCCCCACCTGGTGGCTGGCCGACGGCAGGTAAGCGAATGAGCCGATGGCAGGCCTAACGCCCGCAGTTGAGGATGCTTGCGTAGAGGGGAAATGCATGCCTCTTGCGCCCTGTGTAGCCTTGGCCTTATACACACGCACCCCTCTCTCTGGCGGCAGGACGCTGCAGGACCACTGGCGGCCGCGCTGCAATGACGTGGCGCACCTGGCGGAATGGGCGCAGCTGCTGGCAGACCTATGGGGGGCGGCGCCACTCGAGTCGGAGCTGCTGCGCCGGTGGGAGTACCAGGGGGGGTCGCTCACAGCCGACCCGCGGCAGCAGGCGTGACTCGGTAAACAGCTAATACTGTACTCTCTGTTGTCTTACTCCATGTCTTATACTTTATCTACGTGTCGGGTGTCTACGAGATAGTCGTGTAAATGAGGGCCAGTGGGGCCCACCAGCTATTCTGAATGCAGAATGGAGCGGTCTACCACCCAAACTACCGTCTTATCGTGTTGGAATGCAATGGAAACAGCAGAATGCTCTCACCTTTACCACCCCACGTCAAGGCTGCTTGCGTTCCGTTCCTTATTAGCCATCACTCCAGGTGCACCGGCACGCCGCCGTGCCGCCGCGCCGCGATGGCGCTGTCGAAGCTGAGAGCGGTGACGAGCAGGGCATCCTCCGGCAGGTGCTCCGCCGACGACGACCGGAGTGCTGACGAAGCTCAAGGTGCTCTACCTCAGCTACCCCCAGATCACCGACGCCGGCTGCGCCACCCTCGCCGCGCAGCTTTGCTGTTGTAAGCTCGAATAAACTCTGAACTCTGAACCCCTCGCCGCGCAGCGCTCTGGGCTCGACAGCGGCCGCTGCCGGAGCTGAAGGATATCTACTCGATCGGCATCCCTGCCAGCGCCGCGGCGCAGGCCGCCGTGCGTGAGGCACTGGCAAGGTCGAGATCCTCTGTGCCCTCATGATCCACTGCGTCGGGTTTTTGCAAGGCGTCCGCTCACGACCCCCGCCAGCACCGCGGCGGCCCCGACCACCACTCGACAGCGCAGCAACACGGGCGCAGCGCAGCAACACGTGGCAAATAGGACAGGAACACGGCCAAATCCGCGAAGACGACGATCTACGGCACCTTTAACGCCAGAGTAATGGGGCGGGAGCCTGAGTTCGAACCATCAGCGCAGGACCAGTTCGTCCAGAGGGCGCCAGAGCACGAACCATCAGCCTGGTCAAGCCATCGCCGGTGGCTCGTCCTCCTCTCGTCCTCGTACTTCAGCTTCACCAACGCCGTTATGATCATGGACTTTGCGACGGACTACACGCTGTCGGAGGCGCTCCTCGGCGGCGCGAGCCAGTCGGACGTCGCGCTGCTCTACAGTCTCTTCCTGCTCTGCGTGATGCCGACCATGTTCTTCGCGGCGTACGGCGTCGTCCACCACAACTACACCACGATGGCCATCGGCCAGTCGCTTAATGTCGTCGGCGCGTGGCTGCGATATGCTGCCGTGCTCAACGGCAGCTTCCCCCTCGCCGTCGTCTCTACCGTGTGTGCGGGTGCCTCGCATAGATGGACGCTCGAACCGCATAGATCGACGCGACTCTCACTAGGTGAGCATACTAGAACAGCACCTCTCTATCGGCAGGCGCCTCCGCCTCCGTCGTCGTCTGCTCGTATGCCGTCATCGGCCAGCGGTGGTTCCGGCCGTCGCAGCGCGCACTGGCCACCACCATCGCCGTGCAGAGCAACTACGCCGGCTGGGCGATGGGCAGCCCCATCGGCCGAACCCCAAGCCCAACCCCAACCCTAACCCCAACCCTAACCCCAACCCTAACCCTAACCGCAACACTAACCCTCACCCCTAACCCTCACCCTAACCCCCAACCCTGACCAGGAAGCCTCATCGGGCTGGCCGTCCACGGCGATGATTCTGCCTACCGCCACTTCGCACTGGGGCAGGCCGCCGCCGCCAGCCTGTGCGTGCCACTCTTCCTGATGGGCTACCGAGGCGCGACCCTAATCCCACCCCTACCCCTACCCTTACCTCTACCCCTACCCCTACCGTACCCGTATCCGTGTCCCTAACCCTACCGAGGCGCGCCGCGCACCGCGAGAGAGCAAGAGGCGGGCCTGAGGCTCCGCAGGAGCCTCGCGAGCGCTGACGGCGCGGCCGAGCCACCATCACCCGCAGCGGCGCACACAACGATGTACACAGCAACTGACGTAGCCGCCGCGGCCGACGCGCCCGCCGCCGCCGCGACCGCCGCGGCGCCGGGCACGCGCACGAGTAGTGGCACGAGTAGTGGGCGGCTGCTGCTGGGCAACTATGAGTACTGGGTGTACGCATGCTGCTACGCCTGCCTGGCCGGCATCGGCTTTGCCATCCCCTCGGCGCAGGTTAGGCTTGGGCTCAGGCTTAGGCTCAGGCTTAGGCTCAGGCTCAGGCTCAGGCTTAGGCTTAGGCGCAGCCGATGCCGCGCGGCTTCACCACCCTAACCCTAACCCCAACCCCAACCCTAACCCCAACCCTAACCCTAACCCTAACTCGGCGCAGGACGTGGTCTTCGGGCCGCAGTGCTACCCGCACGCCAGCGGCAGCAACGGCACGTCGGCGGTGACGGCGGGGGCGGCGGCGGGGGCGGCGGCGGGGGCGGCGGCGGGGGCGGCGGAGGGGGCGGCGGG
>Ga0209302_10002068_pt1 | contig 11738 bp, 10 predicted proteins | sample ArcOceMetagenome_2_FD_187445 | JGI IMG/M metagenome (GOLD analysis project Ga0209302, IMG submission 187445) | Marine eukaryotic phytoplankton communities from Arctic Ocean - Arctic Ocean ARC135M Metagenome (SPAdes) (version 2) | ecosystem: Environmental > Aquatic > Marine > Oceanic | place... | reverse complement strand
CCATGCATTGCCATGCGCGACGAAGCACGAGATCACCCGCCACGTTATCACGGCCTCCACCTCAGCCTTCACCGATCGCCCAGGCTGACTGCAATGTCAATCCTGGTGGTTCGCTCCCCACACTGTCCTGGGTGGGCTCTCAGCGCCAACGTTGGCCCTCAGCTCTCAAAACTCTGGCGGTGGGGTTTGTCCCGGAAAAAAATCGCGCTAGGAGGGACCGTACGCGGGCCTACTAGGAGTGGCTATCGTCCAAACAGCTCAGCGGAGGAGCCACGATGTGCCCGTTAGGTGGTTTGTCATTTTCGTTAGACATTACGTGCGTAATGTGGTTCACTTGTTTTGCCTGAAGTGAGAGAATTTATTACAAGACACACAGCCTATAACAAACACGACACGGGGTGGGCGAAGGGCGCGCCATCCGAAGACCACACTACCCCACCGTCCTCCCGGACCGTTACAATGCCTGTGGCATACACATAAGCCGTGACACTGAGGAACACAAGGGTACACAGGGCACATATTCCACGCGTTTCACATGCTTGAGAGTTTTGCTTCATGCTTTTGTGGGCCAGGCTTTCTCCTTTCATCCCTGGAAAAAGTCTGATTCATCTGCTGCTGCTCTTGGGCCCTCTGCCATGCAGGCAAGGCCAAACTCGCAGTCAAAGGGATTTGCCCCAGCTCCATTAGTTGCATGAGGCGAGGTTAATTCGTCCAGGTCCAGGTCGCCGGTGACAACGAGCATCATAAGCGCGTCCTTCTGCTGTCGCTCCTGCTGCAGAAGCTCTTCTGTCTGCTGCAGCTTTGTCCACAGCTGCTCCTTCTCGAGCTTTAAGGTCTTGTTCTCTGTCTTCAACTTTTTATAAGGCGACTCGTCCATCTCAGGACCCAGCTTCGTCGCCTGTGTCACCATGGCACGCACAGTGCTTCTGCCAACTGGTGACAGCAGCACGTCCTTCAACTGCATTTTGAAGTCGTCTGAGTAGCTCAGCCGCAACTCCTGCCACCAACACACAGCACAAACATCACAAGGCTGTCCTGGTGCATCAAACAACAGGCTCAGCAGCGCGGGGCGGGAGGCGGCGGGAGGGGTCTGCGACACCTTGAGATCCTTGTCCTTGAGCTCCTTGAGCACGAGCTGCAGCGCTCCAACAACAGAGACTCCATCTACTTGGGCATTCCCGTAGTTGCCCATGTCACAGTGCACCTCCAGGTAGGTGATCTGCTTGATCACGGCGGTGATGATAGTCGGCTTTTTGCGGTCTGTGATAGGGTAGCTCAAGCACTGGGTGAGGAGCTTGTTGAGGTCGTTGTTGGTGTCGTAGCCATTCTTGCGCTCCAGCTTCGGCTTCGTGTGCTCCTTCTGTGCGGCAGCTCCAGGAGGAGCGCCTTGCAGGCCCTCAGCGCCACCAGCTGGCGCCTCGAGCTCGTGCTTCACTCTCCGCCTCTCCTCCTCCTTAACCTTCTCCTCCTTGAGCCGCCTCTTTCGCGCTCGCTCCATCTCTCTGTTGCGCTCCTTCTCGGCTGTGGTCGATCGACGTTTCGCCTTCTTGTCCTGTTCTCGCTGATCCTTCGGACGATGATTGCCCTCGTCGTCAACCCAGTCCCCAGACTCGCCATCCCATGTGGGCGTGCTGGAGCCCCACTTCGGCGGGGCGCCGCACGGGCGCGGGTACTTTGCCGAGCCGATCTCCTCGTTGGGCTCAAGCTTGGCACCTTCTTGCATGCGCTGTGGGTTCGTGGTAGAGGTCCTCCGCCCGATTGGCGCGCAGGGAGTGGGGTTGTGGCCGGCGAACCTTCTGTCCGCTGCCTTTCACCCACACGTAACAGTGTGAAGCGTCCACACTGTCACGTGTGCAGTCTTCCATGGGCGCACTCATGTGAGGCGGTAATAGGGTCTGGGGGTAGACGAGGGAACCCGACCCGCCGATGTCCGCTAAAGTACCCCCTTGGGCTGGCACCGAGGATTGTTTCCCCATCAAATCACTTTCGCAAATGACGGCTACATCGCTTACCCCGAAGTGCTGCATCGCAGCGCGTCCCACATCGTGTCCTCAATCGACCAAGGGTCAACCGGGTGCTGTCGACTGCAGCCTGTCGCCGCATCTGAGGCATCTGAGGAGCCTGCAGGGCATCGCACTGCCGTCCCCATGGGCGAGCCCCAATCAGACCCTGCCCCGGCCTCTGCGCCCGGCTCGTCAGGCGGCTCGTCCGGGTCCTCCTCGGCGCCGACGGTCAGCTCCATGCCCTCAAGCTCAACCAGTAGCTCCTCCTCCTCCTCCTCCACCTCCTCCTCCTCCCCCTCAGGGCTGGCCTCGTCCTCAAGGAGCCGCCGAGCCGGAATGAGCTGGGACGCCGCCACTCGCAGCAGCTCCGCTGAGGCGCGCGGCAGCAGCAGCACGGGGATGCGCACGGCGCTGCCGTTGCCGTCGTCAGCAAGCGTGAAGAGCCGCTCGGCCGCCGCGCCGTCCGGGTCGTAGAGCAGCAGCCCCACCGCACCGCTTGCCTGCAATCGTAGGTGCCAGAGGCTGCAACCGTAGGTGCTAGAGGCTGCAACCCTACATGCCCCGCCTTTATGTGCAGCCCCATGCACCCGGCCCACACAACCGCATGTATCAGGCCACCTGCGCGTACATCGCCTTGCGTACAAACGAGCAGCCACCGCGTGGCAGGAGCACCACGCTGCCCGAGTAGGGCACCGAGCTGTAGTCGCAGCCATCGTGCTCACCCAGCCGAAGCGGCGCGCGCCGCCGCAGGCAGTCGAGCCCGGCGCCAAACTCCGCCACGCCCACCGCGCCAGACAGCCTGTGCGGCAGCGTGCCCGCCGTGCCGCCCGCACCCGCCGCACCAGCCACACCGGCGTCGGCCGCGCCGGCCGCGCCGGCCGCATTGGACCTCATACGCCGCTCGACGGCTTCCCTTAGTTGATGACCACCCTCGCCGGCCGTGCCGCCGCCCTCACCCGCGGCGCACTCGCCCTCACCCTGATGGCTGCCGCCGCCCGGGGGCGCGGCGTGGCCGCGGCCGTAGCGAACCCGCACACCAAAGAAGGTGCAGACCTCGCCACAGCCGTGCTGCACCGCAAGCCTCTGCATTGCGGCCCTGCCCTGCCGGCGGCGCTCGTGCCGGCGCAGCAGGTGGCTGAGCGCGTCGTGCGCGGGCACCGGCACGAGCGGGCCGTGCCGCGCGACCGTGCCGAGTAGCGCGCGCAGCTGCGGTCGCCGCGCCACGCGGCATGTGCCACAGCTGCGCGCACACGTGCTCATCATCCAGTTTGGGTTGTTCAGGCATTCGCCCTTGGCCGCGAACATCGAGCACGACTCATGGCCATCCACGCACAGCTGCAGTGCCTGCTTAGGCTCAGGGTTAGTGCTGGGCTTGGGGTTGAGGTCAAGGTTGGGGTTGGGGTTGGGAAGGGGTTGGGGTTGGGAAAGGGTTTCGGGTCAGGGTCAGACTTAGGGAAAAAGGTTGGCCGCAGTACCTGCGTGATACCCGCGGAGGTCGCGCGCTCGGTGGGGCACTCGGCGGGCTGCGCGCCGCAGTGCGCGCGGTAAAAGGCGCAGAAGGCTGCATTGAGCAGCTGCAGGTGCTGCGTGATGAGCAGGTCACGCTTCGAGCGCGGCTTGCCCTCTGCCGTCACGACGGGCGGCGGCGCGTCGAAGAAGAAGAGCGCGCCTGCAAGGTGAGGGGTTGCAGGCTGGCTGCACGGGGTTGCAGTTGGATGCATGAGGCTGCAGCCTGGGATGTCGGGAGGCAGGGTGCACCCTGCGCGGTTCTCTCGTTGTGGCCCCGGCACGCGAACAGGTCGAGCTCCTTGTGGCCCATCTTGTTGAAGTAGGTAGACCTGCCGTGCTTGGGCGTGATGAGGGAGCCACCCTCCTCATTGACGATGGTGTAGTCCGAGCCATAGTGCAGGATCGTGGGCATCAGCCCCCCGCGCGGCTCGTACCCAGGGTAGAGCATCGTGTCGCCGCGCACGATCGTAGAGACGTTGGCGCGCGCCGCGCCGAATGCGTAACCGTACATCTCGGCCTGCCAGAGCGCTTGGTGCCGCCTGGTCTCGATCTCGAGCGGCGAGACGCCCTCGGTGTTGTGCCAGTTCAGGAAGGACTCCGAGCCGTACCTTGCATAGTAAGTATAGTCATAGTAAGTACCGTTATGTTCAGGCGTAGCTGCAGTGCAGCGGCGCACGTCTCCATGTCCTCCTTGGCAAAGGCACGCACACGCTTGGTGAACTCCACCCACAGCGGCGCGATGACGCGGAGGTCGTCGCGGTGGAATATGTGGAAGCCGCCGCACTGCGCGGCGAGCGGCACCTCCTCGGCCTCGAGGAAGCGCCGTGCAAACTTGCCCTTGGTGCCGACCAGGTAGGCGTACTCTGCAGAGACGACGACGCCGCGGCGGGCGCCCAGCGCCACCGGGTCGAGAGGCTCGCGCAGCTGCATGTCCGTGTCGAGCAGCGCGATGAATTCCTCCTTCACGTCGATCTGCTCGAGCCAGAACATGACCGACGCGGGCTTGTTGTAAGACGGGTAGCCCACCTCGTCGATGAGCGGGTGGCCAAAGCGCATGTTGTGGTGGACGAAGGTGGGGCCGATGTCCAAGCCACGGTAGGTCTGCAGCTGCTCGTCTGAGCAAGCCAACAGCCGCGTGATCGGTCCGGGCTGGTCGACGGCTTTGTGCGAGTGGAAGATGCCCACGGATTGCCACGAGAGGGCGTGGTTGCATTCAGCGCTGAAAACCACATGTACATTGGGAGCTGCTAGCGCTGAAGACATTGGGAGCTGCTAGGAAGACGACCGCGGGAGGACAGGAGATAGCCGGTCGCGGTGCTGTCTTCGTCTCCTCCACACCAGGAAACAGAGGCCGGCGGGCTCGCGGTCGCGCGGCGCTCGGCGAGGCACCAAGTTTTCCTAGCGACTTTTCAGCGGACGACGCGGGAGGCCTTCAACCCAACACGCCGACTGTGTGCGAAAGTCACGGCCGCTCGGCGCGCGGGCGAGCGCGCGCAAACCGGTCTTCACTCGTAGCATTCGCAGTACGCGTACGTACTTCAGTACCCTCCTTTGCGTAAGTAAGCCCTGCCTGGTTGGTCTGATACACTAGAGTTGAATGAAAGCAAACTTGGCCTGTGTGCGAAAGTCACGAAGTTCGGCCCGCGCGCGCGAACATGCAAACTTAACGCGCCGCTGGGCCTCGCGCCTCGGCCCAGCGGTCTCCCCCCCTCCTGCCTCACGCCCCCGCACAACCAACCACCCCTAGACCCCTTTTTCCCAAACCACATAAACACACCCCACACCACCCTCGATGCGAGTCTTCACTCGTTGCATTTGGCTTAATTAGATGGTGTCATTCATTTTGCATTTCCGGAAATTTGCCCGGGCTAGCCGAGAAATGCTGATGATAGCTCTGGGGGAAATTAGCTAGCCCCGCTCCGATCAGGCTTTCTTGCCTGCCTGCGGCGTTGCTGCGCAGGACGCGGGACGACGCGGGTACCACCTTCCGCTTCTGAATCTTCCGCAGGCGAGCCTTCCACTGGGTTCTAAAACATAAGATTTCTTTTTTCCTGGGGAAATTTGCCGGAAATGTGAGGGTCTTCAGCAGCAAAGGTCCGGAAATATGCATACGGTCAGCAGGAATTTCTCGCCTAAGCCAACGAGCATTCGCAGCACCACGCGTACTGTAGTACCCTCCTTTGCGTCAGCCCTGGTCTAATACACTAGAGTTGAAAGCAAACTTGACCTGTCAAAGGGCGTGTACATGTAGTAAAGAGCCTGTCTGCGAAAGTCGTAAGGGCATATAGTCGGGAGAAATTAGGCCCGCGCGGGTCGCGCGCGCAACCCGTGAAGACGCGGCGCGAGCCGTCACGGCACCACGCCGAATGTACCAGCTCGTACCGGCCGGCGACACCGGGACTATCAAGCTGCGACCAGGCCTTACCGATCTTGGCCGCGAGAACCTGGGCCAACTTGGAGCCGTGCTAAAGACCATCCATCGCTCACATGCACAAGTACAAGTACAAGTGCTGCTCGAGGGTTCTAGTGTGCAACTGAGGAGTATTGGCTCGAATCCCACTGGCGTGCGCTGCCGTGGTGCCGAGTGGCGCTGGCTCGCCCAAGGCGATGCGGCCGAGCTAACAGATGGCATGGAGCTTGCTTTTAGCAAGTCGAAGCACCTGCGCACCCAGAGCACCTTTGTTCTTCGCCACACGCCGACCGTGAGACCTGAGGCCAAGCCAAAGTTGGAGCCCAGCGACCAGCCGGAGCGCAGCGTCAAAGCCGAGCCTGCTCCTGGCAGCAGGCCCGAGGCCAGCGTGAAGCCCGAGGCCGACGTCAAAGCCGAGCCTGCTCCTGCCAGCAAGCCCGAGCCTGGCGTCAAGCCCGAGCCTAGCACCAAGCCCGAGCCTGGCGCCAAAGCCGAGCCAAGCGTCAAGCCCCAGCCCTCCGCGCAGTCTCGCGACGAGCCTGCCGCCCAGATGCCGCCTGCTCCCACTGCAGCCGCCGCCCCGTCCCTCTCGGCCGCCCTTGCTTCCGACTCAGCGCGGCACGGCTTCAAGGCGGGCGCGAGCGGCAAGAGGGAGGACGGCGAGGAGGCAGGCCGCAGTGGCGGCGGCGGTGGCGGCGGCGGCAAGCCCTCCAAGAAGGGCGGGAGCCGCACGCTCGGCGAGATCCTCCGAGAGGAGGAGGCTGCGGCCGCCAGCAAGAAGAAGCGGAAGGCGGCGCCCGACAAGCCGGCGCCTCCGGAGCGGAGGTATGACGGCGACCGGCGGCTGTACACGCGCACCGCGTTCGTCGAGTTCTACGGCGGTGAGCTCGAGTGGGATGCCGCGCCGCGCAAGCTGCCGCGCAAGCCAGCGGCGGCGGCTGCGGCGGCTGCGGCGGTGGCGGCGGCGGCGGCGGCGGCGACTGCGACTACGGCGGCGGCGGCAGCCGTGCCTCCGGCCCCGGCCTCGGTCCCGGCCTCGGCGGCGGCGCGCACGAGCGGTGCCGAGGTCTGGTGCGAGCCGCCTGACCCGGATGTGATGAACATGCTCGTGTGCGCGGCGGGCGGCTGGCGCGTCTCTGACCCTAACCCAACCCCAACCCCAACCCCAACCCCAACCCCAACCGTGACCCTAACCCTGACCCTAAACCTAACCAGGCGCGTCTCACTCCGCCTGGCGGCACTCAGCCAGCGGTGGCGCGCGGCCGTGCGCGTTTGGACGGAGCAGGCAACGCGCGCCAACTTCAACGGCTGCGCGCGGCTCGACGACGCGACCGTGGCGCGCACCGTGGCACGCGCAAAGCGGCTGCAGGCGTGCGAGCTCGCGTCCTGCGGCAACCTCACCGACGCCGCCGCCGCCCTCATCGCGCGCGGCTGCCCGCTGCTCCGCTCGCTGGTGGTGCCCACGTGCCGCGGCCTCACCGACAAGGCCCTCGGCTGCGTGGCCGACCACTGCGCACGCCTGACCGAGCTCGACGCCTCCCACTGCCGCGCCCTGGGGGGCGAGGCCGGCCTCGCCGCGCTTGCGCGCTGCCCACGGCTCGAGCGGCTGCGGCTCAACGGCTGCAAGAAGCTCTCCGACGACGGCGTGGCCGCGGTGGCGGCGGGCTGCGCCGCGCTGCAGGAGCTGCAGCTCGACGGCTGCGGCGACGTGGGCGACGGCGGCATCAGCGCGCTGGGCGCAGGCTGCCCGGCGCTGCGCGAGCTGCGAGCCGCGGGCAGCAGCAGGCTGACAGACGCTGCGCTGCTCGCCGTCGGCACGGGCTGCGCCGAGCTGCGCGTACTCGCGCTTGGCGGCTGCGCCAAGCTGAGCGACTCCGCCTTCGTCCGCCTCGCGGCCCAGTGCCCGCGGCTCGAGCAGCTCTACCTCGCGCGCACCGGCATCGGCGACGCGGGCGTGACGGCGCTGGCGCGCTCGTGCGGCGGCCTCGCGCACCTCTACCTGGCTCACACCCAGGTGCGCGACGCGGGCGTCGGGGCGGCCGTCGCGGGCTGCAAGCAGCTGCAGCAGCTCGAGCTCGTGGGCACCGAGATCACCGACGCGACGGTGGAGCTGCTCGCCAAGGCGCTCGACGCGGCGCAGCCGCCCGAGATCGAGGGCCGGCGGCCGTCCCTCACCTTCGTCGACCTCTCGCACAACGCGCGCATCACCGGCAGCAGCGTCGAGCAGCTCAGGCGGCGGTGCGGCCTGAAGGTGCGTGTCGATGCGGCGCGGCTAGCGCGTTCGAGGGAGTGAGCGAGTGAATGGGTCTCAGTGCGGTCTTTCAACCTGCTGAACACGTCACGAAAGTGCCTCCCATGGTACGGCTCTTTTTATTAGATATTACGACCGCCCTGCAGTACAAAGCTCCGTAAAGTAATAATCGCGAATACCGAGAATTGCCAATTGCACACTCAGTGTCAGTGCCAAGCTTACGGGAATGAAAAGAGTAAAGCCCCGTACCGTTTGACGGGTGACGCGTTGTCTCGAAGGAGCGGGCACGGCAGAGCGGCCCTCCACGGTTGGGTTCCTCGTCCTACCATCAGAGCAACGCTGAATTCAAGTGCTGCAGTCTTAGGTGCACGCGCACGGCGCACTGTCCGTGTGAGTCTGAGCACTATAGTGGCCCAGGCTGCGCCCCCGCCCCCCCCGCAAAGTAAACCTAAAGGAGCGTGACACGACACGCACACGGACCGCGAGATCCCCTCTATCATCTAGAAACGCGATAATCATTTTTTATACGGAGCTATCTTGTATGCTATCAAGCCCTTCACGGGGGTAGCTACAAGTGCCGGTGCCTGCTCCTCTCTCGGCTCTTAGGGCCGGTGCTGGCTGCTGCTCCGCTGAGCCAGGAGACGCCCTCGGCCGTGCCGGGCGCGATCTCGTCGAAGAGGCGGCGCGTCTGCTCGTTGTGCTCGGCGTAGAAGCGCTGCATCACCCGCTTGGCCTGCTCGCCCACCGTGAGATCAGTCAGGTTGGCAGCGGCCAGCGGCGCCACCGACGCAAAGTGCGGCATGCCAAGGAAGCTCCGCAGCTGCTCGGCGGCGGCAGCCGGGTCGGCGTACACACGCGACGCCTCGAGCAGCAGGAACTGACGCGGCTCAAAGTAGTGCAGCCAGCCGCGCAGCTGCGGCGCGTACATGCCCGCGCCGAGGATGCACTCCGTCCAGCCGCACGCTACTGTCGTGCATGCCTCCCAGTCCTCAGCGCTGGTCAGGCCCGCCGCCTCCGCCATCGCCCGCCGCCCACCGCCGCCGCCGCCGCTGCCGCCGCTACCACCGCCACTACCACCGCCGCCGCCGCCGCCCCCGCCCGCCGCCTCGCGCCGCGCACGCAAGCACTCGCCAAGCGCGAGTGCCTCCTGCTTCACCTTGCGCCCGAGGTTGGTGCCGTTGATGTAGCTACTCAGCTCGTCTAGCTTTGCGCGTGCGCCCTCGCCGGAACGCTTGCCGCTGTGCGCGCCGCTGTGGCGCGAGCGCGCCTGCGCCTGCACGACGTTGAGGCCGCGCCAGTGGCGCACCGCCCGCTCGGTGGGGTCGCGCAGCACGACGACCAGCTTGAGCCGGCTGCGCGTCTGCCGCAGCGCCGTGTGCACGCGCAGCGGCGACCAGCGTGCGTGCAGGTAGGGCGACGTGTCGACCAGCAGCGAGCAGCCCGTCAGGTTCGTGCGCACCTGCTGCTGCCGCCGCCAAGCCCGCTTGGTGCCGTTGTTGGCCCACAGAGGTGAATGCGCGTGCTGCAGCGCGCGACTGGCGCCGCCGCGGCTGGCGCCGCCGCGGCCGACGGCTCCGCTCAGCGCGGCGGGCAGCCCCATCATGTAACGGCTCTCGTCGTCAAAGAGGCGCAGCGGCCCGCCGCAGACGCCCGGCTGCGCGAGGAGCAGCTCGGCCAGCGGCTCGTGGCCGGCGTCGCGCGCGCCGACGAAGAGCACCGACGGCCGCGGCGTTGGGCCGAGCCAGCGCGCCGAGCCCACGCCTGAGGCATCGGGCGCGGGCTCGCCGCTCGAGACGAGCTCGGCGCGCAGCGCCCGTGCCGCGGCTGATATGGCCTCGACGCCGCCCGGTGATGCCGCCGCCGCCGCTGCCACCTCGGGCAGCCAACGCACGACGCCCCACAGCGGCGCCGAGGCGGGATCGAGCGCTTCGAGTAGCGGCCGCAGCGGCGCGTTGTACTGTGCGTAGAAGGCACGCAGCAGCCGGTGGGCTGCGAGACGCACCGGCGTGGCCAGCGTCTCGTTGACGCCCTCGAGCGCGCTCCTGGCGCCGTCGCCCACCTCCACAGCGAGCTCCGAGCCTAGGCACTGCAGGTCCGAGAAGCTCGACTCGTCCGACGCCGCCAGCCGCCGGCCGGCCGCCGCCGACCTCGCCGCCGCCGCTGCGGCCGCCGCGGCCGCCACCGCCACCGCCGCCGCCCCCGCGGGTGCCGCGGGCAGCGCGCGAAGGATGTGCTGCAGCGCCTGCTCGGGCCGCACGAGCAGCGCGTCCTCTGGCAGGGTGACGAAACGGAAGGCGCGCGCCTCGCGCCGCCACGCCGCGAGCTGCGGCGCGTAGACGCCACCGCCGGCGGCGCAGCTGCGCAGGCCGCACACGGCGGCCACGCAGCGACTCCACGCAGCGCTGCTCAGCTCAGACGATCCCTGTGGCGTGGTGGTGGCGGTGGCGTGCTGGTGGTGCGTGGCGTGGCGGGTTCCGGGTGCAGTGGGGAGAGAGGGGGGGGGGGAGGGGGAGGCGAGGCGGGGAGGCCGGGGAGGCCGGGGGAGGAGGCGGAGAGGGGGTAGGCGGCGGGGGGCGGCGCGCCCGCTCGGCCTCGAAGCAGCGCGAGAGCTCCTTGACCTCCGAGTACATCTTGGCCTCGAAGCTGGCGCCGCGCAGGTAGTCGGAGCGCCGCTGCAGGTCGGTCCACCGCCGCACCGCGCGCGCGAGCGGGTCGCGCAGCAGCACGAGCAGAGAGGTGGTCGCCGGGCTCAGCCGCGCCGCCAGCCGCGCCGCCGCCTCGGGGCTCTGTAGGTAGCTTCCCGAGCCGTCCATCCCCACGGCACGCTGGCCGCGGCGGATAGGCCATCGTCGCATGTACCACTGCTCGCCCAGCAAGTACCGCGCCTCATGGTCGAAGAAGTTGACCTGCCGGCCGCGCCAGCTGGGCTCGCCCGCCTCGGTGGAGGCGAGCTGCACGAGGTGACTGCCCGCGAGCGAGCGCGAGAGCTCGGGCACCCCGCAGCCCTCGCAGCCCAGCAGCACCACGCCAGGGCCCGGGTAGGTGGGCTCCTCGTCGGGCGGCAGCAGCGCGGCGGAGGGCGGCGGCGACAGCGCGACGAAGGCAGTGCCCGGCGTCTCGCTGGTCTGCGGCGTGGCGCCGTCGCGCATGCGCAGCACGGCGGTGCGCGGCCGGCAGTAGGGCGCGACGCACAGCCGCTCCGACTCGGCGACGCACGCGGAGAACTTGCCGCGCTGCATGCCGTCGATCTGACGCTGGTGGCACGTGTACAGGCTGTAGTTGTACTGCGCCCGCACACGATCGCGGAAGGCGCCCCAACACGACTCGCCCAGCATCCAGTCGGTGGGGAAGTGGCCGTACCTGGCGCGCGGGGATGGAAGAGGGCGCGTGGAGCGGACGCGGCAAGGGGCGCGGGGGCGGAGGCCGGGGTGGCAAAGGGGAGGGGTTGTGGAGGGGGATGGAAGGAGAGGGGGGGGAGGCGGGGGAGGTTGCGGGGGTCGGGTGGTGAGGGGGAGGGGGAGGGGGGGGGGGGTGGGGGGGGGGCGCACTTGCTCTTCTTCTTTGG
>Ga0209302_10002067_pt1 | contig 11740 bp, 5 predicted proteins | sample ArcOceMetagenome_2_FD_187445 | JGI IMG/M metagenome (GOLD analysis project Ga0209302, IMG submission 187445) | Marine eukaryotic phytoplankton communities from Arctic Ocean - Arctic Ocean ARC135M Metagenome (SPAdes) (version 2) | ecosystem: Environmental > Aquatic > Marine > Oceanic | place... | reverse complement strand
ACCAACCTGCAGCCGCCGCCGCCGCCGCCGCCGCCGCCCAGCCCGTTGCCGCCTCCCAGCTTGCCCAATCTTGTCTTCGAACTGACGGAGTCATTCGACGACGAGGCGCAGCAGCGAGATGCGGTTGCGTACAACCGCGCAGAGAATTCCTTTGTTTTTGATGGCTCAAGATCATTTGTTCGGTTGGATCGGCCAATCCAGGATGACTTCTCGATCTCGTTCGAGCTCAAAACGTCGGACACAAGCGGCGAAAGTAACGCATGGTACAGAGGCCACGGCCTGGTGGATGCTGAGGTCGCTTATGTACAGAACGATTTCGGTGTCACCATTGGAGAAGGGTACGTCATGTTTGGTGTCCGCGATCGAACGATCGTCTCCTCAGATTTTGTGGCAGACAATCACTGGCACACCGTTCTTGCAACGCGAAAGCGATCTACGGGTGCGTTTCGCCTGGAAATTGACGGCGTTATCACCACCAACGCTGGACATAACAATGGACAGGAACCCCAGTGTGCACTGGCGGTGGAGTGTCTCTCGACTACCTTACCCCTCAATGATGCCCCGTTTATTGACATCGGACGCCTTCAGACAGCAATCCACTACTTCACCGGGAGCATGCGCAATGTCCGCATCTTCGATGCGTACACCAGCCTGCCGTCGCCCTCACCGCCACCGCGGTCGCCCTCACCGCGACCGCCGTCGCCGAGCTCGCCGCCGCCGAGCCCGAGCCCTCCTCCGCCGTCACCCTCGCTGCCACCGCCATCGCCGTCGCCGCCGCCGTCGTCTCCCAACCCGCCGCCACCATCACCGTCGCCTCCACCGCCGTCGCCCAGCCCGCCGTCGCCGCCTCCGTTGCCGCCGCCCCCGAGCCCGCCGCCCTCGACGCCGCCTCTGTCGCCTCCCCCGCCCTCGCCCTCCCCCTCGCCGCCACCGCTCACACCTGGAGGTGCGTCCCAAACCAAGGTGGTTTTGATGATGACAGTGGCGGGCACAGTTCAGACCTTCGACGCTGGCAGTTTCAAATCAAGCCTCGCCACCTCGATCGACGTGGATCCGGCCGCCGTCACCCTCAACGTCACCGCCGCCAGCGTAAGGATCACCGCCACAATTGTGTTGGTCGAGAACGCCACTGGTGTCATCGCTTTGGTGCAACTCCTCGCAAGCAACATCACCGCCCTATCCCTGGCGCTGAACGTCGCGGTCGATAGCGTTGATCCTCCCACCATCACTGTCCGGGCGGTTGTTGCGCCCTCGCCGCCGCCTCCCTCGCCGCCGCCGCCGAGCTCGCCACCTCCATCGCCACACCCCTCGCCACCTTCGCCCTCGCCGCCACCGCCGCCGCCGCCACCTCCCTCGCCTCCTCCCCCTTCGCCGCCGCCGCTGAGCCCGCCGCCGCCCAGCCCGACACCGCCGTCGCCTCCTTCACCCTCGCCGCCGCTGCCCTCGCCGCAGCCGAGTCCAGCATTGCCCTCGCCGCCCACGGTGCACCTCGTTTCCGTAATCATGGGCGTCCTGGGCGCGCTGCTCGTTGCCTCTCTCGTTTTCTCCTATCTCTTCTACCGCCGCTACTCCCGAGCGTCACGAGACCGTGTCAACCTCCGCATCTCGCGAGACCGAGCCAACTTCGACCTGGAGATGGTTTCCCACCAGGTTCGAAGGATAAGGAGGGTGCCGACCGAATCAGATGACTCAGCATCACTACCAGACTCGCTGCCTGCCCAACGGTCCACAGCGGCATCGCTCCCACCTGGCCCACCGGCCAGTTCTACCGGCCAGTCGGTGGCCGAGCACGAGGTGACTAGATCCGGCGCGGCAGACAATGGCGTAGCACCGACGGCGCCCGCCCCTTCGGGAGAGCAGATAATTCCGCGGCCCACAGCGCGGGTCCTTCTGTGGGCCTTTCCCGGATGGCCTGGAACCGCAGGACGCGCCGCACAACCCAAGAAGAGGCCCGCGCCGGCAGCGCCTGGCCCACCGTCTAGTATAGACACAGATACCTCTGGCCTGCCGTCTAGTTCTTCTGGGCGGTCCGGGATGTTGAATGCGCCGCTTCGTGCCACCACCGTCTCCGCGCCACCCAAGAGGCCAGCGCCGCCCACCCCACTGATATCCGCACCGCCGGCCAAGAAGACACCGAAACTCTACTTTGCGTTCTGCCGGGAGCAACGGCCGCTCCTACCGCCGTTTCTAACCAACGGCGAGCGGGAGAAGTGTTTGAGCCTGCGATGGAAGGATCTTTCCGTAGCCGAGAAAGCCACGTACGGCAGAGCCCAGGGTGGAGGCGGCACGCTGGCGCCCGTTCCGGCACCTACGATGGCACCCGCTATGGCTAGCGTCGCTTCGACCTCCCAGCAAGCGACTGCAGAAGCAATGAGCTCGACAGATCGTTGGAGCTTGCTTTGGAAGGTCGAGGAAGCCAAGGCCTCCTGCAGAGTGGCCTCTGCTGGCACTTCTGCCATGACCCAGCATGCGCCGCCCCCTGCGCTCGTCGTGCCATCCAACACACCTGTGACGCTGGTGTTTGCCGCGCCACATCATTCGGTGGCACCCAGCAGCTTTCTAGCGCCCCCGGACTATTTGCTGCCCCCCAACCCTTTTGCTGCGAGCGCTGGGATGGAGCTCGAGATTCATGCTCGTCAGCTGGAGTTGGCGGAGCTTCTAGAGCACATGACGGAAGAGGAGGCACTCGAAGCGCTGGGAGCGGAGATGTGCTGCTGGGGCGTTGATCCCACAAATACTGCGCCGGGCATACGCCGGGCATAAAGCCGTATAGCATCCTGCATAGCACCCAACTAAAGTAAGGAACGCTTTATGGCTGCTGCACAGCTTTAGTCGTTTGTGGCGAGGCACGAGGTATATGAAAGAAGTAAGTGAGCACTCTTCAGCGAAAGAGTGGCTTGAGAGTTGAGTGTGCTGAGGTGCTCTGCACTGAAACACTAGAGGTAGCTCATAATAAGAGGGGGATCCTGGTAGTGTTTCAGTGTGAGGACTGAGCCAAAGAAAACCGAAATTGGTCCAAAAATAATATTGTACCTGGCCGCACCGTGAACGTGACCGATACGCGATAGCGATACCACCCATCGAACCAACGCTGCCTGCCTGCTGCCTCCTGCCACGCGCCCGTCCCGTGTCACCCCCCTCTTTCTAATTAATATACGATTAACTACAATATTAAGTAATTCATACATACATTCTTTGACTGGGCCGGGGTCCGTGAAACCATCACCCCAGGGTCTCCGCTCCTGAGTTACTTTATCACAAGGACCGCCTCATACTTTAACACCAGACTAGATGACGGAAAAGGAGCGGAGGTGACTTTCCGTGATACGGCCTTGATGAGGCGTGATTGGCGAAGGCGGTCCGCGAGGGTAGTGAGGCATGTTTTGATCCCCCATTCACACCAGAGAGCTTTTGGTACCTGACACGCTTCATCTGTACCCGAATCATCGCATTTGGATTACTTTGAGGTTTGGGAAAGACGCGAAAGGTCTATGTACGTGTCACATAGTACTTTTGAGAAGCATTTCTCGTTCAACGAGTGCGTGTACTCGTAAACGAGATTCACTTCTCGCACTCGTAAATCACTTATAACGGAGTAATAAGGCATCCCTTATACTCGAAAACAGTTGACGTACATCTCGTACTCATAAACGGTTGAAAAGTCTTATAATGCTATCTTGTTGTAAACGAGAAATGTGTAGAGAACCTTTAGATTGAGAAGTTGCATGTAAACTTCATCTTCTTGCACTCGTAAACCAGAAGTCGCAAACTTATAAACCTCGAAAACTTATAAACCTCGAAAAACTTATAAACCTGTAGGCCATGCCTATTCCGCGACAGCCTTATCTATCTCTCTCTATCTTATCGCGACAGAGCATGATGATGATGAGCATCGCGGAATTGCGTAGCATTCTAGCATATACGAGTCGTGTAGTGTGTGAAACCATTTTTAATCATCATCATCATCGACTCACAGCAGTAATTAGTAAAATGTTGAGGATTTTCTACACTCATAAACCGGTTACAGTGGATGCCCGAAATTGTGGCAATTCAAGACGAGAAACCTCGCCTATATAAGACATCGCTCCATTGCAAATTGCGATCAAATGATGGGCAAACCAAATCGTTATGGATGCCACAAAACTTGGTGTGCTTGAATATCGGACCGCAGGAGACGGCGGCCCAGTGTCTCAACGAGGCGTTGCCGAGAGAGCGCGGCTTCCAGACGCTTTCAGGCCGCGCATGTGGAAGGTTGTCCTCCAGCTCGGCAGAAAAGAGGCAGATAAGGGCGATCCTGCCGTTTCGAAACGTTATAAAGAGAATAACCCAACAATCTTATCTTATCTTCAAACGTTATGGGGCACAATAGGTTGTGCGGGTATATATCACCCTACCCCCCAAGTTCGTAAACGTGTATTTAATTGGTAAACGCTTTATTAAGACGCTGATACACGTGCCTACTAAGCCGAGGCTAGGTAGATCTAGACGTCAATCCTACGACTGCGATAGCCGTGAACGCCTAGGCAGAGGCCTTGGCTAGGTAGTTAGTACTGGAGCGAGTGTGTTTTGTGTGTGGGGGGGGAGGGGGCGGGATAGGGGAGATGAGAGGGACTGTCGCACAAAGAGGCCTGCGTGTGTCCCATGATAGGGCATGGTTGGTGTGGGAGGGGAGGGATTGGTAAGAGATAAGATTGTTGGGTTTCACGACGCTACACGACTCGCGACGCTACACGATTCCCGGCGATGCCTGGACCCCTCACACCCAGACACATTCTCTATCTTATCGGAGGGGATTGTGGAGTTGCCGGTCAGAGGGCTTCGGATAAGAGATGAGATAGGAGATTAGTATGTATCTTAGAGAAGGCCGTTTATTATATGGGCACCCACCGCGCCGTGCTGACGGCTCGCATGCCAGACTCCCAGTTTCCACAGGTGTGGCAGGCTGATCTGCTGCTTAACGCCTCGCGCTACGTATGGATCCGCGCCAAGGCCGACCCGGCCACGCTGAGCGCCACCTGGGGCACGTGGATGGTTGCGTCAGAGGTGGCGGCCGCCGCGAGTCTAACTATCATTGCGGGCATCTTGCACTCCAAGGCAGCACGGAGCAACGTGTTCAACCTGCTCATCGTCTTCCTGTGCGTCCCCGACTTCATCTTCTCATCGCTGTGCGGCGTCACGTGTGCGCTCAGCTACAAGGCCGACGAGTACTACGGTGGGCCGCTAGGCTGCGAGTGGCAGGCCTTCTACGTGATCTTTGGCTTCGCCGGTAGCATGTGGATGCAGGTCATCATCGCCGCCGAGCTCCGCCACGTGCTCCGCTGCTCGCACGAGAGGCGCTCGTACGTGCAGCTGACGCTGCAGCAGGTGCTGCGGCGCGCGGGCGCAGTGTACGCGCTTACGCTCTTCATCGCGTCGTGGATGTTCCTCGACGCGATACCAGTGCGACCAGCTCCCGGGTCCGGGATGGCATGCGTGCCGCTGGCCTCCGATCCCGGCTCCGAGGCCTTCCTCTGGGTCGTCTACCTTGGGGTCGTCGCGTTCTTACCGCTCGGCGGGATTCTCTACATAGCGTGGGACGTCTTTTCGCACGGCTTCCATCGAGGAGTCAACGGTGCCATGCACGAGCTGCTCGTTTTCTTCGTCCTGGTGCTGAGCGTGTACCTGGTCATGTGGCTGCCCTCTGTCGCCACGATCTGGGTCTTCGACGCCCGCATCCCAGGCGGCAACGCGTTCAACTTCTTCGGTGGGTTGTGGTCGCACCTGCAGGGGCTGGTAAGCGCCATCTTGTTCCTGCGCAAGCGAGACGTGCTTGACGCGGTGCGGCGCTTGCCACTGGTCGGTTGCGCTGTGGGAGTGCTGGTCGATTGCTTGCCGGGCTTCCGCCCCCGCCTCGCCGGGGTGCGCCCCGGCGCCACCAGCGCCAACACCAATCTCTACGCGCCGGGTAACGACCCGCGTGCCGACGACGATGGCGCGCGGTGGATCATGGGCAGGAACCTGCCCGAAGCCCTCGAGATGAGTGCAGTAAAGTCCAGGCAGGACAAGGCGGCCTCGCCGCCCGGCGCAGCGCAGCGCGATGCTCCCGGCGCCGAGGACCTCGCTTGCTTCCCGCCTCAGTTCCCGCTGAGGTCGGGCCGCGGTCTGGTGGGTAAGCTCAGCACCCTTTTCGCGCCTCGCTTCGCCGACCGCTACTTTGAACAGAGATACCGGCAGCACCGTGCTAATGATCTCGACTCGGTGCAGCTTTGGTTCGCATGTGCGATGGTATTCTATGTGGTTTCGCTGTGGATCTACTACTTCGCCGACGGCTACGACCGTAACGCCAACATGACCCCAGGCTCTCGTCAGCTGAAAGTCGAGCTCGTCTTGCCGCACGCCGCGCTCTTCGTCGCCTGGGTCACGTGGGCCTTGCTGCGCGCGCTGCCGTGCGCGAGGGCGCGAGGCAGCGAGCTGCAGGCGGTGCAGGTCTCCGTCTTGGTGGCGCTCTTCTGCTGGGGGCTGCCGGCGACCGCGAAAAAGATGTGCTTGGACACCCACAACACCAACCCCTACGACGGCAACCTGCAGCAGACGCTCTTCATGCTGCTCTGCTACGCTGCTGTCTTCTGTCGCATCGGCACCGACGAGTTCGTGATGCTCTGTCTCGTCACCGCGACCAACTTCATCGCCGCTCGGAGCACGTGGAAGCAGCTGGACACGCACCAGCACTTCGCCCTCAGCTTCGAGGCACCCAAGCTCATCGCGACGCTCATCATGCTCGGTGCCGGGGTGCGGTGGACGGACCTGCAACTGCGGCGCGGATTCGCGGCGCGCGAGCTGATGCTCATCGTCATCGGGGAGCAGGCGCGAGAGATGGAGGCCGCCTTGAAGGTCGCCGCAGCGATGGGGCGCGAGATGGAAGCTGCCGCCGGATCGGGATGAGCTAAAGTCCAGTTTGTAAAAAGCAATGACCAAATGTTTCTCGCGTTTGGCATCGTGCATATAAGAGAAAACGTTAAGGTATTGTAATATCTCGGGGTTGTGTCCAGTGTGAAATCAGAAAAATCTCGAGGTTGATGACATGGGACTTTTCACGCCCGTCGCCTGAGAGTAAATCTGCGTGGGGAATTACAATTCACATTTCACGAAAACTACCGGTTTGAGAGCGATTTTATGTCAGTTGTCGCCATTTCGAGAAATCGCGCTTTTACCGCCCCAAAGTCAGAATCTACTCTCCCTGGTACCATTTTATTACACCCGTTTTCAGCTCACGGCTTCAGAAGACTAAAGCTGGAGGCTGCAGGAGGGTGATTAATAACCAAGTAACCAAGGGCGTACCGTAGTCAGAATTGCCAATCCGCAGATATCGCGCGGAAGCGGCGCTCAACGGCCCGGTTACAGACCGACGCGCGTCCTTCACGCGACGGTTCCGAGCGGTTCGGGTCCGGCACGCAAGCATACGGCCAAATTTGAGCCGGCCGCGTGGAGTTAGGCCCAAATGACGAGCGGTTCCGGAGCACCAAAACGCGTTTTGAGTGAGGAAGCAATCACATTCGAACTTCAACGGCCAAATTGAGTACCTGGGTCGCCGAGCCAGGCTCTAAAAAAAGTCGCAGGATAAGATTCTTACCACACCAAAGGTGTTGCGTAAACACAATTCCTTTGGTGTGGGCTCCGCCCACCTACCTAAACACGTCCCTCTAAGAAACAACCCGAGAATACAACATTTTTAAGATATATTGGTACATGTTGACAAACTCCGAAATTGGGCTGTGCGTGGTCGGGTCACGTCGAGTGCTGACTGGGGATGCCGGTAGAATGGGGAGGCAACTCCAAAACATGCGCTCAATCGGCGAAACTCGCGCCAAGTGACTAAGGGGTTGTGGAGGGCCCCTCTCGAGATTTACTCACTCTCCGACTGCGACTCCGTCGTCCGTGTACTGAGTACTCTACAGACATTTTCTCAGAGTGTCAGATCGAGAGGTCCCTATAGGTGCTCCAGCTCGTGCTCTGGGTTTATAACATAAAGTTGATAGATCTGCGCGGGTGCACATAAATCCATAGATGAGCCAGGTCCAGGAGGCGTCAGAGTTGGTCCGACCCGTCGCGGCCTCTGACGCGCGTGTAACGTTGCTTTTCGGACGTGTATAAGACGAGTCGACCCGTCGGCCCGAGTCGCTCCGACTCCTCGACACCTGCCCTACGGTGCTCGTTCCGCTCGTCGGACGAGTCGCCCCGACTTGTCGGGCGGCAGCGACTCGTCGTTCCGAGGAGTCGCGTCCGGGCGTCGCTGACTTGTCAGACACACGAGTCGAGGATTCGAGCTCCGACAAAAGTCCGACTCATACGATTTTATTAAAAATCGCGAGGCGTCGCTCCGCCACGGCCCGACTCGTCCGATGTGCCCCCCCCCCCTCGAAAGTCCGCCCGACTCGTCGACTCGTCAGACTCCTCGCATTTTGGTCCGAGTCGGGCGGACTTTCGAGCGGGGGCATGTCTGACGAGTCGCGTGTGCCGTGACATCTTCGTCCGACAGAGTCCGACAGAGTCGGACGAGTCGGACGAGTTGGGCCACCCCTCACGTGCGACGTATGTCTGACGAGCCGGACTCTGTCGGGGCGACAGGTCGCGACACACGAGTCGAGTCGACTCGTGTGTCGCGCCAGTCGAGCCGCGCGACGAGCCCAGAATACCACTGCCTCCGCGCGTGCGGGCGACCAGGAGTCGAGGAGTCGGAGGCGACACGTCGAGCCGCGGCCAAAAAGGGGGAGTTTACTGTCGCACTCTGTCGGAGCGACGCGTCGACTCGTCGCTACGACTCTACATACTACAATCTAAGTCGGTCCGTGTGTACAATGTACATCGCACCAACTCTAACGCCTCGCCTCCTGGACCTGGCTACATATCTCCAGAAATCCCCCAGCTAGAGAACCTGTTGCACCAATAAAATGCAGCAGGGCGACGGCGAGAAACTAAGTAACTACAATTTCTCTCTTCCTATAGTCACTTTGAATTCCCTTTCCTAGTGCCCTAGTCACTTTCTCTTCCAAACTCGTCTCGCACCTGGGCCAGCATGAAGGCCTGCGCCGCCTTCTCCATCTCGCTCCTCCACTCGGCGAGGTCGCCCAGCTTGGTCTCCAGGTGCGCCTGCATGCAGGGTCAAACACCGTCAAAACAGGAGCTTCTGGCGGCGCGCCAAAGAGGCTCTAGGGCTGTCCCGCAGGGGCCAGGTGGCCACAGCTCTGCGCTGGGGCCCAGGTGGCTGCCGCCCCATAAGCACGAGGGCACCTCGGCCCGTAGGTGGCTGGCTAGCTCTGCCGCTGCCGGGACGACGAGTCTCACCATGCTGCAGCACCCGCAGCTGCTTGAGCGTCGAGGTCTGCAGCTCGGGGTGACCGCGCAGCGCGGCGCGCACCGACTTGCCCACGGTCTTGGCGTCGAGCGGCCACCCGCCCCGGTCATAGGTGCGCTTGGGGTACTCAGCACCCAGGTGCGTGCACGCCAGACACATGTCAGCCGACATGCACTTGCGGCCCACCCTTGTAGGCATATCGGGCCATTCCATTTCGAAGGTGCACGCCACGCACTGCCATGTATCGCAGCACGGGCAAAGGTTCCAGTCGCATGCGGGCAAGTCCGCGGAGTCCGAGGGCAAGTCGCGGCCGCGCCAGCCGCCAACCAGGCCGAGGCACTCTTCGCAGGCTGACACGTCGCACACCGAGCAGCTGTACATGTACGCGTCGCTGCACGTGTCGCAGCAGACTGAGGAGCAGCCGAAGCATCGCAGCGGACACGGCAGGTTGAGCCTTACGAGCGTCTCATGGTGCACCGGCACGGATTGGCGCGGCAGGGCGTGGCTGGTGGAATGATGTGAGCCCGGAAGCTGGGGCTGTTGGGCGGGGTTGTCCAGGCTGTGAGCTGGGCAGCAGTCCGCGGCGGGTGGGCAGCAGTCGCCGCAGAAGACAGCTGCGGGCGTGCCGCTCTCACCGCAGCTCATGCACGGCTCGGCACACGCGGTGCACAGCGGTGCGGCGCACACAGCGCAGGCGTGCTTGCTGTACCCCGGGCAGCACTCGTCGCCGCAGCGCGTGCCGAGAACCGCGTCGCTGTGGATGTCGCACATGCTGCAGCTGAGCTGCGGCTGGCAATCGGCTGGGGGCGCAAAAGAGGCACGGCAGTAAGTTAGCGATCAGGTCGCTCGGGTCGGGTGCTCCAAGCAGGCCAGCGGCACGGGCGGCACGGGCGGCACGCTGTGACAAGGCCTCTCCCGTCCCTCGGAGCCCGGCCGCGCAAACAACGGGCCTCGGCAACTCTTGCACCCGAGCAAGCACTGCAGGTGCTCTTCCCGCAGTCCTCACAATCCCAGTCCGCGCGGCACGCGGGGCACTTTAGCTCTCCGCAGGCGACGCAGGTCGTCCACCACTGCCGAGGGTGAGGGTGAGGGTGAGGATGAGGGTGAGGGTGGGGGTGAGGGTGGGGGTGAGGGTGAGGGTGAGGGTGAGGGTGAGGGTGAGGGTGAGGGTTAGAGCCGCGTGAACTTGCCGACTGCCCCGGCTCCTCGTCCTGCTCCTCGCGGCACTCGCGGCAGATCTGCTTGTTGCACGTGGCGCAGGCGTCAGTGTAGTCGTCCCGGCAGCCTTCGCAGCCTTTTTGGTCGCACTCGGAGCACGTGAAGCTCACACACTCGCCATAGGCCTCCTCTTCGCAGAAGGCGCAGAGCTGCGACTGGGCCGCCGCCGACTTGCCGACGCAGCCGTCACAGAAGACTTCGTCGCAGCAGCAGCACTTGTGCTTCCGGTCGTCGCAGGCAACGCAGAGGACGAGCTCGCAAGCTCCGCACCGTGTCGTGTCATCACAGGCCTTGGGCCTGCTATTGGGCATCCCCGATATCGGGGCGTTGCATCGGTCCACGCCACAACCACCGCACTTCAACTGCCCACTCTTTTCGGTGACTTGCGTGCAGTTGGGACACACGGCCACGTCCACCTTGTCCTCGACGCCGCGCTGCTCCAGGAGCTGCACGTGCGATGGCATGAGCGAGCATCCCGACAGCGTGAGCCTCAGTGGCTGTGGTGGCAGCTGCTGCACGATGCTGCCCGTTAGCATGGGGCAGTTGTGCAGCTTGAGCTCACGCAGCCGGGGCTGCTCCGCCAGCAAGCTGCTGAACCCGTGAGCGCCGGCAGCTTCCAAGCTGCCGTCCGCGAGTGTCCGGCAGTTTCCCAGCTGGAGCGAGGTCAGCCTCCCGTCTGCGAGGAGCAGCAGCCGCTTGAGCGCGCTGCTGTCCAGGTCTCTTCTGCCGTTGACGGCCCACCATGGTCGGCTGTGGTGTACGTAACTCTGAATGATCGTGATCTTGCTGAAGAGCAGCGGCTCGCTACTGATGAGCCGCCGCCACTCCTTCGAGACCGACATCGCACGGACGATCTTGCTTGTTGACTGGGGTTTGTCGAGGATCGCGCTGAAGAAGACGAGCGGGTGTGTCGCGAGGATGTGATCAGCCGGGTCGGTGGGCTCGCCAACACGTTTACGGGGGCGGTTCTTGGCGTAGCGGTCGACACCCACGACGAAGGGCATGCAAAGCTCGCGCGCAAAGCCGACGACGAAGAGGACAAGGAAGGCACGAACGGCTGACCTGGAACTGAGAGATGAGATAAGACGTACACCGTGCCTTTGTGCCTTTGTGTCTGGGTGTGAGGGGCCCATGCATATCGCGGAATTGTGTAGCGTCGCGAGTCGTGTAGCGCGTGAAACCCAACAATCT
>Ga0209302_10002065_pt1 | contig 11751 bp, 12 predicted proteins | sample ArcOceMetagenome_2_FD_187445 | JGI IMG/M metagenome (GOLD analysis project Ga0209302, IMG submission 187445) | Marine eukaryotic phytoplankton communities from Arctic Ocean - Arctic Ocean ARC135M Metagenome (SPAdes) (version 2) | ecosystem: Environmental > Aquatic > Marine > Oceanic | place... | reverse complement strand
AAAGCCATTGACACCGCGGGGGACGTTATTATGGCCACCTTGTTCCCGTCCGACGCCACCGCGCTCGGGAACATGCTCGCGGTGAGGGCCTTTCCCAACTCCAAATCCCGCCGACTGTTTACCGCCTCTCTGGACTATTTACTGGTTACTGCACACATCACAAGTGCACTGTTCGGCCCGAATCCTCGACTGTTTGCGAATACAAGTCACGAAAGTTACGAACATTACGAAAGACTGACACTTCTCCTTTTACAATCAGGACGTGTTCGCGTCCGCCGCCGGCGGCGCGTCTTCCTCGTCCAGCTTGGGCTCGGTGAAAACCGTGTTAGCGGACAAGAAACTAACTAAAAAAGGAAAGCTGAACAAGCTCGGCCAACAGGCGTTCAAGGCGCACTCGCGACGGGTCAACGCGGGCCACAACGGGCCGGACACTTCGCTCGATATTTTCGACAACGCGGAGCACCACCACCTGCTGCGCGACGCCATCCGCGCGGCGCTGCGAGGCGAAGAGACGTTCGTGTCGAAAGCGGCGTTTCTGGGCCGCGCCCCCGACACGTCCGCTCGTTTGGGCGGCGGGGACTGCAGCGTTTTGCCGGTTGAGATTTTCGACCCCGACACGTTCGGCGATCTCGTCGGCGTGGAGTACGACATGCCTTGGCCTGCGAAGCTGGCGGACGCGTCCTACGCACCCGCCGCGACGCGTCTGCGGCTCCCCGTGATTGAGTTCAAAACGGTACGTATTGGGCCTTTCCCAAATCCCGACGCGCACGGTTTGCCCACGCGAGACTGACACTTTTCTTTCGCAATCGCAGTGCACGAGCGCCGCGCCCGTGACGTTCCCCGATTCCATCGGCCGGGATATCATCCAGGCGATTTCGGATTTCTTCCGACCCCTCATCGTGGGCGGTTTCGACGAGCTCTCCAAAATCGACTGCGACGACATCCTTAAAGTCATCGAGGAGGTGCGTCAAGAGATGGAGAAGATTTTGACGGACGTAACGGACGAAATCCGGGGGTTGAAGAAGAAGATTCTGGGTCGCAAAATGCTCGCCACGGAAACCGACTCGGTTCGCCGAGCCGCCATCACCGCGCTGATGGACGAGCAAACAGACAACATGGCTGAAATGCACGCGCGTCTGTACGAAGAGATGATTTTTGGGCGCGCGCTGATGTTACGGTCGCTGTTCGCGATGCCAAGCCACGCATCCGGCGAGTGGAACGACGAGTTTTTGGCGAATTCCCAGAACTTCCACAAGCAAACCGCGCTTCTGGGCGGGCACGGTTCCGAGAGCCACGCCGCGGCGCTCGGCGGGCAGAGCTTTGGGGACCGGTTGAAGGCGTTCGGCGCTGACCTTAAGAAAGCGCTGCAGGGAATCAAGAACATCGGCATGGGCTGGACCATCGAACAAGAGATTTCGGTTGGTATGGGATTCAACGCCGCGAGCGACGACAGCGACCAGTTCATGGTTGGCGAGGTTTTGGATTCAATCGGCGTCGCGGACGCCGTGGCGGATTCCCTCTCCGCGGAAACCCAGATTCCAATTTTCGCCTCTTTATCCGCCGCGACGGTGGTTGACATCGAGATGCTCATGCCTTTTTTCATGCTCACCGACGGGAAGATCGATTTGTCCCTGAAATCCGGGGTCAAAACGGCCATCTCCTTCGGCGTCAAGGACATGGCGCCCTACTTCTCGTTCACGCCGCCGACGCCGTTCTTCGAAACCGACTCAGGTACGTATTGCGCGTTTCCAAAATCTCAACACTGTTTGCCGATTGTCCAGAGTCATTACGTAATACACGTGGCCTTACAAGACTGACACTTTTCTTGTTAATCGTATCAGCCGTCTCCGCCGCGCTTCACTTCCAACAAGGCTTGCAGTTCGTGTTGAACGAGTTTTCAATTGGAATTTGCGCCGGCGGGACCTGCACCGGCCCGGTGCTGGGGTTCCAGCAGGACGTTTATTTCGGGGTGGACATGGTCGCCGTGGCGGCGGCGAAGAACGTGGACGTCATGGGCGCCGCTTGTTTCCGAGGCCCCACCACGCTCGCCACGAACTTCGTGGATTGGGATTACCCCGAGTCCACGAAAAGCGAGTGCGCCGTGGACGCTGTTGGCGGTTCCTTCGCCATGGGCGCGTACATCCAAGTAAGTATTTCCCAATCACCACATTCCGTCGACTTATTGCACATACGAGACTGACACTTTATGTTTCGTGTCTCAGGTCCCCGCACCTCAAATGAGCCTCGTGATGTCCTCCTGGACCGGGTCGTTTGTGGAAACAATCGCGGATTTCAAACTGCAAAACGCGGTCGGCACGGACGACATGCTCATGACAGAGGTGTTCCACCTTTGCAAAGCCGCGGGCGGCGGCGACCCCATGACGCCGTGCCCGAAAACGTGCGCGTAATGACGTGTGTTTTGTTTTAAGTGTGTCTGGAGACCTGTACCCTGTACCTGTACCCAAAACAACACCCGTACATAGCGGTGTTACTACCGCCGGAGTCTTCAAAAAGACGGATAATTGTTTCTTTTGTTATTTCAATATATGCTTACGAGTATGTTTCTAGAACAGACACTCTTTTTACTCTTACTCTACTCTACTCTCACGTTTACGACCGCATCGGATGCCCCCCCTTCCTGTCCCCGCGTTTCCCGAATCTCACGACTCACCGTCTCCGCCTCGTTTACCTCCGCGAAACACGCTCCGTTGCCGATCGTCATGGCGAGTATCCACAAGTACTGCACTGGGGCCAGCATTTGTAGCGAATGGCGGCCGTTCCATTCGTACGTCAACACGCCCCAAACCGCGGTGACCGGCACCATGGTTCCGAATAAACCAAAGAGGACGTACCGCTTGGCTTGTCTGCCTTTCCTGACCGCGGGGCTTGGGTGCCAGTAGGTATCTTCCTCGCCCGTGTGTCCGATAGCGGTAAGACTGTTCGTACGGTTTACTCCTACGTCGTCAACCTCGACACAATTTCCGATAGTGGTAACACTGTTCGTACTGTTTACTCCCACGTCGTCCACGTCGACGCTATTTTCCGTCCAAGAAAGAACGGTCCCCATCGCGGACTGCGATAGAAACACGTTGTACACGCCTAGGAGGAAGAAAAAAAAAGCGGACGTGGCGTGTATTGCGGGCCCGGGGTACGGGTCCCCTATTGACACGCACACCACTAGCAACAGCAACGGCGCGGCGACCGCGTTTATGGTTTCCATTCGTTTCAACTGAACGATCGGCGGTCGCCGGGGGATGGATTCGGATTCAATTGGTCGCCGCGGGTTTACTTCGGATTCATCTCTGCGGCCAATCGATTCGCGCCCGTCCACGTCCACCTCGATTGCGGCGCCAGCTTCGTCCCCAACCGCTGTGTTGCCTTGACTGCAGCGTATCCTTTCCCGAATTAGCTTATCACTCCACGCGACGTCTGCGAGTTTCTGTAAACTCCGGTGCGACAGCAGAATCGTTATGAACCACAGCGGGACGCACGGCAATCCGAAAAAGAGAAACACGCCCCGTTCGGGGAACAAGATCCCGCTGTACGAAACCACGGGCGCGGCCGTGGCTCGGTCGGCGCACTCGTTTTCCTCGGACGTTCCCCAGCTCCCCTCGCAGGCTTCGCGCGTGGCGCTGTCCCCGCGTCCGATGAGGAACGTGCCCAACGAACAAACCACGAAAAGCAACGTCCACGCCCCCGCGAGCAGGGGCACGAAACCCCTTTGTGAAGACGTGGAGTGCCGGTCCACAAACGGAAGCACGCGTTTCGTTAGCCATCCCCCGTCGTGTGTCCCTCGCCGGGAACAACAACACGACCCAACACTCACCCGCGCGTTGGAAATTTTAGAAACCGCCACCGCATGGACAGCGCGTTGGGCTCGGTAGAGCGCCAACGCACGGCCGTCCGTGGTGCACCGTGCGGATGGAAGTGATCGGTCATCACAATTAGCATTGCGAACTATCATTCAGCGCGTCTCAACAATATACATCTCTGTATGTGTCGTGTTCGCGTCGCCACTGCTCTGCGCGCACGCCGGTACGATACATTTTTGGACCGGCGTGTCGCGCCCCGCACGCGATGTCGCGTTTCGTGTACGGCTCGCTGATGGCCCCTGAGGTGTTACGCGCGTTGCTGGGCCGCGTGCCGGCGAAAACGCCCGGGACGGTTCTTGGCTACGCACGACACCCACTAAAAAACAGGGCGTATCCCGGCATGGTTCGCGTTGAGGACAATGAGTCGTCGTCCGTGCTTGGCGATGTGCTGTCCGGCATGACCAAACGAGAGCTCGCGGTGCGGGGACTGGTTCGAGGAGAAGGGGTATGTCGCGACTACGGTTGAGGTTGTGTTCGGTGAAGGCGCTGAAAAAGTCGGGAAGGGTGCGATTGAGGGCGAAAAAAAAGAAAACAGCACCACCGCCGCGTACGCGTGGGATTCCTCGAGTGACGTGGAATTGACACGGCCGTGGAGCGACGGAACGTCGTTTCGATTGAACAACCAGTTGGATGCTTTCGGGGGCGATGTGCGTTTCGTTCTGGGAAGACACACGGAACAACGAGCTGCCTCTTTGAGACGGGACTCTAAAAAAGTGATGGTACCTTTTCGCGATGAAATAATACACGCTGTCTACCCAAACGCGTCGTCCCCCGCGCCAAGCCCGAGCCCCAGGCTCGCGAACCGGTCTTCCAACTTCGACGCGGGTAAACGGCGGTCGTCAGGGTTGCGTGAATTTTCATCACCCCCCACGTCCGCTCGCGCCAACAGTCGCTCGAACCCATCCACGAACAAACCCACCCCGCGCACTCCGCGCTCGTACGTTTTGTCTCGCTTATTATGAAATTCTTCTTCGGCATCACCAAAGTCGTACGTCCCGTCAATCATCTCGGGATGGTGTCCGGTTTCCAGTGAGAACATCCCCGGGGAATCCCTGGTAACACCATCAAAATCCCCATCCTCGAAACTCAAATTCATATTCCGTAACGGCCGTAACGGCCGGTCGCCCTCCGGCAACAAAACGCACGCCACCCGCGACGCCGTGCGCGACGCCGGCTTTCCCGAAACGCCCAAACGGTTCGCCCGCGGCGCCGAAGGCGCTTCACTTGTTTCCCTGTACGCGCAATTGGTCATCACCGAGTCACCAATAGGTTCGTGAAAGGACGTGTGCGGAAGGTGGCAAGGGGGCTGGCCGGAAGGGGCGGCCTGGCCGTTTCTAAAAACGGCTTTACCGGTCAAAACTCGCGGCTGCCGCGTTTTGTGTAAAAAAGCCATCCCCTGCGCGTCGTCCACGCTTTTCTTGCCGGGCGACCGCATCGCGACGCACAAACGGTGTTGCTTGTTTTGGTTGTTCGTTTGCGCAGACTGTTCACGCACTGCGGCCGTGACACACTCGTCAACCATAGTCGTGCCGCATTGACTCATTTCACTCCCAGAAGCGATTGGACCGCGTTTCAAACTCGAAACGGTACTCGGCGCGATCGCCGCGCCGCGGTCGCCGAAGCCGTTTTGGTTTTGATTTTGGCTCTGCTTATCAAACAGCTGGCGCCTCGTGGCGACCTCCGCGGTTCCGGAAGCGTTTCCAACGAGCTCGTCCTCGTCCACGGTTGCGAGGCCGCCGTGGACGGCGTGTTCTGTGTCCAGTTTGATCGTTCGAGGGGCGGTGAACTCCACGGAAAAAGTGGTGACCACGGGCGACGGCTCGCCGCGCCGGTCGCGAAGCGCTTCATCGTTTTTTTGGTTTTCAACCGAATGTTTCGCCCGCGCCGGCGCGCGCCCGTCGTGGGTCGGGATTGCGGTGAAAACGAGTTTCCCGTTTGTGTGCGGGGTGTGGCCGTCATCACTTCCTCGGTGCCCATCGGGGTCGGTTCTCAACCCAACCCGCGGCAACGGGGTGTGCCACTGCGCGTGCGGGTCTGAAACGTTTGATTGACGCGCCGCGGCGTGCAATGGCACGTTTCTTTTTTGCCCATCCCCAAACGCACCGCCCGATTGTGAATCTCGAAACACCCGCGGTTGCGGGGTGAACTTCGGGGCGTCCCTTCGTGTCGTGATTGGCGTGACAAACGCGAATGACGAGGAGTTGACACGCGTGGGAACCTCGGCGGCTGCTGTTTGTGATGTGAGTTCGGTGGCAAAGGGCGTGCGTGTTTCGTTTGGCCTTGTCAACGCGGGCGTGAACATGATGCACAACGATACGCGAAAGCGAGCGATCGCCCCGTCGGTGTCGTCGCCGTCTGCCTCTGCAATCAGTCCTTAAAACCCACCCGACAAACCCGGACGGAACTCAACCGTGAATCGAAACCCAACTCAGCGCGACCTCGTAGAAGACGTTCCGCGTCCCTCCGCGCCTATGTATGCACGCGGGGCGATCGATCGGTCCGAGGAACCAAAAATTAAACGGCTACAGTATTGCTGTTTGTGACGATGCAGCCATTTGAAAGGAGAAATGTCTCCGATTTGAAAGTCCGTTGCCTATGGCATCAGCAAATTACACCCCTTTCAAAAGAATACCTACGTTTCACATTTACCGATCAAACCCGAGCCTCGACATTTCCAGCTGAAAAGCCTGGCGGCGGATCCGGTCTTCGCGCTGTTTTGTTTTCGATCGGCTTCCCCGCGCGCGCAGTCCCACACCGCCACACCCTCTTCGCACAGCGTGCGTCGTGGACAAACGCGACGTACAGTAGTGTCTAGTCGCCTTTATCTCACGCGTCGGTTGAGCGGAACGGGACACCACACAAGTCACCAAAAATGGTGTACGTCGTCGGCGAGGATGGTTTGTCCGTGCAGGACGCGGACTCGCTGGATGCATCCACCCTCACGCCGTTGTCCCCGGAGGTGATTTCACGACAAGCCACGATCAACATAGGTAAGCATCAGTGTGTGTGTTGCGTTTGGTATCCCAATCCGTAGACGGTTTCGTTTGCGTAATCCACCGCCGCACCCGGGTACTCAGAGACACCCGATCGCGAAGGAGGCTAGGGTTCATTTGCGTGCGGACGCTTTTCGAGTCGAGTTTTGCGCATCCCCGTGACTGTTTGCGCATACAACGAAGTTCCGACGGAGGAGGCATACAACAAATATTTTCAAGCTCAAGTTTACTTTTTATCGCATCCTAACCCCCGCGTCCCCCCCCCCTTCCCTAAAAAGGTACGATCGGCCACGTCGCGCACGGCAAGTCCACGGTGGTCAAGGCGATTTCCGGTGTCCAGACCGTTCGGTTCAAAAACGAACTCGAGCGGAACATCACGATCAAGCTGGGTTATGCGAACGCGAAGATCTACAAGTGCGCGGACGAGACGTGCCCGAGGTAAGGGCCTTTCCCAAACACCACATTCCTCCGACTGATTGCGCATACGGGACTGACATTTATTTTTTTACAATCAGGCCGAGTTGCTACCGCGCCTACGGAAGCACGCACCCGGACAGTCCCAACTGCGAAGTCCCCGGGTTCGAGGATAAAAAGATGGACCTCGTGAGGCACGTTTCCTTCGTGGATTGCCCCGGGCACGACATTTTGATGGCCACCATGCTCAACGGCGCCGCGGTGATGGATGGCGCGCTTTTGCTCATCGCGGGAAACGAAAGCTGCCCGCAGCCCCAAACGAGCGAACACCTCGCCGCCGTGGAAATCATGCGCCTGAAACACATCATCATCCTGCAGAACAAAATCGACCTGGTACAGGAAAACGCCGCGGCGAACCAGTACGACGCGATTGTCAAGTTCGTGCAAGGCACGATCGCGGACGGCGCGCCCGTGATTCCCATCAGCGCGCAGCTTAAGTACAACATCGACGTGGTGTGCGAGTACGTGTTGCGTTTCCCAAATCCGACAACACTGTTTACGGCCCTCTTTGAGTAAACTACGGCCGTAACGTTTACTGGCGTACTCGCGGCTGTTACAAATACAGCACAAACGCGCTGTTTTATCTCTCAGCTGGTGACTGTTTGTCCATACATCGCGATATACAGGACACCCAACTCAAGACTCGCGACTGACCTTTCTCTTTTCATGTTCAATCGCAGGTACATCATAAAGAAGATCCCGGTCCCGGTACGGGACTTCGTTTCGCCGTGCCACATGATCGTCATCCGGTCCTTCGACGTGAACAAACCAGGCGCGGAGGTTGATGACATTCAGGGAGGCGTGGCGGGTGGGAGCATTCTTCAAGGGGTGTTGAGAGTGGGGCAACAGATCGAGGTGCGGCCGGGAATCGTGAGCAAAGACGCGGAGGGGAAGATCAAGTGCACGCCGATTAGCAGCCGGATCGTTTCGTTGTTCGCGGAACAGAACCAGCTGAAGTTCGCGGTACCGGGAGGGTTGATCGGTGTGGGGACCACGGTGGACCCTACCTTAACCAGGGCGGATCGGTTAGTAGGCCAAGTTCTGGGTGAAGGTACGTATTGCATTTCCCAAATCCGCCTCCCTGTTTGCCCACACGAGACTGACACTTTCTTTTATTCGTCTCAGTCGGCAAGCTCCCGAAGGTGTTCACGGAACTCGAGGTTAACTTCTTTTTGCTGCGCCGGTACGTATTTCCCACTCACCACATTCCGCCGACTGATTGCCCATACAAGACTGACATTTATTTTTACAATCTCAGGTTGCTTGGTGTCCGGACACAGGGCAGCGAAAAGCAAGGCAAGGTCGCGAAGCTCACCAAAGCCGAGGTTTTGATGCTGAACATCGGGAGCATGTGCACCGGTGCGCGGGTCGTCGCGGTGAAGGGCGACCTCGCCAAGCTGCAACTCACGTCGCCGGTGTGCACGAAAGAAGGGGAAAAGGTCGCGCTTTCGCGAAGAGTGGAAAAACACTGGAGGCTCATCGGGTGGGGACAAATCCAAGCGGGGGTGGTGCTGGAGTGAGTGTGGTGTGTTGACGAAACGAGATAGTCGGGCGCAGTCAGTGAGAGACACGCTTGTGATGTAGTCGTCGCATTCATCGTCGAGTTGTGCTGTGTGCTCCTTTTTTTTTCACAATCTTCCCTTGCGGGTTTTTTTCAGCACCGTTCACCGTTACTAGCAGTTCCTTGGCACTCCGTTTTTCTTGGGGAATTGCGCACCCCCGCGTCACCGCCGCATTCGTTGGCGCGCACGACCGTTTGCTTGTCCGCGTCCGAGATAGGACTTACGGCGTGTGTCCATACACGTTCCCTGCGTTTGCGCGCGCGACTTTGCGTGACCGCGCCCGCGGAACCGACTCGGGGTGTAATTGGTGCCTTGCATTGTAGGTCTCCCCTAGGCGCTCTAGGCACCCTTCTGCCTAGGGTCTTCTTTGGCGAACCGAACGCGTTTCTTCCCAGTCGCACGACGCGCCCGCCCGTCGCGCGGACGGCGGACGGTTTCCGCGATGATAAATTTAGAGTCGCAAGCGGTGCCTTCGTCGCAAGACCCCGCTCCGGTTGACACCCCGCGCGACGGCATTGCGCGCGTCACGGAGGACGGGTCTCCTGACGAAAATCGAGACGTGGGACTTGGCGGACCCGTGCCCCCCCCCGCGAAGCGCGCGCGGACCGCGACGGCCCCGGAGCGGGTCAAGTCCTTCGACGGCGCCAAGCAGTTCATCGCGCAGTTGAGGGAGGCGGAGGCGGGTGGCGGCGAGGCGGAGGCGCTTGGCGGGGAGGCGGGCGGCGGTGAGACCGCGGTGGAGGCAAAGGACACGGCTCCGGCACGGATTCACGAAACCGCCAACGGCGAACACGACCCCGCGACTGAAAATGAAAACGCGCCGAACATTTCGGCGAATCCGGGAAATCCAAATCCACCAACGTTGGAACCGGTCGTCGCCGCTCCCGACAAACAAACCTCCCCCCCCGGCCCGGAATCGAACCAACACCAAGGCCAAGGCCGGTACCCCGGGCACGGGCACCAAGCCACCCTTGACGAAATCGAGGAGGATGCGATTCACGTGTTGTCCGGCTTGTTCGAAGACGAAACCATGAGCCAAGCGCTTAGCGACGCGAACACGGGGTTGGCTTCGGCGCGAAACGGAAAGGCTCGAAGGAGCAGCGTGAGCAAGCCGCCTTGTTCGTCGTCGGGGGGTAAAAGCGCCGCGGATAAAAACACCTGGACCGGGGTTGTCGCGGCTCGAACGAACGCGGGCACGACTTCTGGGAACACGTCTAGCCAGGCTTTCGGCGACTTGGCGGCCGGGCCGTCCGGGTCGCGCAAAGCCGCCGATCACCGGCGCCTGTTGAAGAGCTACATGAAGGTAAGTATTTCCCATTTACCACATTTCGCCGACTGATTGCCCATACGAGACTGACATTTATTTTATTTCAATCAGGCGTTGTTCCGCCACCTGAAACTTCCCGTGGACTCGAAACCCGCGCTCGCCGCGACGTACCGGTGCGCACCGCCTTTCCCTCCCAATCCGGCGGACACCGTTCACGTTTGCCCATACTTGTACCAGAAGGGACTACGTTTTATCTCTCAGCTGGAGACTGTTTGTCCATACATCGCCCAATACATGACTGACACTTTTCATTCACAAAAACAGGGACCGAATAAACTCCGCCCTGACGTTCTGGTTCGGAAACAGCTTCACCCCGGGCGCCACGACGGTGGAGTGCAACGCCCCGAAAATCGTCGCCGCGCTTGTTTACCTGGCGACGTTCGGCCGGGTCACCATTCCGGTGGACGCCGTGCGAATGATTCTACGGAAAGGTACGGCCTCGCGCGTTTCCCAAATCGTAGCCTCCCTGTTTGCCGATTGGCCGTACGTACACCACACTGTTTGCCGATTGGCCGTGCGTGCACTGTTTTATCTCTAACGCTGGTGACTGTTCAGACCGATTACCCCTCCCTGTTGACCAGGCCATCGTTCAATACACGCCCAACAAATGGACTGACACTTTTCTGGCACACCGAAAGGCTTAAACGCGAAAAACGCAAACTACACCCTGGACGAACCCGCTTTGCGGAAACTCGGGGTTTCGGTGGACGAAATGAAGGGGCTGTTCACCGGGCCGTCGCGGGTGGAAAACGGCTTCCCAAGGGGAACGCCGCTTCACCTTCCCGATCTCGATTCCCTACCCAAACCGGTGGGCGCGGCGAAAAGCGGAGGGAAGACGGCGACGGTTTCGGGCGGCGCCGGCGAGGTGTCATTAGATTTGGCGAAGTCGACGCCGAAGAAGAACGGCCAGAGTACCTCACTCCCCAGCACTTCACCCAGGGAGGCACAGCAGCAAGTCGCATCTCCAGACGAAGGCCTCGGCGAGTCCGGCGGTGCCCCCGCGGGTACGAAGAGCAGGAGCAAAACGGTTTGCAAAACCCCTGGTGTTGCGGTGAAAAAAAACGGCGGCCTAAACCCTTTAGTCGAGTGCGACGCCGCGCCCGTGTCAAACGGCTCGCCGCTGTTCTCCCCACTAGGCGGCGTCACCGCCGCGTTCGCCGCAGCCGCGCTGATGCCCCAACTGGCGGACCGGTGTTTGGCGGTCAAGGAGTTTGTTGAGACGTACATCGCGCCGGCGTTGGCGGCGTTGCACAAGTTGCCCGCGGAAACGCAGCTGGAAGGTACGTATTCGGGCTTTCCCAAATCCAGGCACACTGTTTACAGCCCCTCTGTGACTGTTTGAGTGCACCACGGCCCTAACATTTACCAGTACTGGCGACTGTTACACACGTCACAAGTGCACTGCTTTACCGAAGCTGGTGACTGTTCAGACCGATTACTTTGACTGTTGTCCATACATCTTCCAATACATCGCGATATACAGTACACCCACACTCGCCGACTAGCGACTGACGCTCTGTTTT
>Ga0209302_10002059_pt1 | contig 11766 bp, 8 predicted proteins | sample ArcOceMetagenome_2_FD_187445 | JGI IMG/M metagenome (GOLD analysis project Ga0209302, IMG submission 187445) | Marine eukaryotic phytoplankton communities from Arctic Ocean - Arctic Ocean ARC135M Metagenome (SPAdes) (version 2) | ecosystem: Environmental > Aquatic > Marine > Oceanic | place... | reverse complement strand
CTGATGAACTACAACGCCCAGCGTGACTTTGGCTTAGATCAGAACATCAAGTATCAGCAGGGTATCTTAGGTAACGCACAGTACCAATCCCCTCAGAATCCTGTGCAGGTAACTGCTAGTCCTAACGCTGCTATGTTTGGCGGTGCTATGCAAGGTGCTGGCTTTGGTATGAAAATGTCTAAAGGATTTGAATAATGGCTTTTTTAAATAAAATGATGGGTGACGCTGTCAACTATGGCGCACCACTAGCCCCAAGGATGTCTCGCAAAGAACAACAGCTTAGATTGCAGCAAGAGCAGGAAGAAAGAGAAAAGAAAATCCGAAGAGATGCACAATTCCAAGGTGGTCAGGATAAATACTCTCGTTTAGCTACCCCTGTACTCGACTACGCCAGTGGCGTAGCAAAAGACAGGCAAGAAAATGGCGCTCTTTCACAAAATGTAACTGCATACGGTGTTGGTGAAGGGGTAACCGATGGTGTGCAGTATTTACAGGACAATCCGTCCTTGGGGGCGCTAGGTAGAAGTCGTAATTTAGTTGGGTTAGCGGAAGGTGCAACAAACTTTGGTAGAGGCGTTTTAGGCATAGAGGGTGAAACAGATTTCTTTGACCCCGTTAAGGCGCGACTTAATCAATCCTCGATACCAGAATCTGGTGTAGTTAATCCACAAATGTCGCAAGGTATTTCAGACAGGCTTCGGGCAGAGACAGGTACTGGGGCATTAACTCAATACGGTCTAGACGCTAATCAGCTACCCGAAAGAAACATGGATACTGGTGCGCTTGAGCAGTTAGGCGAAGCCCCCTATGAGCATCTGCTCCCCAAGCAAACCCATGTGATGCCAGACGGCACTGTAATGGACGGCGCAGAACACTCAGATGATTCAGGTGTACTGTCCACAGATACCACAGATGCCTCAGAGCCTTTATTAGCCTCTGATAGTAAAGGTATTGAGAGTAACAAAGATGGCGTCTTATCCTCCATTGGTAAAGCAGTCAGTGTTGACCGATCTGGTACGGCCACAGGTAACAAGAGAGATGCAACAGGGCTTTCTGTTCCTCGACAAAAGATTGATATGTCAGAAATGCTCATGCGCGTAGGTGGGGCTATCTCAGGCTCTGCTGCTGACGGCGCTCTTGCGTCTATTAACTCTGGTACGAATACTTATGGCGCTATTCAAGATGAGAACAGGGCTATGGAGATGCAGCAGTACGAGGCAGACCAAAAAGCCTATGAAGCTGAAAGGGACCGCGAAAGCCGACTTGAAATTGCGAAATTGAATGGTACACGTATGAGTGCCGCTATGGCCAAGGACGCTGCGAAACAGACAGAAACATACATGCAGAACGAGCAACGTATTGGGACACTAGACACACTCATTGATGACCTTACAGCAGCGGGGGACAATATATCTGGGCCACTAGACGGTACGATTTTTAGTCTATGGGACAGGGCGAGAGGAAACCCTGAAGCTAATCTAAGATTAAGGATGGAAGATGTGAGAGTAAACGCTGCACTCACTAAAGTTGAACAGACTAAAGGCGCTATCTCTGATAGAGAGATGTCTTTGTTCTTATCCCCAATGCCAAAAATGACGGATGGGGAAGGGGTCTGGATTGACTGGATGACTATGCAGCGGAATATTGCGACTAGGATGAACCAAGTTGCCAAAGCTGGTTTAGATTCATCTGGGACACGTTATTTAAACGCTGTTGATAAAGATGCGCCACTAAGTGCAGAGTTGGAAGCCTACTTAGCTAAATACCCACCAAAATAATGGAGTTAATAAATGTCCCAGCGTCTGCTTCAGATTTATAATGCACTATCTGCCGCAGATCAAGCGGGTAACACAGAGGACGCTCAGAACTTGGCTAACGCCTACAGAGCAGAGCAAGCCGCGCAATCCCAGCAAAAAACTCAGTCCTCTACTGGTATGCGCGCAATGAGGCAAATTGAACCTCCCAAAGACAATGCTTTTCAGTATTCTGTAGATCAAGCGCAGAGGATGGGCGGCAAGGGTCTTGAGGTAGCAGGACGATTTGTAGGGTCAACCCCGTTGGAAAACTATGGTACGTCAGTAGTTGAACAGCAAGATCAGGACATAGCCACTGGCGGGTATACCCCCAGCCACACTAAGTCACTCCGTGAAACATTTAACGAAGATGGCCTAGCATCGGCTATGGGATGGCTGGGGGAGAAGACGGCAGAGAACTCTGTGTCTGGGGGTGCTGCCCTCATCGGTGGTGTTGCTACTGCCGCTGCTGCAACAGTATCTACTCCAGCCGCTGCCATACTTGGTATCGCAACTTTAGTGGGTAGTACGGCACTGGGTACTGGTGAAGCAGCCTTTGAGCAAGAAGATAAAGTAGGAGACTATGATGCACGTTTGGCTATCGGCCAAGGTATCCTAATAGGAATTCTCGACAAGTTTGGTGCGGGTAAAGTAATCCCAAAATCTAGATTAATGTCCATGAGTCCTAAAGAGATATCCGATGAACTTGCCAGTAAAGGCTTCACCCAAGCCGCTAAAGAAATACTGAAAAAGACTGCCGTAGAGGGTGCAACTGAGGTTGCCCAAGAAGGCGTTTCTATGGCTGGTGCAGCATCACGCGGTGGCGATTACACAGGCGAAGAAGTACTAGACCGTGGTATCGAAAGTTTTGCACTAGGCTCTACCAATGCTGGTGTTGCACAAGGTGTAATGGGTACTGGTAATGCCATAGTAAATGGCCGTCCAGCCCCACTTAGTGATCGTGCAGCACAGGCTGCTTTTGCACAGCGACTAGACAGGCTTCAGAAAGAAGGAGACATTAACGGTAACCCTTATGACCTGTCAGATTTAGATACAACCTCTAAAATAGGTGTCCGTGAATTAATAGATGCGGCCCACAAATCTATCGATACCGACATACAAAATTTGACGGAAGACCTGAAGCCATTTTTAGACCCCAATAACAAGATGTTGAACTCTGAGCAAAAAGCTGAACGTCTGAAAGTCTTAACCATGCTCAGTCAAGCGCGTAACAAAACTAAGTCAGCAGTTGGTGCAAAAGACTTTGAGTTGCTCAATAAGCTAGTCGGACATACCCCTGATGGCCAGCGGTTAATGAACTTTGTCAAAGAAAGCCAAGAGCAGACAAAAGTATGGAACGCTGGTTTAGTCGGCGGTGTCTCTAAGTGGACAGACTTATCCAATCCAATACCCTCCAACACAAACTACTCAGGGCAGCAGAACCTGACTAACTCTCTTAAAAGTTTAGGTACAGGCGGTCTTGCTTACACTAGTGGTGGCGCATCACTAATACCACAAGCAGCTATCTTTGCTGGTGGAAGAATGATTGACAAACTTACTGGTAGACGCTCTAAGGTCCAGAGGTACATCAAACAGAACAAAGATGCTACTGCTTTCTCTGCGGTATCTGGTCGAGGCCAGCGTGAGATCACTAAAGAACAAATGATCCAAGCGGGAATAGCTAGATCGGTAGAGAAGCAGCGTGTAGCGCAAGAAAAGCTAGATGCCAAAGAACAAAAAGCCCAAGAAAAGCTAGATGCTCAAAAACTAAAAGCACAAGACAAGGCTGACTTGGCTAAAGAGAAAGCTGCGCTAAAGGCTGCTAAAGAAAGAGAAACCGCAATCGATAAAGACATAGCGGCCCAAGAAAAAGCTGTGAATGCAGAGATTAAGGATTTATTAAAGGCTGCTGAAAAAAATCGTAAAAAAGGCGTGGCAGAGTTAGCCGCAGAGCAAAAAGCCCTAGCCGCCCCAGGATTAAAGGCACAAAAGGAAGCTGACGCGGCTGCTAGGCGGCAAGCTAGTAAAGACGCTACGGCTGCTAGGCGGCAGGCGGTTAAAGATGCCAAAGATGCTGAAGCATTAAAGAAGACAGAAGAAGCAAACGAAAAATACATACTTGCGAAACAGGCATTAAGAGATAAGAATTTCTTCTTTTATAACGCAGGTAGCCCCCCAGTACCTGATAGCCCAGAAGGTATCTACCTGAGATTCACGGGCATGGACAGACAAGGGCTTGAGGCTACAATCTCAGAGGTTCTGGCTGACCCTAACCTTGACCCATCAGTCCAAATAGACTTGGAGACCTTAGTTGAAAGCATGAAGTACGGTGAAAAAGTATCTGGCTTTTCTGTACGCTACATCAACGGTCTAATAGAGCAGAATCCTGACGTAGCCGCTCGTAGAGTAAACCCTCCAGAGTCTGAAGCTATGTTAGCGACAGCTATCGAGGTAGGGAAGAAAGTCACTGCTAGAGAACAGGGCAAGATAGACAACAACGCTAGGGTAGTAAGACTACAAGTGGACTTAGCAGCCGATACCTCAGTAGACCCTGCATCTCGCGCAGACCTAAAAACAGCACTCGGTGAGATGCTACTTGGATTGGGTAGTAAACCTGTAGACGCAATGCTCGATATAGAAGCGAAGCTACAGAAAAAGAAAGTCCCTCAAGAATTTATTACCAAGTACGTTAGCGGTTATCGAGAAATTGTACAGAGGCAGCAGCCAAGAGAGCCAATACCTGTTGACCCCTCTACCTTTGAACAGCCAGAAGTTGCTCCAGAAGTTGCTCCAGAAGTTGCTCCAGAAGTTGCTCCAAGCACTAAAGTAAACCCAAATAGGAAAAAGCCAAAACAGTTCACAGTGGAGCAATTAAATTCATTAGCTGAAGATTATTACGACAATGATATGGCAACTTATGAAGCTTATGGCCGTGGCGATGGCTCTCCCTTAACTGGCCCAGAGGCTAAAAAAGAATTTGGTGCAGGCTTCAAAGATGGTTACGCAAATAAAAGTGGATTGGCAAAAGAGGTTTTCGGACATGTAGAGGGTAGTGGCATATACCAAAGCGCCTACTATATGGGGAGTAAGTTTTTACAAGACTTTTACAGCGCACAATTTGATTTTAGTAAAGGCAATGACCCTGAATTTAATCAACATGTTAAAGCAAAAGCCAAACTTGAAGGTAAAGACCGATAAAGTCAGACCAGCCCACATAAGGAGAGTTATGTGAATACCAAAGCAATGGACTTAGTCCAATACCTGAAGGCAATCCAAGAAGTTACAGAAAGTTCTTTCCTAGACAAAGAGCAGCGCACAAACATTTTTAAAGAACTGCGCTCAGAGTTACCACCAGAAATGATGTGTACCTCCTCTATCAACACTAGGCAGATCATAGAAAAAATACTAAAGGATAAAACGCCCGATGGAACAACAGAAGCCCCCAAGAAAAAAACGAGCAGTGTCACCCCCAAAGGTACTAACACACCCCAAAAACGCGAGGCCGAACAACTACTTCAAGACCCTGATGTCAACACCGGAGGGTCGGGCGCTGCGGAAAGAGTGGTCAAACAAGCCCAAAAAAAACGCAGGTCGGCCAAAGGGAGTGCCTGACGGCCACCGTAAAGAGACCATTGCACCACTCCGTGAACAAGCCAAGCTTGACGCAAAAAAGGTAGTAGAAATTATGAGTGATAAATTCAATATTGAAGATGAATACCAAAAGGAAGCCCTGACCACTGCTGTGGAAGTGATGCGACTGGTTGGCGAGACAAGAGAGCGCCTAGCGGCTGCACGATTGGTTTTGGACTTCACAAAAAGTAAGCCTGCCAGTAAATCCGATGTCTCGATATCTAGAGCAGAAGATTTCCTAGCGACACTATTGCAAGAGGATGAGCAGCCCGATGCACCAGAAAATAGCGAAAGTACGGAAGAGACTACTAAGTGATTACGGCTACTACTCCAACGCCGCATTAAAGATAAGAACCAAACTCGGCAACATATCCCCCCTCAAGTTAAACTCTGCACAAATAATACTTAACACCGCAGTCGAAGCCCAACTAGCCGCTGAAGGTAAAATCCGTGTCATTATCTTAAAGGCACGGCAGCAGGGCTTATCTACGTACACTGGTGGCTATTTATATTTTGCGGTGAGCCAGAAGTCTGCAAGTAAAGCAATGGTGATCACACACCACTCCGACTCTACTCGCGCATTGTTCGATATGACAAAACGCTTCCATGAGCATTGTCCTGAAATCCTGAAACCGCATACGAAGTATAGTTCCAGACGGGAGATGAATTTTGACGTACTCGATAGTAGTTTTGTGGTTGCAACGGCAGGCGGTGAAAGTATTGGACGCGGCGAAACGCTTACTCATGTCCATGCTTCTGAACTTGCGTTTTGGCAGAAGAGTACCGCACTGGATAACTGGAATGGACTCACTCAAGCAGTCCCTAATGCAAAGGGTACGGCTATTTTTGTCGAGTCCACTGCGAATGGTGCAACAGGCATTTTTGCTGACCTTTGGCGTGGTGCTATCGATGGTAGCAATGGTTATGTTCCTGTTTTTATCCCTTGGTTTACTGATGTTGATTACCGTGAACCAGTTACGAAAAACTTTGAGAGAACTCCTGACGAAGAAGACTTAGCAAAGCTATATGACCTAGACGATGAGCAGCTAATGTTTCGCCGTAGGAAGATAGCCCAGAATGGTATCGATCTATTCCGTCAGGAGTACCCTAGCGAGCCAGACGAAGCATTCTTAACCACTGGCCGTCCAGTATTTAATCCAGAGCAGATTTCTCGAAATCTAAAGACTACACAAGACCTCAAAGAACGACTCGCGCTAGAAGGCGAGGAGTTTGTTAACAATGCGCGTGGTGAACTTAGTACTTACAGACCTCATGTCAATGGAGAGAGGTACGTCATTGGCGCGGATGTCGCTATGGGAGTGCGCGGCGGCGATTATTCTGTGTGTCAGATACTTGACTCTAAAAAACGCCAAGTAGCAACATGGCGAGGCCATGTACATCCCGACTACTTCGCAAATGTCCTGTATGCGCTAGGCGTTTACTACAACGAGGCATACATCTGTGTCGAGAATAACAGCCACGGAATTCTAACGTGTACGCGGCTGGGAAAAGATATGGCATACCCCAACTTTCACACAGAGCAGCAGCTTGACAAAATCACTGATCGAGAAACTACAAAACTAGGTTTCACAACGACTCAGAAAACAAAGCCTTTAATCATCGACCAACTCCGCGCAGCAATGCGTGACGAAGAGTTAGAGGTGAACTGCAAAGTCACACTGCGCGAAATGCTCTCCTACATAGTAACTGAGAGTGGCGCTATGCAGGCTGAAGCTGGCTGCTATGACGATTGCGTCATGGCCCTCGCTCTGGCTAATCATGTCCACACGGGCGCATGGACTCCTGTGGAATCTACCGATAATTTTTATATTGAAATGGTTTAATTTATGGCTAAGAAAAAGGACTACAAGAAACTCTCAGACGCAGAGATAGTCACATTATGCGACGAAAGTGTAGGACGCTCAGTTGGCTACTCCGACAGCGAACTCAGCCGTGAGCGTTCTAATGTCATGGAGTATTACAGCGGTAACTTGCCAAAGCCAATCCATGACGGTAACTCAAAATACGTTTCCTTAGACTGCTATAACGCAGTCGAGTCTATGAAAGCAGCACTTCTAGAAACCTTTGCTGCTGGCAACAAGATCGTACACTTTGCTCCTCAAAATGAGGACGATGTACAGATGGCAAACATCTGCTCTGAGTACACAGATTATGTGGCACATAGGCAGAACGATTTGTACTCCGTAATGTCCTCAGTGATTCACGATGGTCTCACCTCAAGAGCAGGGATATGTAAAGTATTCTGGGAGAAGCAGACAGAGACTTCATCGGAGTTCTTTGAGAATTACACAGAAGACGAACTTGATATGCTTTTGGCCCAAGATAATGTCGAACTTGGGGAGACTGAGGAAGATGAATACGGTCTCACCAGTGGCGAAATACTTGTGTCCAGAGACACTAGTCAAGTAATGATTGAGAGCATACCCCCAGAAGAATTTTTGATTGAGGCCCAAGCCAAGTCTTTAGATAGTATTCTATTCTGCGCCCATCGGACTAAAAAGACACTGTCCGACTTACGCCTAATGGGGTACTCAGAGAAACTGATTCAGAAGATCGGTGACCACACAGATGTTGATCTTGACACTGACTTGGAGATGTTAGCGCGACACAACTCAGTCAACTCTGATCGATCATATGGGTCACACGGATACCAAGATCAAGTACGCTCCGTGATGGTCCACGAAGTGTACATTGAACTAGACGTTGAGGGGTCGGGAGTTGCAGAACTCTATAAGATAATGAAAGCCGGTAATGTGCTTCTTGAAAAAGAGAAGGTTAATAGAAAACCATTCATTGCATTTGTTCCGCTCCCGATCCCTCACGCTTTCTACGGCAACAACTTCGCTGACAAACTGGTTGCTACTCAGAATGCTAGGACAGTACTAACGCGGTCAATCTTAGATCACGCTATGGTCACCAATAACCCACGCTACGCAGTTCTAAAGGGTGGCCTCACTAACCCGAAAGAGTTAATTGATAACCGTGTTGGTGGCTTGGTCAATGTTACGCGACCTGATGCTATCACGCCTATGTTGCAAGCCCCATTAAACCCATTTGTCTTTACAACCTTGGACATGCTGTCTTCTAACATAGAGAACACAACAGGGGTCAGTTCATTATCGCAAGGCTTGGATAAGAATGCCCTGTCTCAACAGAACTCAGCCGCTCTTGTCGAGCAGTTGGCCACGATGTCCCAGCAACGTCAGAAAATTATCGCTAGAAACTTTTCAATCCAGTTCTTAAAGCCACTCTACTTAGCTATATACAGCTTGGTAATTGCCAATGAAGAATCTGAAAAGATAATAGAAATTAGCGGTGAGTACGTCCCTATAAATCCAAGCGAATGGGCTGACAAACGTGATGTAACTGTTGAGTTATCTCTAGGCTATGGGGAGCAGCAAAAGGAAAGTCAAAAATATATGGCTATGCACCAAGTCTTTCAATCAGACCCAGAACTACAAAAGATGTATGGACCTCAGAACCAATTCCAATTGATGTCCAAAGTGATGGAGTTAGCGGGTATTAAAAATGTTTCGGAATACTTGACTAGCCCAGACCAATTGCCAGAAGAGCAGCCTGATCCAGCGCAAGAACTACAGTTGGAACTAATGAAGAAGCAGCTAGAAGTACAAGAGCGGCAGACGGCGCTTGGCGAGATGAAGGCCAAGATGGATATTGAAAACAAATCAATGAAACTTGAACTGGAACGTCTGAAAGCAGAGAACACTTTTGCTATACAGAGTGACAAAGTTGATCTAAACGAAGCCCAGCTTAATCACAAGAAAATAATCGATACTGCTGAACTTGTCCTCGCCCAACAAGCAGACGAAATAACAGCTATCGTTTCACCTAATGGCTAGTTACGAGGAATTTCTTAGGTCTGTGGGTATTACAGACTCACAAGTCTGGGAAATTTCAAATAACAGCAAAGACCGTGTCCCGTTCAATGGTAATTACCCTGTCAAAGTTTGTCCCTCTGATATTCATGGGGTAGGGCTATTTGCCACTAGGGATATGGACAATGGAGAGCGCATATGCCCTGCGAGGCTGTATGACAAGCGCACTCCCGCTGGGAGGTTCATCAACCACTCTAATGAGCCAAATACTTATATGGAAGCCACAAAACAAGGCTTCTATTTAGTAGCAAGAGAGAAGATACGAAGCGGTGACGAACTCACTTCTGACTATCTAAACAATAATATGCTTTTAAGGAGAGCAGCAATGGATAAAGAAGAAGCTTTAATAGAATTAGGTACGGACGCAGAAATACTACTTGGTACAGACGCTTTTACTAGAACGATCAATAGTCTAGTAGATGTCTCAGTCCAAGCGTTTTTAAGTTCGGCTCCCGATCAAAACGTAAAGCGTGAAGAGGCATACAACCACTACCGCGCTTTAACCGATGTGGTCAGTACTCTAAGACAACAAGTCGAAGTACGTGACCAAATAAATTTAAAAGTAACAAACGAAGAAGAGGAATAGCACTATGTCTATAGATAACGTGCAAGAAAACTTTTCCGGCAGTGTCGATGACACTACAGAAGCCATTTTAGCAAGCTGGGATGACGCTGATGAGAATCAGCTATCTGAGGAAGGTGAGTTAGAGGCAACGGAGGAAACTACTAGTGAAGAGACTGACGAGGTAGAAGAATCTGAAACTGAGAGTGATGAGACCGAAGAAGAAGTTGAGACTGAAGAAGACCCTGAAGAAGACCCTGAAGAAGAAGCAGAGCCAGAAGAAGTTGATCTGTCTGACGATACCCTCGTTGAGCTTTTAGTTGACGGTGAAACTAAGCAGGCATCTTTAAAAGACCTCAAAAGACTCTACGGCCAAGAGGCATCTCTTACAAGAAAGTCTCAAGAAACAGCAAACCAAAAAACTAAAGCCACCGAAGCCCTGCAACGTGCAGACGCATCATTACAGGCTATGCTGACCCGCGCCCAAGATCGTTATAAACCGTATGAAGAAGTCGATATGTTAGTTGCCTCGCGGCAAATGAACCCCGATGACTTTGCGGCACTACGAGCAGAAGCAAAAGCAGCACAAGGCGATCTTAAATTCCTCACTGAGGAGGCTGATAGCTTTTATGCCGAACTTCAAAACAATCAAGCAGTGCAACAGCGCGAGAGTGCAAAAAGCTGCATTGAGGTTCTTCAGAAAGAGTTGCCCGAATGGTCCACTGAGTTATACAACGACATTCGCAAACACGCTATCGGCAGTGGTCTACCCGCTGATTCTGTTAATCAATACACTGATCCTAACGTGATCATGCTCTTACATAAAGCAATGTTGTTTGACAAGTCTAAGCAAGTAGCCAAATCTAAGAAAGCCAAGGCCCCCGCTAAGATTCTACGCAGTAAGAAAGCGCCGCAATCTAAAACTGATGTTCGCGTCAGCAAGCAGAAAGCAGCGCAAGAAAAACTACGGAGTGGTCAAAGTGGAGGTAATGATCTGGATGAAATTGCAGATATGTTAATGGCGAATTGGGATGCTGAATAACTACAACTCCCCAAACTTACCTTTTAAGGATTAACACCCATGACTCAACTTACAACCTATGCCATTATTGGCAAAAAAGAAAGTGTCCATGACTCAATCACCAACATCACACCTAGTGCTTGTCCCTTTCAAACTTTAGTAAAAAGCGAGAAAGTAACTCAGCGTAACTTCGACTGGTTAGAAGATGCTGGAAGAGCATCGGCGGCAACCGCATATTTGGAAGGTGCTGAAAGTACGTTTACCGCAATGGGCCAGCCAACTTTGCGCTCTAATGTAACTCAGATTATCGGTGAAGCATTTACCGTCAGTAATACTTCTGAGGTAGTAGAGACCCACGGAAGAAAACGTAGTACTGCTTACAACTTAGCCAAGGTGCTTGTGGCGCTCAAGAAGGACGTAGAAAAGAGTATGGTCGGCGTTTCACAGGCGGCAGTCAACAGTGGCGCTAACGCTGCTCGTAAGATGGCCTCGATTAATCAGATGATTTCTACTACAGTCGATGCAGGATCAAACAGTACCGATCCTCTTACAGAAAGCTCGTTGCTTACACTTGCTCAAACTTGTTACACCAACGGTTCTGATCCTACAGTTCTGATGATCAAGCCTGCCGATAGTCTTATTATCGCTGGTTTCGCATCTGCTACTGGACGCGAACGTGATATTGGTGCAAGCAAGACTCTTGTAAACACCATTGACGTTTTGGTAACTGCGTTCGGAACATTCAAAGTAGTACTCAATCGTGAAAACCTCGCAACCAATGCTTACCTCATTGACCCCTCAATGTTTAAGCAATGCGTCCTTCGCCCATTCAGCCGGACACTG
>Ga0209302_10002057_pt1 | contig 11774 bp, 7 predicted proteins | sample ArcOceMetagenome_2_FD_187445 | JGI IMG/M metagenome (GOLD analysis project Ga0209302, IMG submission 187445) | Marine eukaryotic phytoplankton communities from Arctic Ocean - Arctic Ocean ARC135M Metagenome (SPAdes) (version 2) | ecosystem: Environmental > Aquatic > Marine > Oceanic | place... | reverse complement strand
CAGACTGCAGCCCACCAGACTGCAGCCCACCGATCAGCAGGCCAGGCACCACCTCCCCCCCCACCTGCCGCCCACTGACCAGCCAGGCGGTGGCCGCCTCCGCCAGGCGCGCCAGCTCGGGATCGTTCGCCGCCAACTCGCGCACCGCGCCCTCGACCGCCTCGTCCAGCCAGCCCGGCAGCCGAATTGCCTCCAGTGCCGTTGCCGCCTTCGCCGTTTCCACCGCCGCCCTCTGCTTGGCCTCAGCCATCTGCGCAGCCGCGGCCTCCATATGATCTCCTAGGGCCTGTCGCTTCCGAAGGTGCAGCCGCTGCTCACGCTCCCCCAGCCGCACCTCGCACTCTGCCCAGTGCAGCTCCCGTTGCACCTGCAGGAACTGTAGGCGCTGCTGGTCCTCCCGCTGATCCAGCAGCAACTGATCGAGCAGCCGCTGCCGCCCCGCCAGCGGCCCCGCAGCGCCCGCCTCCGCCTCCCTCATCTGCGGCGCCTGCGAGGACGGCGAGGCGGCGGGCGACAGCTCGTCTTGAGCGGCCACCGCAGCGGACACCTCGGCGCACCTCTGCCGCCGGTACGCCTGCTCCTCCTCATCCGCCTTGCGCACCGCCCCCTCAACTTCGAGCTTGATCTTGGCCTCGCGCCGCTCGCCGGTGACGTATTCCTCCACCTGGCGCACCGCGTCCGCCGCACCCGGGTCAACCCGGGCGGCAACCGGGGCGACAACCGGCGCGGCAACCGGGGCGACGGCCGCCGCTGGCTCTGGCCCGGGCAAAATCACGTCCGCACATGCCTCGTCGGCCTGCCGCGCCAGGCACGGCCCGCACACGCGCCCCGCCACCCTCTCGCCCTTGGCGAGCATCGCACACTGGCACGTCGCGAAGCGCTGAAGCCGCCACTGCTGCTCCTCCGCCACGGCGGGCACGCTGCCGCCATCGCCTCCACCCCCCGCGCCACCGCCGCCAGCGCAGCCGGCCCCAGGCCCGTCGCTCTCCCTCCCGCGCCCCAAAGCGCGCCGCTTGCCGAGCGCGCCCCGGGGCACAGAGACGTCAGTGACGCACCTAAAGTCCGCGCCCGCGGCCTTGATGGGCTGCAGCAGCCACGACGGCTCGAAGAGCTCGGTGACAAAGTCCCGAGTCCTGATGCCGCCCCGGCCGCCGTGCGCGAAGCCCACGCTCGCACACAGCTGCTCCCAGCCGCCCGCCTCCCGCGCTGCCTCCAACGCCGGCATGGTGCGCCCCACCCGCACGGTGCCTGCGATCCTGCCGAGGAAGGAGGCATCAACGAGCGTGCCGGCGCCGCGCCGCGCCGCGATCTCTGCCTGGACCTCCGCCGACAGCTCCGCGCCGCCCCACGAGTTAGCGCTGAGCCGCACGCCGAGCAGCCTGCCCTCGCAGCCGGCGAGCTGCGAGGTCGGGCGAACGTCGAGCGTCTTGAAGCCGTGCAGGACCATCGGCCCCAGCTCCTTGGTCCAGTTAAGGCACGTGAGTGTCACGACGTCGGCCGCCGAGCGCGTTGAGCGCAGCGACGCACCCATCTCTGAGGCCGCCTGGGGCAGACGCACGGGCGGCCCCGCCCAAGCAGGCGGCGCCGGGGCCCGCCTCGAGGACACGGTACTGCCCGGCGAGGCGGCGCCAGGCGCCTCCCGCTTCCTGCCATCGCCACCGGCCCTGCCCACGCCCTCGCCGACATTCCCGGGCACGCGTCCTGCAGATGCGGGCATGCGTCCGTGGCCAGCGGCCACCAAAGATGGTTCTGCACGCTGTTCCGCCCGACCTGGCTGACCGCGCACAGCCTGCCACCCGCCAGGAGCCCTGGGTGCCCCGGCAGCGTCGCGCAGCACGCCTCGGTCGCCTGCACCAGCACCCGAAGCGAGCGCCGAAGCGCCGTGAGAAGGAGCTGCGTGCGGCTCCACGGCGGCGCCACGGCGGAAGGGCACGCCTAGCGCATCGCGGAGCGCCGCTGCGATATCGCACTGGCCACCTCGCTTGGAGGCCACACTCCCGCCGTCCTCCTCCTGGCGTATGCGGCCCACGTTCGTCCTCGCACTGGCATCCAAGGTGTTGCCGTCTAAAACCGCAACATCTTGGCACTCAGCGCCATTGCCAACCTCTAGCCACCGCGTCATCGTAGACGCGATCGCCAGGCCGACTCGGCGATGAGGCTGCGAGCAGGAACCGGCAGAGCAGTTCTAGCCCGAGCACCAGCGCTCCCGCCACCGCGGGGGACAGCGACGCGGCGCTGTCGCAATATCAAGCGATAGAGACCCCCCCCCGGGACGCGTCGTCCGCCGTGGGGACGCGCAGCTGAGGGCTCACTCCGCTCCGATTGCTCGACGCCACGACCACCGCCAACGGCCTTCATGCGAGTCGCAAAGGAAGAGGACGGTCCACGACGTAATAACTCGCTCTCGTGTGCCTCAGAGCCGTTCACCTACGCCACAGAAAATTTCCATTGGTACACCGAGGACGAGTCAACGCTGCTTTCCTCGCTGGCTGGAGGTATGCTCGTACTTGCTCTATGCATGCTGGCTTATGCTGCGTTATGGCGAGTGTCGCCGTTTTTGCGTCGAGCAGCCTTTGGTGCTGCAGTCGCACCCGAGGAGGCCCCAGTTCCGATCATACGCACGTGGCGAGTCCTCGCTGGCGGCACTGGCTACAAGCGCGCGATTGATGAGTGGGGCCACCTCGAGGACCAGCTTTTCTTTAGCTTCCTGCGGATGCACCTCAACCTTTTCCTCACCTTCTCCGTGATTGCCCTTCCCATCATGCTACCCGTCAACGCCATGCGCTCGACCGACGACGCCCCGCAGTTGTCACCGCCGACCTCACCGTCCCCACCCACCGTCCCTCCGTACGGCCTGCTCCAGCGCTGCTGCCTGATGCACCTTCCGCCGGGCTCGCACGCCTTCCTAGCGAGCACGTTTTGCATGTACGCCTTCACCGCCCTCTTCCTTTTCTTCTTGCGGCGCGAATGGGTGGGGTACGTGTGGCGACGGCACAACTGGCAGCTGCGCCGTCGGCCCTCGGTCGACGACTTTACCGCGATCTTTCACGTGGGCCGCTCTGGAATCTCTGCTGGGGAGCTGGAGGAGCGTCTACGGCGTGTGGTGCCCGGAGAGGTCTATGCGGTGGTGAGTAGCCCCGCCTGTGCGCTCCCTTGCACGTGACAAGCTGATGAGCAGTGGGCTGCCGCCCAGGTGCCGATCGCCAAGAACCGGGTCATTGACTGTTGCGCTGCGAAGCGTACGGCCGAGCTACTGGTGCAGGCCGACGCCTCGGACCCGTGCGAGTTGCGCGTCGTTACAGTGGTCCCCGTCTCGCGCCCGAAGTACAACTTCTCGCACCGCTCTTTCCACGGCTTGAGGCGCTCATCCTACCTGCCCACTACCTGCCTGCCTACCTACTCACCTACCCTACCTGCCTACATGCCGACCTACTCACCTACCCTTACCTGACCCCCTCCAGCCGCCACCCTTCACACGATTGGCGATGCGGCAGGTCGCCGGTCGCCCCAATCTCCTACGAGCTGATCATGCCGCACGCTACTGCTAGCGCAAGACGGCCGACGCTGCCGATGGCGCAGCTGCCGAGGGGTCTGGCTGCGGATGTGAGCGACGGCCAGGCCAATGCCATACCAGAACGCGAGGCCGGGAGTGAGACAGCCGAAGCGAGCAAGGGCTGGTCTGGCCGCGTGTTCAAGGCAAAGAGGAAGCTGGAGAGCACCATGGACCACACGGCTCTCGGCCGGCGGTTGCGGCACCAACAGGAGGTGATGTTGCGGCCATTTGAAGAGTTGCAGCTGCTGAGCGAGCTCCAAGACGCGCATGCTAAGGGCACAGATGCTTCACCGCCCCTCCTGCAGCACGAATGCTCGCTCAAGGAAGCTGGGGCGGCTTGCGCCATCCAGCGCTCGCAGCGCCGCAAGATTTTCCGAGCACTGGTCCGCGCGCGCGATCATAAAGGTGCACGCCTGCTTGCCGTCGCGTTCTTTGCCACCGAGGTAGCACACGGCGACGGCGAGCAGTTGACGAACATCAAGATCGTGCTTGACAACGGAGATTTTGCGCAGCTGCAGCCACAACTACCAACGCCTTACAGGCCCGTGCGACCTTGCAGCTCGCACGACCTTACCAAGGTGCGGATGAGGCAGCGGAGGCGACTCGGGTGCTCCTCGCAAGGTTGCTTGGCGCAGATGGCGAGCGGCTGCCTCGACTTTTCGTGCGAGTTCGCACTCGACTTGATCACCGACTACAACGTGACGCAGCCGTACCTTGTGCTTTTCACTACGCGCCGCGCTAGGGCACTGTGCACTCAGTGCTCGACGGTGCTGGCGCCAACGCAGCTGCCTATTCGCGCGGAGGAGGCGCCGCCGGCTGTTGACATGATCTGGAGCAACGTGTTCATGCCTCAGGCGCGCAAGCGTATTTGGAGCATGTTCGGCATGAGCTGCACGCTGGTCTTTTTCTTGCTATGGCACATCCCTGTCGACTACGCACAACGCGCGCCTCTTGCCGCCTTCCGCGCTGCCTGCTCTAACGAGACGTTTACGGCACTCGAGCCGTACCTGGGCACCGGGTCGTCGGCCGATGGGCTGGTCGGCTCCCTGACCCTCAAGCTGCTGCTGGCGGTGAGCCTCAACTCGGGGATGCTCGAGTTTCTCACGCAGCTGCGTGGCGCCTCCAACTACACCGCCGTGTACGTCACGACGCTCTGGCACCTCTGGGCCTTTAACTTCTTCATGATCCTACTTGGCTCCTGCATCGAGGGGTCGCTCTACGACACGCTACTGCACGACTTCATCAACGGCTGGTGCGCGGTCGCCCGCCGCCTCGCCACCGACTTCCCGCGCCGCTCGAGCTTCTTCCTCTCGTACGTTATCTCCGACCTGCTTGTGATGCTGCCTGGGTACGACGTGCTGCAGAGTGTGGCGCTCCTCTTGCTTCCGCTGCCACGGCTGCTGCCCTGCTGCGGTGCGATGCTCCGCCGGTTACAGCTGCACTCAATTTTCCAGCGGCGATGGCACGCCTATATGTACACGCGTGCCCAGCTTATCATCAACGTCGGGATGCTCTTCTGCTGCGTCGCGCCAATCGTTGTGCCTTTCGTGGCCGCCTGGCTCGCCTTCGCACTCGGGGTCTGGCTGCACAACTTCAAGCATGTGCTGAGCGTGCCGCAGGACCACGGCCGAGGCGCTGGCACCGAAACCTTCGACTCGGGGGGGCAGTATTGGCCGGTGGCTATTCGCACACAGGTCCGCCCCCGTCCCCGTTCCCCACCCGCCCGCCAACCCAAACGTTCCGTTCCCGTCCCGCCCCGCCCGCAAGCCCAAACGCGTTGGTGAGCGACTGCTGCAGGTGTACTCGCTGTTGATGGCGCAGCTGGTGCTGGCTGCGCTTCTCGCGATCAATGCCGCGTGGTGGGGAACTGGCTGCTTGCTCCTGCTGATCCCCGTCACGTACACCCGTGCGCAATCGATCGCCGCGCACTTTGAGCCGCTCGCCGCGGGATTCTCGCTGCAGCAGTGCGCCGAGCTGGACGCCGAGCAGTGGCAGCGCGCCAAGAAGCGGCGGGGGGGCACGCCAACGAGGCCGCCGCACGGCATGCCGGCAGAGCTCGAGGAGCTATTGCGCAACGGGTGCGATGAGTATGATGGCAAGGCGCGCGGCCAGAGCCCCGCCATGAGAAGCCGTGTCCTTCCGGCCGTCTTGCCCCAGCAAATCGAGGTGTGATATCTTTTGCACGATCCATGGACGAACAGCACTTCGTTCTCGTGACCACTACCGTAGAGCGTAGTCTAGCCGTCCCTGTGGTTTTCTTTCTCGTTTTTTCAGCTCTCAAGTGTCTATAATTTACAGCATACAGCGCTGTATTTCTATTCTCATCCGAGGATTCGACACGGTAAGTATACTTTAGTCTTTAGTCAGTGGCCCGGTTCTAGAAAAATAACTCGCGACCTCTAGAGCACCTTCCTTCCAGAAAAGTGGCGTGCGCGGTGGTCGTGCTTGTGGTGGTGGTGGGCTGGGGGCGGGGGGGGGATATCGCGAGAACCATACGCGACCTGGAGTCCCCACAAACTGGAAGGATCTCACAGAACGGGTAGAAATCACGGTTCGGTGTGGCTACGAGCTATGACAGGACAACCTTTCCAAATGAGGCCCGCTGGCAGCGCCGCCCTCGGCGGCCAGTGCTACGGGCACAGCGGTGAGTGGGAGGCCGCGGCGCGCAACGGCGCTCGCCACGAAGTTGAGCAGCAGCGGCCCGTTGGGGCAGCAGTTGCGGCTGGCGGGGGCGGCGAGGCGGGGCGGCAGGACGTAGCGATCAAGACTGCCCGGCTGCCACAGGCCGCCGCTCAGGTGGCTCGAGTCTGCGAGCCAGTGCAGGCTTGAGCAGGCGAGCACGCTGCCCGCACCGGTCAGGCCGCTGCGCTGCGGCGGGAAGAAGCAGAGGGTGGAGAGGAGGCGCAGCGAGCCCGGCAGCGCGACGTGGCTCAGCTGCACGCCGCCCGCCGCCGCGGCGAGCTCGGTCAGCTCAAAGACCTGGTTCGGGTTCGGGTTCGGGTTCGTTTTCGGGTTCGGGTTCGGGTTAGGGTTGGGTGGGGTTGGGGTTGGGGCTGGGGTTGGGGTTGGGGCTGGGGTTGGGGTTAGAGTTAAGGTCAGCTCGAAGACCTTCTCAGCACGATTGAGCAGCAGCGTCGCAGGCCTGCCGAGGGGTGAAGGGGGTGGGCGGCAGCGGAGGCCCCCGACAGGCGTGACGTGGTGGCGGCAAGGGGCCAAGGGCTGGGGCGGTGGCGGCGGCGGCGGCAAGGGGGCCAAGGGGGCGAAGTAGGGGGCAAGGGGCCGGAGGGTTGCGGCGCACCCAAACGGCCCACCCATGAGTTGCGAGACCGCCTCGTCGCGCTCCATCTCGCGCACCCGCCGCGCCGCGCGCCGCGCCGCCTCACTCCTGAGGGGCGCCACCCCCCCCGCTGCGCCCCCCGCCTCGCCGCCCGCCTCGCCGCCCGCCTCGCCACCCGCCTCGCCGCCCCGCCCCTCCGGCTCCCTCTCGGCGGAGGCGCACGCTCTCGAGAGGTAGTGACTACTCTGCGGGGCGGGCACCAGCGTGTGTGCGCAGAGGGGCAGCCTGTTGGCGTGCTGGATCGGTCGCACGCCGAGCCACCCGAGCACCTGCGGCCGAGGTGGAGCGGAGGTAGGGTGTGAGGACGGGCGTGGGTGTGGAGGGTGTGGGGGGGGGGTCAGGCTGCGACCGGGCGAGGGCGGGCGAGCGCAGCACCTGCCTTTCTGGAGGCTCCTCCGGCTCGGCAGGGTGCGGCACACTCACGATGAGCGCCCCGCCCCGCCGCACCCACGCCTGGTAGGTAGGTAGGTAGGTAGGTAGGTAGGTACGCAGGTACGCAGGTACGCAGGTGCGCAGGGAGGCAGGCAGACCCCGCACCTGCACGGCCGTGAGCTCGCCAGGCTCGAGATCCATGCCGAGCAGCAGCACGTCGACCGCCAGGAGGGCGCGCGCATCGAGCGCGACACCCAACTTGCCGCCCAGCTCGAGCAGCGGCGCTGTTGTGCGGCAGTGCGGCGTGGTGAGAGGCTGCTGTGGCTGCCGCTGTGGCTGCGCAGCAGGGCGGAGGCGCGTGGCAGGCGCGCGCGCGGCTCGGGGTGCGGATTGGGGCGAGCCTCACCGCACGCGAAGTGTCGGCGCAGCGAGCTCAGCATGCTATTGAAGCCGCCGCTCCCCAGGCACGCCGAGCGTGCGCGCCCGAGGCTCGCTAATTGGAGCGGCAGCTGCGGCGTGCGAGCGGCGACGCAAGGGCAGCGCTGCTCACGGCTGCTCAAAGGCCGTAGCACCAACGAGCCGCCGCAGCCGAGCTCCACCAATGGTAGCGAGCCGTCCTCGTCGGGTGGCGCTAGGAGCGGGCAGTGCCCAAGCAGTTTGGGCACTGCGTTTGGCGTGCGTACGCCAAACGCAAGGAAGGCGAAGAGGTTTCTGTGATCGGCGCCAGTGGCACCCAACTCCGTTGCCCGGGGCATCGATGCCTGGTGCAACGCGCGCTGCACGGATGGAATATCCCCAAACGCCCGCTCGAGGAAGAGTCGCCACACCCTGGCGGGCAGCTTGAGGGCGCGAGTGGCACAAGCGAGCGAGCTGAGATCGACTGGACCGAGCGGAATCGCCACAAGCAAAAAAACGTCCTCTGGAAGCTGGAGCAGCGTGACCGGCGAGGGCGGCGGCGGCGAGGGCGGCAGCGGCGAGGGCGGTCTCGTTAGGTCACAAGCCATCCGGCTGCGATCAGCCGCGCGGTGCGAGAGAGGCGGGGTGCCGCGCGTGCCGCGCGTCCGACCGCGACGTTTGACCCGTGGTTGTCCCCCCCTCGCCAGCTTGGCCAGAGGCGCCAAGGCGCGCGCTCGCAAATTCCCCCATTTCCGGCGGGCCGAGACCCCACAAAAGGTGAGCGCGCGCCTTGGCGCCTTTCGGGCCCCCACGGGCGGATGAGGACAACTCCGGGCGGTGTGGATGGATATCTCCGGGACCTGGACCGCACGCTCACGTAGCTGGCCACGGCCGTGGGTGGCCTCTTGGCCTCCGGCGCGAGGAGATCGCGATCTCGACTCTCATGAGAGCCGAGATCGCGCGCAGATATCGTAGGTGCCTGCAGGCCACCCAGCGCCGTAGCCAGCTACGTGAGCGTGCAGTCCGGCCCCTGTAGATATGTCCATTAGCGCCGAGGATCGTCCTCGTCTGCCCGTGGGGGCGCGAACAGCGGCCGAGCGCGGGTGACGTCTCGCCGAGGCGCATGCGGCATGCGTTCAAGAGCGTGTCCAAAGCAGGGCGCATGCCCCGCCCCAACGGCAACGCCCTCCCACACGACCCCCGCCCATCACCCGGGACACTAACATCACAGTACCGGCAGCCCACACCCTGGCACGCGTGGGTGGGGCCAAACCGCCACGCCACGGGCGCCAGCCTCCACACAGCGAAGACGGGCAACGAAGCCCACCACTGTGGCGACTCTCGCCTTCGTACCTTCACCATACACCTCGCCCGCACGCCCGCCGGACGTGTCCTGGCACGGCAGCGATCAGGAAGCGCCCAAGAGCACTCGGCGGCACGCCAGGGGCAGAGAAGATGGGAGAGCCTGCAGCTGAGAGCCTGCTGCCTCCGGCACCGGACCCGCTCCATCGCCAGGTTAGTCTGTGATAACGAGGGCTGCCGCGCCGCCGCCATGCAGGAGCGGCCTGCCCAGGCCACTGTTGGTGGTAGACCCGCGCTGTTGGTGGTAGAAGTTCTTAAGGGGGGAGGATTTCGAGGAGACGATGCAGAGAGAGAGTCCAAAGGTGCCAGGGGGGTGGTGACGGCGGACGGCGGGAACGCGCCGCTTGGCCTCGGCCCGGCGGTCTCCCCCCCTCCTGTCCCTCACGCCCCCGCACAAGCGCACAACTACCCCTTTCCCAAACCACACAAACACACCCCACACCACCCTCCCTTGCTGCGAGTATCCACTCGTAGCGTCCACAGTACGAGTGCTGTAGTGCTCCTGCTGTAGTGCCCTCCTTTGGGTAAGCCCTGGTCTAATACACTAGAGTTGAAAGCAAAACTTTCCTCGCACCTCGGGGGCTTGGTTCGCGATGTCCATGTCCCCTCCCCTGTCCATGTTCCATGTTCCATGTCCATGTCCATGTCCATGTTCCATGTACCTGGAGAGATTTGGGGAGCTTTTCCCACAGCCTCCTGGGCCGATCTGGGCCCCCTCGTCCCAGGTACGAGGTAGCCCATTCACCGTCGAGTCCCTTGCTTGGGTTCACGAATCGTGTTTGTTGTCTGACGGCGAAAAGGTTTTCGGTGGGGCGCGAAACCGCCGGTTGATTCATTTGCATGCAATTGACTCCGCAGCCATCCCAAACGAATCTAATTCTGGGGTAAGTTCACGAATCGCAAGGCTAAATCAAAGCTTACCAATTGTTGTTGTCACCATGGGTTGCCCCTACCTATGATTCTAGCACTGCTGCCAAAGGGTTTGGCCTGAATCGCAAAGCTCGCGTGAGAAAAGACCCCAAGGCGCCCTCCAAGTGCATGAGGTACCCCTGTAGCGCTCATGAGCAACAGTTTCCCCCCCCCATCACAACATGGTCGACTCAAACACGATCATGGCTGTGAACGCCGACCCAACCAAGCGCCTGAGGCCTCGCACCCGTCTATCTATGCCAGGAAAAACTGACGAGACGCCTTCGCTAGTGCCGTCGAGGCCAGCCGCCAAGGCTGCCGAATCATCGCCGCTCAACGGAGCCACCCAATCGCCCCATAGCGCCGTCGCTGCTGACCGAATGCGCACTGGCCACGCCGCGCGCGATCAGCAGCAGGCCGAGGAGGTCCACCTGTGTGATAGGCTGGCGTCGGCGAAGCAAGCGAAGGCGAAGCTGATCGAGGCGCGACGCAGCAAGCGGCAGGCGATGGATGGAGAGAGCATTCGGCAGGAGGAGGCGCCGCAACAGGAGCGGACTGCGAAGGCGCCACCACCGCAGCCAGAGAAGCTGCGGGCGTACCATGATGTTCTTCGGTCCAACAGCTCCTCGGCGGCGCTGGAAATGCATAAGCGGGCTATGCAGGTGGAGGCTCAAAAGAACCAACGGGAGGGGCGGGCGCGGCAGGCGGCGGAGGAGAAGGAGCGTCGGGCGGCGGCGGTGCTGCAGCAAGCCGAGGCGCGGAAGGCAGATATGGCGCGAGTGGTCGCAGAGGAGCGGGCGCGCCGAAAGGCCGAGGAGAAGGCGATGCGAGAGGCGGCAGAGGAGGTGGCGAGGCGGGAGGCGGAGGAGGAGGCGGCGGAGGCGGCGGAGGAGGCGGCGAGGGTGGAGGTGGAGGAGGTGGTGAGGCGAACGGTGGAGGAGGTGGCGAGGCGGGAGGCGGAGGAGGCGGCACGCAAGGAGGCGGAGGAGGTGGCGAGGCGGGAGGCGGAGGAGCGCGCGAGACAGGAGGAGGCGCAGCGGGAGGCGGAGGAGAAGGCAAGGCTGGAGGCGGAGGAGGCGGCGAGGCGAGAGGCGCAGGAGGCGGCGCGACGGGAGGAGGAGGAGCGTGTGCGGCTAGAGACGGAAAAGAGGGCACAGCAAGAGGTGCTCGTTGAGGCGGCGAGGGAGGAGGCGAGGGAGGAGGCGCGCCGGCTGGAGGCAGCCGAGGCGGCCATGCTGGCGGGTCATGAGGCCAATAGGATCGGGGCGCACGCGTTCGCGCGCCGCTCTTTTTGTGAGGCGAGCGCGCTGCAGCCGCGCCCCGCCGCGCTCGTCTCGGCCGCCAACATGGCGCGCCGCACGCGCATAGCTTCGTAGGCCATCACACGCCACCACGCCATCACACGCCACCACACCATCACGCCATCCCATCTACGCCATCACGCGATCACGCCATCTACGCCATACGCCATGCACATACGCCATTGGACCTCCGTCGCCATTCGCCTGCGCCCCCCCCCTCCCCGCGCGCTTCCCTCCGCAGGCGCTCAAGCTAGGCGACGCCGCCACGGCCGCAGCCGAGTACGAAGCGCTGCTCGCCGCCACCGAGGGGCCGCACGCACCGTCGGACGCGGTGCACGCTGCCTCACCCTAACCCCAACCCTGACCCTGACCCTGATCCTAACCCCAACCCCAACCAGGTGCGCGCTGCGGCGAGCAAGAAGCTCGACGAGGCGCGGCAGGCGATGGCTCGGCAGGAGGTGGAGGATCTGACCCTAACCCTAACCCTCACCCTCACCCTCACCCTCACCCTCACCCTCACCCTCACCCTCACCCTCACCCTCAC
>Ga0209302_10002056_pt1 | contig 11779 bp, 8 predicted proteins | sample ArcOceMetagenome_2_FD_187445 | JGI IMG/M metagenome (GOLD analysis project Ga0209302, IMG submission 187445) | Marine eukaryotic phytoplankton communities from Arctic Ocean - Arctic Ocean ARC135M Metagenome (SPAdes) (version 2) | ecosystem: Environmental > Aquatic > Marine > Oceanic | place... | reverse complement strand
CCCCAACCCTATAACCCCAACCCCAACCTCAACCCTAACCCCAACCGTAACCCTAACCCCAACCCTAACCCCAACCCCAACCCCAACCCTAACCCTAACCATAACCCTACCCCTAACCCTAACCCTACTCCGAGCCCCAACCCTAACCCTTACCCTTACCTTTGACCATGTATAGGCAGAGCCCGCTGCACTTCGCGGCCTTCAAGAAGAAGCCGGAGGTGGCTGCGCTGCTGCTGGCCCACCCAGTGTGCGACCCCATCGTCCTCGACCGCAAGGGGCGTATCCCCGCCGAGGACACCCCAGCCAAGGACACCTCCGATGACGCCATCCGCGCGGCGGTCGTCGCGGCGCAGGAGGCGGTGCTGCGCGGCGTGCCGACGAGGGCGATGCAGGTGTAAGGTGTATGCCTCAGATGCAGGCGCAGGTGAGGCGTAGAGGCGTTCTCGCCCGGCCCGGGGCGAGCGTCATCGGGGTGTTCAGACGTTAGCACCCCAAACTTCTCACTTTACGCTCGTCACTTCCTCGCTGGTGAGACTCTTCAAAAGACGGGCAAAATTCTAAATTTCTCAATTCGCATAAGTGTCCGCTGGATAACACCCACCATTCACCCCCTCGTGCCCCTCACAACCAGCGTCCTCCCTTGTGCGCTCCCCTGCGCCCCGCGCGCGTGCCCCTGGCGCCCCGCGCGCGCCCCTCGTGCCCCTCGTGCGCCCCTAGTACCCTCTTTGATCTCCTCACACGCGGGACACCCTCCATGCTTGGTGGAAGTCACGATTAAGCTTCAATGGTCGTACTTCCTGGCTTCGCGCTGTTCTTCCGTGCGCCCGAGGGGGACCCGTGCTGGTTGGTGAGGGCCTTGTCGCCATCCGTGTTGTTCCCCTTATGCTGACGGATGATGCCGGCGAGGCTTGCTTTCGTCATGAGGTCGCTGCCTCGGTCGAATTCGACGAAGTTCAGAGCTCCAAAGTTGGGCCACGCCAGCTCGACCGTGTCGGGGTCCTCCTCCTCCAATTGCCTGTCGTTCGCGTACTTTGAGGCCTCGGCGATGAAATCGCCGATGCGGGACTTGTCATCGATCTTGACGACGGGCACGATCTTCTTCTTCTCGAGCACCGCCCACATGACCTCTTGCCGACACATTGGGCGGCTGAAGTAGCTCGTGTCCTTCCCGCCGTTGTTGGTGATGATGCAGATGCAGGTGTCCGAGTTGCGGATGCCCTCCTTCATCGCAGCCATGTCCCTTGTGGGCAGCTTGACGTCCAGCCAGCATTCCGCCTTGAAGCAGTCCTTGAACCCGGCCCACAACTCGGTTGCGATCAGCTTTGCGTCTCCGTCGCGCTGCGTGTGCGAGATAAAAAAGTGCCACGCGCCTGGCTCGTTGATCGAGTCGGGAATCGGCTTCTTCGGGTCCAACTCCTCATTGATGCTGGCGTGCACCTTGGCGAGCTTCTTCTTGTAGCGCACGACGACGACGATGATTATGATCAAAAGCACGAACCCGCCGCCGCCGCCCGCCGCGTAGACATACACGGGCACGCCCGATGTCGATGTCGAAGGGGCGCGAGGGGGCGTGGAGGGCAAGGGTGGGGGATCGGTCGGGGGAGGCGGCGGGCTCGCGCAGCTGTGGCAGCAGATGCTTGCTGACGTTTCGCAGGCACCTGCTTGCGTCCTGATGAGTCGTTCGCAGCTCACGCCATCGTCGAAGCCTAATGTCGCGGCGAGGGCGTCGTCGTCGTCGACGCAAATGCCTGGCGGCGTGCTCGGCGGCGACGGAGGGTTTGTGACACAGACTGCCTTGCACTCTGCCTCGCCTTCTGGGGTGGGGAAGGCATTTAGCTGGCATTTCTGCGTCGTCGCGGCATCCTCGCACGCCTGGCAGCTGCCGGAGGTCGTGTCGTCGTAGTTGCACATGAGTGGGGGCGAGGTTGTCGCGTCGCACTTCTGGACGGAATTGCAGTAGATGCTCGTGCTCAACCTACTTTGCTCAACAGAGATTCCGAGCGCAGCGGAGACGTCAGCGGCGGACCCGGTGCCGAGGCTGGAGGAGAGCACGGCATACACTGCGGTGGCAGTCTTTGCGGCGGGCACGGCGATGGTGGCAGTGATCATCACGCTGGCGGCGGCGACTTGGATGGTGACGAGCGACTTGTCGACGCCGGCGGCGGTGGCGATGCTCTGCTGCAAGCCTGAGATGTCCGAGTAGTCGCCGACGCTGCCACTGGCAAGCAGCTCGAACACGATGGTCTCCGAGGGCTGGTCAGTCGAGGGTGGGGACGGCGAGGGTGGCGGCGGCGACGGCCCTGGGCTCGCCTTCGTGCCAGGCGGGTTTGGCCGCGGGGATGGTGGCGGTGGCGGCGAGGGTGATGGTGGTGGTGGTGAGGGTGGGGGCGGCGGCGGGGGGGGCGGGTCTGGCGACGGCGGAGGGTAGTTGATTCTCATGATGCAGCCGTTCTCCCAGGCGCAGCAGTCGTAGGTGAGTGGCTCGAGAGTTCCGCAATAGTTGTCGCAGACGCTCTCCGTTGACTCAAACTGGGCCAGAGCCTGAACCGAGTTGATTCCACAATAGCACTCACACCCTTGCACCCTATTGCCGCAGTATCTGAGCTTGGTGTATCTGTCCAGGCAGAGGCGGCGGTGAGAGGGGGTGGTCGAGGCAGGCACTGCGCTGTGCAAAACCGAGCAAAGCATGGCAGCTGCTGCTCACATGAACTTGTAGCCCTGGGCCTTTGCACTAGACGACAGCAGCTGCCCCGCGTCCGTGCGGCATGATGCCTCACAAGTGCCGGGCGTGTCTCCCATACCGTGGATGTTTTGATACCAATTGGCCATGTCGGGGCCACCACCGAGCGGGTCACAGCCAATCGTGACGCCACCACCGCCCCAGGTTGTCTGGCCGAATGAGACCCCGAGCACAGTCGTGAGCACCCCCGCGAGCCCGACAAGAAGCAAACGCATTTCTGTTGAGGTGCCTCTGTTTATATCGATGCACGTTGAGGTGCGAGCCCGCAGCAAGAAATTAATAATGATGCAGGCGAGAAAATTAAAAGCCGCAGGCACCCAGGCAGATGCGACCCATAGGCTAACTTACAGACCTCGACTTTATCCCGCAAACAAACAAAGTTTGGGCACGTGTTTCTGGCAATTTTGAACTTTGAACTTTGTGCTTTGGCATTTCGGGTGGCCGAGGTTGTTTGTCGAGCGAGCTGGGCGTCCGGATTCTTTTGGCCATGTGTCTTTACTTCGAGAAATCTATCTACAATATCCATCGCTTGGCGCGCTCAGGGAGACGTTAACACCCCAAACTTGCGTGCGCTGTCGTGCGTCAACTCGTGTGCGGTCTCACTGCCATGGCCCGACACGCCACGATCGCACCTGACGCGCCTCTCGCGGCGATCAACGTGCAGCTGGTCGCCAGCAGTGGCCGGTGGCGCTTCCTCTCGGTGCTCGGCCTCGTCGGCGGCTTTGTGCTGGGCCTCGTGGTGCAGGCGCAGAGGTCGGCTCCCTCAGTGGCGCACGCGGGCGGCCCAGACGCAGCAGCCCCTGCGCTGCAGGCGTTACTTCGGCCCACCGCGGTCCCGCCGACAGCGCGCACGCCGGCCGTGGTCGCGCTGTGCGTAGGCGGGTTGCTGGAGCTGACGATCCCGCAGCGAGGACAGAGCGTGGCGGACCACGTGCTGAGCGTGCTGCAGCCGGACGTCTTCGTAGCCGGCACGCTCAAGGGCCGGCCAGGCCCCAAGCGCGTCGCGCGCGCGCTCGAGGAGATCGGCGCGCTCCGGCCGTTTGCGCGCGTCTCAGTCGTACGGATGCCGACCGTCGCTGTGCTGCGCGAGGCGCTGCAGGCGTCGGGACACTGGGATGACTTCCTGCGCACTGCTTCGGGCAAGGGGTCGGGCCAGGTGCCTGGCATGTCGGCCGACAAGCGCAAGTGGCTGCCTCTGACCACGAGCCCCGTCATCGGAAACCCCAAGGGCAACACTCTGCAGGAGCTGCACTACCAGAGCCGCTGCATTGATATGGTCGGCGCGCACGAGACCGACGCACGGCGCGGCGCCAAGTACGAGCGCGTCATGTTCACGCGGCTCGAGTTCGAGTGGCTGCACGACCACCCGCCCCTGCATCTGCTCGACCCAGCGCACCTGTGGCTGCCCACGGGCGAGGACAACGAGGGCGTCAACGACAGGCCTAACCCAAACCCAAACCCTAACCCTAACCCTAACCCTAACCCTAAATCCCAATCCTAACCCAAACCCAAACCCGAACCCAAACCCGAACCCTAGCCCTCGCCCTAACGACAGGCACTGGGTGGCCAACCGGCGCGACGCCGAGCGGGTCTTCAGGCGGTGGGACACGCTACTCGATGGCGACGAGTACCGCGCGCACTTTGGCAGCGCGCCGCTCTTCGTCTCGTCCGAGATCTTCATGGGCCGCACGGTGCGGCGGCACAGGCTGCAGATCGCGCGCTTCCCGAGCGTGGCGATGCTCCAATGCTGCGCCCTCAACTACCTCGACGTGCGCGCGCGCGCGGTCGGCAACATGAGCGAGCTCCAGTGCTTCGCACGACGGTGCTTCGAGGTGCCGTGCCCCTCGCGCGCCATCGGCGCGTGCGCGCAACGGAGCTCACACGCCCAGCTCGACGCCCTCGCCGAGGCCGCTGCGACCCAGGTCGGCTTCGACCCGCAAAAGGGCTTCACCGGCTTCGTCGCGGGCTTGCGTGCGCCCGGCCAGCTGCCCGTGCTCTCGTTTAAGTACGAGTACGAGGGACGTGCCGCGGTCATGCACGCCACCGCGCTCTCCTTCCCGGGCGCCGCGTACCACCTGCCTTCCGACCGCCACCCACCGCGGCTGGACATCGCTCTGCCACGCGCGCTGGGATCGCGCCTCGCGTCGGCGGCGGGAGAGAGCGTACAGGGGCTGGCCAACCACTCGTACTTCTACTCGTGCATCAACTGCGAGAGAGGAGAGGCAACCGGCTGTCTCGACCGCACGCGCCAGTACGGATCGTCACAGCTCGAGCGGGCGCGCAAGAGCCGCGCGCCCTGCCTCTACTATGACCGGGCACCGATGGCCGCCATCTGCAGCATGCATGCCGACGCCGAGAGGAACTTCGAGTTCCGTTGGTGGTGCGCCGAGGTTGAGCGGGACGTGACAGGCCTATGAGCACACACACACCTCTGAACTCCGCTGCGGTACGTACGGCCCTACAGGAGTATGCCGTCTCCGTCTTGTCGAGCAGAGGGCTGCACCTGCGGGCCTGAGGTAGCCTAGCTGTACAGCAACGTTGCGCTTTTAGCGAGAGCTATGCCTACTTGTATACGATATACGTACATGGCCATATTATAATCTATTATGTAATCCCGGCCCTGTTTAAGTTAGGCCATGTGTCTTTTCTTCCAGAAATCTATCTATGTATCTTATCTTATCTTATCATCTATCATAGTGGCGCGCTCTCGTGGCGGACGCCTTCTTGCCCTTGCCCTTGTCCTTGCCCGACATCCAAATGGGCAAGGCGAAGGGCAAGAGTAGGCGCGGCCATGATGACGACGACTTCGAGTGCGCGGTGCAGGCCCTCGAGATAGACACGCCGGTTACCCAGCCGCAGCAGGCAGACGACGAGAGCAGCGAGCTGGACGAGCTCCTGGAGCGTGCGCTGGTTCTTGGCCTGCTCAGCGAAGCTAGCTTCGACGAGCTGACGGACGTGCTCGCCGATGGCACACGAAGCGAGGCGGAGGTGCGCGACGAGTGGAGGGTGCGGCTGCAGCAGTGGGAGGTCGAGCAGAACAAGCAGGGCGGCGCTGCGTCAGCGGCAGCCATGCCTGCGCCTGCAGCGTCGGCGGCGGTGCCGCGGCGAGTGAGAAACGTGCTGAGCGTGCTCGGGTCGCTCGACGAGCTCAAGGCCCTAACGGCGGCGGCAGGCACTGACGGCCTCGTCGTCGTGCAGTACACCGCCAAGTGGTGCGGCCAGTGCCGCAAGATCGGCCCCTTTGTCAGCACAGCGCTGCCCGCCGAATTCGGACACGTGCGCTTCGCCTCACACTTAGTACCTCCTAACACGCACCTCTTAACACGCACCTCCTAACACGCACCTCCCAGCACGCACCTCCTAGCACGCACCTCCTAACACGCACCTCCTAACACGCACCTCCTAACACCACGCAGGTGCGCTTCGCGTCGGTCGACGTCGACGCGTGCGCGGAGGCGGCGGAGCGCGCGGGCGCCGAGAAGCTGCCGCTCTTCGAGCTGCTGATGGGCGGCAAGCGCGTCGACAGCTTGGTCGGAGCGCAGCAGACACAATTGCGCCGGTGCACGCGAGCAAGCAGTAGGCAGCTACCGCTTTAGTAGTAGGCCTAGTAGCTCAGTAGCAGACCTCTGTGCAGGCTGGTGGCGAAGCACGCGCCGCCGCCGCCGCCGCCGCCTGCTGCGGCTGAGGGCGAGGCCGGCGAGGCCGGTGAGGAGGGCGAACGCGAGGGCGGCGGCGAGGGCGGCGACGAGGGCGGCGATGAGGGCGGCGATGAGGGCGACGGTCAGGTGCCGAAGCGGCTCAACCGACTCGTGCCGATTGGCACTGCGTACGAGCTCGACGAGCTGTACGAGGAGGCCGCGGCGGCAGAGGCCACGGGCGAGGGCTCCGGGCTGGTGGTGGTGACCTACCATCTGCGCTCCGACGCCGGCTGCAAGAAGGTGACCGCCGGCACGCTACGTGCACAGCCTGCAACCCCGTGCATGCAGGCTGCAGCCCCGTGCACCCAGCCTGCAACCCTAACGCATCCAGCCTGCAACCCCATGCACCCCAGGTGGCCGCCGCGCAAGCTGGTTAGGGGCTAGGGTCAGGGCAGATTGAGCTCACCCCAACCCCCAACCCCAACCCTCGCCCTCGCCCTCGCCCTCGCCCTCGCCCTAGCCCTCGCCCCCACCCTCGCCCTGACAAGGTGGCGGCTGTGTACGAGCGCAAGCTGCCCGCCGAATTTGCCGACGTGCACTTCGCGAGTGTCGACATCGCGGCACTGCCTGCGCTCGCGGCCCGTGCGGGTATGGCGCTATGCCGGAAAAGAAACAAGCGGGCTCAGCCTTCGGCCAGCTGGCGCTCCGGAGGCCTCCCTCAGCGCCAGACCACGCCCAAGGCTGCCTCAGGCTCCGGCCAGCCTCGGCCAATCAACCAGTAGGGCCGCGCTGGCCGGCCACATCGTGCTTGGTTTGCGACCTAGGTACGTCAAGCTCATGCGGAGGATGCAGATCAAGAAGATGACCTTCAAAGAGAGACGAAAGCTATGGACCTACAACGGCAAGAAGAACAAGTTGGGCAAGGAAACCGCACGGTGGAAGTAAATGCTTGGCACGCCGCGATACCACGCGACGCACACTGATACGTCTCTGCGCGCTCGCCCGCGCCGCGGTGTCGCACACAACGCACATGATGTGATTACGACACGCTGTGCTGTGTGCACCCTGCGGGTGTGGTGCACGCGACGAAAGTGGGACAGCTCAGTCTTAAATTGTAACGTTTTTAAGACGTAATTCGTCCGTCCCACTGAGACGCTAGCTTGGGGACGCGGCTCCGCTCTCGGAGGCCACGGCCGACCTTGGTTAGCTGTCTTTTATTACGGCATATATGCGCACGCCACTCCGCACTCGACTTTTGCCCGCATGCCCATGCGCCGGTGACAGAGACGGCTAACTAAGGCAGGGCATGCGCCTAAGGGGTAGTCAAGTGGAGATGCGCCTGACCAACGTGGGAGCAGCCCCGAGCCGAACAAGAGTACGGTGCCCGACCCGGTGCGCGGATCCAGTCTGGACCAAGCCACGCGGCCAGGAGGGGCGCCCCACCGCCACCCACCATCATGGCGCTATCGCCACTGCACTCCCCAGGCTGCTCATGGCCGCTGCCGCGCCCGCAATGACATGGCTGCCTCTCAACGTCGTTATCGTCGACAACGACAGTGACGTGACAGCCCGAGCTCATGTCGCGCGCGCGACCGTGCTTAGGGCTGGTGCTCCTAGGTGCTCCAGAGCTGCCCCCGGGTACCCCTTTTGGATGCATTGTTAATCGGTACGAGGCACCCTAGTGTGTGAGTCCGTGTGTTCACCTCCCTCTCGGAGCCAGATATATCCTTAATTGGTATTTCTCATGGAGGCATTCCGGAGGTGCGCGCAGGCGCTCGCCCTCCTGCCGATTTATATGGTAGCTGGTTCTTACTGGTGCCCGACCCTTCTCGCAGGAGGCTTACGGGTAGATCTACGGGCCTCAGGGCTCAGCATCGCATTCGCTATGACTGATGCAATCAAGCCTACCGCTGGTGGGTTTCCGCTGCTCTCAGGGGAGCGGCTTGAGGCGCAACAGGCCATGGAATGGGTCCGTGCGGCCAAAACGCAGCTGACACCGGATCAGGCTGCTCTCATCGCGGGCCAAGAGCCGCGATCGGTGCTGAAGTACAGGCACAGCACTGTCCTTCCTCCGCTTATTGCTGGCAATGCTGGTGGCATCACGCAGAATGCCGTGGAGACGCGCGACGCGATGATTCAGACAACGAATGACTCGAATCTGCTCAAGACTGCGGAGCGCGACGCGCTCATCAGCGAGCTCGAGCACTCGTTCTTCATCGCCCTCGAGATTGCGGTGGAACCCAATGCGCCGCTATTGCTCAGGCGAATGAAGCGCGAGTGCGCGCAAGCCGCTCCGCATCAACACTCGTTCAGGGGATCTCGAGCGTGGGCTATGATCGTCGCGATGACCGAGGCCGCCAGCATGCTCGTGGGCGAGGCTGCAGTGCACGATGCTGCACTCGTAAAGCTCGATCTGGCGCCATTACCAAAGGGCGCCAACGGTGACGCGTTCTCGAAGCGCGTCACCGAGGCACTCGAGTTGCACATACCATTCCTTACTCGACCGTTCCCTAACGAGACGGCCATATCGGATTGGGTGTGCAAGCAGGCGCCGCATGAGCACGCCGTCGAGGTACGCACCATGTACAAGGAGCTGCCCGCGGCTGACAAGGCGAGGCCACACTTGGTCGCGGGGCACATCGTCGAGCTCATGGCTGCGGCGCGTGACCCGGCAGAGCGTCTGCGTGAGGGGCTCGCCGAGTTCGTCGGCATCGTCGGCGATGATCCGCCGGGTCCTCCGCCCGCTGGCCGGAGACCGGGCGGCATGGGCGGCATGACGACCATGGTGCCGCGCGGCGGTGGCAGAGGCGGCGGCAGGGGCGGCGGATCCGGCAGAGGCAGTGGCAGGGGCGGCGGCACCAGCAGCGGCAGAGGTCGCGCGACTGAGTGCTCCGTTCCGCCGCCGCGCGGCCCGATGTGCACGCATGCGCACACCGGCGCATGCTGGCGCGACCCGCAATATCCGAGAGCGGGCGAGCCTGGCATCATGCCGCGCGTGTGGCGCAACGCCGTGGCCATGGCCGCCATCAGAGCGGACCGGCTCGCCAACGCCAATCGCCTGGGCGAGACATGCAAGACCCTCGTCTGCGAGGAGGTCGTAGGCGTCCTCGATGAGGTCGACGAGCCTCTGTGGCACGAGCAGTGGCCCAACGACATCGATGTGCCGTCCGAGGCGCATGCTGGTGCGCCCAACGATACCGGCCTCGCTTCGTTCGCCGGCTGGACGATGCAGAGCGGACCGACCTTCTTGCGCCTGCGCCTCGAGGCAGAGGCTGAGGAGCGGGCGGTGGCCGCGCGCGCGCAGCTGGCGGCAGAGGCCGTGGTGCGCGACAGAGAGGCGCTGCGCGTCATGGTGGCGGAGGCCGAAGTGCGCGAGGCCACGGCTCTTCGCGCCGTCGAGGCGGAGAACGTCCGGCTCGCCGAGGAGGCGCGCCGCAAGATCGAGGACGAGGCGGCAGCGCTGGCCGACGCGGAGCGTGCTAGGATCTCCGCGCGCATCGCGGACCTTCCTCGTCGTGCGAAGCTGTCAGACACGCTCTCGCGCGACTTCGTCAACGAGCACTTCGCCTGGCTCAAGGAGGACGACTACGCGCCCGATCGGTACGTGGATGCAGCCATCGAGAAGCTGTCGAAGGCGCTCTTCGAGGGCGAGATCAGCGGCTGCGAGTATCCGCTCAAGACCGACGAGGCCGAGCGCGACGTGATGATGAGGGGGATCGTCAACGACGCGATCACGTTCGAGAGGCATCTCGTGGCGAAGGAGAAGTTGGGGGAGTACGAATTCGCGAGCGGCCTCAAGCCGCCTCCCGTCGGTCTGCGGATCGACGTGGCCCGCGTGCTCGCCGACTTCAGAGTCAACCTCACCGTGCGGGCCGAGGACTACGAGATGGCCGTTACATCTGGTGCGCTCTTCGACGAGATCAACGGCGTGCTCTTCGTGCCTCCACGGTTCGACCTCAAGCCACTCGAGAAGTGGCTGCCTTTCGACCTCTCGCGGCTCCAGCGCGAGGGAGGTAACGGTCTCGTCAAGGTGGACGACGACTGCGGCATCATCACGTGGCAGCCTAGCATACCCAAGGCGGCCGGCCCGACCAAGTCCGACGGCTCGCCTAATATGTCCTTTGCGGAGAACATTCGGGTGGCGGAGATGATCAAGCCGGTGACCCCAGGAGGGCGCGGCGGCTCCGGCTCGGCGTCCAAGGTGGCGTCCAAGGCGCGCACGCAGGGGACCGGCACGCCGCCGCGCAGGGCGGCTGCCTCGCCCCCGCGCGTCGCGCCTGGCGATGGCGTCTTTGTGGCGGCGCAACTGCGCGCCGCGGCGGTGCCTTACGCCAACTACTTCGCTTGGTTTCTCGTTGTTGTCGCGCTGGGGCTCTTCCACAAAAACATCGAGGCGGTGTTGTCGGTGGGCTTCGTCCTCGTCGCTCACTCCGTGCTCTCCGTCGTCGGTGGCCATGGGGGGGTAAGCGACATGAACGTGTCTCTTTTCGAAATGGCCACCACTCCGGCCAATGTCATGGTCGAGGCGATCGAGGGCAACGCCATCGCGCGGGGGGTGATCTCGTCGCTCCTCGTGCTCTTGGTGTTCTACATGCCGTTCTTTGCTCGACTCGGTCGCCGGGTGCTGCGGCTAGTCGTGCGCTTCACCAATCAGCACACCGTCGCATTGGTGCTCATCGTGTTCATCTGGATGTGCGTCATGCGCGCGTCGGCGTCGCCAAACCCCTCCACGATGATCCAGCAGCATCGGCAGCTGCTCCCCGACGTTGCCGACCGCATCGTAGGCCCATCCGCGGTGGTGAGCGCCAACATCAGGCTGGCCCACGCCGTCAGCGAGCGGTGGTTTCACACGGTGAACATCGACTTCGTCGACAGAGAGGAGCTCATCGCCATTCTAGGCGACGAGAACTTGCCGTCCGCGCTCGTATGGGACACGGGTGCGCGGCGGCACGTCGTGCGTAGCAAGTCAAAGTTCATCAAGGGCTCGATCAAGCCTTGCAACTTCACTGTGCGTGGCATCAACTCGGGCGGCAAGCAGCCGGCGTGCATGGGTGACGTGCAGATCGCACTACCACTCCGCGGCGGCACGGTGCATCGCTGTGTACTCAAGGGGGCTGTGCTCATCGAGTCCTCGCCCCACGATATCATCGGTGCCTGCCTGCTCGAGAACGACGGCGTGTGCTCGTGGCGCGGCGCACTACCCGACGGGCGTGAGGTGTACCTCGAGAATCACAGGTTCCTCCTACTGCCCCCGATCGGTCTCAACGCGACGACACACGACTTCGACTCCGACGCGAACGGCGTCATGTTCTTGGGCGAGCGCAACGGCCTCGACATCGTGCCGCCGAAGCAGCAGCTGGTCCGCGGGCACGACGGGCGCATGATGAACGTCGCGCTGCAG
>Ga0209302_10002054_pt1 | contig 11783 bp, 10 predicted proteins | sample ArcOceMetagenome_2_FD_187445 | JGI IMG/M metagenome (GOLD analysis project Ga0209302, IMG submission 187445) | Marine eukaryotic phytoplankton communities from Arctic Ocean - Arctic Ocean ARC135M Metagenome (SPAdes) (version 2) | ecosystem: Environmental > Aquatic > Marine > Oceanic | place... | reverse complement strand
GAATCTGGCCTATAAAATCATTAAAATCAAATGTATTTTTTCTGATTTTCTTTTCCAGTTTTTTAGCTTCTTCTTCATCGAACTGCATTTGAGCACGCTCTACTAAAGAGATGACATCTCCCATTCCTAGGATTCTGTCGGCCATTCTATTTGGGTGGAAAACGTCTATAGCATCCATTTTCTCACCAGTACCTATGAACTTAATAGGTTTATTCACGACACTTTTAATTGATAGAGCAGCACCACCTCTAGTATCACCATCTAATTTGGTAAGTACTACACCATCAAAATTTAATCTTTCATTAAATGAAGCCGCAGTATTTACAGCATCTTGCCCTGTCATAGAATCTACTACGAATAGTGTTTCAGTTGGGTTGATAGCATTTTTTACATCTGCTATTTCAGTCATCATCTGCTCGTCCACTGCTAAACGTCCGGCAGTATCTATGATTACTACGTTGAATCCATTGCTACGCGCATGAGCTATGGCATTCGTAGATATCGAAACAGGATTTTTATTTTCTCTTTCGGAATAAACCTCTACTGCTATGGCTTCTCCTAGTACATGAAGTTGGTCAATGGCTGCTGGTCTATATATATCACAAGCGACTAATAGCGGTTTTTTTCCTTTTTGAGTCTTTAAGTAGTTGGCTAGTTTACCCGAGAAAGTGGTTTTACCAGAACCTTGAAGACCTGACATGAGAATTATTCCAGGGTTTCCAGAATAATCTAATTCTGCAGTTTCTCCACCCATAAGAGCAGTCAATTCTTCCTGAGCTATTTTCACCATTAATTGGCTAGGCTTAAGCGAAGTGAGTACGTCTCTTCCGAAAGCTTTTTCCTTTAATCTATTGGTGAAGTCTTTGGCTGTTTTGAAGTTAACATCGGCATCTAATAATGCTCGTCTTACTTCTTTTAGCGTCTCAGCAACGTTAATTTCGGTGATTTGGCCATGTCCTTTTAGGACTTTAAAGGCTTTATCTAATTTGTCTTGTAGGTTGTTAAACATTCTCTTTCTCTATGCTAATTATGCTGCAAATTTAAGGAATACATGGAGTAAACGACTAACAACATTTTTAATGTTAAATTCTGAATAGGGTTCTTCTTCTAAGCTTTTTAAAAGCTTTAGAGAAATTTCGGGTTAATCATAAAAACAGCCATATGAATAAGCACATATTTTTTACTTCAGAATCATGCGTTTTTATCTTTTTTAAACTCAATTTGAGTATTAATCTCAGGTATATTCCTGAGTTCGATTTCCTTTTTGATCTCTTCTGATTTCGCTTTTAGATCTTTTGTTAAAATCTGTTTTTTTCGTTTTTCCATTGGTGGGTTTAGCTTTTCAGCATTTTCAAACTCAATAACGCTCTCCAGAATATCTCTTGGTAATTGTGTTCCTGCTTTGTTGAGGGTATCCAGAAACTCCTCTGCAAAAAATTGGTCAATTTGTATCCTTCTTTTGGTAGTGTGCGCAAATTTCCCAATAATTCTACAGACATTATCTCTTTCTTCAGGACTTAGCTTGTCGGCAAATTCGTATTCTTCAATCTTTTTTAAGCTTAGGATTATTGGTTCTAAAGCATCTTTGGTAACTATATATACGTTATAATCACCAATATTATAGGTGAACTGATTGATGACCTTCAGGGTGTTAGAAGGAATAACTAAAAACAAATCTTTTTTTACATCATCATGCTTTGCATATTTTTTTAGGTTTTCAGTTTGTAGTTTGATGTATTTAGGAAAATTGGTCAAGTCATCATTTGCAGGGCTCTTTGCATCAAAGACAATCAATTGATCCATTATTTCTATGGAATTATCAGGCTTGTTTCTTGGATGTGGGAAATCTTCTTGACTAATGTATTTAATAACATGGTTTCGGCAAATAAGTTGTAGATGATTTTCAACATCTTTTTCATGCTCACCCCAAGTTCGTTTCATTTTTTCTAGCCTAACTTCTGTTTCTTTTACCCTTTCGTCATTAAGCCTCTCTTTTTCCTTGGTTAAGCTTTCTTGTAATGTGTTAGTCGATTCAATAGATTTTCTTAGCGTTTCATTTCTGTTTTCTTCTTCTTTTTTAAGAGTTATAGTTTCATTTTTTAGTTGATTTCTTTCTCTCTCTATATTCGAGAGTTTTTCTCTAAGTGTAGTGTTTTCAGACTTTAATTGTTCAAAGGCAGTGTTTTTAGCATTGGCCAGTTCAATGTTTTGTTGCTTGTGTTTTATTTCGGTTTCTTTTGTCGCTAAATCCTTTTCTAATTCTGATATTCTTTTTTTATCTTCAATTGCTGTTTCGAATGATGATTTAGGCTTGGCTAGATAGTTCAGAATACTAAATATAACTATTACTGTTAGCAGTAAGATTATTGCTATTTCCATGAGGGTGTTTTGAATTATAAATGAGTACTAATGTACCTACTTATAGAAGCTTATACAAATCAATTAGTGCTTTGTTTTTTTATTCCTGGTGAGTCATTTGAAATTTAAAGTCTAGCCAAAGGAGTGGCTTATTTACTGAGGAGTAATCTTTTTGGTTGGCTGTTTGGATGAGTCGGTTCTTGGTTATAAATTTGCTTAAGATGAAAAAAATACTTTTTTTAAGTTTAGTGGCGCTACTGACAGCTTCCTGTAGTAATATTTTTAACTCCATAGTAATACCTAACCAGTGCAAAAAGTGTGAGGTTATAGATACATATTCTCAGGAAGTGTTGTTTAAAAATGAGGGCTGTGGTGGTTCTAATGTTCGGCTGGAAGAAGATGCCAAAGTGGCTGCTTATAATATGAGCAGAAATGGCTCTATCTGCAATGTCGAAGTGCGCTGTGAAACTTGGAGGAAGGCTAAAACTGAAAACTGATTTTATTCAAGCTCACTAAGCTCTAACCACCTCATTTCTTTGTCATCTAACTCATTAGACACTTCACCCATTTCTGCAGAGACTTTCATAAGTTCTTCATGGTCTGAAATTCCAGAATTGAGCTTTTCGTTCAGTTCTTTTTTCTTGGCTTCTAACTGAGGAATAGCCTTATTTATAGTGTCAAGCTCAAATTTTTCCTTAAACGTAAGTTTCACTTTGGACTTATCTATTTGATTGGCAGAAGCCACCTTTGCTTTAGCTTCGGCTTTTCTTTCTTCTGATTTTTCTCTTTTCTCTTTCGCTAAATCAGCCGTTCTCCATTCCGTATAGTTCCCTATAATATCTTGAATCTCACCGCCATCTTTAATCACTAAGGTGTGCTCGGTTAGTTTATCTAATAAGTATCTGTCATGACTCACTATTAATAGCACTCCAGGGAACTGCATAAGGTAATCTTCTAGAATAGATAAGGTGAAAATATCTAAATCATTCGTAGGCTCATCTAAGATTAAGAAGTTGGGGTTAGCCATAAGAACCCTTAGTAGGTGCAGTCTTTTCTTTTCTCCACCGCTAAGTTTATAGACGAAGTTTCTCTGCATAGATCTAGGGAAAAGGAAACGTTCTAGAAGCTGTTCCGCACTAATGGTTTTTCCTTTAGTAAGAGGAATATGGTCAGCCACTTCTCTCACTACATCTATTACCTTCATCTCCTCGTTAAACTTCAACCCTGTCTGAGAGTAGTAACCAAAGTTTACCGTGTCACCTATAATTACTTTTCCTGAATCTGGGGTGTCTTTTCCAGTAATCATGTTTAGAAGAGTAGATTTTCCTGATCCGTTTTTTCCAGCCAGTCCTAATCTTTCTCTGTGCTTAAATACATAGCTAAATTGGTTAACAAGAACCAGGTCACCGTATCCCTTTTTTACTTTATGAAGTTCCACTATTTTCCCACCCATACGCGTAGTGTGAATTTCCAACTGCATTTCATCAGAATCCAAGTTTTTTAGGGCTTCCTTCTTAATGTCTGTGAATTTCTCTTCTCTGTATTTACTCTTTGTGGTTCTGGCTTTAGGTGTGCTTCTAACCCAAGCAAGCTCTCGTTTGAATAAGTTTTGAGCTTTTGCTTTTACCGTTTGTTCCAATGCTTCCCTTTCTGCCTTTTTTTCTAGATAATAGGAGAAGTTACCTTTGTAACGATACATTTTTTCGTTCTCCATTTCTAAGATTTCATCACAGATAACCTCTAGAAAATACCGATCGTGTGTCACCATTAGGATAGTCAAGCTAGTATTCTGAAGCCATTTTTCCAACCATTCTATCATATCTAAATCCAAATGGTTAGTAGGCTCATCCAGAATTATGAAATCTGGCTCTTCTACCAATATTTTAGCCAGAGCTATTCTTCTTTTCTGACCACCAGATAGCTCCTTTACATCTTGATTAAGGTTGACGATACTCATTCTGGTAAGCACCTGTTTGATTTTAGCGTCATAATCCCAAGCAGAGGCATGATCCATAGCGTCAGTAGCGCGTTGCAATAGATCTTCATCTCCGCTCTCCATAGCATTTTCATACTGGGTGATAGCTCTAGTCATATCATTGTCGGCATGGATAAGATTCTGGATCACCGTTTTGGTTTCATCTAAACCGTGCGTTTGATTCAGGTAACCAGTTCTAATAGATTTGTTAAAAGTGACTGTTCCCGAATCAGGAGCCTCTACATCGAAGATAATATTAAGCAGTGTGGATTTACCCGCCCCATTTTTAGCCACTATAGCTATCTTTTGTCCCTGCTCTATTCCAAAGTTTAACTCTTCGAAAATGATTCTTTCACCAAAAGATTTGGTGAGGTTTTCTACTGAAAGTACGTTCATGATTTTATTGCCGCGCAAAGCTAAGAATTAAACATTACTAGTTAGGCTTAAAGAACTGGATTAACTTAGGGAATAATCTGAAATGATTTATATTTGAGTATCATTTTAATAATTGCCACCTAAACAATCTATTATGAAGAAAATAATTAAGTTATTAATATTAATAATAATTTGCTTTACGTCACAATCATGTGCTAAGGTGTTTTATAGTCCACAAGCATATACAAAAGCTAAAGCCCAAGAACTTTTAGCAATTCTGCCACCTACTGTTTCAATAGCAGCTAAAAGAAAGACTGATGCTGATGCTTTAAAAGAACAGCAAAAAACAGAATCTCTAAACTTTCAAAAAGAAATGTATGCTTGGCTACTTAAAAGACAAATGAAGGGTCAGTTTAACTGCGAGTTTCAAGAGCCTGACTATACAAATGCCAAACTTAAGAAAGCAGGTTATCCAGAAGAACCTTTAACAACTGAAGAGATTTGTGAAATACTTCAAGTTGATGGTTTAATTAAATCGAACTTTGGTCTATCTAAGCCTATGTCTGATGGGGCTGCAATTGCATTAGCAGTTCTTGCGGGAGTTGGTGGAGCAACAAACGAAGTGCGTATTAACTATACAATTAGTGATTGCCAATCGAAAAAGTTAATTTTTAGTTATGATCATAAATATTCTGGTGGTATGGGATCTAGTTCCGCAAGATTAGTTGATGGATTAATGAGACAAATCAGTAAAAAAATGCCTCACTTCATCTATTAAAATATTTTTAACTAAAAAGCCGCTTTTAGCGGTTCTTTAGTTATCTATTATTTTTTTTCGGACTAGATGATTATAAGTCTGATTAATGAAATCAGTCTTAGCTAATATAAAGTCCAATCTATTTTTTTAGTAGAAATAATTAATGCCCTTAGTTTTTCTATAAGTGGGAATTCACTTTAATTTAGCCACATGGAAAGTATAAATTTCGAAGTAGAATCTAACGTAGCTTATATTACACTTAATAGACCAGCAGTTTTTAATAGTTTTAATAAGCCTATGGCCTTGAGGTTTCAGGATTTATTAGACCATTGTGCAGCCAATGATGAGATAAGAGCTATTTATATCACAGGAAATGGAAAGGCATTCTGTGCTGGTCAGGATTTACAGGAGATTACTGATCCAAATGGCCCTGAATTATCAGAAATAGTAAGCCAGCACTATAACCCGATAGTAGAAAAGATTAGAAACATAGAGAAACCGGTGGTTACTGCAGTAAATGGCGTAGCAGCAGGAGCAGGTGCCAATATAGCGCTGGCTGGTGATGTCTGTGTCGCTGCAGAATCTGCTAACTTTATTCAGGCCTTTAGCAAGATAGGTCTAATTCCAGATAGTGCAGGAACATTCTTTCTGCCCAGATTAATAGGGTTTCAGAAAGCCTCTGCATTAATGATGTTAGGTGATAAAATCTCGGCCAATGAGGCAGAAAAGCTAGGAATGATTTACACTTATTTTCCGGATGAGACATTTGAAGAAAGTTCTAAAGCGATAGCCATAAAATTATCTAAGATGCCTACCAAAGGTTTAGGATATACTAAAAGAGCTTTGAACCAATCTATGACTAACACGCTCACAGAGCAGTTGGCTTTGGAAGATAAGTTGCAGACACTCGCAGGAGAAACGCTTGATTACAAGGAAGGAGTAGCGGCATTTCTTGAAAAAAGAAAGCCTGAATTTAAAGGTGAATAATTCTTTTCTCGAGAAGAGATAGTTCACGATTATTTGTGCAGGTCTGTGAAGTCGATACACAGTTTCTTTTATTATCTCATATTATTCTAGTTAAATACCCGAAATGAAAGTTTAAACAGGTGGGAGCTAAACTAGCTTTGGATGGTTTTCAGGAGAGCTATAGTCTTTAATCGTTGAAAAAGTGTAATAACTAGTCTAATTATTAAAGGCGGTAACGATTTTTGTTAATCTTAATAATTGTGGAGCTATGCTGAGGGACAATTTTAATAATTGATCGAAGACTCTATTACTTAGCAAACAACAAAACATCCATCTTTTGATCCGTGAACTCAGTGTCTTCTATTGACTCTTTAGGGGCGAAGTAATTCACACCTATTTTCTTTACATCTGCTCTGCATTCAGCTAGAAAACGATCATAAAAACCTTTGCCATAACCCACTCGGTTTCCGGCCTCATCTGCATAAAGTAGAGGGACGATTACTAAATCGATGTCTTTAGCTGAGAGTTCCTTTCCATTTGTAGGCTCAGGAATTCCCCATTCATTTTCTTTTAATTCCGTTTCTGGAGTAAGCAGAATGGTTTTCATGCTGTGATTATCGAAGTTGGAAACTGAGGTACTCACAGTCACCTTCTCTGCGTAGCAATGATTAATGAACTCCCACAGGTCTATTTCCTTCAATCTTTTTATAGGAAGAAATACGTGGACTGTTTTATCTGCTAAGTTTATTTCAGAAAGTTGCTCGCAAATAGAATGCGAAGCCAACTCTATTAAATCTTCAGAAAGTAAATCTCTTATGTCTCTGTACTTCTTTCGGGCTTCCTTTTTTGTCATAGTCTGACAATTTTACAATGAAAACGGACATTGCAACGCATAAAACGTAAATAAAACGGCAATTTGTCAGACTATCTCTAATGGCATTTAAATTGACTACTGCTTTTTCAGTTTAAACAGAACAATATTATTTCAACATGATAAAAGAAGGTAACATTAATGTGTCAACGGAAAATATCTTTCCGATTATCAAACAGTTTCTTTACTCTGACCACGAGATATTCTTAAGAGAATTAGTCTCTAACGCAGTAGATGCGACTCAGAAAATGAAAACGCTGAGTTCGATAGGAGAGATGAAGACAGACCTAGACAAACTTAAAGTCGAAGTGATTTTAGATGAAAAGGCTAAAACACTTACTATTAGAGATAATGGTATAGGGATGGATGCAGATGAAGTAGATAAATACATCAATCAGATAGCATTCTCTGGAGCAGAAGAGTTCGTGAACAAGTACAAAGACGAAGATGCTAAAAACTCTATTATCGGACATTTCGGTTTAGGTTTTTACTCGGCATTTATGGTAGCTAAGGAAGTAGAAATTATTTCTAAAAGTCAGAAGCCAAACAGTACACCTGTAAGATGGGTATGCGATGGTTCTCCTAACTTTACTATGGAGGAAACTACTAAAAAGACTAAGGGAACAGACATCGTACTGCATATAGCAGATGATTCTTTAGAGTTTTTGGAAAACCAAAGAATTTCTGGAATCTTAACGAAGTACTGTAAATTCCTTCCAATTCCGGTTAAATTCGGAATGAACACGAACCAGATAGATGATCCATCTGGAGAGAAAGATGAAAATGATAAAGTAAAGCAGATATCTGAAGAGGTAGAAAATATAATCAACAATCCTACTCCAGCGTGGACTAAAGCGCCTGCAGATCTTTCAAATGAAGATTATACTTCATTCTACAGAGAGCTGTATCCTATGGAATTCGAAGATCCGTTGTTTCAGATTCACCTGAATGTAGATTACCCGTTTAACTTAACTGGTATTCTTTATTTCCCTAAACTTAAGAATAACGTAGAGGTTCAGAAGAACAAGATTAATCTATACAGTAACCAAGTATTTATTACTGATAATGTAGAAAACATAGTTCCAGAATTTCTTACACTTCTTCATGGGGTTATAGATTCTCCAGATATTCCGCTAAACGTTTCTAGGTCATATTTACAGGCAGATGGAAATGTGAAAAAGATATCTTCTCACATCACTAAGAAAGTAGCTGACAAGTTGGCTTCTATGTTTAAGGATGACAGAAAAGACTTCGAAGAAAAATGGGATGATGTAAAAGTATTCATCGAGTACGGAATGTTAACTGACGATAAGTTTTATGATAAAGCTGAGAAATTCGCTATGTATAAGACTACAGCTGCAGCTTACCATACTTTCGAAGAGTACTTCGAGAAAGTAAAAGAGACTCAAAAGAACAAAGACGGAAAAACCATTCTTCTTTATACTACCAACCCTAAAGAGCAGCATTCATTCGTGAAAAGAGCTACAGATAAAGGGTATGAAGTATTGGATTTCGAAGGGCCGCTAGTAAGTCACTTAATGAGCAAGCTAGAGAGCAAGCATACAGATGTACAGTTCTCAAGAGTAGATGCAGACACGATAGATAAGCTTATCCAGAAGGATGAAGAGCAGCCTTCGATACTTTCTGCTGAGCAGATAGAGTCACTTAAGCCTATGATAGAAGGTGAGGTGGATAAAGGGAAATTGGTAGTGCAGATAGAGAGTATGTCGGCTACAGATTCTCCTATGATTATTACTCAAAGTGAGTTTATGAGAAGAATGAAAGAACAGCAAATGACCGGTGGCGGTGGAATGCAAATGTTCGGTTCTCTTCCTGATACGTATAACTTGGTAGTAAACGGAAATCACCCGCTAGTAAGTAAAATCCTGGATGAAAAGGATGACGCTGCACGATCTGGGCTTATCAAGCAGACTGTGGATTTAGCTCTTCTGGCTCAGGGATTACTGAAAGGAGAAGATCTTACAGATTTCGTTTCTAGGTCTGTAGAAATGATAAAGTAACGATAAAGTAATTTATAGATATCTTTAAGGCGTTGCAATGAGGGTTAATTCCTCTATTGCAACGCCTTTACTTTTAAAACCCAATAATGAAAAAATTTCTTCCTTTACTAGGCCTTGGAGGCGTAGTTCTTCTCCTCTTTTTAATCTTTTACCTCTGGGGTGCCAGTATTTATGATGGAGCAGTCGTTAGACAAGAAACGGTAGACCAAGAGTGGGCAGATGTGCAAGCGCAGTATCAGCGGAGAGCAGACCTTATACCACAGTTGGTAGCTACGGTAAAAGGCGCGGCAGACAATGAGAAAGAAATTCTGATAAGAGTAACAGAAGCCAGAGCGGGCATAGTTCCAGGCGTTTATTCTCCAGAGCAGTTTACAGATAAAATATCTGAGGGGATTCAGCAAGCAGAAACTCCAACTCAAATAATTCCTATAATAGGTGCCATGGGCAGAGGAAGAAACTTTCTTATGGAAAACTACCCAGAGATTAAGTCTACAGATAATTTCAAAATGCTACAGACTCAGCTGGAAGGGACAGAGAATAGAGTGGCTATAGCCAGAGAGAATTATAATGGATCGGTAAAAGACTATAATTCTCATGTGAGAGGTTTCTTCCGTTCTAAAGCATTAGGTATGTTGGCAGAAGAAGATGATTTCCCGAAGCGAGAGTCCTTTACTGCAGACCCTGAAACTCAGGATGCCCCAGAAGTAAACTTCGAGGATTAAACATGAGCGCTAGAGAGTTTTTTACTCAAGAGGAGAGAGCGGAAATAGAAAACGCGATCAGCGAAGCTGAAAAAGTAACTTCAGGAGAAATTCGTGTGCATTTAGAAAATACATGTGATGAGAAAATTCTAGACCATACGTCATGGATTTTTGAGGAATTGGAGATGCACGCTACCGAAAAAAGGAATGGGGTGCTTATTTATATGGCAGTAGAGGATAAAACTTTTGCTATCATAGGAGATGCGGGTATTAACGAGCTAGTGCCAGCGGATTTCTGGGAAAACATAAAAGACGAGATGCGTGCAGCCTTCAAACAAGATAGGTTCAAAGAAGGACTTTTAGAAGCTATTAATTCTATAGGAATAGATTTAAAAGCACATTTTCCTATCCAAGAAGATGATGAAAATGAACTTCCAAACGCCATATCCTACGGAGATGATGAGTAGGAGTAGTTCAGTGGTCCGCGTGGTGGTTCTACTGACCATTATCTGCTTTGGCTTTTCTATAAATGCTCAGGAGGAAGGGTGTATTCCAGAAAAACCTTCGGCATCTACTCCAGCTTCTAAGGCTTATGTATATGATTTTAAAGGGTCGTTATCTGCCTCGGATGAAGCCCAGCTAAATACGAATTTCAGGAATTTTAGAACTTCTACTTCAAATGAAATAATACTCATAGCTCCAGAATCCATGTGTGGATTGGATGTGTGGGATTACGGAGTAAGAATAGGAAATGATTGGAATGTGGGTCAAGCAGAATTTGACAATGGTTTAGTCATCGTCTATAAAGCGAAGACAAGTGATTCTAGAGGTAGAATAGCGGTGGCTACAGGAAGAGGATTAGAAGGAGCTGTTCCAGATGGAGCGGCCAAACTAATTATAGATAAGGAGATGATTCCTCTCTTTAAGAAAGGACAGATAGCCCAAGGGATCTCCAGAGGAGTAGCGGTATTTGAAGATTTATTAAGAGAAGAGTATAATTTTTCTGATTATAAAAACAAGAATAAAGCGAAGAACTATTCGATTTATGGACCACTGATTATTTTTGGGTTATTCCTTGTTTTCTGGTTTATTCAAGTGGGTATTTACGCTAGAACCAATAAGATTTCTTTCCGGAAGGCCATGTTAATAATGAGTAAGACCAGAGGTACACACAGAGGAAGGTGGGGAGGATTTAGCGGAGGAACTGGAGGTTTTGGTGGTTACCGAGGCGGAGGAGGTTTTGGTGGCGGCTCTGGAGGTGGATTCGGTGGTTTTGGTGGAGGAAGTTTTGGAGGTGGGGGAGCTAGTGGGAGTTGGTAGGCTATTAATTATGAATGCGGGATTCCATTACTAGTTTAGTCGAGAGTTATCGCTTTAGTCTTTAGTCATCGCTTCGCTGTTAGGTCTACTACACTTTTTTTTCACAGACCCAAATACTTCTGGTGAACGTGGATCTTCCTCTTTTTTCAACAGTACAGAAATCAATAATTTTCAATCCTGATTTTTTGATTACCGCTTCAATATCTGATTTAGATACAATAACTATTCTAGAGGATAATTTAACAGTAGATTCTATAATGTTTGAGGTTATGGCGTCATCCGAATAGGAGTAGAGGTTGTATGGAAGGTCTATAATAGCAGCGTCATACTTTTGGGTAAGGTCTTTTACATCCATACAATATACGTTGCTGGTGTATTTGTAGTGCTCGAGGTTTTGTTTGGTGTGTTTGATGGATTTTAAGTTGATATCACACCCTTC
>Ga0209302_10002053_pt1 | contig 11787 bp, 1 predicted proteins | sample ArcOceMetagenome_2_FD_187445 | JGI IMG/M metagenome (GOLD analysis project Ga0209302, IMG submission 187445) | Marine eukaryotic phytoplankton communities from Arctic Ocean - Arctic Ocean ARC135M Metagenome (SPAdes) (version 2) | ecosystem: Environmental > Aquatic > Marine > Oceanic | place... | reverse complement strand
ACACAGTCTCTTCATCCATTCGCACATTTTTAAACTGTTCATTCTTTGTTATTTCTTTATTTGATTTTATAATACCACTTTCCATGATCTTTCTTTTACTCAATTTTTTTAAAATATTACTGTTAGTTTTTTTCTTTGAACAAGTTCAAAGAAAAAAAATATTTTTAATATTAAATATATTTAATTTTAATATTAAAAATATTTTATAATTATTATTATATACATATGTCGACGAAAGTTACAATTACATATGACTCTACTGCAGCCGTTTTAGATTTATATAATTGGACACCTACAACAACCAGTGCTAGTAAAATTATTGTATCCCAGGATACAACATGGAATACAACTTATTATATGGAAATAATTGCAAAACACGCCCTTGTTTTTGATGGACAAGGAAATACATTAAGTTTAGGAACAACTAGTAATTGGATAGGTTTAATAGATGATAAGTCGGGTGATTCATGGGTTTCTCAATATCCAGCACCATCTATTGCTAGTGGCGGTCCTGGAGTAACTAAAGGAGAAAGTTATGGTTTAATTGTTAAAAATTTAATTTTTGATTGTACAAGTTGTTCGTTGAATTTTAGTTCAGGTGGTAGTTACTTATTTAGAAGCAATTATGGTGCACATGGTTTTCCGTCAGCATTTGATATTTTAGGTGCTCATCCAGACCAAACAACTGACCATCCTCATGTGAAGAGGGGTCCTGGTGAATCAAATATTAATAATTTTTCTATAGTCCAAACGGATGTAACAAATAGGATTGTTTTTACATGTCAAATAATTAAAGTTAATATAAAATGTATGTTGGATCAAAATGGACGTGGTCCCACTGCCGGATGGAAAAGGCGTTCCGTTGCCAGTAGTGGTGGTGAAAGGTGTGGTTCATTTTTTGGAATAGGACCTTACGGTAGATTTTTATTGAAAGATTGTAAATCAGACAGACCTTTTACATCTTATTCACCCACAGGATATTGGGAAATTTTAAATTGTTTTCTTACAGATACATCATCATATGCCGTTATGTTGAGTGATAATGTAAACAGACATTATGAAGATTGGGGATGGAATAACAATGCTTACAATTCTGGGGGAGATCCAAATGGCAAAAGAGTTGGATTAAATAGATATATTTTTAAAAATTGTGTATGGATACACACTTCCACTTGGTCTGGAACAACTTACCAATACTACGGTACAGGTAGCACTGCCTCGGGTGCACAAGGATATTCCAATAATACGGCTGATAAAGTTTCAACAAAACCTAATCATTTTACTGTATTTGACACAATCGAACCATATACAATTGGCGATGAAAATAACACAAAAACCACAGATACTACTACACAACTATCTATTTTAGGAAGTGGGTGGGAATTGGTAAGTGGTGAAGTTGAAATTCAAATAGGACCAAAAATTCATAGCATAACACATGATTGTGATATGGTTAAAGGTTCTATACAACGGATTCATTTTTCAACAACCGAAGAAACAAATAATGTCAAAATAGAATTAGTAAATGGTTCTAATTCTTTAACATTAGCAGCATCACACAGTATTACAAATGGTTTCTTTGATTGGACTATTCCTACAGATTTATCTATGAATCCATCAACACCTATTGCAGGTAATTGTTTTATTAAAATTACAGATACTGTCTTAGCATCTATGTCATTAACATCATCTACACCAATATCAATTTACAAAGCTTTTGGTGGTAGTGATGCTTATACTGCTGTAAGTAGTGCGGTAGCTCTCACTACAAATTCGGGTGATTATGCCGGTGGTGTTATGAACGGATATTGTGCATCTGATACTTTATGTAATGGAAACCAAATAATAGTATTTTATGAGTCAACCGATGATAAAATTTTAAAAGGTAAAATAGGTATAAATGGTACAGTTTTCACAATTAAAGATTATGTTACTGGTAATACTTCCAATAACCTTGGTGCATTTGAAGTTGTTGCATTAAAACAAGGTGGTTTTGTAGTTGCATGGCGCAAAGACTCTATTATCAGAGCCAAATGGTATAATGATGATGGTACAGCTGTCGGGAATTCTTTTGATATTACGACCACCCTTGCTTCGACTTTTGGAGTAAGACAAGGGTTATCACGTTTAGCTGCTACACATGACGGTGGTTTTATATTATCATATCACTACCACTCATCGGCCCCAGCACGATCATATTTCGTAAAATACAATAAAAATGAAACAACTGCAAATATTTTAGAAACGCGTATTTTTACTGATTCTATAGGTTCCATTACTGAAAGGAATCCTGCGTGTTGCGTATTAAAAAATGGAAATTATTTGTTTTGTGCTTCATACAATTATTCTATTTATAATTCAAAAACTAAAACTTGGATATCCCAAAATAATCCTTTGTCAATATTTTCTTCGATACTAACATCCGATTATCCATCTGTACCAAAAGTATTAGAAGATGGTAACATTTTATTTACAATGGAAAACAACAACGAAGAAGTTTGTTTTGGAATAGCGAAACAATCAACAGATAGCTCTACAACTTTAACTGTTGTAAAAGACACAACAATTGTTAACACGACAGCTATAACCTCTTTGACAGTCTCCGAACAGGCGTCTGTAACTGTAATAAATGGTGGATTTATAATTACTTGGTATAATAGTACCAACACAAAAAGTTATTACCGAATGTATAATTATTCTGGGACTTCATTATTAAATGAAACTGTTATAATAAATTCAGTTAATATTAACCAACCTGTATTTTATCCTTATAAAGGACTTTATGGTTACTTAATGACATATACTGATTCCGATAATACTACTATTTATATTCAACCATATACATTCGTAAATGTTTTTATAAAAACAACAATATCCGAAACGTCTATTTTACATGGTGTTGATAATACATTAACATTTACTATAGCTTCTGCTAGACAAATTGCTTCAGGCGAAACTATTACTATAAGGGGTTTAACTGGAAGTCAAACAGTTGATAATGCTTCATTAACTATAACAGGAGCAAATTCTTCTTTATTTGGATCAAGTGGGAGTTGGACACAAAGTACTGGTACTTTGGTATTAACATTGGGTTCAAACATGACAGCGAGTACTGATTATACATTTACTATTACATTGCAAAATAAAGATGTATCGCAAACAGCTGTTACGCCAACTATTGAAATTTCGGGTACGAATTCTATATCAGCCTCTTCGATGAGTAGTGGTGTATTAAGTTCTACAACCGCACCTACATTTACAAAATACGATATTCATGAAAGTACCATTGTTCAAGGTCAGACAAATAAAATTAAGGTTGTTGTTAGACCCCAAATAGCTTTATCCACGGGTCAAGAAATTAGAATAACCGGTTTGACTGGTACAACAACCGCTGATAATTCAACAATGGGTATTACAGGAGAAGGTGCTAATTTGTTTACAGGTAGTCAAGGTTCTTGGACACAAAGTACTGGTACATTTGTTGTTACTGTAGCTAATGGAAAAACAGTCCCAACAAATAGCGATACTGAATTTATATTTGAAGTTATAAATCCTGGAAGTGCAAATGGTGAAGGAAATGCTGTAGATATTTCTGGAACAGGATTGGGTGTGAAGACATCTTTATTTAATTTGATATCTGCTCAAACGGCATCGGATGATGCAGATAAAGATAATTATTTTCTTTGGTTTAATTATGGTGGGATGGTAACAGGACCTTATACAGGTGAATATTCTCCAAAAGGGACAGAAGGTGTGGTAGAAGGTACAGATTTTGGTAAAAATTACGCAAGAGCTAAAAATTATCATAATATGAAATTAAAAGGAACATCGTGGAATAATATTTATACTGGTGGTACGAATTGGGATGCAATACCTTCTGGTGCTCAAAAGCTTGTTATTGGTGAAGTAAAATATAATACCATTGCCTTTCAAAACTTAGATACATTGGGATGCTTTTCAGGTTATGATGGTTATATTGATACTTATTATAAACAAAATCTTATATATGGTTGGCAATCTAGAAGGATTAGGTCAGATGACGCCAATGCTAATTTTGATGGTAAAAGAGGTTTTAGATTAAATAATGACGACCCTGCAAGAAATAACGATAAATCGTTTCCTTACGGTACTACATACGGTAATACAGGTGCTGTACCAAATTCAAATGATACAGGTGCTTTATCTAGTTCAACAGAATTTGCAAAGACATATTATATTGAAAACGATAGAAGATATACTAGTCATACTGGTACTAGTTTACATTCAACATACGGTAATGAATTGAAATATATTCCAGGATCATTAATGGGTACAGATTATTCAGGAGCTACATTAACATCGAAGAATCAAACTTTAAGATTTAAATTTACTTTAAACAGGCATCCACCTGTTTGGAAAGAGACTACAGCATGTGATATTTCTGGATGTCCAACTCCTGCTGAAGAAGCATCAACTGCCTCAGTTGCAGCAAACGTTCAATCCGCGATTACCTCGGCAGCAGTTGCAGCTGCAACAGTTTCAAACGACGGTAAATTAGATGAAACCGATTCGGGTGTTATTGCCGCAATCGCAGCAATGAAAGCCGAACTTTCTTCTGCTGTAGAAAATAATTCATCGTCTTCTAGAAGAAAGAAGAGGTCCGCAACATTAAATTTGTTGTTTTCACAGAATTCCCAAGTCAAAAAAATCAAAATGAAAAAGGAAGACCTTAGTTTACCTGCAACTTTTACAAAACCAGATGTTGTTGTTATAAAAGCAGGTGAAACAATAGACGTTGCCGCTTTCGATAGTGCAGAAGGAGGTGAATCTGGGTTTTACAGTGTTTTAGGGGATGGTCAAAAAATCACTGTTACAATTTTAGGTAAAACTATAACATTAACTCGTACTGACGATGGTGGCGTTGAAAAATATTTCTTAACTAATTCAGATAATGCTACTATTTCAGATGTAACTACAACGGGTTCTTATAATCCTTCTACGAATACTAGTGGTGACTTGAAACCTGGTGATAAATTTACTGTTCAAAATAACAGAATTTTGTTAATTGGGTCTTTGGGGGATGGTGGACTGGCTAGCAGCGGTAATAATTATGTTATAACTGTAGGTTCAAAAACGGGTGGGGGTAATGCATTTTATTCTAATGGTATTGAAACTCCAACTATTGTTTTTACAAGTGGTAATACATATACTATTACTCATCCATCTAGTCATCCTCTTAGGTTTTCGGATACACCAGATGGTACTCATGCTTTAGGAACAAAATATAATATTGGTGTAACAGTTATAAATAATACATCTTTTTCATTTGTTGTTACGTCAAGTACACCTTCTACTTTGTATTATTATTGTGAAAATCATGCAGGTATGGGTGCTCTTGCAGATGTACAATATCCCGCATCGGGAGCAGACCCATATGTTCATCCTATTAGAGGTCTTACATATAAATTGCCCAATAAAAAAGCGTATTATAGATTATATGAAAAGGATGATGTTTTTATAAATGGTTCTGTTAAAAGGGCTAGTGATAAAAAAATTAAGGATATCCATAATTATTTTAAAAAATCTAATATTAATGGAAAAATAGTTAGCGATGGATACTTTTATTCAGCTTATTTTATTTCTGTTGGTAATAAAAAATTTGTAATAGATTTAAAATCATTTAAATTTTTAACTACGCAAAATTCTCATGATTTCTTTAAATTTAAAATAAAAGAAGAATACGTATCAGGAACATGGGAAAATGGTAAAGCGTTGGTTCTTAATGTTTCATGGACACATCCCATACACGGTATGATGGGATTAGACATTGTCAAATATGAAAATCCACAAATTGATAGTATGATCCGATTAAAGAATTATCCATCTTTAGAAAATACGGTTGGCGCATTAATTAAAAATTACAAACCGAAGTTAATGCAAATACCAAAATTAAACAGTGCAAAAGCTGGTAAAATAGCAAGAAAATTATCAAAGACAAAAAATAAATTTACGAAAAAGGCATATATGCAAAAGAATGAAATTTGGATTATTAATGGAAAATCATATAATCAAAAATAATATTTAAATTTAATAATTTGTAAATAAATTATTAAATTATTTGATTTTAATTTAGAATTATATTATTACCATATGTTATAATGAGTATTAGTTTCTCGGAAAACGCACTAAAACTTTCGGCAGCCATCGGGGTTGTTCCAAATGGTACTTTCGGTAAAAACTGTTGTGTTAATGGTGATTATGCTGCAGTTTCGAAAGGCTACCACTACTCATCAAACCCCAATGCCGTTTATATTTTTAAAAGGGTAAGTGGTTCTTGGTCCCTTGTCCAAAAAATAGAAGGTCAACCAATCGCATATGATGGATTTGGAATGAGTTTATCTATGAAAGGTGATGTTTTAGCAATCGGTGGAAGAACTGTATATACAAGTAGCGCAAGCAGACCCTCTTATGAAAAGGGTGGTGTATACATTTATAGAAGAAACGGATCGGGTGTCTATGTTGCACATAATCCGCTATCACGGGCAACAGGTTGGAAGGGTGTTAACGAACCTCAATCGCAACCCCATGTTTTATATCCAACTGTCAGTAATGAATTTGGAACAAATATTGATATGTGGTGGGATGGTACTAATGAATATAGACTTATTGTTTCACAGAAAGGTAACAGAGTAATGAATTTATTTAAATTTGATGATACAGACGTAACAACGCGTGGAAACGGTTGGGCTCATATAACCTTCGATATTGAGTATGTATCATATTCGGCGCTGAAGAATAGACCGGTATCTATTTATGGTGACTATTTTGTTATGGGTGCATACGGAAACGAAACAGGTCAGAATGATGCACAATCAAGTGTACAAAGCTCTCATGCGGTTGTATATAAATATACAGGAACAGGTTGGTCGTCAAGTAATTGGGCATTTGATGTAGCACTCAAAAATACGAATTGGAATCAAACGACATCACCTACCAGTTACACATCATCTTATATTAATGACCAATTTGGTTCGGATGTTTCAATATTCGAAGATAATATTTTGGTTGGTACTTATAAAGGTGGTAAAGCATATATTTATAATAAAGATGTAAATGGTAATTGGGGGACAGCTGATATAACAGTAACTACCCATGCCCAAACCAAGACATATAGAAGTCAAAGTCAAATAATCGAATCTACTACTGCTACAACAACTTCTGAGTTTGGATGGAATGTAAAAATTGGAAGTAATAATTTTTTAATAGTTTCTGCACACAGAAAAACAGTTGATAGTAAAACAAACGTTGGTTCTTTATATTTATACAAATTACTATCGGGAACTTGGCAAGAATACACAATCAGTCAACTGATACCTGATATACCCACCGGGACAGGTGTTGGTACTGAGAATTGGTCTACGTCATCCAATTCGCCTTATTTCGGGACTAAATTGGATTTTGACGGTACATCTGCTATATCTGTTGGTAATCAATTCTACAATAATTCTACAACCGACGATGCAACTACATATTCTGGTATGTCCACAGTATTTACTTTAACAGATAGTGGATTTGGCGAAACAGATATAACCGCACCAACATTTTCTTCAGCTATTGTTTCTGAGGGAACTTCTTCAGTTATCGAGATTACATTTAATGAAGCTATTGATGGTGGAGCAAATATACAGGTATCAGATTTCGCAATTACAGTTGGTGGGACAAGTTCAAATATTTCTAGTACAGCAATTGTATCTGATAAAGTTAATATTACTTTGGGAACTCGTATATATAAGTGGGAAGTAGTAACTGTTGCCTATACAAAATCAGGAGTCTCTGCTAATAATATTGCGGATTCCGTTGGAAATGCGGTCGCTACTTTTTCATCACAATCTGTTACAAATTCAACTACTGTCCTGGGTTCTCCGTGGTGGCTTACAAAGACGATTTCCGAAGAAACAAAAATTCCTGATTTAGTAAACAAAATTTCTGTTACCATCAAACCATCACACGCTATTGCAAAGGGTGATATTGTTACAATTAAAGGTTTGACAAGTACTACTACAAATGATAATAATTCCATTGATATTACAGGAGAAGGTTTTAAATTTAACGCTGACGGAGTAGCCGCTACAAATGCTCTTCATGGTTGGTCACAAGATGGGAGTTTAAGAAGTCATGATGCTGCTAATAATACACTTGCAATAAACGACGATTATTTATTTGTAAATGGCAATGAAAGTAGTGGTAAAAAAATGTTGATTTATAAAAAAAATGCCGATGGTATTTTTGGAGATGGTGTCGGTGGTACTGGTACCTATCAGGTGATAGACGGCGATTCTACCGCTGTATCGGGTGCGTTTCCATATCAAATCGCATGTACAAATGACTGGATGGTTGCAACATGGGGTCAAACTTCTAAAAACGGCAAGGTTTATTTATTTAAAAAAGATTCATATGGTAAATGGGGTGATGGTTCCGCAGCAGCTACAGATGTTGACGGAGCTCTTACAGAATTAGAATGGAACGATACGGCTGATACATTTGGTGGTGCCGTTGATATTTCACCAAATGGTGAATTTATTATCGTAGGTAGAGTCTCTGGTGTAAAAAAATGTTGGATCATTAAAAGGACCGGAAATGCTTTAGCATTTTATGGTGCCGGTCAAGACCATACTGGAGAAGTATATTTTAGTACCAATGCAAACGTTAGTTCTGTCGGAGAGGTAGTCGCTATTAATGATACTCACTTTTTTGTCCGAGCTGGCGGAACTAATGATGGTGTTGTTGGATTTAAAATACCAGCAACATCAAGTAGTGCAATGACATACCATTGGGATAATGCTTATATAAATAACCAAACCGGTAACTCTACAACCGCTCAATATATTGGTGGTTATTACACAGCGGGTTGGAGGAATGGGTTGGTTGCATCAAATGATTTTGTTTGTAGTACTTATGGTGGAAATATGACCAGCCACTTGCAAATATATCTTCGAAAAAAAAATCCCGATGGTACTTATGGTGATGGAGCTGGTAATAGTGGAACTTCAGACTACATATTCTATCAACACGGTAGTTCGTGGACATGGATAGTTGATGGTATAGATTACAAAGCTCTAGCTATAACTAATGCGACTTCTGCCTCAGCATGGAGTATACATTTAGCGGATGATGGTGCAGGTAATACTACCTTTATATTTGGTTCCCCATACGTGGCAGGTCTTAGAAGCGATGGAGTTAGACCTGGTTGTTTTTGGCCATTACAATGGAATGGTACCACCTTTGTAAAAAGACCAACCGTTTTTAATGACGGTGATTTAAGTGGTAATGCTACAATGGGTCATAATGTTGCAATTAATAATAAAGGCGATATTATTATAACGGATGAAAGTGGTGACAAGTCTTTACAATTTAAAAGTAATACAGTTAGTGGAACAGGTAAAGGTATTTGGACCAAAGCAACCGGAACTTTAGCATTAAGAGCTGAATCCGCGATTGATGCCAATGAAACACTCAGCTTTAATTTTAATTTAACAAATGGGGATGTATCAAGAAATGCAGTTGTCCCAACAGTTGAAGTGAATGGTGCTAATTCAACAAGTGCAACCGCTATGTCAACCGGTATTTTAGGATTTAATTGGCCTAGACCAAGAGCTAGTGTTGAAGGTACTTTGTGGAACGTGGCTTATCCAAATTGGGCTTCTTTAGATCAATATGGTATTTTACAAACGTGGGGAAGAAGTATGACATATGGAACTGATGGACGTAAATTCAATCCACCAGCTGATAAAAGGTATAAACAAGTTATTGGTGACAATATGTTTAATGAGTTTGCAGCCATTGATATGGAAGGAGGTCTTTATACATGGGCCACAACTAATACCGGTCTTCAAGCGGCACCGCTAGGTGTAGAAATGGATAAAAGTAGTGGTTCTTTTGTTCAAGTAGCTGATGTGTCAGCAAATTTAAAAAGTGGTGTTAAAAAAGTTATTGGGCATGGTCGTTATTGGTGCGCCATTAAAGAAAATGGCGAAGCTTATGGTTGGGGGAAAAATGACACCGGTAATGAAAAATATGGTAGTATTTATGATATTTCAAATGGTGGTATATTTCAATATACTAATGTTAAAGATATATATCATGTAGATAGCGCCGCCGGTGGTTTTTGGGCACTTCTTAAAAATGATGGAAATGTATATTTTTTCGGTCATAGTTATTCTATGAAATATGCTAATGTCGGCGGTGTTAAAACAACAGACAGTTCAGTTACAACAATGTCTAATGTGTCAAAAATTTACCCCCAATACAATGGGTTTATTATATTACATACAAATGGAACATTGAGTTACAAAGGTGACACTGGAGCGTGGTATGGGAGAAGCAATACTGCACATACAATTCAGGAAATGTTTTGGAATACAAGTCATGCTGATTTTAAAAAAGCTACACACATTACTTCTGCTGGTTACGATAATGATTTTTTTGTCTGGAGAGAAGATGGTACAATTGTTTCTAATGAAGGAAGTTTAGCAACCAGTAAAACTAAATATCCTTTTATGGCGGATAAAACCCATGCTACATATAAATCAATGAAAGATTTATTTTTGTGGAATAATAATGATATAGTTGTAGCAGTTGACGATGATTCTACCGCTTATGTTACTGGTTCTAGTGGTACTTGGTTCCATCATGATGATGATAATTGGACAAGAGATTGTTCAAATAATAGTGGAAATTATAGAATATATCCTAATGTTGCAGAAGTAGATTTTGTAGAAAATAGTGGAAGTCCAACATTTATTGATACTGATGGAAATTTATTTGCAGGTAAGTATAAAAATCTGACAAAAGGTTCATTACTTTATACTGATGGTAGTGCAAATTTAATATCCAAAAAATGGTCAAAACTTGCAGGTGGTCAAGATATTTTGTGGGGATTAGATAACAGTGGAGGAGTATATCATATTGCCGGTCCTTATCCAGCCGATTCTGAATCAAGAGGATTTGCTAATAATTATGGAGGCAATAATGTCGATTTTTCTGGAAATCTTAAATCAGGTGTTAGTATTATAAATACTTGGAACGGTTCAATGGTATTTATTAAAGAAAATGGCGACGTATATTCATGTTCGTCATCCACCAGTGCGTCTACATATAACGGTGTCGGTTATTTTTCGCATGATCCTTCTCCACAAACATTTCATATTAATGGAAGATATACTAACGGAGATACATTAAGTACTTCCGGGGCTGTACGTCTTAATTTAGGTGCTGGAAAAGCTGGGAGAAATAGATACCAAGATACAGAATTTACGAGAACCATATTTGCATCAAGACATCAAAGGCATAATTATATTAATGTACAAAGTGTATTTAAACGTGGTGCTGCCGCTGCAGAAGATGCTGGATTTTACAACCCCACACGTGTTGCAGCACTTCAAAAAGCCGTTGTTACTCAAACTGTCGGTGGTAAAAAGAGAGCTAAAAAGGATGACGCCGACCTTCTTACGGCTCTTGCTGCTATGAAAGCAGAAATTGCTAGCGGTAGTGCTTCAGGAACCACTTCTAAAAAGCAAAAACGAAGAGCTGCTCTTAAATTGATTTTTGAAGCAACCGCCGGAGTCGTACAAATTCCCATGAAAAAAACAGACCTTGGTTTACCCGATACATTCAAAAAAACGGATGTTGTTGTTGTAAAAGCAGGTCAAACTATTGATGTCGCAAATATTGAGGGCGAGTCTGAAACGAAAGATGTTGGATTTTACGCAGTTCTTGATGATGGAGAAAGCGTTTCTCTTACTATTAGTG
>Ga0209302_10002052_pt1 | contig 11795 bp, 8 predicted proteins | sample ArcOceMetagenome_2_FD_187445 | JGI IMG/M metagenome (GOLD analysis project Ga0209302, IMG submission 187445) | Marine eukaryotic phytoplankton communities from Arctic Ocean - Arctic Ocean ARC135M Metagenome (SPAdes) (version 2) | ecosystem: Environmental > Aquatic > Marine > Oceanic | place... | reverse complement strand
TTTTGATGGTGTACTTTCGGTCAACACTGGAGTTGGAATATCTTCAACAGCAACAACTGGTAATATAGTATTAACAAACACTGGTGTAACTAGCTTAATAGAAGGTGGTGGGATTACTTTAAGCAGTGCTAGTGGTATTGTAACAATAAGTGCCGATAGCACAGGTAGCGGTTCGGTGACGCGGTTCGGTGACGTCTGTAACTGCAGGTAATGGTCTTACTTTAACTTCTGGTACCATAACAACTAACCCAGAAATAGCAGTAGCTTACACCGGAGCAGACACCTATATAACATATGCACCTCCTGGCGACCCTTCTCCTAGCGACACGTTTGCTTTTCAAAAAGGAACAACAGAAGTAAAAGAAGGTACGTTTTCAACAATACCTATAACTGCATTGACTCTAGTAGAGCAAGCTATTATAGATGCTAATTTAGATAACATAAAAAATACATATGATAAGTCTCAGCAAGCTCCAGGAAGTACAGCTAGAACTGTAGGTGTTGTACCAGCTACACAAATAGTAACCCTGTCTGCGGCTGAATACACTACGCTTACAACTCTAAATGAAATACAACCTAGTTTTATATATCTAACAACAGCAAACTCTCAACCTCAAGGTAGAGTTGATTTTATTATTGACGACCAAGTTGTAGATGCTACAGGCTGCGGACATACCGTTACCACAACAATCAATGGAGTTGACATTTCAGTAGCAGCATTTGTAGAAGGAGCAGTTGGTGCTCAGTACCAGGTAATATCTACTATATCTGTAACTGGCACTAGTTGTGTGTTTTCAGGAATAAATCCTCAAATATTAAATGGTACTATACCAGCTTCGCCTAATCCAGCTTCTGTAACTCAAACTCTACAAGGTAATATTTCTATACCCGCTGTTCCGACTGGATATGCTTCGCTAAATCTAGTTGACAATCAAATAGGTGGATTAACACCAAGTACATTACCTTACAACATAACTTTTACCGGATCTCCTACAATACCTAGCACGCTTAGTGCACCGATAGGTAGTGCTAATTTCAACTCTGCAGCGCTATGGAGTGTTCAAGCAAATATCCCTGCTAGTTCGCAGGCTGAATATTATTTTGGTTCAGATCAAACAAATCCTATCTACCAAGTTCTTGGTACATATTCACAGACTAGCGGAGCATATGCAAATCCTGCTACTCTAATAAGTGCTACTTTGCCTGGTACTAATCCTTTAGCAAGAAAAAATTATGATCTTACTTACACAATAGATGATACTGGAATTAATCCGGGAACAGCCGCAGTTGAGTATAACATAGACATAACTGGAACATTTGGGCTTGTGCCACAAAATCAACTTAATGGTACTATTTCTGTTGCTTATAATAGTAGTTACTCAGTTACAGTAGCAGTACAAGCTATAGGTTCTAACGTGGCCACTGTAACAGGCACAGGAAATTTAAGTGGTACCATAACAGGAGACACGCCACTTAGTTTTACACTAGCCGGTAGTGTAGAGCAAGCGTCTACTGCGGCATTTTTTGCTCTTGGACCTGATGATTATAATCCACTAGTAGAATGTATACAAACCACTCCAGGTGGAACAGCTTGTAATAGCTACGTATCACCTCAAGTTCCTTCAGATATAAATCCAACAGGATTTACTTATTCTCCAATTCAATACAGAATAACTCCATCAGGAGGCTCTGCGGGTCTATTTACAGATATGCCAGCTTGGAGTGGTGGATATCAAACCGTAACATCTACAGCAGGTGCGTTTGTTGAGTTCCAATGGAATAACCCAATTCCAGACAATGGTTTTGCAATTACAAGTTCAATAGTAACAACTCTTCCGCCAAACATTACTTTAGGAGCTGCTGGGTCAACTACATATGTAGGCACTACAACTCAAACTGGAGCTATATCTAATAGAGTATTAAGAGATAGAAGTGCTGCAAGTCGAGCAACTTCAACTTTAGCTTGTGGAGATGCTATGGGTACTCCATATTGGTTACAAAAAGCACCTGGTAACGTAGCTACTAATGCTGAAGTGCTCGATGTGTTTTGGGTTGATGATATAAGCTTTGGTTATCCAGCTCCTGGATTCTATAAAACAGCAATAGGTGACGGCGCTGGTGCTAACGCCAATGGAACAGTTCTATTAAACTCAACCGGTGGAGTCGATTCAGCTTTCGCATGTCCTCAAGAAGGAACAGCTAACTTAACAACAGACTCTACAGGTATATCAGGTCCTGTTGCAGGTTACAATATACAGCCGCAATATCAAGTAAATGCTACGGGTCCTCAAATCCCACATAATGTAGGTGCAGCGCCTGTAACGGGAAATGTTAATGATCAAATTTTGTGGAGCTATGTATTAACTATTAATTCTCCTTACTATGCTGTAACGCCGCTAACTGTAACTAGTATTTCAGACAACCCTACAACAATAGTTGCAAATACCGCTAAAGTTAGTGCGGGCATTTTAGCTGGTCAGGTAGCAATATTAAATATAATTCAAACTAGCTCTCGATACAGTTCATCTGAAGCAGCTTGTCTTAGCGGTGCGGTTGGTAATGGAACTAATAGATGGATAACCGGAACAGACGTAACACCAACTACAGGTGAATACATGTACACCACTAGCGGCACATCATCACCTGCCCCGTCAGGATTTTATAGAATCGACGATCCATCTTTTGGATATGTCATCGAAATATCTGGAAATCTAGGCTACATAGCTAGCTATGTTGCAGCTTGCTTTTAATTAACTACTCCAACAAACGCAATGTTTAATAAAACAAATACAAAAATATGTCAATAATTTATAGTTATCCAGAAGAAACGTCATTGCTTGGCAGTGATATGCTTATTGGAACTTCAACAACGCTAGTTGGTGGCAAGCAAAAAAATATAACTAAAAACTTTACACTTAATGAGCTTTCTGCTTTTATGAGTGGAGGTTCTGGTATTATTGACCCAGTTGCTAGTGATTTTCAAATAGCAGTATTTAACCAGGCCGGTAAAAAGCTAACTGGTTCTATAATGTCTCAAAATGCTTTTCCAAACGGTACTGGTATAACTATTAGTGGAAACCTTAGCACAACTGGAAACCTTACAGCTCCTGGAACGGTTACGCTAGGTAGTGGAACTAACTTAATAACACTAGCTTCAACCACAAGACTAAGTGGTGCAATTCAAGATTTTTCTGGAACTACAGGCGCTTTAAATCAAATACTAATAGCTAACGCATCTGGCGGATTAAGCTGGTCAAACTTTACATCTGGATTAACGTATCTAGGATTATGGGACGCATTAAATAACAACCCTGGACTTACCCCTAGTGTTGGGGCTAATAGTACATTTTATATAGTAAGCGTAGCCGGTACAACGCCTTTAAACGGAAATACAGATTGGGAGGTTGGTGACTGGGCTATATTCGTTGGCACAACAGGAGCTGGCGGTATATGGCAAAAAATAGATAATACATCTTCTATAACGGGTAATGGTACTCTTAATAAGATACCGCTATGGTCAAGCACTTTTCAGTTAACAGATTCTTTAATGTCACAGGATGCTGGAGCTACAATAATTACAATCGCAGGAGCACTTACTTCTACGGGTAATATTATTGGTAGTGACATTAGTGGGGTTAATATAACAGGTACAGGAAATTTAAGTGGTACAGATTTATTATTAACTGGAAAAATAAGCTTAAGTACTGATTATGGAACTCCAGGTCAAGTACTAACAAGTGGTGGTAGCACTGGAGATAGTGTTTGGGCTACCCCAACAACAGGTACAGTTATAGGAACAGGAACAACTAATCGTTTACCTATATGGTCTGACGGCGGAGCAAAAACACTAGGCGACTCTATATTAGATCAAGTAGCTGCAGCTGGCGAGTTTACAGATACTTATTTATCTGTTCTTGGAACTGGAGGATTAAGTACTCAAGGTTTAGAAATTAATAAATTTTTATTAGACGGCGCTGGATTAAAAGGAGCTTCTGGACAAATACTATCATCAACAGGAACAGAAGTTCGTTGGGTTACAGACAGTGGAGGCGGAGTAACATACACTTTAGGTGCTGGCGCTCAAGATGCTGCTAGTGTTCCTTTAAATTTAACAGATTCAGCTAATGTAACTACACCTGTAAAAATAACCGGAGGAACTAACGTAGATGTAATTAGAACCAGTGGAACTGAAATAACTATAAACAATACCGCGACAAATACAAATACAACTTATGACTTTGGCTCGTCAACAGATGGTGCTGATGTCTTATTAAATTTAGTTGGTACTCCAGCAGATAATTCTTCTGTAAAATTAATAGGTTCTGGAGTTACTATAGCTCAAGCAGCTGATGAGGTTACTTTTACGGTTCCAGCTGGTGATACTTACGACTTAAACGCCGGGGCTAAATCAGGAACTAGTGTTCCTTTGAATTTAACCTCAGGATCAGGCTCTGATAACTCTGTTGTTAACTTAACAGAAGGAACTGGTATAACATTAGCTCAAACTTCAGCAACTGAAATAACAATATCGGGATCTGCTCAAGGAATAACAGGTTCTGGAACAATTAATAAACTTCCTAAATTTGGTACTACAACTTCTTTAACTGATTCTTTAATATCAGAAACCTCAACTTCAGGTAATGGACTTCTTTTAGTAGACAATAATCCATCCCAGCCTGCAGGTGAGATGTTGATTCAAGGACCTTCTGGCGGAGGCGGAGGTATAGGTACTCCAGTTGATTTGTCTACTATCTCTTCAGCAAATTATAATCGTTTTAAGTTTAATTTTGGTTCTAACGCCATTTCTAAGGCAGACGCTTTTAGAGCCGCAATAGGTTGGCCAGCCGCTGGAATCGTAACGACAGCAACAGCTATAGGACCATTTACTATTTCATTTTCAAACGGTCAATCTATAGTTATTACACAACCCGCTGGAGCTTTAGCTAACAATGTTAATAACGTCAACGGTTCTGTGGTTGAGATAGGAAATAATTCTGCAGGAACTGCAAACGATCCTACGTACGGAGCTGGTAGTGGAACTGTAACACCATATAGTGCTTGGCCTACGCCTCCTCCAGCTGGCACAGGAGATTACGGAAACGCAGGAAATGCTATAGCTGAAATAGAAATAGCTGCTCAACTAGATATGACCAGCAAAAAAATAACTAATGTTTTAAATCCAACAGGAGTTCAAGATGCAGCTACTAAACAATACGTAGATGATTCAGTTGTTGGAGGTCTTATATATCAAGGAGGTTACGATGCTTCTAGTAACAATCCTGTTTTAGATAGTAGAGGTACTCAAATAGCAGTAAGTAAAGGATGGACTTATACTGTTACTGCTGATGGAACTTTTTACACTGAAACAGTAAAAATAGGTGATGTATTAATAGCTGAAGTAGATGTGGCCGCAGGTGCTGGCGCTTTAACAGATTGGACTACAGTACAAAGCAATATAGATGTAGCGACTGCAACTATTCAAGGTATAGCTAATTTTCCAACTGGAAATAATCAATTAAACATTGCGACAGGATCCGTAACAGCTAAAACTTTTGGTGACGGAACTTCAGCAACAAGCATAACGGGTGGTTACGTGCCAGATGCAACAAGTGCAGCTGCTGGAACATTTTTGAAAAAAGATGGAACGTGGTCAGTTGCAGGTTCACTCACAGGAACAGGTACTCAATATAAAGTACCATTATGGAGCAACGTCGCTGGCACAGCATTAGGCAATTCACTATTTACTCAAGATCCTTCTGCTACTAAAGTAACCTTAGATGGTTTACTTGAAGTACTTGGAGATGGAACTCTTACGGGTACTGGTGGTCAAATTAAATTGAATTGTTCATTTGGAACTCACGGAATTACTATAGAAAGTGCGCCTCATAATGATAATGCTACATATACTTTAATATTACCAGCTTCAGCAGGTGCAACTGGACAAGTGTTAACTTCTGGTGGTAGTTCAGCTGGTGCACAATTAACTTGGTCAACGCCAACTACTGGTACCGTAACTAACTTTACTACGGTTTCAACAGCTATACCGGGAATAACAACAGCCGTAATTAATCCAACAACAACACCTGAATTGACTTTAAGTATAAACGGAGGCTCTGCGGGTCAATTTTTAGACTATACAGGTAACTGGTCAAGCACAGGTATTGGAGTTTCAAACGTATCGTTTAACAATACGTTATCACCGTCTACTGGAGATGCATTGACTATAACACCAACCGCTGGGATCGTGGAGGTTTTTGCTAATGCGTTTGCAGGAAACGGAAACCCCGGTATAGTTTCATCTGGCTCAGTAGGTAATGATGCTTTATTTTTAAAAGGTGACGGATCTTGGGATTCACCATCGGGAGCAGGTGCAACTATAGCTACAGCTAATTTTATTAACGCTAATTCTGCTATATTAACTTTTGGACCATTAGGAGCTACTCCTTCTTCAAAGAGTTTTGTTGATGTGTTTATAGATGGTGTTTATCAAGAAGAAGCTACTTACGACATAACAAACTCAAGCGCAGGAAACACAGGCACTTTAAATTATATAACATTTACAGCTGCTACTGGACCTCCACCTACCGGGGTTACTATAGAAACTAGAACAGTTGCAGAGTATAATTTAGGCGCTGCAGTATCAGCAATAAATACTACTTTAATTGGAGATGTTGTTTTAAACAATCCAGCTACACCAATAACAGGTCCGACGGCTGCAACCAAGATGAGATTGTATATATTTGCCGACACAGCGGCTGCTTACACTTTAACTCTTCCCGCGCTTCCTTTGCCTGGTGATTCTGTTAAAATATCAAACATATCAACTAGAGTAGACAATGTAATAGCAACTGGGAACAGTGAATTAATAATGGCTCAAGCAGCTCCAATGACGCTAGATACGGCCGCCGCTAGTTTTGAAATGATATATACAAACCCAACTCAAGGATGGGTTATAATAGGTGCAGGATCTTAATAATAATAAAATAAATAAATAAATATGAGTAATTTTTCAACATTTTTTCCAGTACCAGGTAGTGGTGGTGGCGGTGGGATTCTTAATGAAGAAGTGTTTACAACTTCAGGAAATTTTGATCCAGCTGCAAAAGGCTTATCAGTTGGCGATAAAGTTTCACTTTTTATATGCGGCGGCGGTGGTGGCGGAAATACCTATAAATACAATCAAGCAACAGGTGGTTCTGGTGGATTAGTAAAACAAGGAACTTTTACTTTAACTTCAACTTCTGTTATACCTGTAAATATTGGAGCTGGAGGAACCACAACGGCAGCTAACGGTGCGTTTGGAGGTGTAGGTGGATTAACATCTGTAAGTGGATCTGGAGTTTCGCTAGCGGCATCTGGTGGAAACGGAGGATGGTCTTCTTATAGTCCTAGTAATTCTGGAAATAGAAGCCCAGGTATGAGCGTCGGTCCTCACTGGGGAGCTACCGCAGGTCAGGCTTCCAATTATGGTTCGGGATGTTCTGCAGGCCCTGGCGTTAATGGATACGGAGCTGGTGGGTTTGCTAAATCCACAAATACATATAATGGCTCAGGAGCAACAAGCATAGGAACTTATGCAATGCAAGGAACCGGTGGTGGAAGTGGAACAGGAGGAGGGGTTGGCATGCCTGGAATTGTAAAAATTTATTATTAAAATTATGGGATACTTTAAAATAGAAAACGGAATTGTAGTTAATGCTATTGTAGCTTCTGCAGAATTTATAAACACTATAGAAGGAACTTATATAGAGTCTCAAGAAGGATTTGGTATTGGCGACACTTATGACGGAACATCATTAACTAAAGTTAATACTGGACCAACAGAAGAAGAAATGGCCATTAACGCTCAAGAAGACGCTATAAATTGGAGAAACTTTGAATTAGAAAAAACTGATTCAAGAAGTGCGGTTTCAGATGATCCTCAGCATGATGCTATAATAGTGTACCGTCAAGCTCTAAGAGACTGGCCTTCAATATCTGAATTTCCAGACACAAAACCAATACTATAATAAATGGCATTAACTAAAGTTTCAACTGGCGTTGTAGACATGAGTGGAAACACCGGAGGCTTAGTTATAGCTAAAGGTAACGGAACTGATGTCTCAAGTGGAGGTGAACGCCCGACTTGCACAACTGCTATCCTTGGTTCTATCCGAGAGAACACAACTGATAACAAAGTTGAAGTTTGTACTTCCACTGGTTGGCAGTTTTTAGAAGAAGTCGGACCTACTTTTATACCTTTAACAGTTGACTACTTAGTGGTTGCTGGAGGTGGTGGCGCTGGTGCATCGAGATATAATGGAGCGGGTTCTGGTGGCGCTGGCGCTGGAGGTTTACTAACTTCAATAGGTTCTACCGCCTTAACTTTAAATGCTTCTACAGGTTATTCTATTATTGTTGGAAATGGTGGCGCTGGAGCCGTAGGTTCTCCTAGTCCCGTATACAAGGCTGGTACTAATGGTACTCTTTCGGAATTTTCAGGAACAGGAATCACAACAATAACAGCTATTGGTGGTGGTGGTGGTGGCTCTGGAAACGATCCATATTCTCCTGCAGTTGCAGGTGGTTCTGGAGGAGGTTCTGGATACAATGGTACTGGCGGAAGTGGAACAATTGGTCAAGGAAATGCTGGAGGTTCGAGTACCGGTTTTATTAGTCCTTACGCTGCTTCTGGTGGAGGAGGTGCTGGTAGTGCTGGATCTGGTTCGCCTGCAGGTGCAGTTGGTGGTAATGGAGGATTAGGATTAACTAACTCTATAACAGTAGCATCAGGAACTGGACCTTTTTATGCTGGAGGTGGTGGAGGAGGTTCATCTTATAACGGTACTGGAACAGGTGGTGCTGGAGGTTCTGGAATAGGTGGTGCTGGAACAAGCGGACTAGTTGGAGGTAACGGAGCTGCAAACACCGGTTCAGGAGGTGGAGGAGGATCAACAACAACGAGTAGCAGTTCTACAGGTGGAAATGGAGCATCTGGAGTTGTAATACTTAGATTTCCAACAAGCTTTGCAGCACCAACACCTACTTCGTCTAATAATATAACTACAAGTGAAGTTGCAAATGTAGCTGGGTATAGAATAATGACATACACTTGTACTAGTGCAACCCAAAACGGAACTGTAACACTAACATTTTAATAAATGGCAAATACTAGAGTAACAACACCCGTAACGGACTTTGATAAAGCAACAAGTTTACCAGGTTTAAAAATACCAAGTGGTGATAATAGCAATCAACCTGCTGGAGCAGCTGCTGCAACCTGCTGGAGCAGCTGCTGTGCAAGGTATGATTAGAAATGATACTGAAGAAATTGTAGATAGCTCTGATAGTGCTATAGCGCATTACAACGGAACTGCGTGGCAGTATTTTGCAGCTACAGAGTCTCCTGATGTTGTTTACCCTACTAGTTTAAAAATGTATTTAAATTCTACTGATACAGCTTCTTATTCTGGAAGTGGAACAGCTTGGAACGACTTAACTAGTAACTCAAATAACGCTGTATTATACAACATTACACAACCTAGTTCTACATTTTTAAGATTTAATGGTAGCAGTGGCTACGCAAGCCTTCCTACTGATCCGGGTATAGGCGCGGGCACCAATTGGAGTATATCTATGTGGGTGAAAACAGATTCGCAAGGATCTACCGATAATATAATTGATTACAACCATTCTGTAAGCGGAGGTTTTACAATACAGGGGGGAGTTTATTATGTTAATAATAGTGGCAGCTACTCTAGTATGACAGTTCCTTTAGTAAACCAAACTTGGAGTCACTTGGTTATTAGCAGTAATGGTTCTACGGCTACTAATATTTATATAAACAATACTCCGACCTCCGGATCTCCAGCGATTCGACCAGGTGTACAGTGGAACACTAATATTCCTTTAACTTTAGGCGCATGGTATAACTCAGGAACTCCCTCTAGATTTTTGGATGGTGATATAACTAAAGTTCAAATTTACAATACTAACTTATCTGCTATAGAAGTAAATACACTGTATTTAGAAGGTAAAGGATTCTAATATTAAATAAAACATGGCAAATACAAAAATAACAAACCCTGAATTATTTAATCTAGGAGATTCAACATCAGCTACGCAGCTACCTGTTATGACAACTACGCAGAGAATTGCTATGACTGGTTTATCTGACGGTGAAATGATATTCAACTCTACTACAGATAAAGTAGAATATTGGGATGGAACTAAATGGTATGGTATTACTTATGAAACAGATGGATTTTCTGTAAATTATTTAATAGTTGCCGGCGGTGGCGGCGGTGGTAGTGCTTACGGCGCTTCAGGTGCTGGTGGTGGTGCTGGAGAATATTTAACAAATGTAGGGGGAACATCAATTGTTTTAGAAACAGCAATAACTTATACTGTTATAGTTGGAGGTGGAGGTGCGAAGGGAATTTTAGGTCAAAACATGAGCAATGGCTCAAGCGGTTCTGATAGTCAATTTATATCTACCACATACCTTGCAAGGGGTGGTGGTGGTGGAAACAATGTCAACGGAACTTCTACTAATTCAGGAGGGTCTGGTGGAGGTGCAGCAGCTGGTTATCCAAGCGGGAAAACAGGAGGAGCTTCTACTGCAGTGGCTCCAGGAATAGGAAGTGCTGGTGGTAACTCAGATTATTACTGGTTATCCAAGCGGGAAAACAGGAGGAGCTTCTACTGCAGTGGCTCCAGGAATAGGAAGTGCTGGTGGTAACTCAGATTATTATGGAACGTATTACGCTTCTGGTGGAGGTGGAGGTGCAGGGTCTGCTGGACAAACTGGAAATGACTCAAGTGGAGGTGGAAATGGTGGCGCTGGGTTGCCAAATTCAATAACAGTAGCAAGTGGATCTGGACCTTATTACGCCGCGGGTGGCGGTGGAGGTATTTTTGGTGTTAATGGTGGCACACCCGGTGTAGGTGGTAGTAATAATACTGGGGGTAGCTCGTCTAGAACTGCAGACGCTTCACCTGGAAGTGCTAACACGGGTTCTGGTGGTGGTGGTGGAAGTTATGGTGCAAGCACCTATGAATATTCAGCTGGCGACGGAGGCTCTGGAGTAGTTATACTTAGATACCCTACAGGATTTACCGCTAGTTCTACATTGGCTCACACTGATGCTATAGTATCTGGAAGCACTGACAGAGCTATAATAATAACAGGAACAGGAACGGGTACAGTTACATTTGCTTAAGCAAAATGGAAATAACAACAAAAACAAGTGATAATATAAAACATAGTTAATGGTTTACTAGCTATGATTAAACCAAAAGTGTAAACCAACCAATAAAACCAAAACCAATGACGTTTTTTTACCAGACTCAATCGTGGAATAGTCAACCACAAGTAACCCAAGAAACCATAGAGCTATGGAAACACTTATCTGAAAAGTCTAAATGGAGGATAGTACAACTAGCAAATGGATTCTACCAAACCGAATACCAAGATGTTAAAGAAAAAGACACTTGGCACGACGTTACCAGAAGAGAAACAATTGAAGGTGCTGAAAAAGCAATAGATTCTTCAGTTGAGCATTACAAAAGAAAAACTGCTTTCTTAGATGGTCCTAAAGTTGTCAAAACCTTTGAATAATGCTAGACATCGTTCAGACTATTGAATACATAGCTTTTATTGGTATAATACTAGCTCTGATACACTACTACAATCAATCAAATTAAATTAAATTAAATATGTCAGACTTAATAGTCAAGAATCTTTCTTTTGGGCAAGAAGCTCAAGATAAAGTGTTTGAAGGAATAAACAAACTCACAAAAGCCGTTAGCTCCAC
>Ga0209302_10002050_pt1 | contig 11797 bp, 14 predicted proteins | sample ArcOceMetagenome_2_FD_187445 | JGI IMG/M metagenome (GOLD analysis project Ga0209302, IMG submission 187445) | Marine eukaryotic phytoplankton communities from Arctic Ocean - Arctic Ocean ARC135M Metagenome (SPAdes) (version 2) | ecosystem: Environmental > Aquatic > Marine > Oceanic | place... | reverse complement strand
CACACACACACACTCACACACACACACACACACACACACACACACACACACACACACACACACACACACACACACTCACACAAGACAGTCACACACCTCACACACGGACACACCACAGTCTCATACGCACCTCACGCACGCACGCACGCATGCACACACCCATGGTTTGCTACACCTCTAGGACCGGGATCTAAACTGCGCGCGGTGACGAATCACACCAGATGCTGAATCACTTCACGAGCTAGAATCACTTCGCGTCCATTCGTTGGCCGAGCTTTAGCAGCATCTCCTCGATGGCCGACAATCGCTGCCACAGCAGGCGGGTGTGCATGCACATGAGTGGAGGCGAGAAGGGGAGACGAGGGCAGTGGTGGAGTGTTCGGTTCCCGTGCGGTGCTCGGTGCGTGGAGGCGTGCCTTATCCTGCGCGGCGACGAAGAAGTTGAGGTCGTTCCGCACCTCGTTCAGCGTCGTCTGCGCCAGGCGCGCATTCTCCTCCTGGAAGGCCACCGAGATGCCCACCTGCTCGAGCGTGCCCATGGCCTTGTCCTGGGGAGATATAATCTCCTCCTGCAGCCGCGCGAACTCCACCGTGTCGAGGAAGCCCGTGCCCCCCGCGCTGTACGTATCCATGAGCCGCTGGATGTTGGTGTCAACGCCGGGCGCGAGCACGCCCTCCTTCTTCTTGGCCGCGATGAAGGTTCGCAGCTCCATCTCATCGATCACCCCCGTGCCGTCGATGTCGGCACTCTGCAGCTCCGCCGCCTCCTCGGCGAAGGCCTCGACCTAGTTAGTGTTAGGGTCAAGGTGAGGGTCGGAGTTAGGATTAGGGTTAGGGCCAGGGTCAAGGTTAGGGTTGGGATTGGGGTTGGGGTTGGGGGTTAGGGGTTAGGGTGCGAAGGCTTCGACCATCTTAGCAAAGTTGGACCCGATGACGGTGATCGGCAGCGCGAGCGTGAGGATGCCCGAGATCATCGCGATGATGGTGACGATCTTGCCCAGCGGCGTCACCGGGTAGCAGTCGCCGTAGCCCACGGTGGTCATCGTCACGAAGGACCACCAGTAGCCGCGGATGATCGTGCCAAAGCACACGTCGTGCTCGGCGACGCTTCTCCCCGCCACCTCGAGATAGCTCGTCACGTCTTGCAAATCGCCCAGCGGACTAGAGGAGGCCTGCCACCGAGAGACAGCAGGGTGACAGCAGGGTGACAGCACGGTGGGCAGCGGGGCAGCACGGTGCGTGGGGCCGTCTCCGCGGCAGCAGAAGCGGGGCTGGTTCCGGATATACCTCACAAATGTTGATCAGTGCGCCGAACACGGTGGAGGCGATGATGACGATGACCGCAAGGATGCCCAGCGGCTGGTTAGGGTTAGGGTTAGGGTTAGGGTTAGGGTTAGGGTTAGGGTTAGGGTTAGGGTTAGGGTGCCCAGAGGCTGCGAGCCGCGTGCGCCGCGCGCGTTAGTAGCGCTCGCGGGCGCTGTGTCCGGGGGCCGAGGTTGCGGGGGGGCGAGGCTGCAGGGGCTGCTGCAGGGGCTGCTGCAGGGGCTGCTGCATCCTGGAGGAGAGGCTCGCGCGCCTGTGTGGAGGCTTTCAGGCAGCCTACAAACATCTGCAGCCCCAGTGAGTAGCGGCCGAACTTGAACACCCGAAAGATGCGCACGAGCCGGATCTGCATCGCCAGGGATGAAGCACGGTGCGGCGCGGTGCGGCGCGGCACGGTGCGGTGCGGTGTGGTGCGGTAGCGCAGAGGCTGCGGTCTAGGCGGGGCAGGTGGGTGCTGTGCTGCGGTCTAGGTGGGGGTGCAGGTGAGTGCTGTGCTGTGGCAGCGTTGCGCCGCGCACCACTCGTAGGAAGCCGAGGTTTGGGATGCCACTGCCGTCATCCTCACCCACTGCGCTCTGGTTGAAGACGTTGCCGTCGATGTCCAGGTCGTCTCTGCACCCGAAAGGGTCAATCTGCCGTGTACGCGCGGCGCCGGGCGTCGGTTGCGAGCGGCGCGGCAAGGCGCGGCAAGGCGCGGCAAGGCGCGGCAAGGCGCGGCAAGGCGCGGCACGGGCTGCCAGCACACGCCGCAGCACGTGTGTACGGACGGCGGACCTGCCCTTTGCCGAGACTGAGAGAGAGGTAGAACGGGAGGATGGCGAGCAGGTCGACAAGGTTGAGGGGAGCGATGAAGAAGGGGAGTTGCTTCGGGCAGGAGCAGAAGCGACACACGTACTCTCTGCGGCACGATGGCAGACGCCGTGGGCCCACGGTGCGACGCCGGGCAGCTGATGTTGCACGCACGCTCCTTTAAGCGGCCGTCACGCCGCCAGGTGGCGCGCCGCATCGACTAAGCCTAAGCATGAGCCCTAAGCCTAACCCTGGGCCCGGCGCTCACATGCTGAATATGGTCACCGAGAAGATCTCGATGACGAGAAACACCTTGAGCGTCGGGTTGGCGGGCAGGAAGCTGGTGGGCTCGCACGCCTCGGACTCAAAGATGAACGTCATGGTCGACACCAGGATGGTCGCCATCACGACGATCGAGATCAGTTTCGCCAAGTTGCTGAAGGCGGGGTTCTCGAAGGTCTGGAAGACCTTCCACCGAAAGGAGCCGATGTACGTATTCGCTTGGCCGTCTCGGTGGAAGAATTTGGTAGACCTCGCCCTCGGGACGCTGGCAACCTGCGCTGCCCCTGCGACCTCCACTGCCCCTGCGACCTCTGCTCCCGACGACTCTGGCGCCTCCTCCGAGAGCGTCTGCGGGCCTTGAGGGCGTCGCTTGCCATCTGTCAGGAAGGAGGTGCCTTTCCTCACCGAGCTCACGACCAACGCCATCGCCGACGGCGGCCGGGAGCTCAACCCAGCGAACACCCCACGGCCGACAAGTGCGGTTCAAGCAAGTGCGGTTGTGCAAGTGCGGATCCAAGTCTTCAAGGGGTGTGGTCACGGAAAGGCGCGTGGAGCGGAAAGATAAGATAGACTCGACGGACTTTGGCAAGGGCTACTCGCAGTCGGAATTCTTCTTCGATCTTTGTTTCAACGTGCTCGTGCGCCCCACGCGTATTTCGCCGCGCCAGTCAGGGGCCGCAGGGCCGCGTAGTTAGTACCCTTCGGGGGTGCGCGGCGAGGCCCGGATCGTCGGTTACGTACTGCAGTCCAGCAGCGCCGGCCGGGCCGAGTCCCTAGGTTTGTAGGGGCGTTTTCATCATCGCCGCACACCGTGCTTTTGTGTCTGCTGTCTGGGTGTGAGGGGCCCAGCATTGCGGAATTGCGTAGCGTCGCGTGTCGTGTAGCGTCGTGAAACCGAATAATCTATCTATCTATCGGAAAGATAAGAAGAATCTCTTAGCAGCGGAAAGGTCGCGGCAGGCCAGTGCGGCCGATCGAAAAAAACCCAGGCACGAGGCGGTTAGCGCCTGTCTTGACGAGCGGTTTGCGCCTTGCGGCAGCTTTCGGGCAGGCCGTCCTCCGGCTCTGACATGAGCCCCCGAAGGTCGCTTGGCTGTGAAGAAGTTGTCTGATCAGGCTCCGCAAGTAAGTCGTCTGGGGGAGGGGGGAGGTGCGGAACGCGAGGGGGGTAGTGCGTTCCCACCACTTGGGGTCAGTTACCCACCGGCAGATCGGTCCCTGCATGCCGTCGGCGTCGCAGAGCCAGTTAAGAGCCGGGCAGCCGGCACATGCCGGGACCGGTGGTTCGCGACACGCGACTGTTTTCGCACCCCTGCCCCAGGATAAAATCGCGCGAGAAACCGAGGAATTTTTAGGGACATCTAGGGCTGTTACACGGCTCCATTTCCCCCTCTACTGGACCCAACCTGACACCCTCCAGAAGTAGGTGCATTCCAGGAAGTGGTGCATTCCACCGCATCGAGGGCCGCTCTGCCACCTAAGCTATGCCACCCTCTGAGGCACGCACCGCTCAGCGACGGTGCAGGCTCTCACCGCTCTCCAGGCAGCACCAAACAGTCGCCGTGCACTACACCATATAGGCTCAGCACTTGCGCTTCTCTTCACTTCTTCTTCTTGAGCAGCGCGACCACCTGGTCCTGCCCTGCCCGTTTTGCGAGGGAAAGCGCCGACATTCCGTCGCGTGTTGTGAGGTCCGTCCGCGCCCCACACGCCAGCAGCAGCTGCACAGCCTTGGTGGCCCCGGCCTGGCTTGCGTACATGAGCGCAGTCGCTCCGGCCTCTTCGGGCTCCGTGTTTTGGATGTCTGGATCCGCGCGCCGCTGCAGGAGCAGCCGAATGCATTCGAAGCAGCCAGCTGCCGGCGGAGCGCTCAACGAGTCGTCATCCAGCCCAATGCATGCGCACGTGAGGGGACTTGCTCCGCTGTGCTGCACGAGGTCGACGCTCGCGCCCGCTCGAAGAAGCGCTGCCACTGCGTGAGGGCTGCCGTTGCTCGCAGCATGGGCGAGTGCAGTGATGCCCAGAGCATCCTGCGCGCGGCAGTCACAGAAGAGAAGGGCGTGGTGAAGCAAGAAGGGAAGGTGTTGTGAGGCGCAAGAGGAGCACCTGTGTGTCAACCGCAGCTCCCACCTCCAAGAGCAGATCGACGATACCCTGGTAGTCAGGCGAGCGGCCTCGCTCGAGAAGGCGAGCGAGCCGGTGCTTTATCAGCTCCCCGAATCCCACCAGCTCCGCATCAGCTCCGCCACCGGCGCTCGCGACCATGAGTGCCGTCATGCCGGTCTGTGAGCAGATGGCGCGGTGTCTCGCGCCCGCATCCAGCAGGCTGCGGCAGACCTCCACGTCTCCATTCATCGCCGCCTGCCTCAGAGGCGTGGCGCCGGCGTTGGGGTCTGCTCCACGATGTAGGAGCTCGCGTACGACGTCCTCGTGGCAGTAATCGCAGGCAAGGCCTAGTGCTGTAGAGCCACCGCCGTCGAGGGCGTTCGGTGCTGCGCCGCATGATAGGAGATGAGCCACGCTCGTTGCATGGCCTGCGCGGCTGCACAAGTGAAGGAGCGTGGCGTCGGCCTCAGACGTGAGCCGCGAGCTCGTCGAGCCACCTCGCGCGAGCCAGCTCCGCACGACGCCAAGTACGATTCCCGAGTCACCCGGTTCCACACAGCACTCAATGACGGCATCGGGGATGCACGGCTCACCCGTATCGCAGCCGTATGCGTACCGGGCTCCAGGTCGCGACCATGGAACAGCCCACGAGATCGATTTAGGAGTTGAATCGCGCAGCTGGAGTCGGAGGCGGCGACGGATACAGAGACGCTCTCGCGCTGCCTTTGCCGCTGGCTTTGCCACTGTAGGCGTCAATGCCGTTGGTTCCTCCTCCGCTGCCTCCGCTGCAGCCTGTTGTTGCGCTGCCTTCTTCTCTCTCGACATGTCCGCAACGAGGGCAGACCGCGTGCGTCGATTGGAAGCGTCCACTGGGGACGGCGTGGTGCTCACTAAGCAACGCCGATGGCCTCGCCATCTCGCCATCTCAACTGGCGCGAAAACTTCGCCGGAGCGCGGCAACGCGCGCGAGCCCCTGGGGTTGAATTTAGCTCTTTATTGCAGTGAAAACGCTAACAGGCATGACAACGGATGTCTACCCCCGGGAAAACTGCATAGCCCCGGCCGGGAGAACTGCACAGTACTCATAGTATGGTTTTACTAAGTTGCCACCCAAGGTCCAGCACTGTGCGTAAATAAACGAATAGCGGACCAACCAAGCAACGGGAGTGCGGGGAGTGCGGGACCGACCGACCGACTCTGGGCCGGCGGGTGGCGGCCTGTCGGCGAAGAGAGAGGCTTCCTAACCTACAAACAAAGAAAGTTCTGCCCGAGCCCCGAGGGCGCCAATGTAAGGGGTTGTGGAGCCCCTTAGCCAATGCCGACGCGGCGGATCAGCCAGCCTTCCTTCACAGGCGCTCGCGAAGTCGCGATTTACGTGACGCCCTGCTCCATTGGCACGGGGCTTGACCACAGCTCCGATCGCTGACTGACCGCACCGGCTGCCTACGGAGTCTGAAGTGTGCGAACGGTCGGTCGGGCGGGCGGTGAGTGATCGCCAGCCAGCAGCCCAGCACCTTACAACGAAGCCGCTTGGACCAGTGCCATCGTGTCTGATACATCCTCGTGGTTGCGCTTGCCGCCACTCATCGGCACCCGCTTGGCCTCCACGGCTCGGTCTCCCACGAGTTCTGGGCCGCTCAATCCGAACTAACTACGGCGGTGAAACGGACGGGTCTGCAGGCGTGCAGGGTCTGGTGAATATCTGGTGAATATCGTTTAAGGTCGGAGGACCGCTCAGGAGCGGGTGACCGGAGGGCGATGGCGCAGGATTGTGCTCGGTGACGTTCTGGCCGAACACGTAGTCGAACTATGAGGTAGGGCCCGTGTCTGGCCGTAGAGGTAGCGGGAGTTTTGGCAGCGGCCGCACCGCTGGGTATGCCATCGGGGAAGAACGGACATCACCCTGGCTGGAAGCCATTGCAGGGATCCGCAGCGATCGTATCCCAGGCTGGGCTCCAAGCCCGTGCCGGCTCCCCGGACCCGTTACGAGGTACGTGCAAGTCTCCGTCGGGTTCTCACCGCCGCGACTGCAACGAGCACCCCCTTCCGAGCGCCAGTAAGTGTGTGCGGGGCAGGGTGTGCTGGGGCGATCGGGGTCCGGGAATCTTGGCGGCAACACCCTAGGATCATGGGGTTTTAATGTCTTTTTCTTCGGCAAAACCCGTGCATGTGCATGTGCAATTTACGGGCTAGAGTTCCTGGGGTAGGGTCTACTTCCCCTTTTTACACATCGTTTTTTCAGCTCCTTTGGCGTCAGAGAAGTTCCCTCACATACTGGGAGGAGAGGGGGGGCTTCAACATGCAGCGGAAAGGTCGCGGGAAATTTGCAGACAGACGGAGATGTGAAGGACACGCGATGCCCTGCAGCGTGCTGGCATGAAGTTGCGCGGAGGTTGTAACGGCGCGGCGGTACACGCGCACGGCGCACGCATCCACGCCATTCTGCTCTGCCATTCTGCTCTTCCGATCTCGTGATGGATGGTCAGGACACGTCGGACGTGGTATCGACGCTGCTGCGTGCCTTGGAGGGCGGCGGTGACGAGGAGAAGGCCGAGGCCCTCATGCAGCTCGCGAAGACTCTGGACGCATGCAGTGGCACCAAGGGCACGGAGCTCGGGGAGGAGATGCGCGCCGCCGGGGGCATCGAGCTATTGGTGGATCTGATCGATCACGAGGAGCCCACCGTCCACCAGACCGCGCTGCACCTCGTCGCCAATTTCTCAGCCAAAGCCGTGGACGCCCGGAACGAAGAGACCAAGCGCATGCTCAAAGAGCTGGGTGCGTTCGCCAAGCTGCTCCGCCACCTTTTCAGCAACGACCCGGTCACACTCGAGTATGCGCTCGGCGCTGTGCGCAACACATGCCGCGACCCCGAGCACGTGACGCGCATGCAGGAGGCGGGCGCGCTGCCACGGCTGGAGGTCCTTACGCATTCGGGCGATACACAGCTTGAGGCGTACGCAGAGGACGTGCGGCGCAACATGACCGAGACCATCCTCGAGGAGGAGGCTGGCGGGAGCGGCCTCGTCGCGCAAAAGGAAGGCGAGCAGCCGAATCACCGCGGCTCCTCCTCTCCACTCTCGCCCGCGCGCTCGACTACGAGCTCTGAAAGCGATGAATGTGATACTCTCGCTCCACTCTCGCCTGCGCGTTCCCATGCCTCCGCCACATCGCTGCTCGGCCGGTCGCGGCCGCAATCGGCGAACCACCGGCCACAATCGGCGGCGCGCGGCGGCAACTCCTCGCCAGAGCGAGCCCGTGGCTCGCGCCGCCCGATGTCCCCCTGCGTGCCGTCGCCGGCGACTCGCGAGATGCAGTCGGGGGAATGGCCACCTCGCGTGCCTGACCTACGCCCACAAGCAGAGCTGGCCGTGAGGCGAGAGGACGTGCGAGGACGTGGCGGGCAGATGAAGTCGGTCAACTTCCACTCGGAGGTGCGCAGCCTACACGACTACATGGCGGCACAGGACAGCAGGCTGGCGGCACAGGACGGCCAGATGCGCGAGCTGCGCACGCGACACGAGGAGTTGCAGCAGCACGTGCAGCAGCAGCACATGCAGCAGCAGCACAAGCAGCAGCAGGAGCGTGAACAGCAACGCCTCGCCGCCCCGCTCCGGCAGAAGCAGGACGCGGCGGCACTTGCAGACCCTCGCTTAGCAGCGGCTGCCAAGAGGTATGCGGAAGAGGTGGCGGTGAACAAGTTCAACTCGGAGCAGCAGATCATGGCGCATGCCATGTGGAAGCACCGCCAGGCGGCGCTCGAGGCGGAGCAGCACGCTCAGCGCGCGCGCGCGCGGTTTTCCGAGCAGCGGCGGCAGCTGATGCTGCGCGAGGAGTACGTGGCGAGCGAGGCGCGCGCGTCACGCGAGCGAACGCGCCGTGGGCTCAAGGCGGTGGAGCGCGCTAAGATGGTGCTCGAGGAGCAGACGATCGATGCCGAGCGCCAGCGGGCAGCCCAGGGGGCGCGGCGGCCGCTCACCGCCAGCCTGCCGTCAGCTGCCAGCGAGCTCGCGGCTCAACGCGCGTTGGCGGGCTACGCGCTGCACGAGCACGAGCTGCTTCCACTGCGGCGAGCTTGCTGGGACCGAGAAAGAGCCCGCACCCCAAGCTTGCAGCCGGGTGGACGGTGGGGTAAGAGCCGGACGGACCTGGTGACGAGTCGGACGGACCACGGGTCCCCCCTGGCCGGGGGAAGGGCCCGTGGTTCGCCGAGCAGCACGTTCGTCGCAGGCGGGTTCGTCCACACCATGACGAGCTTGCGGCCCGCTTCAGCACACCCCGCCCTGCGGACGGCTGCCTCGGCGCCGGTGTCCCTGCCCCACCACTACAGCACGACCATCATGCGCAGCGGGTCACGCGGCGTCAGTGAAGCGTCGCCGGTGACTCGGAAGCCGCGCGTCGATAAGCCGGATTGGTCGTCGGACAAGCCTGGTAGCCTGTTCACCAATGGTCCAATTGGTTCTGAGCCAACATTGTTTGCGGCGACAGGGAGCATTGCTGACTTGACCTCGCCGAAGCCTCGCCAGCCCTTGATGCACCCTGGCCATCCTGTCCACACTGAAGTCCGCCCCCCAGGGACGCGTCAGGAATCTGGCAAGAGCTGCATCGAACTTGGAGGCTCTCGGAAGCTCCAAGTTGAAGGCGGCCGTTACTTCCTGATCGCGCGCGAGAACGAGACGCCGCGCCACTTCGCAAGGCTGCTCGGTGTCACGCTCGAGGACATGCTGAGGGCGATGAAGATGAGCGGCAACCTGCGCTTCAAGGCGGGGAAACAGGTGTTTCTACCAACCGAGGCTGCCTTGGATTACCAACACCGAGCGGACGAGGCTGCGGCGCAGGCAGCAGCAAGGGCGCGGTGGGAGGCGGAGGAGGCGGCGAGCTTTGCGGCGGCGAACGCAGCGGCGGCTCCAAACGGTGAAGCGCAGCTTCCGGATCTTTCCGTGGTGTACTTGAACCGTACGCCCCTCAAGAATGGTGCATGGAAGCACCCGACTGGGTGGCTGGGTTTATAGCATTGTAGGGCATTGCTATGCATGCTTAGAGCGCGGGGATAAGATGACGTACTTTCGAGGCTTCACGCGCTTACACGACTCTCGTCGCGACGCGCGTCGGGCTAAGCGGCTAACCTACGTACACCGATACCGCAATGGCCCATGCTGGAGACACCCCTCACACCGGCACAAGACTAAGGTAAGGAACACACAAATATGTGCTTGTGCACACTTGAGAGGTCTCCTGTTACGGTACGGCTTTAGAGTGTTTAGTAAAGTACCGTACGGCTTTACGGCGATGTCATGATGGTCTACGCCCCTGAAAAACACCAGGGACGCTCGACCCGGTCGGCGCTGCACAGACTGCAGTACGTAACCCACGATGATCAGGCCTTGCCTTGCACCCCCCGGAAGGGTACTAAATGGCCTCAGTGCGACCCCTGACTGGCGCGGCGGAAATACGCGTGCGGGGGCGCACGAGCACGTTGACACAAAGATCGACGGTGAGCTTCGACTGCAAGTAGCCCATGAGCCATGTCAACGTCCGTCTCAAGGTCCACTCCTCCCCGGTGTTAGTTCACACGGACCGTGCATTGCACTATCTATGTTGCCTCCCACCGGCGGGCGCAGCTCTCAAGCTCGCTGCCTCTCTCTCCGACCAGCCCTCGGCTCCCCCCCCGCTCCCCCCCCCCGCTTCTTCTCCATGGCTTCTTCTTCCTCTTCTTGGGCGGCCCATCGCCGCCATCGTCGCCACTGTCGTCGACTCTTATCTGCAGAGGGGTGTCGTGTGCGCCGCCGCGTCTCCGAGATCCCCGCCGTTCAACGATTGTCCGCACTGTCGTCGGAGCGCCCGCTCCACGGGCGGGTCGCGTGGAGGCTGTCTGTCCCTGTTGCTCGCGATGCTTACTGGAAGAAGCACACCGGCAGATCGGGCCCGGCGGCTGAGCCAGACGACTCTCTCTCTCTCTCTTATCTTATGTTCTTATCTGATCGTAGATCGAAGAGATAAGATAAGATTGTTGGGTTTCACGACGCTACACCCTACACGACTCACGACGCTACGCAATTCCGCGATGCCTGGATCCCTCACACCCAGGCATCTATTATCTATCTTAAGATAATCTTCACCCCCCGTTGCCCAAACTTGCACTCGCCGGGAAAACGCCGTGCTCTCGTGTCTCGTGGCCGAAGCGATGCTGTTGCGCTGGTTAGTTCTCGCGCACGTCGCGACTGGGCTGCAGGTGAACGAGCCGACGGCCCTCGCTGGAATAGAGTACGAAGACTCGCCGGCCGACTTTGCCCCGGCTAACTATGACGTCACCGCCCTGGGGGTGGTGGCCACATCCTGTCCCTGCGAATGGGCCACCGGATCGAGCCCCGTTACAGAGAAATGGCTCTCGTACCGCATTCTGATCGTCAACGACGACGTGTGCAAGAACAGCTGCACGGCGATGGTTGCTGCCTGCGCTGCTCAGCTTGCAAATGCGTCTGGAGTGCTCGTCACCCACAGGTACAACCCCTCGACGGAGTGGTTCGACGGTAGATATCGAGACCCCGCACCGGAAGGCGAGTTTGCTGCGACCAACGCAAAAACCAACGCCTCGTGCCAGGACCTCATCCCCACCGCCTACGTCACCGCCAACTTTACGACGGACCTTATTGCCGCTGCCCTGCTGGTGACTGATGCCCCAAGCTCCGTCCAGCCTCGTATTGGAGCTAGGCCCACACTCGATGCTCTGCGCACCCGCCCGCACCCCCCTGCCGTACCGATGCGGGCCACTCTCGCCCCACACCGTCCAGGTGCCGGTTGCACCCCTGGTCCCATCCGGTGCCCCTGGGACACCCTCGCACACAGCCGCAGGGACCTATTCGGTTGGGACATGCACCGTACACCACATGCACATGCACGGGACGTGCATCATATTAGACCGCTCGCCATGGCCCCTCGCAGAACGGCACGTTCACGGAGTGGCGGGAGGAGCTCTCCTCGCTCCGCGGCGATTTCATCTTTCCAAACGACGCAAAGGAAATCCTTGCTTGGAGCAAGGTCAACCTCACCATGTCCCATGTGACCGCCTTGGAGCTCGTCTTCAGCTGCGACAAGTACACGTACATGCCCTTAGTCTACCTGCTGCTCGTGCTCGTGTGGTGGCTGCTCACCGTCCTGTGGACATGGAACACCTACCGCGCGCACGCCGCCTCGGCCCGCGACCTGCACCGCTTGCTGTGCTGGGTACCCACGATGCAGTTCGTGCACGGCACCCCCTTGCCTCTTCAACTGCCCCCCCCCCCACCACCCCCACCCC
>Ga0209302_10002049_pt1 | contig 11801 bp, 6 predicted proteins | sample ArcOceMetagenome_2_FD_187445 | JGI IMG/M metagenome (GOLD analysis project Ga0209302, IMG submission 187445) | Marine eukaryotic phytoplankton communities from Arctic Ocean - Arctic Ocean ARC135M Metagenome (SPAdes) (version 2) | ecosystem: Environmental > Aquatic > Marine > Oceanic | place... | reverse complement strand
TATGGCAACTGGGGGGGGAGGGGGGGGGTGGGGGGTCTCAAGCCGCGCCGCTTCATAATTCGTGGGGAGTAGGGAGAGATGAAGATCTTATCTTAGTAGGAGAGGGGCCACTGCCATTAGTTGTGCTTTCATCCTTTTCACTCCTCCAAAGAACTTGAAGCCAGGCTTCGCGCACTTTTCCCTTTTAGGATTGTCTGTCTCTCGTGTATACTACAGGGTCGTCCGCTGGTAGTGCCCCACCAGCAGACCCAACGAAACGACAATCTGCAGCGCGTCGGAAGAGCAGCCCGTGTGCAAGCGCCTATGCCCGTGGTCTCTATGCACCGGCGCAGCACCAGCACGGCAGTAGACCACCGGTGGCCGAACGCGCGCACGGTGCTCGAGACCCAGGAGCTCCACCGACCCAGGAGCTCCGCTGACCAACGGCTCCAGCGCTTGCCTGAAAGTGTTGTGGATGCCTACAACGGAGGAGGCACACCTCCTCCTCCTCAACCGCAGTATCGTCAAGAAAGAGCTGGTCCGCCTCCTCCTCAACCGCAGCATCGCACGGAAAGAGCTGGGCCGGGTGGGTACGAGCCTCGTGGCGTCCACGATCCCCACGACGACCCCCATGCAGCACTTCGACTGCCCGCGCAACTGGAGCACTTTGTGATCGAGACCCTCAGGACGGAGCTAGTACCGCTGCTGACCGACCAGCTCCAACCCGTGGTGAGCGAGGTGTCAGCCGTGATCGAGTGGCGCGACAGCATCTCTGCGGACATCGAGTCGTTCAGTCAGCAGCTCGCGGCGGGGGCGGAGGCGACGGACAAAATGCGCAGCATCGTGGACGCGCAGGCAGAGCAAAAGAACATCCTCGGACCGCGTCTGCTCAAGAAGCTCGAGGACGAGCGCAGCATGGTCGCCTCGGCGCTGAGCGAGATACGCGCTGCGCTGAGCGACAGCAAATCACTGACCGACAAGCACGGGTCGGACAAGCGCGTGCTGCAGCGCGCGCTGAGCGACGAGAAGGAGGCGGCGGTCGCGCTGCTGCAGGAGAGGCTCGACGCGCAGAGCGACTCCGTCGCCGAGCTGGGCGCCGCCCTCGAGTCGCTGCGAGGCGCGCACGAGGAGCAGACGCGGCAGGTGCAGCGGCAGCAGACGGACCTCGTGCTGAAGCAGTACGAGCTCACGGCGGCGCGCGAGCGAGACAAGCAGCTCGCGCAGCTCCAGGAGCAGGCCGAGAGCGACGCGACCGCACGCAGAGTGCTGGAGGAGGCGGTAGTGCGGAACGGGGTCCAGGCGGAGCTGCTCGCCAAGCTCGCCGCGTCGCTCGAGGCGAGCGTGGCAGGCCAGATCTCGTCGCATCTCGACACCCTCGAGCAGCTGGCCGCGGCGGGCGGCGAGGCCGCGGCGACGGCGCGCGAAGACGCCGCGGCGGTGCGCGCGGCGGCGGCGTCGGAGGCGCGCGAGCGCGCGACGGATGCGCGCGCGAGCGCGGCGCTGCTGCTGCGGCTCGAGACGGCGACAGTGGCGCTGGACGAGGAGGTGGGGGCGGCGACCGAGTGGCGGCGTCGCGCTGCAGAGGCGACGGCCGAGCAGGCGAAGCTGCGCGCGGGGTGCGAGCAGGCGCGCGAATGCCAGCTCGCCGCGGACGGCCGCGCCGACGCCGCGGACGGCCGCGCCGACGCCGCGGACGCCGAGGCGCGCCGGCTTGAACGACGCGGCGAGCTTGAGGCCGGGCTGCTGGCCGTGGGGCTGCGCGAGGTGGAGGCGGCGCTGGGCGTCGCGGAGCAGGGCCGCCTCGCGGCACTGAGGGCGCACGCGGCGGAGGTGGAGGCGGCAGCGGCAGCGGTGGCGGCGGCGGAGCCAGAGCGCGCCGCGCTGCGCGCCGAGGTGGGCAGCCTGGCGCAGCAGATGGAAGCGCTTGCGGCGGCGGCGCACCTCGCGGCAGCGGTGGCGGAGGCGGAGGCGCGCGCTGAGCGCGACGCGGGGCGGCTCGCGCTGGCCGAGCAGACCAGGCACGCGGCGGAGGAGCTCGGTCAGGCGCTGCGCGGCGCGGCGGCCGAGGCGGCGGCCGAGCGAGAGAGAGAGGCAATCGAGCGGCGGGCGCTCGAGGAGCACGCCAAGGGGCTGGCGGCGCTGCTGCAGGACGAGCGCAGCACGAGCGGCGGGCTGCGCTCGCGGCTGGGCGACGAGGCGCAGCTCGCATCGGAGCTCAGGGCGTGCCGCAAGGAGATCGCCGAGCTGCAGGCGCGGCTGCAGCAGCAGCAGGTCGAGGAGGAGCGCGTCGCGTGCGCGGCGGCCGAGGAGCGCACGGCGGCGTCGGCGGAGCGGCAGCAGCTCCTGCAGCAGCTCCTGCAGCAGGCCACGGCCGCGGAGCGCGAGCGGGCCGCCGCCGCCGCCGAGCGGACCGAGGCAGCAGCCGCTGCAGAGCGCGAGCGCGCCGAGGTGGCGACGGCCGCCGAGGAGAAGAAGGAGGCGGCGGCCACGGCGGCCGCGGCGCACGCGGCGAGGCTCGAAGGGGAGCTGCTCGGACTGCGCGAGGCCTTGGCGCAGGAGCGCGCGGCGGCGGAGGTGGCGGCGCACGGGGCGGAGGCGGCGGCGCACGAGGCGGCGGCGGCGCACGCGGAGGCGCTGCGCAAGGTGGAGGAGCGCAGCGCCGCAGCGGTGCGGGCGACGGCGGGCGAGGCGCAGCATGCGCGGCAGCAGGCGACGCAGCTGGTGGAGGAGGCGAGGCGGGCAGCGGCGGCGCGCGCCGAGCTAGCGGAGGTGCGGTACGCGGAGGAGCTGGCGGCGGAGGCAAAGCGGGTGGAGGAGGTGGAGGCGGCAAAGCGGGCGGACGCGGCAAAGCGGGCGGAGGCAAAGCAGGCCGAGGCGCTCAAGCAGCAGGCACGCGAGCACGCGGCAGCGCTGCGCGCAGACCGCACAGCCGCAGCGCAGGAGCTGGCGGCAGAGGCAAAGAAGGCGGAGGAGGTGGAGCGCGTGCTTGCGGCGGAGCGGCGCGCGGCAAACGCGGTGGCCCAGGAGGAGGCGCAGCGTCAGACCGAGTCGGACCAGCGTTTCGCGCTGCTGCTGGAGCAGCAGGAGGGCCTCAACCGACGCCACTCGCAGCGGCTCGCAAGCCAAGGTCTCGAGGCGAGCCCCGGCAAGAGTGGCGGCACACCCCAGAGCGCACGCGCCGACCTGTCGCGCCGCTTCGGTGGGTTTGATGCCGCCCCGGGTGGAGCACCTCTAGAGGCCGAGAGCGACCTGTTACGCCTGCGTACGGCTTTGGAGCCCATCCTTGGAGCCCCTGGAGCCCATGCTCCGTCACTTGCGAGCCGCTAAGCACAACGGTCGAGACGGAATTGCCAATATGACGTTTCTTTAGACTCGTTCGTTGTTTCATCATTTGCCATTTAACGCTATTTCCCGTGGCTTCCTCCCCCTCTCTCTGGCCTGGGGGTCCCTGCGCCGCGTTTGCGCGCGCCGGGACGCGGCCACGTCGCCTCTTCGCTCTTTTGTGCCTTGAGCCTATATCGACGGCCCAGTCCGCTGTCCTGGAAGGTAGCCCTTCTCACCCTCGCGATGGCCCTAGTAGACTCTACCGAGACCACCAAGAGCAATGCCACCCTGGCGGAGTTCAGTCTGAGCCTCTGAGCATATGCGATGAACTCGCGCTTCCTCGTTCCTCCAGCAGATGAATGCGGCCACAAGCCAGGGGCGCTACACATCGAGGCAGACCACCCCCAATTGACTTTTGGATGTCGAAGTCTGTAGCACCAATGCATCTCATGGTTCCCGGTCTGCTCACGCAAGACGCAGGCTCCAAAACTGTGCAGGTGATGGATCAGCGCTTACGTCGTTGCTGAGGTCTGCACCACGGACGCTGCGGCTCCTACTTTTGCGGGATCTGCGAGTAGAGTTGATGGAGGCAGTGTTAGTAGATAGTCATGGTTGGGGATTTTGCACAAAAAGAAATAAAGAGCTAATCTATCTATCTATCTATCCAGAGATAGATAAGATAGATCAGATTGTTGGGTTTCACGACGCTACACGACACGCGACGCTACGCAATTCCGCAATGCTCTCTTATCTCTATCTATCTATCTAGATAGAGATAAGATAAGATAAGATCTCTTATCCTATCTATCTATCCAAATGGAGGAGGGGGGGAGCAGCGGACGAGGCCGCTCTTTTTTTGAGAGGGCGAGCGGCTTGCCGAGCGCAATGTCGTGCACGGGTGAGGACCGCCTTGATAGCGTGAAGGAGGGCTCCCTCATGTCCAAGATGCCCGAGCATATGCGCGCCCGCCTCGATGCCCGCAACCGCCCGAAGGAGCCAAGGACACCTGGCAGGGAGCCGCCGCCAAAGGCACCAGGTACGCCCGGCAGGAGTCTGCCCCCGAAGGCACCGGGGACGCCCAGCAAGGAGCCGCCAACACCCCGGAGCGCCGTGCAGCAGCAGCACCTCGCGCCATCCACGGGAGGCAAGGAGAACGGCCGCACCTACGCCTCGCCCTCCAAGATCCTCACGCCCTCCAAGTGCGTGCTGGAGGTCGAGCGGATGAAGCGGCAGCGCGAGCAGAGGCGGCAGCAGCTCGAAGAGCGTGGAGACCGAACCTCCGCGGACCACGAGACGCTCATCGCCCAGTTCCGCTCGTCGCTCCACGTATCTGTCGCCCTCCGCAGCGACGAGGCGAGCCAAGAGGAGTCGCCGGCCGCAGACGAGGCACAGCGCTCACCGCTGTGCGTCTACGTACGCAAGCGGCCGCTACTCGGACCCGAGGTTACTTTAGGCCAGTTCGACGTGTTGACCCCGACGCTGACCACGGTCACACTGCACGAGGCCAAGCGACGCGTCGACCTAGCCAAGATGCTCGAGCACCACGCCTTCACCTTCGACCAGGTCTTCGACGAGGCCGCCAGCACGGCGCGTCTCTACCGGGAGGCTGTGCGCCCGCTGGTGCGGAGCGCCTTCGAGGGGTGTCGCGCGACGTGCTTCGCCTTCGGCCAGACGGGCTCAGGCAAGACGCATACGATGATGGGTGACGGCGTCGCGCCGCCGTGCGCGCCGGACGGCACCAACGGCGCGAGCGACGGCGCGAGCGGCTTCGACGGCGTGTACGGCATGGCGACGGCCGAGGTCTTCGTCGCGTTGCGGCAGAGGCCCGAGCTCGAGCTGGGCGTCTCCATATACGAGATTTACAACGAGGGTGTCTACGACCTGCTCGGCCCCGCAAGCGGCTCCAAGCTACACGTGCTCGAAGATGCGCGCGGCGAGGTGCAGCTCGTCGGGCTGACCGAGGCGCGCGCCACCCGACCGGCAGACGTGCTGGAGGCGCTGGCACGGGCGCAGCAGGTGCGCAAGACGGGCAACAACGCCGTCAATGAGCGCTCGTCCCGCTCCCATGCCGTGCTGCAGCTCTGCTTGCGCGCCGCGGCGGGTGGCGGTGGCGGCGGCGGCGCGCTCCTCAGCAAGCTGGCACTGGTCGACCTGGCTGGCTCGGAGCGTGCGGCGGACACGCAGCACGCGGACGCGCAGGCGCGGAGCGAGGGCGCGGGGATCAACAAGAGCCTGCTCTGCCTCAAGGAGTGCATCCGCGCGATGGCGGCGGCGGCGGGGCGAGGCGCCCATGTGCCCTTCCGCGGCTCGAAGCTCACGCAGGCGCGGCGCCCCCCCACCGCCACCCACCCACTTCCCCACACACGCACACGCACACGCACACGCACACGCACACGCACACGCACACGCACACGCACGTGCGCGTGGCGCGCACACGCACGCGCACGCGCACACGCACGCACACACTTGCCATGGCAGATCCTACGAGACTCCTTCACCGCCGCGGGCAGCCGCACGTGCATGGTGGCGCACGTGGCGGCGGCGAGCGGCTGCGCGGACGATTCGCTCAACACCCTTCGCTACGCCGAGCAGCTGCGAGCCGCCTTCAGCCGAAAGCCCGCCGATCCGCCGCCCGCCGCCGCCGCCGCTGCCGTCGCCGCCACCGCTGCCGCCGCCGCCGCTGCTGCCGCCGCCTCACGCCAGCAGGCCTCGGCGCGGCCTCTTATGCCGCAGCCTGCACCCGCTCGGGCCCCAACGCCGCCGCACGCGCCTCCAGCGGCCGTAGCCTCCGCGACGGAGCAGCCGGCCATCGAAAGCGCCGCGCCCAGCCTGCCGCCGCCCAGCCTGCCGCCGCCCAGCCTGCCGCCGCCCAGCCTGCCGCCGCCCAGCCTGCCGCCGCCCAGCCTGCCGCCGCCGTCGCAGCCGGCGGGCGAGCAGCACCAGCGCACACTCGAGGTGCTGCAGGATGTGCTCCGCTGCTGCCACGACCCCGCGGCATGGCAGAAGGAGGAGGCCGCGCTCCTGCAGCTCGCCGGCAGCCTGGAGGGCACGCAGCAGTACGCCGACCACCTCGACAAGGTGTTGACCGATCGCGCCGACATGTTCCTCAAGATGCGCGACGGCCTCCGCGTGCTGAGGGAGAAGGCGCGCGCCACCGCGGCGCCCCAGCCAAACAGTCGGGCCGCGGTTCTTCTGGATTGAATTGTATTCCCGCGATCAGTTTCTTACCGGAAGAAGGAAAAGAATATTCCCGCGATCAGTTCTGGATTGAAGTGATTCCCGCGATCGTTCTTGCGAAAACGCGAGTTATCCCCCCGCGGAACTCTCTGACGAACTGTCCCCTCTTTCGGCGCGACGCGGAGCTACGATATCATGCACATCCACCACGACCTTGCCAAGCCACCTCTAACATTACCGCTCTACGTGCCTGCCGATGACGACGATGGCATTGCGGCACGCTTGGACCTGCGCGAGGTATGTGCCGCGTCGAGCGCTGAGCTCGGCACGCTCCTAGCTACGCCGCCGAACGTGTTCTGGAGCTATGTGCTGCACTGTGCGCCTATCATGGCCTTTGTGGACTCATACCTCCGCTTCGCACCGCGCCACCTCGGTCTCTCATCCAGCGAGGCCGCCGAACTCGAGTCCGAGGAGGCCGAGCTCCGTCACAACGTGCTCCTTGTGCTGTTGCGGCTGGCACAGCCCGCAGAGTCGGCGGCGGTGCTGAGCGACGCCCAGTGGGCTGAGACGGTGTACGAGCATTGGGTGTTCAGCGCGCCCTCGCTGCTCGACGCGTGCGCGCTCTACGGCTTCTCGCGCACCGAGCAGTGCCGCACGCTCGTGGGTAGCGTGCTTGCGTCGCAGCCCGCCTACGCGGACGACCTAGCGGAGGCGCTCGGCGCGGCGGCGGAGGCGCTCGCGCAGGTGTGCGGCCGGCCGGCACCAGCCGGCGCGGTGAAGAAGCTGCCCTTGCCGTCGGCGCTCGACGCGGACGGCGCCGACGAGGTTGCGCTGCTCGCCGAGTGGCTGCAGGACTGCGTGGGCGCCCTGCACGCCCTGCTGCACACCGCGGCGGCACCGGTGGCGGCGGCTCTCTCGCACGCGCAGCCGGGCGGCACGACGGGCACGCAGCGGCTGCTCGGTGCGCTCCAGCTGTGCGTCGAGGCCGCGCTGCCGCTGCTGCGTCGCCGGCTGCGCGCAGCGAGGTGCGCCGCCCGCCCCGCCGCCCTCCTCGCCCCGCCTCCCTCCCCACCCGCCCCCCGTCCATACCCGCCACCCCTCCTGACTCCGCCTTGCTCCAAGCCTGCCGAGTCCAGCACGTGTGCGCCGGCATGATGGTGCGAGGCCCTGCCCCAAACCCAGACCGTGCGCGCGCCCTGGCAGGAATGGCGGCGATGCGGAGGCGTCGCCCGAGGCGGAGCGCGCCGGCGCGCGCGCGCACGCGGCGCTGCGGGGCGCGGCCTTCCACGCGCTGCACGCGGCGCGCGCACTGCTCGAGGCGGCGTGCGTGCAGCCGGTGGTACGCGGCGAGGCGGGTGCGGCGGAGGAGCTACAGCGGTGCGTCGCGCAGCTGGCCGCGCCGTGCGATGCGATGCCGCACGCGCTACCGCTCTACGCGAGCGCCGAGGTGCCCACCGCACCAAGGGGGGCGCTCGGCACGCATGCGGGCGCGGGCTCGTTGCTGCGGCAGATGCTCTCGCTCACGCGCTTGGGCGCCGAGGCCGAGCAGGCGCTCAAAAGCAACAAGAAGCAGCTGAGCGCGCTGCAGGCAGCCTTCGCCGCCGTACAAGGCGGCGGCGGCGGCGGCAGCGGCGGCGGCGGCGGCGGCGGCGGCGGTGCTGGCGAGGCGACCCCGCTGGAGGCGGCGGCAGTGGCCGATGTGCTGGAGCTGTTGCCCGGGACTGGCGCCGGCTTTGCGCTGGTGCGGCTGCGCCACTACAACCCGCGAAAGCCGAACCCCAGCCCCAGCCCTGGCCTGCACAGCCTGAGATCTGAGCTCGATCTGAGCTCCCTAGAGTGACGAACCCTCGCCACATGCGCGGCTGCGATACTACGCATGCACGTATGCAGGCGGGGTTGCGCCACTACGGCGGCGCGAGTGGTGCGCAGAGGTTCCTCGAGGCGCTGCTCGAGGACGCACTGCCGCCGCCGCTCGCCGCACTGCCGCGCGACCTTGCCGAGCTCCCGCCACCTGCGGCCCCCGTGCCCGCAGCCGGCAGCGGTGGTGTGCGTGGCAATGGCGGTGGTGGAGGGGGCGGTGGACGGGGCGGTGGAGGGGGCCGCGCGAGCGCTCAGGGCAAGGGCGCGAGCGGGGGCGGGCGCAGGCGTGTGGACGAGACGCTGGCGCTGCTCGACGACCACACGGCCGAGGGGCGGCGCCCTTTGCCCGCAGCACTGGCCGAGGCCAACGACGCGGCGTCAGGCTTGCCGGTGGCGGGCGAGGAGCGGCAGCGCCGCGTCTCCTACGACCATAAGTACGACGAGGCGTACGAGGATGAGTGGGACGACTCGCACGAGGCGCTCGAGGCGCATGGTGCCACCTCGCTCAGCGAGAGCGTCGACGACCTGTTCAATGCCACCGAGGGCGCCACACGCGTCTACGCGACCGACGACGGGCCGACGGGCGGCGCCGACGGAGCGGGCGGCGGCGCGGCGCGCGGCGGCGCGGGGCGCGGCGGCGCGGGGCGCGGCGTGGGGCGCGGCGCAGTGCTGGGTGCGGCGGGGGCGGCGCAGCTGCCCGCCAACGCGCTTGAGTGGGTGCGCGCCATCGGGCTGGGGCAGTACGCGGAGGTGCTGCAGAAGCGCGGCCTCGTGCGGCTCGAGCTCGCCGCACGCCTCGACGACATCTCGTGGCGCGAGATCGGCGCGGCGCCAAAGCACGCCTCCAAGCTCGCTGCCTCGTCGGCCGCGCTGCAGGAGCGGCTCAAGCGCGCGGGGCGCCGGGTGCTGCCGCAGGGCGAGGCGGGCGCGGCCGCGGCGGGCGGTGACCCGATATATGCCGCGGCGGCGATGGTGCACTACGATGCGGACACGGGCGAGTTCTACGACGAGGACGGGGGGCAAGGGGGGCGCCATGTGGGGCAAGGCGAGCCGCCGTCACATGGCGGCGGCGGCGGCGGCGGCAAGGGAGGTGGCAAGGGGGGCGGCAAGGGCGGTGGCAAGGGGGGCGGCCCGCCGAACGCAGCTGCTGAGGCGCGGCAGCGCGAGCAACGCAAGCGGAACGAGGGGAAATATAGGAAGACGCAGGCGGCGAGAAAGGAAGGGGCGGCCTGATTAGGCCTAGGAACCTAGGTCTAATCAGATAAGGTGGCGGCGGCAAAAGGTAAGGTGGCGGCGGCAAAAGGGGGGACGTGCGGGTCGGGCCCGGGCGCCTGCGGTGCGCTCTCAGTGACAGTGTGGCCTGGCGCCCATGCTGGCGCCGCTGAAGTCGCGACTTTAGGCAGACTTTTTTAGAGCGCCGGGTTGCAGCCTTCACCTGTTTGCGGTGGGGGGGTTCGCCGCGCGCGCATGGCCAATGGGCAATGCTCTCGCCCCTCAAGCACTTCCTCCTTTTGGTTTCGGAGCGACTGCGCGTTGGTGGTTTGGTCCTAGCGTAGGAGTCGCGGTCCTTCGCCTCCGCGGTAACAGTGGTCAGTGCCAGAGTCTCAAAGGGACTCACCCGCGCGTGTTGCGCTCTCGCAATTTCAGTTTACTGGATGCCCCGCCGGTACCCTCGCACTCGGCTGCATCACGCGTCATTGCTTGCGCTTTACGAGATGTATTGTCGACCCCCCCCCCCCCCCCCCCCCCCCCCCCCCCCCCCCCCTCCTCCCCCCCCCCCCTCGCCACCGCCTGATTCTCGCCGCCACCGTCAACGCCACCTTCACCGCCGCCGCCTTTTGCGTTTTGGCCCGCCCCCTTTGACGCCACCCTCGCTGCCGTCCTCGCCTCCGCCGCGGTCGCTTCCTTGACCGGTTACGCCGCTCCTGCAGATGCCGCTGCCGATGCCGATGCCGCTGCCCTCGCCGCCGCTGCCGCTGCCCCTCCCCAGCAGCACGTTAAGGGGTTGCGGAGAGCACGTTGTCCTTCAGACTGCGCCGCAAACCATCATCTGGCCTCCTAACCTTCACGTCGCAAGCGTCTCTCCGTCGGCGCCACCCCACCCCGCATTCGTCTGCCCGATCACCATGGCTCCCATGGCCAATCCAGCCATCACTCCGCGCGGCACGTCGTACGACCGGGAGGCGCTCTGCGACTGGATCACCAAGCGACACCGCTACCCCGGCGGCGAGGTGCGTGCAGTGGTCCATGAAAGTCACACAAGCGCGCGCCATCGCACGGCGCGCCCCTTGAGCCCCGGCTGCCCCGCGCGCGCCCCTTACGTTCGCAGGGCCCCGCGGAACGCTTGAGCTCGACCAGATCGCGCCCAACTACGCGCTGCGCCAGATCATGGAGGCGTGGACTGCAGGTCACACGCTGACACGCAGCACGCCACCGCGGAACCACCCTCCCCGCACTCGCCCCGTCGGCGCCGGTCGTCCCCGAGACTCGGTGTGGGCCGAGGGCAGACAGCAGGCAATGACGCGTGAGCCCGCGAGTACCCGCCACGCTTGCGCCACGTGAGCCCATGCTGGACGCGTGTGTGTAGCGTGTGTGCACGAGCACGTGCAGTGTGTCATCCTCCGCTGTTGCTTTATGACACGTGTGGTGACGTGGTGCGCGTTAGGTAGTGGTACGCGTCGCGTACCGTTCTGTATTCCCCCGTATAAAGCGCACGGACGTCGGTGCAGGTCCACAGGTCGCACCGACCACGACCGTCGGTCACCACCGTCACCCATGCTACCTCCATATTCCGCTATCTTTTTCGCGGTCGAGTACCTCGGCGTGCGTCGCGAGCGACGCGGCGCCGACTATACCTGCGCCGAAAGCGGAGAACTGGTGCGAGCAGAGCGGCCGCATGCAGACGCTATAGGCTGCAGCGTCGTGCCAAAGACGTGCGGCTCGTCACAATTGAATAGCGCAGGACTCGTTCGTCGTTGAAAGAGCGGATGCGCGAGCGCAGGTAAGCGACCATCTGCGCGATACCGCCCAAGTGTGGCGCTTCGCGAGCGCGTGCGAATGCGCGCGGCCGTCCTCGCGGCGCGCCGCCCTAGCCGCCTTAGCCGCCCTAGCCGCCCTAGCCGCCCTCTCGGCTTCTCACTCGCGACCTATATCTAAGGTCGCCGACCTAGATTCTAGGTCGGGTCTCTATCCAGGGGTCCTGACGGCCTCGTGGTTGGATTCAGAAGGTTCGGGATAGCGCGTTGGAAAGCTAGACACTCTACCTTTCCAACGGGAGTGCTTGCGGGCGAAACAGACAAAGTCTCGTCTTCGATTTTTCGAGCGTTGAGCCACACCCTTGTGTCAGGCGCTTGACACAGCCCTCGTCGCTCCTGCGGCGGGGTCCACAACTCCAACCTCCGATGGCGCACGCGGTATGAGCGTGGAGGCCGTGCGCTGCGCGCGGCGACTGAGCTCGTGCG
>Ga0209302_10002048_pt1 | contig 11801 bp, 18 predicted proteins | sample ArcOceMetagenome_2_FD_187445 | JGI IMG/M metagenome (GOLD analysis project Ga0209302, IMG submission 187445) | Marine eukaryotic phytoplankton communities from Arctic Ocean - Arctic Ocean ARC135M Metagenome (SPAdes) (version 2) | ecosystem: Environmental > Aquatic > Marine > Oceanic | place... | reverse complement strand
CCCCCTAACCCCAACCCTAACCCTAACCCTAGCCCGAACCCGAGCCCGAGCCCGAGCCCGAGCCCGAACCCGAGCCCGAGCCCGAGCCCGAGCCCGAGCCCGAACCCGAACCCGAGCCCGAACCCGAACCCGAACCCTGACCAGGTGCTCTCCTCCATCATGAAGCAGTCGTGCACCGAGCGCGGCCGCCGTGTGCTCGAGAGTGGCATGGACGTCCTGGCCGGTGCAGGCATCTCCGGCGGGCACGCCAACTTCCTGGGGAATGCATACATGGCTATGCCGGTACCCTTACCCTAGCCCGAACCCGAACCCGAACCCGAACCCGAACCCGAACCCTAACGTATACATGGCTATGCCGGTGCGAGCCCAAACCACCCGAACCACCCGCACCACCCGAACCAGCCGAACCCTAGCCACCCGAAGCCTAAGCACCCGAACCGCCGTACCCCGAAGCACCCGAACCGTTGTAACCCTACTCCTAACCCCGACAGGTGGCCATCACAGTGGAGGGTGCCAACATCATGACGCGCTCGTTCCAGATCATCGGGCAGGGGCTCACGCGCTGCCACCCGCACATGCTCAACATCATCGAGGCGCTCCAGAGCACCGACAAGGAGGCGGTAACCCCAGCCCTAGCCATAGCCCTGACCCTGACCCTGACCCCTAACCCTAACCTGCACCCTAACCTGCACCCTAACCCCTACCCCTACCCCTACCTAGCCCGACCGCTTCGCGGAGCACACGGCCAAGTGCCTCAAGCACGCCGTGGGCAACTTCGGCCTCTCCCTCAGCCGGGGCACCGCGGCCCTCGTCGCCACGACCACGCGCTCGGCGAGCGCGTACCAGGATGGCGACAAGCTCGTCTCCTACCACGAGGCGCAGCTGCTCCGGCTCAGCGCCAACTTCGCCTTTGCGGGCAACCTGTGCTTCTTGCTGGGAGGGCGGCTCAAGTTCGAGGAGCTGCTCATGGGCCGGCTCGCCGACGCCTATGGCGCCATCTTCCTCGGCTACGCCACGCTACACCACTACGAGCGCAACCGGCACAGCGTCAAGGGCCTCGAGCCCCTGGTCGAGAGCGCAATGCTCCAGCTCGAGGTAAGTAGTAAGTAGTAAGTAGTAGGTAGTAAGTAGTAAGTAGTAAGTGGTCGAGAGCGCAATGCTCCAGCTCGAGGTAAGTAGTAAGTAGTAAGTAGTAGGTAGTAAGTAGTAAGTAGTAAGTGGTCGAGAGCGCAATGCTCCAGCTCGAGGTCGCTCCTAACCCTAACCCTAACCCTCACCCTGATCCGAACCCTAGCCCTAGCCCTAGCCCTAGCCCTAGCCCTCACCCTCACCCTCACCCTCACCCTCACCCTCCACCCTCCACCCTCACCCTAACTAGGTCGAGGCCCAGACGGCCTTCCGCGAGGCCGCCGCCAACTTCCCGCAGCCCGTCGGCGCCCTGGGCGGATGGCTCATGTCCCTCGGGGTGGCGCCGCTGGGCGACCTCTTCCGACCGTACCAGCCGCCGCGCGACACGCTCACCAAGGAGGTGGCCTAACCCGAACCAGAACCAACACCAAGACGCAACCCGAACCCGAACCCCGACCCTAGCCCTAACCCGATCCCCCGACCCTAGCCCTAACCCGATCCCCCGACCCTAGCCCTAACCCTAGCCCTAACCCTAGCCCTAACCCTAGCCCGAACCCTAGCCCTAACCCTAGCCCTAGCCCTAGCCCTAGCCCTAGCCCTAGCCCTAACCCTAACCCTAACCAGGTGGCGCGCCTGCTGTCGACGCCCACGGAGGTGCACGCCATGTTCGCGAGCAACGTCTACCTGGGCGAGGGCGGCGTCACCGGCGAGAACCGTATCAAGGAGCTGATCGCCGCGATGCCGGTCTGCCTCGAGGCCGACGCCGCCGCCTCCGCCGCCAAGAAGGTGCGTGGCTCCTGGAGCCGAACCCTAACCCTACCTAACCCTAGGCCGAAGACCAAGACCCGAACCGAACCTTCACCCTAACCCTAACCAGGCCAAGCGCGCGCCCACCGAGGCGGAGGCGGCCCTCATCGCGCGCTCCGACGCGCTGCGCGAGAAGCTCGTGCAGGTGGACGTGCACGCCTCCGTGGGGCCGCTAGAGAAGGGGGGGACGCACGAGACAGGGGGCAGCTACGTGCGGCCCGCGCTCGCCTCCACCAAGTCACGGCTCGCGGCTGGTGTGGGCAGCTTCGAGGCGTCTCTCGAGCAGGCGCAGCCGCTCGCCGCCGCCTCTGCCTGAGCATCTCTGCGCATCTCGTCATCTCGTGAGGGAGAGAGGGGGGAGTGATGGTCGCCAAATACTACTTTAGATAGAGGCTCATTTAGAGGTGTGTTGCCGGTCGGCCTGAAGGGCGAGGTCCCGTGAGCGTACGAGGTACGTGCGATATGTGCGGTGTGGTGTTGATTGAGTGAGTTGTATGTGTTGTGTGACTGTGAGTGTTGTGACGTGTGAGTGTGTGGATCTCATCGTCCACTATAGTCTATACCGCTTACCCGGTTACCCTTACCGACCGTATCCCTGTCATTCTGCACGCCGGACCACGTGCGTGGTGAAGGAGGCGAGGGCGTTGGAGGCGGTGGCGTACCCGGCGCCGCGCAGGGCGGAGGGCTCGGAGGGGGCTCGGAAGAGCCCGCGCCTGGTGGCCGAGGCGGAGGCTGGGACGACGCGAAGGCGGCTCGGGAGGCGGTGATAAGGGCGGCTGAGGGTGCGGTGCGGGTGGCGCTCGAGACGGTGGACGAGGCTCTCGCGGCAGGCGAGGGAAGGGCGGACGCGGCGTCGGACGAGGCGGCTGTGGGACCTGCGCCGGTGCTGGCGTCCGGGCCTGCACCCGCGGGCGTGCCCGCGGGCGTGGCCGCGCCCTTGGCGACGGCCGAGGGGCTCGCAGCGGCGCGGGGGGGGGGTGCACCCGGGGCCATGCCAGGGGCGGCGGCGGCGGCGGGGTCGGGCGAGGATGAGGCGTGTGGGGAGGAAGAGGAGGACTCGCTGGCGGCGCTGGTTAGCGCAGTGCAGAAGCGAAAAAGGGGCCCGGACGAGGCGATGCTGGCGAGGGTGGAGGCGGAGGTGGACAGGAAGATGGGCAACGGTGCGCATCAACCCAGCGTTTCGGGAGAGGGCGAGGCGGGCTGAGGAGGAGGAGGGTGAGGCGCGACGGGCAGTCGAGGAGCAGGCGGCGGCGGTGCCTAGGTGCGACGCGGGGCACAGCATGGTGAGGTGCGGCGAGGGTGCCGCGGGGCTGACATGCGACGGGTGCAGGCGGGCGATCGCATCCGGCGGGGGGCGAGGTGGTGGTGCTGCGAGATGTGCGACTATGATAGGTGCGACGCGTGCTCGACATGGGGATACGTACGAGGTCCGAACCGCTTGGAACCGTCGAGGTTTTGTACATAGAGCGCCAACACGGCGCTCCGTAAAGCGCGCACTACACCTAGGTTTGCGCCGTGCCTTTGTATTCTCGGGTTGTCGTGTGTGAAATCAGAAAAGTCGAATTTATTATTGCATATACTTTTCACGACCGTCGCCTGAGAGTAAATCTGGGTGGGGAATTTACTATTTCACCCAAAAGGGCCGCCTCAGGAAAAACACTACAAACGTCAATATCTCGAAATATATGACAAGCACCTATTTCTGAGGCCAGATTCGGAATCCTTGACAAATTCGCGATCTTAGAGATATATTTTTTTCCTTTCGCCAATTATCACTCCTATATATGTCCGCTGGTAAATACCCCATATACATGGTTCAGGGGTGGTAAACAGCGGAACCCTGGCAATATAATACCATACTATACCCCAAATTGGCCCTAGAATCCATTATTTTCTGAGGTTCCCGGAGTTAGCTCACCTTGATGTAGTTAAAGGGCAGTCCCTTTAAACCACTTACCGGAGTTAGTACCTTTACAATGAGCTACCCCTCATTATGAGGCTCATTGTTCAACAAGTGTTGTGTAGTAGTAAAGGGTATGGCCGAAAGTGTCCTGGGTGGTGGGAGTGCAGGTTAGCCGCTATCAGCCAAACGACCATGCACCCACATGCACGGGCATCATGAGGCTATTATGGGGATGGGGTGAGCTTGGGTCGCGAGCTCAGAGCTCTCGCTCTGAGCCACACCGCTTCGGTGCGGCGTAGGTGCGGCGTGGCACCACCTGAGAACTCGGTCACAAACTCGCGTGCAGACTGCGCCCTCACGCAGCAAATGATCGGCGGCACCAAGGAAAGGCCATCAGCTCTTGCGTGTGTAGAGAAGAGCACGTCGGCAAAGAGCTCTTCGTTCCTTGACTTGTACTGGACGTTTGCACACCGTGGCCTAAGTGAGCAGCCCCGCCCCACGGACCGTCGGACCGTGTCAGTGTGTAGCGAGTGATAGTGTCGTCGTTCTGTTACCGTAATACCTGTCACCGTGCTGGCGCCGAGTGGCGAGGAGCGCACGCTGAGGGCATCCGCACAGGTCGAGCTCACTCTGGACACGGAGCTGCCGCGCCGCGCCGCTTTGACAATGGCACGCACGCGTGCTGTCGTGTGGCCATGCCGCGGCATGCCATGAGCCATGCCGCGCTGCATGTCATGGTTTTGTACTTTACGTCTTTCAGCCTCGCCTCACTGACAGGCGTCAGGGCCGCGCGTGAGCGAGCGTGAGCGGCTACTCGCGCTCCGCCGCGGTACTTTTATGGGAGGCGGGTTTTTTCGTCCATACCTAATACCGTATTACTATTGCTGATTACTTTACTGTTTGAACACATCCGTCCGGCGCCCTGGAACCAATACGTTTAAATTTCTAGACACACACTAGTCCATGAGCACTGGTCGCGCAACTCAGGTCTCTGTAACACACACCGTACTCGGCGTCGGAGTTGGCGCTGGCATCGAAGCCATGCTGCCCACATTCAGTGCAGGCGCCTCCGTAACAAACCTAGTCTTTGAAACTCTATAGCCAGAAATCTGGCTAATGCCTTCTGTAGGACAGTAGCTGCACGGTCAATTACCGAGCCTCGTAAGTAGTAATTCTCTGTCACATCAGCCCATATCAAACGCTGCAACTCTACTGGTAGCCCCATCTTAGTACCAACACGCGCCAATTCATATCCCTGCTCGCTACTATAAGTGACCGGTTTTCCGTAAAAGGATTGAGTGGCATTTCTGCCTAATATGGTAGTTGGAATAATAGTTAGACAGACAAGCCAACACGGCGCTTACATGACTTAGGCTAGACAGATAAGCCAACACGGCGCTTACAGGACAGCAGCGATGACAGCCCCTGAGGTGACAATGGTGAGTGTGCCTAATATGGTATTGGCGGCGGTGGAGCGGTGTAGAGGCAATGGTCCGTCTGATTCCTTGTACACTGAAGCCCGTACTAGCCTGTAGGCCACATGCTCCTGGCTTCACACTTGGTACTGACTACTACTCCTACTACTACGTGCCACCAGGCGGCGGCGGCGGTGGAGCGGCTGCGAGAGAGCGTCGACATGATTGTCGTGGTCTCCAACGATCGCAACATCGTGCTCGTCATCACGGGCACACACCACGACCGCGAGACGAGCGAGCTACTCGAGAAGCGCCGCCGCCTGTTGAAGTGGTTAGGGTCGGGGTTAGGGTCGGGGTTAGGGTTGGGGTTAGGGTCGGGCTTAGGGTTGGGGTTAGGGTTGGGGTTGGGGTTGGGGTTGGGGTTGGGGTTGGGGTTAGGGTTAAGGTTAGAGTAGGGTTGTGCTGCTCCAGAAGCCCCGCCGCCCGTCGCAAGGGACCGCTTGGCAGTGCCCGCCATCGCCCTGAGGACGCGCCTGAGGACGCCTGAGGTCGCGCCTGAGGACGCGCCTGAGGACGCGCCTGAGGACGCGCCTGGCGCGCCGCCTGGCCGTCTGTGCGCTCCCAGGGGTAGAGTCCTGCCACCAAGTGCCCGGCCACTGGTTGCCCAGCCACTGGTTGCCCAGCCACTGGTTGCCCAGTGGCCGCCCGTGCTGATTAGCCACAGCCTGAGGTGTTCGAGTGAGCCGAGCCGCCTTCCGGGTCGCCGATGCCGCCGCGTGAACGTGCTGCCCTCCAGGTGTCCCCCAACCCCAACCCTATACCCCCAACCCCACCCCTAACCCTAACCAGGTGTCGCCCCCTCGGGATGTTCGACGCCATCTCAACTCTCGCCGTCTCGACGACGCCGGCCGAGCTCTACCGTACAGTGCTCGTCGACACGCCGCTCGGTGCGCCGTTAGGGCTAGGGCTAGGGCTAGGGTTTCCGCAAGGGCTACCCCCCAAGGCGAGCCCTCGAGCCTCTGCAGAACATGCTTGGGGTAGTTGCGACGGCACACCGGGCAGTCCAGTCCGATCTTGCCAATCGGGAAGAGTAGCTTCAAGCAGGCCGTACACACGAAGTGCGCGCGAATCGTCATCGCTGCACACCGCACCTCTGTGTCTGGGTGTGAGGGGCCCAGGCATCGCGGGATTGTGTAACACACGTGTCGTGTAGTGTGTGAAACCCAGTAATCTAATCGAATCTAGGGAGGAGTGGAGGGGGAGGCCAATGCATTCGGAGAGTGCTATGTGCTATGCCTTAGTGCTATGTGCTATGCCTTAGTGCTATGTGCTATGCCTTAGTGCTATGTGCTATGCCTTAGCGCTATGTGCTATGCCTTAGCGCTATGTGCTATGCCTTAGCGCTATGTGCTATGCCTTAGTGCTATGTGCTATGCCTTAGTGCTATGTGCTATGCCTTAGTGCTATGTGCTATGCCTTAGTGCAATATCGTCGAAATTCGAGGTCCTAGGCCCCAGCAACGGCCGTGGCCGGACCTCGTCAAAACTCAAAACCCCACGCGTACTTGCAGTCTTCACGTCATAACAACGTTAACATATGTCAATAACACTTTCTTAGTACTTTAAACCAAACGTTGGGGCTCAGAGTTAACGTTAGAATACTCTCTATATAGCAATTAAGTCGTGGAGAAGAGCCAGGTGGCGCCGACCATTCATTCACGATTCACGCGCAAGCGGAACTTCGCCACACGCGTGCCAGCACGGCGCCGTTAAATTTTAATTGTTACCGCTTGTGTATACAATACAGCGACTCTCAGAATATAGCCGCTGAACCTATGCAGCCGTGACTTGTGGCGTGATTCCACATGTGACGCTCGGTGTCCAGGGGTAGGACGCCCCGATTCGAGATCACGCGCAACTTGCTCGTCGTTCTAAAGCCACCACAGGAGATTGACAATTCGCCAAGGCCCGAAGAGAGATATTGCGGCATCGTATTACCATGGCCGTCCATCCCGCCGCTGACTCGAGGGGCAGCCCTTGATCCCAGGCGCGCGTCGTAGCCAAATAGGTGCGTGAGGAAGCTTGTCCAGACGCTCACACCCGAGGAGGGCGAGATGATGAGGGCCGCCTGTGAAGCCACGAGAGCGTTGACGGCGGCGACAGCGGTTTGCACGTTGGTTTGGTCAGCAGTCCAGCCGCCCCACGAGTCATCCTTCTGGCGTGGGTTGTCAGTGTAGCTCAAACTCACATTGGCTGCGACTGCCCATGCGGCAAATTCGACCACCGCTTGAGGGTTTGCTGTCTGGAGGAAGACATGGCGCAGCCCAGTAGCGTTGATCGTGAGCTGTGCCAGCTTCGTGTATGCTGATACAGTAGGCATCCGCTTGCCCGCTCTACTGCTTTCCTTTGCCTTCTGCGGAGAGAGACGGATGTGCACACTGAGGAAGCGGCCCGCGTGTAGCCCATGTTGACGTTTTACACAGCGCGCGAGTGTGCGGACCCATGGGCGAGGGACGTACAAGAAGCGGTGGGCTGCGCGGAGCACGCCAAAAGCACCGTCTCCCGGCTTCTGATATAGGGCTGTCATTGAGTAGATTGAAGTCAGCTGAATGCGAACGACAGGCGCGTTCATTTTGAACAGGCACATATGATCGAACGCTGGGCGGCTGTTGACTGCACGACCTGAAATGTTGCGCACTTTGGTTGGGAGCTGACACGTGGCCTCAAAAGAAACAGCCAAAGCACTTGCGGGGAGGGGGCAGCTGCTCCATGGCTCGAAGGCGCATTGCAGCGTGTATGGTGGTTGGTGACACCAGCGGCCATACTGGATGCCAGTGGTCTGGTTGGTGAGTGGCACTTCATGCAGCACTCGTCGCTGTCGGATGGCCAGAAGCAAGGTGGAGGCCAGCATCCGACCGGTGTAGCCGAGCCCGGCTTGTTTCATGTCGTCCGCGACTAGCAGATAGCGCGAGCAACTTTGGGGATTCTGTGCTGCCCGCATCACCGGAAGCCAACCGTCTGCACGCTGTTCTTTTGGAGCGAACAGGAAGGGGTGGCCCTGGTCACGGTCCCGCACACTGTGTCGCAGCAAGAAGAGGTCTGGGCTTGAGGTGGCACCTACGTCTGTGCTTTCGGTGTTCGCAGGTATGTCGATGCGGCAGTTCGGCGCCATATGGCGCGCCAAGACCGAACTTGTCGGTGGTGGCTGCGCTCGGCTGCTGGCGCTTGGTCGTCAACAATGGCCACCGCCGCGGCTCGCCACGATGCCATGCTGATCGTCCTCCCAACATACTGCTGATGATGGCCGATGACTGCTGCTTTGGCGAGTTGTCGAGCCGCGGCCATCCGTTCCTCGCCACGCCCCACGCCTCATCCTGACCACAGCTCCGACCTAGTCCTTACGAACCAACGGTAACAAGATGGTAAGGGCTAAAGGGCTAAAGGGCTAAAGGGCTAAAGGGCTAGGTAAGGGCGCCTCCCATGGCTCTCCCAGGCGGTCCCCAGGGTTGCAGGACCCTTGGCTATGATAGGGGTGGCGATAAGGCCCCTCAGAAGCGCTCCAAAATGGGTGCGTGGTTGCCCTCTTTCCCAGAACCAACCGGGAGAGCCGCTCACCGAAACGTCGCTGGTAACAACTTCCGTCGCCTGCAACGCATACATAGCCAAGAGACGAGGGTTTCGCACCGTGTAGAGGAGGGTAACACGCCAGAGCGCCTTCAGCTAGCTGCCGACGAGGCTGCCCTCTCTGCCGACTCTGGAGACCTGCGAACCTCGATCGAGTACGCAGGCGGCGTGCAGGGTTTATTTAGGGGTTATTTTATGACCGTGGTTTCTTCCTCGTGGGGGCTACCCCAGGGGGGCGAACCAAGGATATCCAGTGCAAAAAAGTGCCCCCCGACTTACTATTAGTGCGCGGACTTGTTCTTGTACATGCACATATCCGCATGCATGTGCATGTGCATGTGCATGTGCATGTGCATGTGCATGTGCATGCGCATGTGCATGTGCATGTCGCCTTGCTTGATACAGCCCGCGCTCGGTCCCCGCCAGCTCGTATCCCCAGCTATTCCTTCTCAGCCTTAGTACCAAACGCCCTTTGGGGGGGTCCTTTTAGACTACCCTCACGACGGAGGAGGGGGGGGAGGTAGGTCAAATACAGTAGACGACTGGTACCTATGAGGCGGCTCGGTCCCGCTGGCCAGAAGGATGAGGAGTTAGACACACGACACTTCACGGCCACACACAGTAAACGCCCCGTGCGGTCGAGGGTTTACTGGCCGGTGCCGCGCATCTAGGCCGCCGGCGGCGCCGCAGCACAGCCGCAGCAGCGCCGCAGAACCAGCTTCTTTCTTGAGCTTCAGGGTGACCTCGTGGATGTTGAGAGCGTCCGTCATGAGGATGGCGTGCAGGGCTTATTTTTTTACCTTGTGTTCTTCCTCGTGAGGGCCGTCTGCACAGTTGGGCCCAGGGGTGTGGTCGTCGCGCGGAGGGGGTGGAGGGGGGTAGTGCAGAGGCTCAAGGGCGTTGAGCCGCGTCGCCGGAGACGCGGCCGGGGGGGCTGGCGCAAGGGGCGGCGCTGCTGGGAGCGGCGCCGGAGCAGGTGCTTGGTGCAGCTCCTGGTCTGAGTTAGGGTTATAGCTGTGGCACCCTTGGGAAAGGGCGGCGGCTGACCCGCGCTAGCTGCGCCGCTCGGTTGCACGCGCGGCGCTGCGCCGACGAAGTGGCGGCGGCCCGGCGCGGCTGGGGCGGTTCCCGTGCCGACGTGGAGGCTGGTAGCTTGGCAGCCACCTTGCTGCGCATGTGCTGCGCAGGAACCGAGGAGATCGTGATGTCTCCAACGCGCAGCTCGAGGGTGCGCGTGCTCGGCGTGGCCTGCACCAGACCCTTTTGTACAGGGCCAGCATCTCGATCTCGCCGCAGCTCGTCGAAGCGACGGGCATGGCGGTCTTGGAATCGGACTGCTGCAGTTTTTTTGAGGGTCCCAGCGCAGAGCCCCAAACGCTCACCTTGATACCGTACTGACCAAACCTGTCACACCACCTGCGCCACCCCCGGCGCCCCCGGTATCCTCGATCGTGGGGGGAAGCGCTATAGCTGCGCAGCGCTCTAACCCGATATTCGCGGTCTCGCGACTGAGATGCCCGACCTGATCTCAGAATCACTCTCAAAATGTGTGGCCGGCGGACGGGCGCGGGGCGGGCCTAGAGAACACACATAACGCGACTCTGAAATCTGAGAATCTGAAATGGCCCGCGTCTGTAAAATCAAATCGGTGAGCGCAGTGTTCTGACGTACCACCTACTTCGCAGTGTAGTTCGGGTCGCCACCAGGCACGAGCTGCCAAGTGTGCGCGGGGGGGGGGCGGGGGTCACGGTGCTGCGCCTCCCAGTCGCACAGGCGAGGTTAGGCGGCCAGGGTCGTGCGGAGGCGGGCGAGGGAGGAGGAAAGGCAGGAGCGTCGGGCACGCGGGCGGGCGCACCAGCGCGACGTTGTTGCCGTTGAGGAGGATCGAGTCCAGCCGAGTTATCCTCTTGCCCTCCGCGGTGATCTCACTGCGACGGCGGGCCAGTGAGCGTGAGTGCGTGAGCGGTGTGTGCTTGGGGCTCTCGCCGGTCGGCAGGCAGGGTGCCAGGGGCGGCTCGCGGGCAGTCGGGGGCTCGGGGGTGCACGCACTATTCCGTCACGTCCTCGAGCACCATGTTGACGTAGTCGTCGAAGCCTGGTTAGGGTCAGGGTTAGGGTTGGGGGTGAGTCTAGCGTTCGTGTGCTCGTCAAAGCCATGCTCGTGCGAGCGTCGAGGGGCTGATGCAGCTAAGGGCGGGTACGAGAGTCGGTCTGAAGGCGATTCCCGCGCCAGCTGGGCAGTGAGCGACAGCAAGTGACACTGCAGCGCGCACCCTTCAGCGTGCCAACAAGCTCCTTGTCGCCCTTCATCAGCACCCACATCTTCGAGCCAATGCACTTGTCAATGAGCTCTGCCCATGCACGTGCAGACGTCAGTGGGTGGGATCCTGACAGGCTAGTGCATGACCCACGGGCGTGCGCACCGAGGGGCAGAACCTGAGACATTTTGTGAGCCTCCGCAGCCGGCGCTCCTCCCCGACGCACGCGTGTGTGTGCGCGAGGGCTGTTGGTCGCTGTATGCCTACCCCCCCAAGAGGGCGTTGCCGAGATAAGATAACGAGCCCGATGCACGCACCGAGCGCACACGGTGGCGAGATCGCCTGCCCGAAGGTGTAAACGTCGAGGGGGCCTACATCACCGCGGTGCGCACGTGGGGTGTGATCGCCCGCCCGCATGTCAAAAGTGGAGCCTAGCAAAGCCTAAAGGCTGCCCCGCCTCCTTTTACTGCTGTGACCACTCACACTTCCACCACCCTCACCCACGCCCCCCCCCCCCCCCCCCCCCCCCCCCCCCCCCACCCACCCCTGGTGCCGCCACAGCTTCGCGCGCGGAATTCGCTAGAAAACCCGTCGCCTTAGAGAGTTTACAAGTCTGGGCGGGGAATTCACAGTGTTCCAATTGTTTTGGCGGAGCCCCTTTGACCGC
>Ga0209302_10002046_pt1 | contig 11802 bp, 15 predicted proteins | sample ArcOceMetagenome_2_FD_187445 | JGI IMG/M metagenome (GOLD analysis project Ga0209302, IMG submission 187445) | Marine eukaryotic phytoplankton communities from Arctic Ocean - Arctic Ocean ARC135M Metagenome (SPAdes) (version 2) | ecosystem: Environmental > Aquatic > Marine > Oceanic | place... | reverse complement strand
GGGGGGGGGGGGGGGGGGGGGGGGGGGGGGGGGGGGGGGGGGGGGGGGGGGGGGGGGGGGGGGCTGGAGAAACGAGAGGGGTCCGCAGCAGGGCTGGGCCCACCTTGGCCTGGTCGCTGCTGCAGTACACGACCTGCTGCATTCGGAGGAGGCTGTTGAGGTTTGCCTGGCTGATGAAGGCGCTGGGGTCCATCGACGCCATGCCAGGCATCGACGGCATGCCAGGCATCGACGGCAGGTCCTGGAGCGCACGCCGGGAGAGGCGCAGCGCTGTCGAGGCCAAGCCGACGACCGTCTCTCCAGAGAGCGCCGCCGCGGGGGCCACGAAGAGGGCCACAAAGTAGCCGAGCTGTAGCATGGTGGTGTTCCTGCGCATGGAGGTGGTGGGCGTGGTTGTTAGGCGCATGTGTGTGGGAGGGTCTCATACGTGTGCGTGTCTGTGGAGCACTTGCCACACGCGAAATTGGGGCGTGGTGCTGGCTGGGCACATGGTTGTTGCCCGGCCGGCCTCAGCAATTGAGGGGCTATAATAAGACCGCTTACGGCAAAAGACCAGGCCTCTTGTTATCTCTACAGACAGACAGACGACAGACAGTATACTGTACGTCGTGTACTCTACGAAACCATCATCGTTCCCCCCGAAAACGGCCAAATCGGTCACGGAAAATGCCTGGAAGGCGTCAGAATTTCCATCCATCGGCAGCGCTTCACGCGACGATCACCATGCTCACTCTCGTGCCTTCGCTCTCCCTCTCCGCCGCGATGGTGTCCACAAGTAGAACCGCCGGCAACGCACTCCTCAACGGGCGAGCTGCAGGAAGTATTGTGAATCCTGCCGTGGCCAGCTTCTACGATGCCGGTGAGCGTCCGACATGGCCTGCTCTCCTTGCGCGCGGCGGTACCGGGGCGCAGATGGCGGCAGCTGATGTGGCGGAGGCCGATCTTATCGCTGCCGACTCTATCGCTGCCGACCCGATGTTTTTCGACGAGTCGAAGGCCATCGCGGAGCTTGGCTTTGCCATCAGCGAGGAGGAGCTGCTGCTCAAGGCCAAGGAGTACCTGTACTACGGGCAGGGCGTCGCGAGGCCTGAGCTGCTCGCCTCAGACTTCGTCTTCATGGGACCTTTCGTCGGCGGCGCCGGCGGTTCGCCTAGCATGCTGAACGGAAGCGCCCTCTCGTGGGCGCGACAGCGCACCCTTTGCCCCCTAGGGCTGGGCACGGTGGGCTCTGAGCGGCGCTCCGCACTCTGTAGGAACGGCCGCCCAATGAGATACTGAATCACGGGCACGCGCCTCAGCCAGTGGTTCGAATCCCGAGGCCTCCACCAGCGCCACCGCCTCGACCGCCTCCACCGCCTCCACCGCCTCCACCGCCTCCACTGCCTCCACCGCAGGCCTACCGCGCGACGAGTACCTGGAGGCTGTGGGCGGCTTCGACCTGAAGGCGGCCTTCCCCGACCTGAACCCCCGCTTCCACCATTTCCGCCTCGATCCGCTCGACGCGGGCCGCGTGTGGTTCACCAGCGTCGCCAGCGGCACCGACTCGGGCAGCGGCTTCCTTGGCGGCAAGCCGACGGGCAAGGCATTCCGCACGCCACCACAGGCCTGCTCGCTCAAGTTCAACGCCGAGGGCAAGGTGGTCAAGTACACCATCGGCCACGTGATGGAGCGCTCCATCGGCAACACCGGCGGCCTGGGCGGTATCTTCGGGCCCGCCTACGCCATTGGCAAGCCGCTGCCATTCCCCGAGGCCAACCCGTGGAAGCCGAGCAAGCGCTACCGCCTGCTGCAGACCGTCGGCAACCTCGCGAGTCGCCTCCAGAAGAAGCAGAAGAAGGATTGAGAGGGGCGGTGGGTTGAGGGCCGCTGCTGCGGCTCAGGAGTGAGAGGGGCGCAGCCGCAGAAAGCTCACTAACGCGCATGTTTCGCGCCCCGGGACTGTTTATTACCCTTTTGTCATGTCTGTCTGCCGCCGGTCGCGCCGGGCTGCTCGCTCCCCGCCCCTGGCCTGCTACCCACGCTGGGGTGGGCTGTCCAGACCAACCGTGTTACAGCCCGCGCTGGCCTACAGCGGGGTCTACTTCGCGTCGGCGGGGCGCGACGCACCGGGATGGCAGCCCTCCATGAAATGCGGGACGTCATCGAGCCCGCCAACGGTGCAGCGGCGAGCGTCGCAGCCGGCGACCGTGGCGGAGTGCACACGATGTGGAGCAGTAACGAATACCGCAACGTGTGGTGGGTTGTCCCTTTGGACAGCTTAGGTCACGACGGCGTCAGGGACGCAGGTTCCATCGGCAACGCGCGCGCGCTGCTGCAGAGGATCAAACGGCACTCTGATCCCGTCCTCCGCCACTACGGCTGGACCGTCAAGCATCTCAAGGAGCATGTCGGCGGCCCAGGCGGCATGTGCTACCACGACAACCAGGGCACTGCCGACATCAGCCTGCAGCTGCGCGTGAGGCCTGACAAGCAGTGCTCATCCTTCCGCTCCTTCGGCAGCCTCATGGGAGTGATGATCCACGAGATGGCGCGAGACGCACATGCAAGATGCACATGCGAGATGTACATACGAGATGTACGTCTCCAGTCCCGGCCCTGCTACTTACTATTGAATACTGGAATTCAGTACTGGCCACTGACAACTGGCAGTGGCACTCACACAGGCGCACATCTCCGGCCTCGGCCTCGAGGACATCCATCCGCCCGAGTTCTACGAGAAGATGCGCGAGGTGCGAGGCGTCTACAGTCGGCTGATGGCTGATGGCGCGATGGACGAGGGCGGTGGTGGCGGCGGCGTCGGCGGCGTTGGTGGTGGTGGCGGCGGCGGCAGCAGCGGCGGCGGCGGCGGCGGCAGCAGCGACGGTGGCGGTGGCGGCGGCGGCAGCGGCGGTGGCGGTGGCGGCGGCGGCGGCGGTGTGGATGTTGCCGACACTATTGAGGGCGGCTGCCGCGCGCGCCGGCGTGCGGGCTCCCAGGGCAAGCGCAAGAGAGCCGGCGCGGCGGGCGTGGCGGGCGCCGTCACAGGTGCGGGTGGCGCCAGCGGCAGCGCCGGAGCCAAGGGCAGGCTGCCACGCGGACCGAAGCACTCGATGATCGACAGGTGCCTCACCTTTACTCCTTCGCACTTCCTTTCTTCCGTTCCTTCCGTTCCTTCCGTTCCTTCCGTTACTTCCGTTACTTCCGTTACTTCCGTTACTTCAATTTCTTCTTCCTTACTTCTTCCTTACTGCTCCTTCTGCTCACTTACTCGGTGATCGGCAGGCGCTTCCGCGACGGGAAGCGCCTCGCTGCGGAGCAGGCTTGCTCTGCAACCCCATGGCAGTAGAGGCTGTGATGGGCACATGTGTTCAGGCTGCAACCCTGTGTATGTCACCTCGCCTTGAGGCAGGCCGCACGCACTCCGGCCGAGAACGCGCGGGCGGCGGCGCTCGCGCGCTTCGGCCACGCGCCTCTCACTGCGGGTGAGAAGGCCGTGAAGCGGCTGCGGACGATGGGTAGCTCGGGCGATGACGCCATCGAGCTGAGCGACGATGACGACGACGAGTACGGCGGCGGCGGCGGCGGAAGCCGAAGCGGAGGTGGCGGCAGCGAGGAGGGAGGCCTATTTGCACCGATGGGCGCGCTGACGGATGAAGAAAGTGACGCAGGGGAGCAGGAGGAGGAGGACGTGCAGGTCCACAACGGGCCGCCGGGACTGTGCGACTGTGCCATCTGTCTACCATAGCACACTTAGGCGGATGAGACGTTTGCTTGGCGCCACCGTTTGTGTTTGCCCCCCCCCCCGCGCCCGCAGCACAACGCACCGCTAGTTATTATCCCCTGAAACGGTTCAAGCGGATCCCGTGGACCGTTTCAGAGAAAGGCGCAGGGACCGTTTCAGGGAGGGTAAACAGCGGGCTGAGCCGCGCGCGCGCTCGGACGATGCGCGGGTGTGTTAGGGGTAACCCGAACGCTGCCCTCTCGCTGTTCTGCGACGCGACGGGCGCCGTGGAAGAAGCGCAGGCGGATAAGTTTTGCGAGCTGCTGCACACCCGAGGCTTCGCCATCGTGCGGCTCCCTGCTTGCGCACACGCAGAGGCTGCCGCCGTGCGAGAGGCCGCCGGCGCCTTCTTCGCAATGGAGCAGGACGAGAAGCGCGCGGTCGGCGACTTCCGCGTGATCGGCGACACGTACGTCGGCTACCGCGACACCGCCGCCACGCGGCAGGACTGCGACGCTGAGTTCCTCGAGGTGAATCTCGACCGTGAGAGCAGCGTGCCTTGAGAGCACCAGCCGTGCCTTCCCTGACCCACGCCTTGGCCGCAGCCACAGCCGCAACCACAGCCGCAGCCATAGCCGCAGCCACAGCCGCAGCCACAGCCCTCATCCGCGGCTGCAGTCCAGCCTCAGCCTCAGCCCAGCCTCAGCCCAACCCCCAGCCTAGGCCCGCGCCCCACCAGGTGCACCTCGACAGCTCTGGCCTCGCCTTCCCCGACCCACGCGGCTGCTGCGTCGGCGCGGCGGCGCAGCCCCTCTTCGTCCGCCTGGCGGCCATAGCGCGCGCGCTGCTGCAACTGCTGGCCGCACACATCGGCGTGCCGCCCAGCGCATTCCTAGCGCCGCTCGACCCGCCCGACATGGCAGCCTCTGCGCTTCCCGAGGGCTCGCTCACCGCCACTGTACTGCGCCTCTGCCACTACCGCACCCGCCCGCAGCCACCGGCCGCGGCGGCTGCGGCGGCAGCGGAGGGCGAGGTCCCCGCCCCCTCCGCTGCCGCCTCCAGGGGCCAGCAGGAGGGCAGGCCGGCGGCGCGTGTGGAGGTGCGCTCGTAGCCTCTATTATATAGAGGCTGCAACACCATGTGCTAGAGGCTGCAACGTGGGGTTCCAGGTGCTCTTCGACGAGCACACGGACTCATCTCTGCTGACGCTCTCGTTGATGTGCCCCGGGGCGGCGGGCCTTGAGCTGCGCGACCTGCTCGGGGCGGAGGAGGGCGAGGGTGAGGGTGAGGGTGAGGGTGAGGGTGAGGTTGAAGGTGGGGGTGAGGGTGGGGGTGGGAGTCGCGGTGGGGGTGGGCGTGCGGGCGGCTGGCTCTCAGTGGAGGCGATGCCAGGCGTGACGCCTTACGATATAGAGGCGCGCGCCGCCGACCTCGAATCCCAGCCCAGCCCCAAGCCCAGCCCCAAGCCCAGCCCCAGCCCCAATCTCATTCCCACCCTGACTCGCCCCATCCCGTACCCTATCTAACTTGGCCTCTAGCGGACTTGCCCGAGCCGAGTACATAGTACCTCTACCTGTAGGTGCATGTTGGCGACTTCCTGGCCTTCCTCAGCCGCGACCACTACCCTGCATGCTCGCACCGCGTCGTGCGCCCCCCTGCCGCCGCCGCCACCGCTGACGCCGTCGCGCTCGGCCGCCTCTCCATGCCCTTTTTGGTGCGGCCTCGCTCGGAGCATGTGCTCGACACGCGCGAATACGCGGCGGACGACAACCCGCGGCTGGTCGCCGTCGAGGGCGTGCGCTGCGCCGACCTCCGCCGCCTCTTCGACGCGCGGGGCAAGCGGATGCTCGACGCGCGGCGGAAGCAGCGGAGGGCGGCGGCCGAAGCGGCGCAGGCTGAGGCGGCGCGGCGCGCGCGCGCCAAGGCGTACCGAGAAGCGGTGCTGGCGGGGCGGCCGCTCAGCCCTGTCGACTCGTCGGAGGACGAGGATCCGGGCTGAGGCTTTCGCGCCCCAGTTGTGCACTCGAGCGAAGTCGCCTTTCCGTGCTTTTCCCCCATTAGAATGGAAACCCAATTAGAGTGTGTCGAGAGGCGCCAACCAACGTAAGGATGCATTTTCCAACAGCACTTAGTTGTGAATGACGATGTGTGGACACCACGACCCCGGACGATCGACCCACATAGATGAGCCAGGTCCAGGGACCGCGATCCGGCCGCGAAATATGTGAAAACACCGGGGAAAGAAAGACCTACGCGGTACAACCTAGAACGAGACCCCGTGGGCGTCAGCGAACGCCATGGCGAACGCGCTAAGCACGGCGCTCTATAACTAAAAAAGCCGTATTCAAAGTAAAAGCGTGTGGCTATAATGTATAAAGAGAGCGACAGATCATCGAAACATGAAAAGCGAGAAAAGAGCCTGGCTAAAAGAGAGACATATACTAGATTTCGCCGGGTACGGGCACGTCGGGGCAAGGACAAATCCGCAACCGCGGCGAAAACACCGCAGTTTTACGGGGGGGAAACTCCTTGGTGTGGAGAGTGACAGAGTCTGCCCAAGAGCTAATCTAAAGTAAGTAAGGGGCTGGGCGCGCCCTTACTACCGTACCCATGTTACTACCCGACGGCCGAGACCTCACGACTCACTCACGACTCAGACTGCAAATTACCGTACGTGTTACCGTACCGGTATGGCGCTCTTTACTATTATTATGGGCACTTGCTCCGAATCACATGGCATCGCGCATGGGGCATGCACCTGCGACACGTCACACGTCTCACGTGCTGGCTGCTGCGACGCGCGTGTGCGACACACACATCTGGTTTGAACACCGAACTCTGGGGCCCACTCGTGCCCACGCCCAGCTGGAAGAATAACGCGTGTGTGACGGGTATTGGTGAATTTTTTTGTGGGTGTCGCCGTATAGTGTCAACTGAAATATCAAATGACAACGACAAGCCAAAGCCGCGTACATGCGCTACTTTATGACCTTATGAGGTTTTGTGATTCCTCTCTCTTATTACCTGGGTGTCCGTCTCCGTGCGAAGTACCCGCTTCGGCCCATGACGATCGCGACCGTTTCAAGTGTGGAGTGCGCAGGCCGAGGCAACTCTCGAATCTGCGCGGCACGATTTCCCCTCGGGGTGGAGTGACTCTGCCGTTCCCGCTGGCGCTCCACCTGCGGTCTTCCCCTCTCGCCGCGACCGAGATGTGCCTCGGCTAGACCTCTCAAGGCGAGACGGGCCTCGGCCAAACCTCTCAAGGACAGCCACAAGGACAACGGCCGTCGCACGGGAGCCTGCGTGTACAAAAAAGGGGCCAGGTCGAGAGTGGGCCGGCCCGGCAGCAAGCTAGCGCCAGGCCGGGAGAGTGTTGGCGGCAGTGGGTCGGCTAGTAGCAGCAAGGCCCGGCGTAGTCACGTGTGACACGCTGACCGACGGATGCGAGGGTTGCTTGAGTCGCCGTGTCGTCCTCCTGCCACAGCCCACCGCCGTGCACTTTTCGGAGCAAGGCCACGAACTCAGTCCTGCTCTTTGGGTCGGCACTCGCAAAGACACAGGCAACCTCCTTCATCCTCATCTCGCGTTTGCACAGCGGGCACGGTGCAAGATAGCGGCCCTGCTGCTTCAGCTGCGCAAGGGCGTGTGAGCGAAGGCAGCGGGCGCAGAACGAGTGGCTGCATGCTAGCTTGAGCGGCGCCGTGCTGTCACCGCCCTCTCCCTCCAAGCAGATGGCGCACTCGTAGCCGCCTTCGCACATTTCGAACTCCTCTGTCGTCATGCGGGACACGAGGTCGTCCACAGACAGAGGCATTGGAATGCTGCACCCCGGCCCTACCAACCGCGCGCGCGCGCGAGCGAGAGTCGTGTCACGTGCGAAAAAATGAGGAGCAAATTGCTCAGGTACGATAAGATAAGATAAGATAAGATCAGCAGCGCCGATCGGGTTGAGTCCCTGGTCTTACAGGGGCGTATCATCACATATTTCAACGCGCCGGAGGGGTGCCAACACGACACTTAACACGACACACACACAAATGGGACGGCCTACACACGAGGCACCTACCTACTCGAGAGAGCACACACAAACAAACACAAAACACAAACAAACACACAGCGCGGCCCGACAAAGTACGATGCGGGCTCGCGCCGTGGCGGCTTAGTGGCGGCAGCGCCCCGGAACGATGTCGAGCACGCCCCAAGGCTCAGCGCGACGATCCAATCCCACCAAACACCCCCGTCTCGCGCGTCCTCGATAGGTCTATTTATGTGTTGGCTGGTTAACACCCCTCCCGACGGTCGGTCGGAACGACACACGACCGTGCCCAGATCCGTACAAAGCATGCCCGGACTAGCCCAGAATCGATATCAGGATCCCGCCTACCTCGCCGTGGTGCCCAGGGCGGCGTGGGCCTCCCGACCACCGGAGGTCCTCCAGCAGGAGATCTGGTCGCGGCCTCCAAAATGCCGAAATCGGCTTCCGGGGGGTTTCGTACAAATTGGAGACGGCCTAGACGCTCAGGCGGCTCGCCCAGACTCACCTAGGACCCTCGGCGCGCACACCGGTCGATCGCGGCACAAGGGGTTTTGGGAAGGGGTGGTAAGCAGCGACCATCGCAGTGGAAGTTGGCCATTGCGCGCGCCGAGCACCCCTACCGCACTTGGGTGGACGCCCTGAGCACGGGTGTGGCCTCCGATGCACGCGGACCTGCCGGGAAAATAGGAACCGGCCTTCAGAGCGCCGAGAGCGACGACTTCTCCGTGCAGAATCACCTATATCCGGGGCGTGCGCCGTTCTCGGCCTCACGGAGCGTTAGGCGGGATCCTGGCGTGCACTCTAGGCTAATTCGGGGCGTCTCCACACGGCGAGCCGGCCAGTCGTGTATCGATCCGGGGTTATGGGCCGAACCGTGTTGCCGCCTCCCGGATGGCCGCGAGCGCTCGAAGGCGAAAGGTGTTCCGACCAGATCGAGTCTCGGGGGACGAGGCGCGGTCCCCACCGGCTAAATCGGCTTGTTTCCCGCACCCAGTGCGAATGAGCTCACGCGGCGTGCGCGCCGCTGCGGAGAAGGTCTGCCTAGAAATTTACAACGACCAATGCTCCAAGTGACGGTCCCAGACGGCGTAGGCGTGTCGAGGGCGGCCAATTCCAGGGAAACACGCCGAACGGGCCGGTGCTTATCACGGTCCCGCCCGGCGTCAAGTCGCGGCCAGGTGATTCAGATCAGCGCACCGGGGCCGATGGTCATGGAGCGAACCGAGCTCTCGGACGCCAGCAATGCCATGGTTGGCACGTGGACCCTTGTCCCTTCGGGCTCCTGCTGCTTACCCAGCTGCTGTGGCGGAGCTTCGGCTGAGATGATCATCACCGAGAGCAATCAAGTGCAAACGATATACTCTGAGGGGTCCAGTCGTTGTTGCGGCTGCAACTGTGGAACTTCTAAAGGCTCTGGATCGAGAGGAGTCAATGTACAATGACACATCGATTACGCTCAACCTGCAGACCTCGACAGTTAATGATACTACTCAGATCATCACTACTTATACGATTACGAGCGCCACGCGCGACACAATCGAAATGGAATGGGATCTTTGTGCAAAGCGCTCCATTAACCCTGACCAACGCGCGCACGGCACTATGAGCTGGGATCTAGCCGCCAAGACCATGAAGTCAAGAACCGCCAGTATCCCCTTCGCTCCGATCATTAGTTTCATCAAGACTGCGTGAACGCGGCCACGACGGGAGGTGCTCATATTTCCAAACTCGAGTCTGCCGCCGAGGCGTACCTGTCGACCAGCGTGCCCTCCATCCCGACGCTTGAGCAGCTCCACACATGATCTCGAGGCCTACCCGCACGCCATCCCGCGCCGCCCACTTCCGCCGTATACCACGAGCTCCCTCTGAGCAGCGTCCGCTTCGAGGATTGCATGGCGGCGTTCCGCGAGAACGCCAATCAGCTTAAGTGAGCGCGGCGCAAAGACGTGGTGGCGCCGGGCGCCGGGGCCATGGCCGGGGCGGGGGCGCGGGGCATCTAACCAGCATCGCGGTATTGTGTGCGTCGCAAGCAGGTCGCAAGTCGTGTACTTGTAGCGCGTGAAACCTAATCATCTCATCATATCTGATCTTCTAAGAGATGCGATAAGGCCTCTCTGGAGAATTCAGCCGGCCGACCCGAAGCAGTGGGCAATTTCTGCCAGTGCTTTCTAGAAGCAAATTTTGTTATATTATAACACGGGCACAGACCCAGACTGAGCTCCGCCGGCAGCAACGGCAACTCGGCAATGCATTCATTCCGCACTGGAAGCGCTCGGGCCGGAGCGGGATGGGGGGTGGGAGGGACGGGAGCGTTGGCAAGGGGGGGGAGGGGGGTAATGTTCCTGTAGGAGGTGTATTATAGGGTCCATGCCATTCACTCATGTGTCAGAGGGGGAGGGGGGGAGGGGGGAGTGAGTGCACGTAGTCCTGGGATATGCCCTAGCTGTCTGTGATGTGTCTTGACCCGCAGCGCGGCCATGGGACTGTACTCTCAGAATCCCCAGGACAACATGTTGCACTCAGTCTTTGTCCTGCGCCTGGCGCCGTCGAGGCAACCTCCAACCATGCGTCGAGGTCTCGCGCACAAGACGCGACGCAGATCCCGGGAATTGTCGGGATTACGGTATCGCGGTCGAGACGTCGGGAACAGCAAAAGTTGGTGAGTATTTATAAAGAGCTAAGAGCAGTCGGACAACACGTACACGAGAGACTCGAGAGAGAGAGAGCCCCCGGGAGAGCAGAGGAGACTGTGGAGAGTGACAACGCGGGCGTCAGCGTTGTGGTGTAGCTGAAAGCCGTAGTTTGGCGCAACGCTGAACACGCGATCCTACTTTAATTGCTAGCTCGCGCAACTACTGCTGCATGGTCCCACCCTGGGCTCCCGAGAGGCACGCAATCAGCGAAAACGCCAGAGGACAGCGACACAAGAGCAGCAGCGCAGCGACGGGGAGCAGCAGCCACGCCGCGTTAAGGAGCAGTAGCAGCACCCACGCGCCGAGGGCCGAGTCGTATAGCAGCACCGTGGTGGCGGCGGCGGGCCGCCTGGGCGCGGCGCCGCGCCACGCGTCGCGCGCCACGGCGTCGCACGTGGCGCCAAAGAGCCACACGCCTCCCAGCGCGAGCCACGCACACGAGAGCATGCCGGCCACGACGACGAGCTGCGAGGCGAGGCCTGAGTGCCGCAGGAACCAAAGCAGCCGCCGGCCGCGCGACTCCTGGAAGCGGCCCGCCACGACGAGGCCGAAGGGCAGCAGCAGCGGCGCGCCGGTGAGCAGCAGCACGCGCAGCCGGAGGGTGCACCGCGAGGTATCGGCGTCCGCGTCGCTCGTACCGGGCGCAAGCAGCGCCGCGGCGTACAAAGCACCCCACAGCAGCACCGCCAGCCCGAGGGGCCACCAGTGGCTGGCGCACGCGACGAGCCTCCAGCAGCCCACACGGCTGTGCAGAGTGACCACGCAGAGGCGAGAGCTGCTGGTCACGCCGCAGCTCTCCAGCGTCGCGCTGTCCTCGAGCTCGACGCCGTCGAGGATGAGGCGCAACACCGTCTGGAACGGGCACGCGCACCCGCCGCTGCCAGCCTCGAGCTGCTCGAGCTGCTCCAGCTCTCGTCGCGTGAGCGCCAAGTACCGCTCCTTCAGCGCCGCAACTGTGAGCGATGGCGCCACCTCGACTGCATATCCTCTCGCGGGCGCCAACGACTCGATCATCACGGTGATACTAGGGTCGTCGCTCCGCTCAACGGATGGCACCAGAAGGGGTGCAGCAGCAGCCATGCCAACTTTGCGCAGCCAACTCCAGTTGGAGCCAGAGGTTTCACGACGCTTATAATATCAATCTTCTGGGCCGTGCCAACCCCTCCCACCTTCACGAGCGCCCCTCGCTCTGGTAAGGGCACTCTTTCAACTTTGCGAACCCAGCCGCTGTTTATTTTTTTTGTTTTTTGCGATTGTAGTTTCTTTTGAAAACCAACGGTGCCTGAGCGAATCAGGCACACACCACTAGTAGCAATGAAATACAACCGGCAGAACAGAACAGAGAACCCACTCGAGGTGGGGGGGGGAGGGGG
>Ga0209302_10002045_pt1 | contig 11813 bp, 11 predicted proteins | sample ArcOceMetagenome_2_FD_187445 | JGI IMG/M metagenome (GOLD analysis project Ga0209302, IMG submission 187445) | Marine eukaryotic phytoplankton communities from Arctic Ocean - Arctic Ocean ARC135M Metagenome (SPAdes) (version 2) | ecosystem: Environmental > Aquatic > Marine > Oceanic | place... | reverse complement strand
GGGAGGGGGGGGAGGGGCGCACCAGGCCAGGCCGAGCTCCGCCGCCCAGCAGGCCAGCGATCTAATGCGCGTGCCCAAGCCTCCCCCCCCGCCCCGCTCCGTGCCCGGCTCCGGATGGATGCCTACGTCGCTACCTCCCGAGGCGGTGGGCCCATCGCTCAACCCTCGGCGCGTCAAGGCGCTGCTCGCCGCCATGGTGCTCCAGGCCCAGGGCGATAACCAGCCACTGGCGCCGCACCCCACCTACACATCGACCGCACCCTACGCCGCCATACTCGACCAGCAAGCCTCCGCTCGTTACCCCCTCAAGGGCGGCGGCCGCAGGAGGCCCGCCTCCGCCGCCGCCGCACTGCCCGGGCGACCGCAGCCGGCAGCCCCCCCTATAGCCCCCCCTATGTGTGGCGAGGGCGCAGAGGCGCACCCCGGAGAGGCGGCGGGCGGCCGCGCGACGGGCGGCGAGGGAGCGGGCGGCCGCGCGACGGGCGGCGAGGGAGCGGGCGGCGAGGGAGCGGGCGGCGAGGGAGCAGCTGTGGGCCGGCCCCGCGCACAGTCCGCAGGCGCGGCGCGGCGCGACGCGGCGGGCGGTGCGGGCGGCATCTCACCCCACCGCTCGCTCCAGCCTGCCTCGTCGTCCGCCTCGCTGGCCTCCTCCTCCGATGTAGGCGGCGGACGGCGCACCCGCGAGCTAGCGGGGCGGCTGCAGAAGCGGGCCGAGGCCTGGCGCGACACCACCGCCGCCTACAGCTACTCGCTACCGCTGCACCTCATCGGGGAGAAGATCGGGGAGGAGCGTCTCCAGCCCCTCAGGCCACCCCCCGTGCCGCCCGCTCCCACGCCACCCACCTATAGTGATGATGCCGCCGCGCCCGTCGCCGCGCCCGCCGCCACGCCCAGCGCCGCGCCCGCCGCCGCGCCCGCCGCCGCGCCCGCCGCCGCGCCCAGCGCCGCGCCCAGCGCCGCGCCCAGCGCACCTGGTGCCCACGCGCGGAGGCGGTGCGAGGCGGCGGCCGCGGCGGAGCAACAGCGGAACGAAGAGAGGATGAGCCCTCGCCTGCTGGCCATGCTGTCTGCCGCACGCTGTGCCCCTCCGCCTCCGCCCACGCCCCAGCCTCCAACTCCACCCTCGCCACCGCCACCGCCACAGCCACAGCCACAGCCACAGCCACAGCCACAGCCACAGCCACCGCGTCTACCGCCGCCTCTGCCGCCGCCTCTGCCGCCGCCTGCCAGCGCAACGCCGAGCGCGGCGTCCGAAGCGTATGGCTATGCCAGCCTCGAGCAGCTCCTCGAGGCGGCAGGCGCGTCCACGCACGCCCTCGCCTTCGAGGAGCAGCAGTACACGCTGGCCGACATCTACTCGGCCTTGAGGGCGGGCGAGCTGATGACCGACCTCGCGCAGCTCATACCAATCTTGGGGGTGAGACGGCGAATTGTTACGTGCCTCACGCGGCAGCCGTGAGACGCACTTTTAGCGCGTTGAACCCCGTACGGCTTTACTTCACTTTAGCGAGGCGGGTGTAATACTTGTTTATTATTGCAGCGCCTGTGGGCATTAATTAGAGCAAAACGTCAACGGTCAAGGTCAACGATTGCGGACTGACAGGCCTCTGTCGCGCCTTCATGCAGGATGCACGCGCCACCCGGGGGTACTAGTTGCTAAAGTGGGGTGCCACTTAGGGGTCTCAAATCGGCTAAAGTGCTCCGGGAGCAGATGGGCACAAAACCTGCTAAAATCGGTCGCCTTGGCCCCGCCGGTGTGCTAAAGTGCGGCGCGGCCTCCACCCCGCACCGACGGGCGCCTCCGCAAAAAGGTCTTCGATCCACGCCGAGAGCAAAGTTGCTAAAGTCGGCGCCGCGGGCGGACCAAAGTTGCTAAAGTGGGGCCGTCTCCGGGCGAGGCAGGGTCAAATCTGCTAAAGTCCGACCCCGCAGGCGGCAACCGGCATCTCACAAAAAGGTCTTCGCTCGACAAAAAAAGGTCTTTGCTCCGCGGGCGGACCAATGAAAGTTGCTAAAGTGGGGCCTCTCCGGCCGAGGGTCAAATCTGCTAAAGTCCGACCGACCCCTTACGTCTACTACCCCGGGTGGCACGCGCCTTTCGCATCCGGTTCGCCTTTTTCGGCTAAAACGTAAAAGTGCCTGACGGCATGCGCGTGTCCTCTATCTCTTCCCCGTGTTGCGCGCCGTTTCGTCTTTACCGTCGCTTGGTTCCTTGAAAACCTTATGCGCCGCTCCGCCATCGTCAGCTCCGTCGCGAGCTCAGTCAGCTCCGTCGCGAGCTCGTGCTCGTCGTGACCTCCACGCGAGTCGTTGTCCATGATCCACGGCCTGCCTGCGCTCGCTGTGAGGCGGACCGTGTTGAAGGCGCAGTCCCAGTCGCTCTTCTTCGCGACAGTCACGGGAGAGCGGAACGCGGTGAGGAAGTCCAGCTCGTTCACGCGGTGACCGTGCTCGTAGTGTCGGCGTCGTCGATGGCTTTCTGCAGCGAAGCCCTCGTCTCGTCCTCCTCGGAGCAGTTGTACAGGCGCTCAAGTTGAGCGCCTGTACAACTGCTCCGAGCGCTCAAGTTGAGCGCTCAAGTTGAGCGTTACCAAGCCACGAGCTGCTGGCGCAATTCCGCGGGCGGACTAGTCTTTACAGGTTTACATAAGAACAATCAGAACCCCGGTCAGAGGGCTTCGAAAAGGTTCATCCCTTTTTGGTCGATTCTTAAATGCCTCTATGCTTGGTGGGCTTCACTTTACTCTCGCGCTTTACTACTATCTGCGTAGACGAAGTCCCGGCCTCCCGTTCCCGCCCGACCACCGTCAGGCAGGGGAACAGGGGCCTAGGAATATTCGAACGTAAGTTGAGGAAGAACAAAACGCAGGCCTATACACTAGTAGCCGCATATGTCATATGTCTGTGTCTCGTACCGGAGCTCCGGAGGTAGTACGAGATACCGCGACGGGACGCATTGCGACGCGGCGCGGTCAAGCCACACGCTTAGTGGATACCGAATGAGACGCCATCTCGGCGCTAACTAATTAATCATCCGTAACTTCACGAAGCACGGCGCCAGCCAATTTGCTGGAACCCGCCCACCCGCACCATGTGATCTTGAACACGAGCCATGTGTAGTGTTACTCATGCGTCGTGTAGGGACTCGTGCTGGTCCTTGGAATCTATGAATAAATACATCTCCCTACGTACTCCACCCCAAGACCCTCCGTCACGTTGGCCTCGCCTGCCCGCCGCCCCGTGCCCCACACTGCGCCCCACCCTCTACTACTATTACATTACAGTATCCTACCGTCTGTTGTTCGAGGCCGAAGATACGCTGAAGATACGCGGGTTGCCTTCCCATCTCTGCATGCTCGATCTACTCGATGCCTGTGGTAGAGGTAGATGTAGAAGTCGAGCTCCGTTGAGTGAGCTCGGATATTGTACAAGATATTAAACTTAGAACGCCACGAACGGATGAGCCACGTACTGGGTTTCGTCACACGATATCCGATCTGATCCCGAGATCCAATCTCGAGATGCAGTCCGAATCTCGGCCTAAACTCCGCTAACGCTACACAAAATAAGGCTCAGCCGCCTCGGTTGAGGATGAAAGTCCAACCGGAAACTTCACTATTCTGTCATTCTGGTATGGTCAGGCCACGGGGTGATGAGAGAAAGAGAGGAGGTGGTCGTCGGTCGTCGTCGCAAGCGGTGGGTGGCTCAATTGCCTAAAGAAGATAGGATCTTCGGGGGGGCAATATGTGCACGAACGACGCGAAGGTGATGAGATGAGTATGGAAGGAGAAGAGGTATGCTTCGAGGTAGGTAGAGTCTGCGCTGCCTCGTTGGGCCCCTTCCGCTCCTCTGCGCGAAGGCGCTATATAAATCTAATCGTGGTTAGCACGTGAGTGTGTGCAGGGGGGGAGCAGGACCCCTCTGCCGTGCGTGTGTGCGTGTGTGGGGGGGGGGGTAGGTAGGGTAAGTAAGGGTACGGGAAGTTTATGGTGGGTGAGGTGGCGAGGGGCCTCAGCCTCTTCGGAGGTGCCTTTTCGGAGGTGAGACGTTGCAATTGTAGCGTCGTAGTCTAGATGCGTGCGTCTTTCTCTACCAGAAATCTTTCTAGGTTCCTATCTTCCACGACTCGTATCTATCTTTCGGGCTCGACAGCTTTTGGGAGCTGGCGAGAGGTACCGTAGCAGCTCGGCCGAAGCGAGCGGCGCGCGCGAACTACGCGGGCGTGCCGCGCTCGCTTTGTCACCCCACCCCCGCTCCGACCAACGCTAGACGTTCATAATGCTGGCCGCAACATTGATGTTCGCCCTTCTCCTGGGAGTCAGAGGCAGGGCCTCGCACCCGAAGACGCGCCACGAGTTTGCACAGCTGATGGCTGGCATCAGCTACACCAACGAGACGCTGTTGGACTACTTTTTCCCAGTGAAGCCGCCGCAGCAGCCGCCCGATGTGCAGCAAACGTGGTGGGTGCAGACCCCGAAATGCAAGCGTTCTCAGACCTGCTGGTGCGTCCACGTGACAGGCTCAAGGGATAAGACGGTGAATCCAAACCCGAGGTCTTGCGAGGTGACGAAAGGTAGTTCGCTTATGACGCGCCAAATGGGTCTGGGCGCGTGCCACAAAGCTTGGGGGTCCAGGCGCAATTGCAGCTGCACGACGGGAGCAGGAGAGCCCTGCCTCTCGTCCAATATGAACCCGGGGACTATCGTCTCCAACATTGCTCTCGCTCGCGAGGGAGGCGTCAAGCACATCATCGAGGAGGGTCGCGAGGGCGGCCTGACTGCCCTCCTGTATTGGCTTCACGGCTTCAAAGTGACCAGCATTGAGTACAGCCCCATCGACGAGGTCAGCACCGCGCTGCGCGAAATGGCACCGGGCGTGGTGCAGCTCGACGGCGATGGCAGGCAGCTCGTGCCTGAGCTCGTGCAGAACATGAGCCGCCGCGAAGCCGCGCAGACTATGATCTTTTTTGACGGCGAGAAGCGGACCTTTGCGTACGACACCTTTGCCAAGGTCAAGGACCGCGTCGCATTCGCGGCATTCGACGACTCGAATGCTGAGTTTCAGCGGTTCATGTCCACTAAGGGCGAGATCTGGTGGCAAGTGGCGACTGAGCCGCTGTACGACCCTATGGTCAAGCGCATGAAAGAGAGCCGTACGCGTCTCTCCAAGGCTGGCCTCCGTGGCTCTAAAGATATTCTCGGCGACTTGGGGCAGCAGTTCTTCACCTATGGCGACAGTCTCTTTACGTTTGGAGGCGGCTGGGGGCAAGGAGGAGTACACGACCACGTGCACAGGGCACGGCTTGAGGTGGCTCGCAGAGCAAGCGCGTGAACCCACGCACGAAATAACGCTCCATCTCCAGCAGTGCTTCTGCCCCGCGGCTATTTATACGCATTTTTACGCGGTCTCACACAGGAGCCCCCAACACAGTCGATTGTTGGACTGTTGGTGTTGCTGTTGGGATCCTCTCACATAGAGGTGTGACACTTGACACGCACAGATAGGTACTGTAATCAATCAGAGGACTCAAAAAGTGAAAAAGTGTGCCACTTGGTGAAAAAAGTCCACGTCCATTCGTTGTGTGTCCGTAGTCCATACTATGAATACCATGGCCGGGGCTATGCAGTTCTCCCGGGGGTAGACATCCGTTGTCATGCCTGTTAGCGTCTCGTAGATCTCACTAGAGAGCTCGAGTGTAGGCTCAACCGTAGACGGTTATGAGTAATAAAGCTAAATTTACCAAAATAAACGCAAACCCCTTAAAAGTTGCCCTGTGTTTGGGACCAGGTGCACCAGAACTGCGGGTTCTGATGAGGTACTTCGCGATTTTGTTCATAGGGTTGCATGGGGCGGCGCCCGATGGGACCCTGTTGCGTTACTGGCGAAGGTACCGATCGGGATCACGAGATTGGGAGTGCAGAGTCGGCCTAAATTTGGAAGCAGGCCTGCCTCTCTTTTTCGCGCCAGAACAAACTGGCTCTGAGCATTTCGCGCGGCGCGTGGAGAGAGCCACGGCGCGTGCTACACGCAATGGCCGCCCTGCCTCCAAGGCAAAGATGACGCACCACGCGTCAGGTGAAACCAGCAATTGACTCCGAGGTCGGCTAGAGTAAGAAGGACAGCGCAGGCCAACCGCGTAAACTTGGGCAGGAACTGTGTATCCGGCAGAGCAAGTCTGTTGAGCCGAGCAGGTACTGCGTGGCACGGCCGGAGCGGCAAGTGGCAGTGTACTGGAGCAGCGGCTGTTGCCCACACTCTAAACGGGCGTGGCTGCACGCGTTGCACCATCACCATTGGCATTGTGCGGCATAGCCGCCGAGGATTGTTGGCAGGCATGACACGCGTCTATACTGTGTTGGTTTGGTGGTCTTGTCGCCGCGCTCATGCGTAGCCAGAGCGGTTTTTTTACCAGACGAAGACTGAGCCCACATTTGAGCCTGGCAGCATGCCGGTGCTCACTGCGACCGGATCGTGGCTCTTTGACTTTCAGCCTTCGGATGCGTGCCGTTTGGCAAAATTACGTCTTCAGGAGACGTGTGATACGCCAAAAGAACGGCGCTGACACGCTCTACGCGCTACACACAAGCAGGAGCTCAGGCGACCTACTCCTGACCAACGAGAAGCTGCCGCGCGTCGCGTTGCGACGTCGCGAAGTCCAGATTCCCGGACAAAAACCGTTTAGGGGTTAACCCCTAAACGGTTAGGGGTAGGGTTAGGGTTAGGTTCGTGCCTTGCCCGCATCACCCTCTTCCCCGCCCTCGTCGCCGCCACCTAGCCCCCCTCTTCGCCTCCGCACTCGCCACGTCGCCAGCACCCGCCCCTCCACTCCGGGCCCCCGCGGCCTGCGATCGCGAACTTCAATCCTCGTCGCCCGACGCCCCCCTCGTCGTGCTGCGCCCGACCTCGTCGTGCTGCGCCCGACCTCCTCGTGCTGCGCCCGACCTCGTCGTGCTGCGCCCGACCTCGTCGCCTCCCCCGACCCCCCTCGTCGCCCCCCTCGTCGCCGCCGCCACCATCGCCACCGTTGCCGCCGCCGTCCGTTGTCGCCACCGTGGTCCTGGTCGCACAGCGCAGTGGGGTATTTTGTGGCCGTGTCACGTTTTGGGTGCGGGGCGCGCTCTGCGACGCAGGGGAGGAACGCCGGTACGTTCGAGTGAGGCGGCGCCGCGCACCGCGACGAGCGAGACCGGTGCCTCGGCGGCCCAGCGGCGCGTCCAGGCGGGCGCGTCCGAGAGACGCACGGCCGCACTCGCCGCGCCGGCCGGCCGCCCTCGCGCCAGCCGTGCGGAGGTGAGCGCACGTGCCACGAAGCACGATGCACCATCGAGCTCCCCGCGCGCGCGCGGGGCTTTACCGTTTATTACGGCAAGACGCGTGTGAGATAACACGCTGTATACTTTATATACGGTAATGGTGGCATGGTGGTGCAGGTGGGCTCAGACTAAGCGGCTGCACGTTCTCGTTCGGCGCGTTGCATGGCCATGGGCACGCCATCGCTGCCCGCGGGTGCGCCTCGGTGCACCATCCACAGCGTCCCAAACTGGGAGAGGCGGGTCCTGTTGTCGCGGGTGCCGCTCAGCCAGCTCTCGTGATGGAAGCCGAAGGTGGGGTCGCCTTGCTCCCTGCGGTCGACATCGCTCAGCGCCAGGTTGAGGCCGAGCGGCGTGTGCGGCAGTCCCATGTGGTAAGGCCGCCCGGGGCTGAGCTGCAGCAGCGCGAAGCGGACGGCGAACTCGACCACGAAGCCGCGCGGTGTGCGGCGGGGCTGGGCTGCGCAGCGCATGGCCCCCGTCTCGATCCAGCGGCGGTAGGTGTGCCAGGCCTCGCTCGACTGGCGCGGCTCACCCTCGCACAGCCCAGCCGTGCCCACGCCGCCCAGGCGCGACTTGGTCAGAGAGCAGACCATCTGCCACTGCGTGCTGTTGCCGATGACGGTCGACGCCAGAGGCACGGGGTGCTGCCTGCCCGCCGCGTTGATGAGCACCTCGATGCCGTCGCCAAACCACGGCCAGCCCTGCGGGGTCAGCTGCTCGCACGCCGGGTTGCCGGCCGGGCACCAGCGCGGCCCGTCGATGCCGTGGAGATGGTCGTCCAAGACCTCGAGCCCAAAGTACAGCGAGTGCGCGTCGTACTTGACCCACCCTCGCAGCGACGAGTCGGCCGCGTCAGTCACCTCGCGGAACTGCGCACTCCAGAGGTTGGGGCCGCGCGAGCCTGGGGCCGAGTCGGGCGCATCCGCCGTCGAGAAGGCGAAGGCCTGTCCAAGGCGAGGCTCAAACGTGTGAGTAGCGGACCTGCCTAGGGTGTGCTAGTCTGGAGCTCGAGGCCTGTGTGGCATACGTCGTCATACTCGCCGGCAGAGATAACGCCATCGATGGTCGGCGTAGTTCCGTGCGGTGCGTACAGCGTTCGTGTGGGAACGGCGTTCTTCCGGTTGCGGTTTAGCCGGCGACGAACGCGCGCGCGCCTCGCTTTGGTGGCCGCGTCCATGCGTCTTGCGAGGGTGCGCAAGGAGGAGTGGGCACGCAAGAGGAGGAGGCGTGCGCAAGCGTCGTGTCGGAACTTCGCAGCGCGTTCTTCTGGCAGCCATGTGAAATCTGCGTTGTGTCCAAACTTGAAGGCTTGCTGTGATCGCCAATGCAGCGCGACGAACTTTGAGGGTTGCAGGCGGGGAGTCCCTCGCAGCCTCAGAGGCAAAGGACCCCTCTGGCTGGTTGATAGGTGGTGGCAACACACCGTCCGCTGGTGGACACGGCAGCGCCGCCCGGCGCGCACGGCTATGCTTACGCGCGCCGGCAGAGCACCTCCTCCGCACTTCCTCCGCTTCCGCTTTGCCCTGTGGCGGCGGAAGGTCCAGCTGCACGTGGCCATCGCATGGTTCAAGCTACTCGTGTGCGCACAAGGGCCCTTGGTGCAAACTGCCATCAGAAAATGGCGGACCGTGGCTGCCACTGCCATGCGCCTTCATGAAGCAGCGATCGCCTGGGAGCACACGGCGGAGGCACGGCACACACGGCGGCTGTGGCGCCGCTGGCAGGCTCGGCACACACAGCCTCACCCGGTGCAGTGCCAGCTATCGGGTGGGTGGGTTGCCTGGGCGGAGTCCCGCAGCCTCTGTGTGGCCTCTCCTGAGCGGCGCCGCAGCGTGGAGGTCAGGCGGCCGAGCCCGCAGCAGCAGGATGAGGAGCTGGGCGAGGAGCCAGAGTGGCTCCGCCTCGCCGCCGCATCGCTGTTGCTGCCCGCGAGCGCTGCCCCTCGATGCAGCGCGAGTGTGGGTGCGGTGGATGCATCGGATGCGCCGGATACACTCATAACGGGTACACCCGCACCCACACCCACACCCACACGCGGCGTGGCGGCGGAGGGCGACAGCGACGCGGCGGAGGGCGGTGGCGGCGCGGAGGCGGAGGGCGACAGCGACGCGCCGCGGTGGCTACTGCAGGCTGAGGCGACGCTGGCCTCCTCCTCCTCCGCCGCCGCCGCCACTGCCGCCGCAGACCCTGCCGCCGCCACTACCCAGCCGCTGCCGCCTGCGATGCTGCCCGAGCACCTATGCCTCGCCCGCCGCGCCCTGGCCACCGCCCGATGCGCCGCGCCGCTCTCGGCCGCAGCGGAACGCGCCGCGCTACAGCAGAGCCTTTGGTGGTGGACCCGCTGCACCGCTAACCGTGCAATGGCGCGGGCGGGCAGAGCAGTGGCCCACTGGCTTGCGATGCGCGGCGCTCTGCGACAGATGCGCCGGCGCGCCGGGTGGCTCGAGCGGCGCAGATCCAGATGTTCCCCACTTGCCATGCCATGTAGTTTTAAATGAGGAAGTAATTATAACGGTCGATCCATCGAACGTCTTGCGGTGCGCCGTGTGCGAGGAGCGTTTCATGGCCGCGATCTCGCCTGGATGACGGCTTTCGCTGCATGGGACCGCTTTTAGCTGCGCGCGCGTGCGAGGCGAGGACAGGTTCCCGGGCGGCAGCGGGCGGCGGCGGCGGCGGCGGCGGCGGCGGCGGCGGTTCTATCCACGACGGCGCCGTCAAAGAGAAGCTCAGGGCCAAGAAGCAAGCGGCCCAGGCCGCGATGAGGCGGGAGCAGAGCGAGAGTTCCAGGCGCAGTACGACGACCCACCAGCAGGACGAGATATTTCCGTGTTTGCGCGGTCCGGGTCGGCATGAGTGAGTACTAAGGCTCGGAGGGGTGGGCTTCGACTCACACCGCCCGCCGTCGGACGTGTACTCTTGCTTTGGCGGCTTCGTCTTCGACGAGCAGGGATGCTGGGAGGGCGGCTACGAGGGTGGCTCCTTCGGCGATGACGGACGGAGCTGGGGCGTGAGCGCCTTGGCCCGTGGCGCTTACAATGAGTAAGTACGGCGCGTGGCGCGCCATGCGTGTGTGTGTTTGCGTGCGTGTGTGTGATTGTGTTTGCCTGGGTTCGTGGGCCGTGGGTACCTCGTTGGCAGATAATGGTTTCGCGTTTCTGTCTGTCTGTCTCGTTTGATAAGTAAGATAAGATTGTTGGGTTTCACGACGCTACACGACTCGCGACGCTACACAATCTCTTATCTTAGCTTTTATATCTGTCTGGTTGGCGATAGGATTATCTGATCTCTATCTTGTTGGCACCCGTATCTTATCGCTTATCTCTTAACGAATAAGATCAGATAAGATAAGATAAGATATCTTATCTCTTATCTTATCTCTTATCTCGTGTGGTGCGTTACCCACTGTCAGCACTTTTCCCTCCGCGGAACTTGACCCTTGTTGGTTTGCTACCTCCCTTGCTCCCTTTCAGATCTTATCTCCTTTCAGATCGCCGCGGCGAGTTCCTCCCGCAAGGGGGGGACAACCACGGGTGAACCGCGAACTTCCCTCATGCTCGGCACGCTCCTTCTGTCGAGCGCCATCGCGCCACAGCGCCCACCGCGAATTGTACAGCAGGCTCGATGCCCCGTTGGGAGCCGCACCGCGCTCATCACGATGCAGGATAAAAAGTGCGCCCAAACTTTGTCCTATCTGCCGCACGCCCAGCCCCTTGCACGAGGCTCACTAGGGCCGCCACCGCGTCTGTCAAAGGATCCATGCACCCGACCGTGGTGCCCAGGCCCTCGACAGAGGAGATGCTTGCCGCCATGAAGCGGGCGGACGAGGCGACGGAGCGCGTTTGGGGCGATGATCCGAACACACCCACCACATACGCGTCACTGGGTGAGAACAAGCCTCGGGAGAAGGGACCCGAGGTGCCGATGGCGCTGCAGGCCGCACCGGCCCTGTTGGGTGTCGGAGCGGCCTTGGTCTTCGTGCTGAACACGGGTGGCTTCTTCGGCGAAGGGCCCGACATCGACGCACTCACAGCAAGCGTTGAGGCGCTGGGCAAGGTGTAGCTATGGAGGTGCATGGATGAGATAGCCAGGTGGGGACAGTGGAGTGACCGAGTGAGGGGCCAGTTGCTTCTCGTGTGCGTATGCAGTCGTATAGTTAACGGCACGAAGACAACGAAGGCGACCCTGATGCAGACCCTGGACGTGGAGAGCGTTTTGTGTGTTTTTAGGGGTAGATTTATATCTCAAATTAGGCCTAATTAGGTCTAATTAGGTCTAATTAGGGGGTCCCGATAGGCAATTAGGCCTTATTTGGTTTAATTTGGCCTAATTTGACCTAATTTGATTAGGTCTGATTAGGTCAGATTAGGCCTAATCAGATTAGGTCAAATTTGGCCTAATTTGGCCTTTATTAATTCGACCTAGTTGACCTATCAAAGTATTGCGAGATCTAATTTGGTCTTAATTTGGCCTAATTTGGCCTAATTTGGCCAAATTTGAGAT